>Ga0209007_1000117_pt1 | contig 46765 bp, 38 predicted proteins | sample JacPinW_OM1H0_O2_FD_187961 | JGI IMG/M metagenome (GOLD analysis project Ga0209007, IMG submission 187961) | Forest soil microbial communities from Algoma, Ontario, Canada - Jack Pine, Ontario site 1_JW_OM1H0_O2 (SPAdes) (version 2) | ecosystem: Environmental > Terrestrial > Soil > Boreal... | reverse complement strand
GCTCGCGAACGGCGTGCTCACTGCCGCGCGCGGCCGGAGCACGCACACAGTCGAGCTGGCCGCCCACCCGCAGCTCGCCCCGCTGATCGAGGGCCTGCGCGCCACGCTCGCCGGCGATCGCGCGGCTCTCGAGCGCATCTTCGTGGTGAAGTTCGGCGGTGATCTCGCCGACTGGACGCTGCAGCTGACGCCGCGTGATCCGGCGGCGCTGCGCATCGTGAGCGAGGTGCGCATCGCCGGCTCGAGTGCGGCTCTCAAGTCGGTGCAGATCCTGCAGGCCGACGGCGACCACACGCTGATCACACTGGGGCCCGAACTCGACCCATGACGCGCCGCGCGGCCGTGGTGACGCTGCTGTTCGGGGCACTGGCGCTCGCAGCCGTGCTGCTGGTAGCGCGCGCCTCCTACACCGCCGATCTGTCGGCCTTTCTGCCGCGCTCGCCCACCGCGGCGGAGCGGCTGCTGGTGCAGCAGCTGCGCCAGGGCCTGGCCACGCGCCTGATCATGGTCGCGATTGCCGGCTCCGATGCGCCCACCCGCGCACAGGTGGTGAGCGCGATGGCGCAGCGCCTGCGCGCTGATCCGGCATTCATCACGGTCAACGACGGCGACGAGTCGGGATCCCAGGCAACCGCGGAGCTGCTGTTCGAGCATCGTTATCTACTCAGCGACTCGGTCACGCCGCAGCGCTTCAGCGTCGCGGGACTGCACGCGGCGATCGGCAACACCCTCGACCTGCTCGCCTCGCCCGAGGGGCTGCTCTTCAAGTCGCGCTTCACCCGCGATCCGACCGGCGAGATGCCCACCATTCTCGACACGCTCACCGGCCCCTCCCCGCGCACGCTCGCGGGCGTGTGGAGCTCGCCGGACGGCCAGCTGGCGTTGCTGCTCGCCGAGACCCGGGCGTCGGGCTCGGACACCGACGGCCAGGAATCCGCAACCGCAGCGGTGTCGCGCGCCTTCGCGGCCGCCGCCGCGGCGACGCCCGGCGCCGCGGGCAAGGTCAGCCTCGAGATGAGCGGCCCGGGGGTGTTCGCGGTGAGCGCGCGCAGCACCATCCGCGGGCAGGTGATCCGCCTGTCGCTCATCGGCTCGCTGCTGATTGCGGCACTGCTGCTCACGGTGCTGCGGTCGCTCCCGGCACTGCTGCTGACGTTCGTGCCGGTGGCATCGGGAGCGCTCGCCGGGATCGCCGCGGTGACACTCGGCTTCCACGTCGTGCACGGCATCACGCTCGGCTTCGGCGTCACGCTGATCGGCGAGGCGGTCGACTACTCCATCTACTGGTTCATCCAGTCGCGGACCGGGAATGCCACCGACGGCTGGCAGCAGGGAGTGTGGCCCACGATCCGCTTGGGGATGCTGACTTCGGTGTGCGGCTTTGCCGCGCTCCTGCCGTCCGCGTTTCAGGGACTCGCGCAGCTCGGGCTCTTCTCGATCGCCGGACTCATCGCAGCAGCCCTGGTCACACGTTTCGTGCTGCCGGTCTGGGTCCCGGGCTCGCTCGCCATTCGCGACCTCACGGCGTTCGGTGCCGCGCTCGAGCGGCTGCTGGCGCGGCTGCGCCCGGCGCGCGCCGCGCTGGTGCTGGTGGCCTTGCTGGCCGGCATCGTGCTGTACGCGCATCGCCATGCGCTCCTCGGGCACGAGCTTCAATCCCTGAGCCCGATCACCAGCCGCCAGCAGGCGGCGGATGGCGCGCTGCGCGCCGATCTCGGGGCTCCCGACCCGCGCTACGTGGTGGTCGTGTCGGCGCGCGATCTCGAAAGTGCGCTGTCGGCGGTCGAGGCGGTCGCCGCGCGGCTCGCCGCGCTCACCGACGCCGGCGTCATCGGCGGCTTCCAGTCCCCCACCCGGTATCTGCCGAGTCTCGCCACCCAGCGCGCGCGGCAGGCGAGCTTGCCCGAGCCCGCCGAGCTCGCCGCACGGCTCGCGCTGGCGCTCGCCGGACTGCCGGTGTCGGCGGCGCGGCTCGCGCCGTTCCTGCACGACGTGGAATTGGCGCGCACCGGCGCCCCGCTGACGCGCGCGGACTTCGCCGGCACGGCGCTCGCGCCCGCGCTCGATGCGTTGCTCGACGTGGAAGCCGCGGACGCCACTGCCTTCCTGCCGCTGACGCCTGCGAACGGCGGCGAGCTGTCGCAGGCGGCAATCGCGCGCCTGCGAACCGCAGTTGCTGCCGCGGCCCCCGGTGAGGCGCAGCTCCTCGACCTCAAGACCCAGGCTGACGCGCTCTACACCGGCTATCTGCGCCAGGCCGCGACACTGTCGCTCGCCGCGGTTGCCGCGATCGTGCTGTTGCTGTTCCTGGCCGGACTCTCGCCGGCGCGCGTGCTGCGCGTGGTCACGCCTCTCGGGCTCGCGGTGCTCGCGGTCGCGGGCGGCCTGGTGGCGCTCGGCGAGCAGCTGGGCATCCTGCACGTCGTCGGCATGCTGCTCATATTCGCCGTGGGCTCGAACTACGCGCTGTTCTTTGACCGCATGACCGGGCGCGCACCCGCTGCCGCGCCTCTGACCCTCGCATCGCTGCTGGTGGCAAATCTCGCGACCGTGATCGGCTTCGGCGTGCTCGGCACCTCGAGCGTGCCGGTGCTGGCAGCGCTCGGCCGCACGGTCGCGCCCGGTGCGCTGCTGGCGCTGCTGTTCTCCGCGATGCTGTCCCGGCCCGCTGCCGCGCGCGACGCCCGCTGACGCCCCACTGACGCCCCAGTGACGCCGATGAATGAATCTGCCGCAGCACACCGCTTCAAGCCCGCAGCGCTGATCCGCGCTTCGGTGGTGTTGCATGCGGTCGCCGCCGGTGCAGTGCTGGTGCGGCCGCCGCTGTGGCCGTGGGCGTTGTCCGCGATCGTCGCGAATCATCTGCTGCTTACGGCGGCGGGCCTGTGGCCCAGAGCGCGCCTGCTCGGTCCCAACTGGACGCGCCTGCCGCGCCCGGCCGCACGCGCGCGCGCCGTCGCCATCACCATCGATGACGGACCGGACGCGGAGGTGACGCCGCGCGTGCTGGCGCTCCTCGATGAGCACCGGGCGCGGGCGACTTTCTTCTGCATCGGCGCGCGCGTCGAGCGCCACCCGGAGCTGGCGCGCGAGATCGTGGCGCGCGGCCACTGCCTCGAGAATCACAGCCAGCGGCACCTCAACCGCTTCGCGCTGCTGGGACCGAAAGCGCTGGCCGCCGAGGTCGGCGGCGCGCAGCAGACGATCCTTGCAGCGACCGGTCAGGCTCCGCGCTTCTTTCGTGCGCCCGCGGGCCTGCGCAATCCGTTCCTCGAGCCGGTGCTCGCGCGCATGGGGCTGCAGCTGGTCAGCTGGACGCGGCGCGGCTTCGACACAGTGAGCGGCGACCCCGCCGCGGTGCTGCGCCGGCTGACGCGGCGGCTGCGTGCCGGCGACATCCTGCTGCTGCACGACGGGCACGGGGCGCGCGCGGCGGGCGGCGTGCCGGTCATCCTCGAGGTGCTGCCGCCGCTCCTCGGCGCCCTGGAGAAGGCCGGCCTCGAGCCGGTAACGCTGCGCGAGGCGCTGCGGTGAGCGGCGGTCGCGTACCGGGCGAGGCAGCCCCCGCCTCGCTGATCGAGCTGGCGAGTGATTACTACCGCGCCGCCGGGCGCTTCGCCTGGCACTTCGCGCGCGGCAAGCTCGCATGCGACCCGATGTTTGCGGCGATCCTCGCGCAGGGACTCCTCAGCGGCCGCGCGCGCATCCTCGATCTGGGCTGCGGCCAGGGACTGCTGGCCGCCTGGCTGCTCGCCGCGCAGGTGAGCGAGCAGCGCGGCTGGTGGCCGCAGGGCTGGCCGCCGGCGCCGCAGCCACGGTCGCTGGTCGGCGTCGAGATCCTGCCGCGCGAAGTCGAGCGCGCGCATCTCGCACTCGGCACGCGCGTGCGGATCGTGCACGCCGATTTTCGTGCCGTAGACTACGGGCCGGCCGATGCCATCGTCATGCTGGACGTACTGCACTACAACGATTTCGCGTCCCAGGAGGCGGTGCTGGCGCGGGCCCGCGCTGCGCTCGCGCCGGGCGGGGTGCTGTTGCTGCGGGTCGGCGACGCCGCCGGTGGCGTGCGGTTCGGTTTGGGCCTGCTGCTCGATTGGACCGTGGCGCTGGCGCGCCGGCACCGCCCGGTGCGCTTCTGCTGCCGGCCGCTGGCCGAGTGGCTGGAGCTGCTCGGGCGCCTCGGCTTCGTCACGCGCGCCGTGCCGATGAGCGCCGGCACTCCGTTCGCCAACTTCCTGCTGATCGGCGCGCCGGCATGAGGCCGCTTGCGCTCACCGCGTATACCGCCACCAGCTGCATCGGGCGCGGCCTCGCAGCCACTCACGAGACGCTGGCAGCGCAGCGCAGCGGACTCGCGCCCTGCGCCTTCGAGACGGTGACACTCGACACCTCGGTCGGCGAGGTGCCGGGGCTCGACTCCGCGGCGCTGCCCGCGGAGCTCGGGGAATTCGAGTGCCGCAACAACCGCCTGGCGCTCCTCGGCCTGCGCCAGGACGGCTTTGCGGATGCAGTGCGCGAGTGCCTCGGCCGCCACGGGCGCACGCGGGTCGGAGTGTGGCTCGGCACCAGCACGTCCGGAATCCTCGAGACCGAGATTGCCTACCGCAAGCGCGGACCCGGCGGCGAGCTGCCGGCCACGTTCCGCTATCGCGGCGCCCACAACACCTTCTCGCTGGCGGCGTTCGTGCGACAGGTGCTCGGCGTCGCAGGTCCCGCCGCGGTGATCTCCTCCGCCTGCTCCTCCAGCGCCAAGGTGTTCGCTTCCGCGCGCCGCGCCATCGAGGCGCAGCTGGTCGATGCCGCGGTCGTGGGCGGCGTCGACTCGCTGTGCCTGACGACGCTCTACGGCTTCAACTCCCTGCAGCTCGTGTCGCGCACACCCTGCCGGCCGTTCGACGCGGCACGCGACGGCATCTCCATCGGCGAAGCCGCCGCCTTCGCGCTGCTCGAGCGCGTCCCGGGAAGCTGCGACGCCGGGACCGCGCTGCTGCTCGGGACCGGCGAGTCGAGCGATGCGCACCACATGTCCACGCCGCACCCGCAAGGGCGCGGCGCACGCGCCGCCATGCTCGCCGCTCTCGCCGATGCCGGACTCGGCCCCACCGACATCGACTACATCAACTTCCACGGCACCGGCACCCCGGGGAACGACGCCGCCGAAGCGCGCGCGGTCGCCGCGACACTCGGCGCGCGCGTGCCCGGGAGCTCGACCAAGGGGGCGACCGGACATACGCTCGGCGCCGCCGGCGCGCTCGAGGCGGTGATCTGCACGCTCGCGCTGCGGCACTCGCTGATGCCCGCGGGAGTCAACACGACTCAGGTCGACCCGGCGCTCGAAGTGCACTACCTGCGAGAGAACCGTCCGGCGCCGCTCAGGCGCGTGCTGAGCAACTCCTTCGGCTTCGGCGGCTCGAACTGCAGCCTCATATTCGGACGGGCCGGATGAGCGTCGCCCCCGCCCTCACCGCTTCGCTGCGCGCCGTGGGACTCATCGGGCCCGGACTCCCCGACTGGCCCACGGCGGCGGGCGTGCTGGCGGGCGGGGAGTACGCTGCGCAGCCGACCGTGATCCCCGCGCTCGAGTGTCTGCCGGGCGCCGAGCGCCGGCGCACCGGGACGGTGGTGCGGCTCGCGCTGAACGCGGGCCTGGAAGCGGTTTCCCGCGGCGCAGCCGACGCCGCGGCGCTGCCAGCGGTGTTTACCTCCTCGGGCGGCGACGGACTCAACTGTCACGAGATCTGTGAGACGCTCGCCTCCGCCGAGCGGTACATCTCGCCCACCCGCTTCCACAACTCGGTGCACAACGCCGCCGCGGGCTACTGGGGCATTGCCACCGGGGCGACCGCGGCCGCGAACGCGCTCTGCGCCCACGACGCGAGCTTCGGGGCCGGACTGATCGAGGCCCTCACCCAGGTGCAGGTCGAGGCGACGGCGGTACTCCTCATTGCCTATGATGCGAGCTACCCGGACCCCATGCGCAGCGTGCGGCCGATTCCGGACGCGTTCGCCGTGGCCCTGTTGTTGGCGCCGGAGGTGCGCGCCGGCGCGCTGGCGCGGCTCACGGTGTCGGTGACGGATGCGCCCGCAGCCCGCATGGACGATGCGCCGCTCGAGACACTGCGCGCGAGCGTTCCGGCGGCGCGCAGCCTGCCGCTGCTGCGCCAGCTGGCGCTCGCTACGGCGGGCAGGATCGTGATCGACTACCTGGGAGATCAGCGCCTGAGTGTCGAGGTGGCCTGAGCATTGAGGTGGCGCCGTGCCCCTGGACCGTGCGTGGATCGAGCAGCACATTCCCCACAAGGGACGCATGTGCCTGCTCGACGAAGTGCTGTCGTGGGATGCGGCGCACATCAGTTGCCGGAGCCTGACCCACCGTGCACCCGACAACCCGCTGCGCGCCTATGGCCGGCTGGGTGCTGCCTGCGGCATCGAGTACGGGGCTCAGGCGGCGGCGGTGCACGGCGCTCTGATCGCCGCCAGCGCGCCGCTCGCCAGCACGGTGTCGAGCGCCATGCGTGGCAGCATCGGGGCCGCGGTCGGGTATCTGGCCAGCGTGCGCAACGTGGCGCTGCACGTCGCGCGGCTCGATGACCTGGCGGAGGAGCTGGTGGCAGCCGCCGAGCGCATCACGGGCGACGGCCGCACGGTGCTCTACGACTTCTCGGTGTCCGCCGCCGGGCGCGTGCTGGTGAGCGGGCGCGCCGGCATCGTGTTCGAGGCATGAAGCGCGCCCTGGTTACCGGCGGCAGCGGCGGCATCGGCGGTGCCATCTGCCGCCGCCTCGCACAGGACGGCCACTACGTCTATGTGCACTGCCATCGAGGCCTCGAAGTCGCACAGGCGCTGGTACGCGACATCGCGGCCGCGGGCGGCGCGGGTTCGACCATCGAGTTCGACATCACCGACACCGAGGCCGTGCGCGCGGCTCTCGAGACAGCTCTCGCGGCCGGGCCGATCCAGATCCTCGTCAACAACGCCGGCGTCCATGACGACGCCGTGTTGCCCGCAATGAGCGCGGCTCAGTGGCGGAGCGTCATCGACGTGTCGGTCAACGGCTTCTTCAACGCGACCCAGCCGCTGCTCATGCCCATGATCCGCGCGCGCTGGGGCCGGATCGTGAGCGTGTCGTCGGTCGCAGCGCTGATCGGCAACAAGGGCCAGGTCAACTACGCCGCCGCCAAGGGGGCGCTGCACTCCGCGACACGCGCGCTCGCCCTCGAGGTCGCCACCCGCGGGGTGACCGTCAACGTGGTGGCGCCCGGGATCATCGCCACGCCCATGACCGAAGGTCTGTTCGACGCGCCGGCGATCGAGCGGCTGGTGCCCATGAACCGCGCGGGCACACCCGCCGAGGTCGCGGGTGTCGTCTCCTTCCTCACCTCAGAAGATGCGGCCTACGTGACCGGTCAGGTGCTCTCGGTGAGCGGCGGCATGGCGTAACCTTAAGCCGCCGTCGCTCAGCTGCGCGCGCGCAGCCAGGCGATGATGCGAGCCGGAATCTCCTCGCGCGCCCGGCGGCTCACGTACATGCCGATGTGGCCGGTGTCGATCGCGCAGCCGGTGTAGTCGCGGCTGCCGACGTGCCGGCCCATGACGGCGCAGGCCGCCGCCGGCACGATGTGATCGGCTGCGGCGTAGAGATTCAATAGCGGCTGGCGGATCTGCTTGAGGTTGACCGCCCGGCCGCCGATCTCGAGCGTGCCGCGCACCAGGCTGTTCTCCTGATAAAACCAGCGCAGGTACTGCGTGAGCGCCGCGGCGGCCTGCGGCGGGCTGTCGAAGATCCAGCGCTCGAGGCGCACGAACTCCTCCACGGCGCGCTGGTCGGCGCCGCTCAGGAGCAGCCGCACGTACTTCTGCTGCGTCAGCCTGAAAGGCATGAGCGCCAGGAAAAGCGCGTTGAGCGCCGCGCCCGGGAGGTTGCCGCAGCGCGCGATGAGCTCGGTATCGACTCCACGTACCCACTTCGACAGCAGATCGTCGGGGGTCTGGAAGTCCACCGCGGTGGTGAGCGTCACGAGGTTGCGCACCTGGCGCGGGTGGAGCGCCGTGTAAATGAGGCTCAGCACTCCGCCCTGACAGACGCCGAGGAGATTCACCGCGCCGGCGTGTGCGCCGCGCACGTGCTCGACGCAGCCGCCGAGGGCGCGCTCCACGTAGTGCTCGAGATCGCAGCCGCGGTCGGCATCGTCGGCCTCGCCCCAGTCGATGAGGTAAACGGTGAGCCCCGCCTCGAGGAGCCGCCGCACGAGCGAGATGTCCGGCTGCAGATCGAGCACGTACGGCCGGTTCACGAGCGCGAAACAGATCAGCACCGGCGCAGGTCTCGCCGACCCGGGCCGCGCCCGCACACGCCCGCCGCGCGCGTGCTGCGCCCGCTCGGGCGGCGCAATCGCCGTCAGCGGCAGGTAGCGGTAGAGGGTGGTCTTGCCCCGGCTCCACACCGGCTGCTTCGCCGAGCACCCGACGGTGACCTCGCGTGCCGCGTTGAGCCGTACGAGGGTCTGTGCGATCCGCCCGCCGAGGTCGAAGAACAGCCCGGCGGTAGCCGCGCCGCCTTCACTCAAGCGCGCGGTCTCCGGCCGCGGCGCCGCGCAGCACGGCGTGCCGGGGCTGCGCGCGGGCGGGGCTTCGGATGCGGCTTGGGCCGCGGCTTCGGCCGCGGCTGCGTGCGAGGCGCGCGGCGTGCGCCCGAGCTCTCCTCGAGCTCCTCGCGCAGCTCGCGGAGCTGGCGCTCCAGGCCCTCGATCTCCTCGCGCGTCGGGAGTCCGAAGGCGCGCGCCAGCTGCTCGGCCTGGCGGCGCTGCAGCAGCAGCAGCTCCGCGGTGGTGTTGGCGAGCTGCCCCTGGAGGCTCGCGAACTCCTCGCTCCGCACCCGCTCGGCGTAGGCCTCCTCGGCGCAATCGACCCACAGCTCATAGAGCTTCAGCGCACTTTCCGGAGTGAGTGCGCCGGCGCCGAGCGCGCCGGCACGCGCTGCGAAGCGCTGTGCGCAGCCGCTTGCGATCTCACCCCACTGCGCGCTGAGCTGCGTCTGCAGCTGCGCGAGCCGCATCAGGAGATCCCAGGTGGCACGCGCGTCGGGGGCGGACCCGGTCGCGGTGGTAGGCACAAATCCGGCGCCGGCAGCGAGCGGCGGGCTGCCCCAGAACGAAGGTCCGGGGGCCTGCGAGGACTTGAGCCATTGCTCGAGCTGCGCGCCAAGCGCCCGCGAGAGAGAGTTCAGGTCGGGCGCCGCGGCGCCCTGTGGGCCGAAGGCCTTCAGCAGCTCGTAGAAGCCGGCGGCCGCGCCCGCGAACATCGCCTCAGGCTTGAAGGGGCCGGTTGTGAAGGGCGTGCTCATGCAGTATGCGCTGCGCAAATGGAACGGCTCGGGTAGCTCTGGGCTGCAGGGATCATGGGAATTTCAGCACTATTCGTGTGTGACGATTGTCGTTGTGCGGTGCATACACTAGGGCTAGTATCGCCAAGCTCGAGCAACCGCGGCCGGCACCGTGCTCCCGGGTCCGCGAAGCCCAAGCGAAAGAGGCGCCACCATGGCCGAAGAACGTCTGATACGCAAATACGCCAACCGCCGTCTCTACGACGCGCGCGACAGCCGCCACGTGACGCTCGACGACCTGCGCAAGCTCATCGCCGGCGGCGAGCGTATCAAGGTGGTCGATGACCGCAGCGGCGATGACCTGACGCGCAGCATCCTGCTGCAGATCATCGCCAACCAGGAGCAGTTCGGCACGCCGGTCCTGAGCACCCAGTTGCTCGAGGCCATCATCCGCTTCTACGGCAACCCCATTCAGCAGCTGCTGACTTCGTACCTCGAGCGCAGTATCGGCGGCCTGCTGCGACAGCAGACCGTCATGCAGGCTGAGATGGCCAAGGTGCTCGAGACGCCGATGGCGCCGCTCGCCGAGATGACGCGTCAGAACATGGAGATGTGGGCGAAGATGCAGGCCTCGATGCTATCGGCATTCGGGCCCGGGACCGCCGGCTCCGCCCCCCCGGCCGAAGACAAGCCCGCCGGCGCGCCGCCGGGAAAGCGCCGCGGCTGACCGACCCGGGCAACTCAAATGCGCGCCGCGCGGCTTGCCGCGCCGGCACGCGGACCCCGTGCGTTCTCAATTCCATAACTGATCCCGTAAGGCTGAAGGAGTGATCCTAAGGTGGACGTTCGCAGCAAGACCCTTCTCGTAACCGGCGCGGGCCGCGGCATCGGCCGCGCCGTCGCCTTGCATTTCGCACGCCAGGGCGCCGAGCTCGCCCTGCTCGACACCAACGCGGCCGACGTCGAGGAGACTCGCACGCTGTGCCGGCAGACGGGCGTGCGCGCCCACACCTACATCGCCGATGCCTGCCGGGAGGAGGACGTGATACCGGCCTTCGATCGGGTCATCGCGGACTTCGGCCGTCTCGACGGCCTGGTCAACAACGCCGGCATCGTGCGCGATGCCCTGCTGGTCAAGGTCAAGGACGGCGAGGTCGTCAGCAAGATGACGCGCGCTGACTGGCAGGCGGTCATCGACGTGAACCTCACGGGCGTGTTCCTCTGCGGGCGGGAAGCCGCGCAGCGCATGGTCAGGGGGGGCGGTGTGATCGTGAACGTCTCGAGCGTCTGCCGTGCCGGCAACGCCGGGCAGACCAACTACAGCGCCGCCAAGGCCGGCGTCATGGCGATGACGGTCGTGTGGGCCAAGGAGCTGGCGCGCTTTCGCATCCGCGTCGGCGCGGTCGCCCCCGGCTTCGTACGAACCCCGATGGTGGAGAGCATGAAGCCCGAGGCGCTTGCACGTATGACCGCCCCGATCCCGCTCGGCCGCCTGGGCGAGCCGGCTGAGATCGCGCACGCGGTCGGCTTCATATTCGAGAACGAGCTGTTCACGGGGCGCTGCCTCGAGGCGGACGGTGGACTGCGGATCTGATGGTTTCCTGTGCGCGGCGCACAAGATTCGGCTGGTTTATGATCTGATAATAGATATTTTATATTTGTAAATCATATAGTTAGTATCACACCTAGCGTCGCGATAAGTTTATCTTGCAGTGCATACAAAATTCTGTACAATGCGCTCCAGACCCGTAACCTGTTATCTGGAGCTGACTCGCCATGAACGACAAGACTTTCGATCCCAACACCCTGATGACGGCCACCCGCGAGGCGTTTGCCCCCGTTCTCAAGGCCCAGCAGGAAGGCTTCAAGGCGCTCGAGCGTCTGGCGCGCCTGCAGTACGCCTTCGCCGGCGACGTCATGGAGTCGGGCCTGGCCCGCGTGAATGCGACCCTGATCGCGACCACTGCGTCGGAGCTCCTCAGCAAGCAGAGCGAGCTGAACACCCAGTTCGCCGACAAAGTGCGCGCCCGCGCCGAGGAATTCACGGCGTTCACCTCCGAGATCCAGTCGAAGCTCACGCAGCTCGGCACCGAGATCGCCTCGAAGGCCGTGCCCGTCCGCAAGGCGGCCTGATATCTTTGGCGGTATCCCGCGCCCGGGGGCGGCAACGCCCCCGGGTGCGATCCTTATGGAGACCGCCTTGAGCTCTGGAGCCAAGAAGAAGAGCAAGCATCGCGGCGCGGCTGCGGCAGCGCCCGCTGCGGACCCCGATCCGAAGACCTCGATCGAGCGCCAGCTGCGCGCTCAGCTCGGCGCGCTCACCGGCGGACTCGCCCCGGACGATTACGCGCGCGCCTGGTGGGACTGGTATCTGAGCATCGCTCGCCAGCCGCCGAAACAGGCCGCGCTCGCCCACAGCGCCTACGAGAAATTGCTCGACAGCTGGCAGTTCGCCGCGCGCGCCGCGGGCGGTGAGCCGCTCGCCCCCGGCGGCCAGGAGCCGCGATTCACCGACGCCGCCTGGAATGCCTGGCCATTCAACGCCTATGCGCGCGCCTGGTCGAACTGGGCCTCCTGGTGGCGCCAGGCGCTCGAGCCCGGGGCGGCCGACCCGGATCTCTCACGCGCTAATTTCGCCGGACGGATGCTGCTCGATGCGGCGTCGCCGGATAATTTCCTCTACACCAACCCCGAGCTGCTGCGAAAAACCGCCGCTGAGTCGGGCCAGAATCTCATCCGCGGACTGCGCAACTGGCTCGAGGACGCGCAGCGCGTCGCGCAGGGCGGGCGCGCACCCGGGACCGAGTCGTTCGCGGTGGGCAAGGACGTCGCGGTCACGCCCGGCAAGGTCGTGTATCGCAACCGCCTGGTGGAGCTGCTGCAGTACTCGCCGCAGACCCCCTCGGTGTACGCCGAGCCGGTGCTGATTACCCCCGCCTGGATCATGAAGTACTACATCCTGGACCTCTCGCCGCGCAACTCGCTGGTGCGCTATCTGGTCGAGAAGGGTCACACGGTGTTCATGGTCTCCTGGAAGAACCCCGATGCCGCCGACCGCGAGCTCGGGCTCGATGACTATCTCGAGCTCGGCTTCCTCGAGGCGCTCGCGCAGGTACGCCGCCTGATCCCGCGGCGCCCCGTGCATGCGGTCGGCTACTGCATAGGCGGCACGCTGCTCGCGATTGCCGCCGCCGCCCTCGCCGCCGCGGACGACAAGCCGCTCGCCTCGGTGACGCTGCTGGCCGCGCAGGCGGATTTCAGCGAGCCCGGCGAGCTGTCGGTGTTCATCACCCCGAGCCAGATCGCGATGCTGGAAGCGATGATGAGCAAGTCCGGTGTGCTCGGGAGCGAGCGCATGGGCGGCGCATTTGCGATGCTGCGCGCGCGCGAGCTTCTGTGGAAGCCGGCGGTCGACCAGTACGTGCGCGGCGAGCGGCCACAACTCAACGATCTGATGGCGTGGAACGCCGACGGCACCCGCATGCCGTGCCGCATGCATGGCGAGTATCTCGAGAGGCTGTATCTCAGGAACGAGCTGGCAAACGGCACCTTCACCGTCAAGGGCCGCAAGGTCGACCTTGCCCGGATCACCGTGCCGATGTTTGTCGTCGGTACCGAGACCGACCACGTCGCCCCGTGGCGCTCGGTGTACAAGCTCCGCGGACTCACCCGCAGCCGCGACTACACTTTTCTGCTGACCAGCGGCGGGCACAACGCCGGCATCGTCAGCGGTCCGGTGCACCCGAAGCGCCGCCACCGCATGCTCACCTGGTCGAACGCCCGCGACACGCTCGCGCCCGAGGAATGGCTGAAGCGGGCAACGCTTCACGAGGGCTCGTGGTGGCCGGCGTGGCAGCAGTGGCTGGGCTCGCACTCGACCGCGAAACAGGTGCGCCCGCGCGCGCCGGCTGCGGGCGCCGCAGGCGCGAAGCTCGAGGACGCCCCGGGCGGCTACGTTCGCGGGACCTGACGTGAGCGAGCGTCCGCCGCTCGTTGCACGCTGGGTCGCTCTGTGTGCCGATCGCGCCTGGCTCATCGCGGCGGTGAGCGCCCTGCTCGGCATCGCAGCGGCCTGGTACTCGGCCGGCCACTTCGCGATGACCACCGACACGGCTGATCTGCTGTCGCCGAAGCTGGCGTGGCGCATTCGGGAGAACACCTTCAACGCGCTGTTCCGGCCGCGACCGCAGATCGTGGTCGTCGTCGACGGCGAGACGCCCGAACAGAGTGAGGCCGCAGCGAGCCTGCTGGCCGCGCGGCTGCGAGCCGAGCCCGCTATGTTTCATTCCGTGCGGCGACCGGATGCGGGTCCCTTCTGGTCTCACAACGGACTGCTCTACGCTGCGACCGGCAGCGTACGAGCCACCATGGCCGAGCTGCTCAAGGCCCAACCCCTGCTGGGACCGATGGCGGCCGATCCCTCGTTGCGCGGCCTGATGGCGGCGCTGTCGACGTTCCTCAAGGGCGTGAGCAGCAACGCGGCGTCTCTCGAGGATCTGCACAAACCCATCCAGGCCCTCGCCACGGCGCTCGAGCAGCTGCGCACGGGTCGACCCGGTTTCTTTTCCTGGCGTGCGCTGATCCGCGACGGCAGACCGGATCCGCACGAGTTGCGACACGTCATCCTGACCGACCCGCGGCTTCAGTTCGATCAGCTGGAAGCCGGCAAACCAGCGACCGAGGCCATCCGCGCGGCGGTGAGGAGTCTCAAGCTCGACCCCGCGCACGGGGTGCGCGTGCGCCTGACCGGGATGGTTCGCCTGCAGGACGAGGAACTGAGCACACTCGGCGAACGGGCACCCCTCATTGCCGCTCTCGCGCTCGGCGCCATCACTTTGATGCTGTGGATGGCGGTCCGCTCGGTGCGGCTGATCGCGGCGATCCTGCTCACCACGCTTCTCGGGCTGATCGCAGCCGTGACGGCCGGCCTGCTGGTATTCACGCGCTTCAACGTGATCTCAGTGGCCGTGATTCCACTGTTCGTCGGTCTCGGCATCGACTTCGGCATTCAAGTCAGTGTCCGCTATCGGGCCGAGAGGACGCGCGACACCGAGGTGCGAGCCGCCCTGGTCGCAACCGGGCGAGCCATGGGTCGGTCGCTGTGCCTGGCGGCGACCGCCATCGCCGTAGGATTCTTCGCCTTCACGCCTACCGATTACACCGGAGTGTCCCAGCTCGGAACGGTCGCCGGGCTCGGCATGTTCATCGCGCTGACCCTGAGTTTGACGCTCCTGCCCGCCCTGATACAGCTCACGCGGCCGCCCGGCGTGAGTGAGCGCAACACCGATCCCAGGCTCGCGCGGATCGACGCGTTCGTGCTCGGGCACCGGCGGCTCGTGGTCGGCAGCGGCTGCGGCGCGGCGCTCGTATCGTTGGCGGTTCTGCCCTTGCTGCACTTCGACTTCAACCCGATGCACATGCGCAGTCCCAAGGTCGAATCCGTCGCCACCCTGCTCGACCTCACGCGCGATCCGGACCAGGCGTTCTACATGGTGGAGGTGGTCAGCCCCAGCCTCGCGGCCGCCAACGAGCTGGCAGCCAGGTTCCGGCGCCTTCCGCAGGTTCTCAAGGCGAGTACGTTGTCGAGCTTCGTACCCGATGATCAAGCCGCAAAGATCGCGATCATCGCCGACACCGCCAGCCTCCTGGACCTCGCCCTCAACCCGATCGCCGTCGCAGCGCCGGCCTCTGACGCCCAGGTCGTCGCCAGCCTGGATCAGGCCGCCGCAAACCTCGATCGGGTTGCAACCGGCGACACCCCGGCGGCGGCCGATGCACGCCGGCTCGCGAGCGAGTTGCACGCGCTCTCGAGAGCTGATGCACCCGCGCGCAAGGCTGCGGCCAACCTGCTGATACCCGGACTCACGCTGATGCTGTCTCAGATCCGCGATTCGCTGCAGCCACAGAGGATCACCCTGGCTACGCTACCGCCCGACCTGGTTCGCGACTGGCTCGCACCCGACGGACGCGCGCGGCTGTCGGTCGTGCCGCGGGGCGACCCCAACGATAACGCCCAGCTGAGCCGCTTCGTCGACGCAGGGCTCGCGCTCGCTCCCGATGCGACCGGCGCGGCGCCAGGTTTCCGGGCGGCTGGCCGGGCCATGGTCGGTGCGTTCATCGAGGCGGGCGTGCTGTCTTTTATCGCGATCACGGCGCTGTTGTTCGTAGCGCTGCGCCGGTTGCGCGACGTTGCGATCACGATGGCACCGATCGTACTCACGGGCCTGCTGACGATGGGCAGCTGCGTACTGATCGGTCAGCCGCTGAATTTCGCCAACATCATCGCCTTGCCGCTGCTGTTCGGAATCGGGGTCGCCTTCCACATCTATTTCGTGATGTCGTGGAGGTCGGGCGGTGAGCATCTGCTGACCTCGAGCCTGGCGCGCGCCGTGTTCTTCAGTGCGCTCGCCACGGCGACCGGATTCGGGAGCCTGTGGGCCTCGAGCCACCCCGGCACTGCCAGCATGGGTAAGCTGCTGATGATATCGCTCGTCTGGACGCTGGTCTCGGCGCTCCTGTTCCAGCCGGCGTTGATGGGCCAGCCACCCGCGACTGCCTCAAAGGATCCTCGGTAAGCGAGCGCTGGCTGCGCCGCGTTAGCAGTCGGTTACAAGAGCCGCCCGCCCGGTGCATGCGCTAGACTGAGCCATGCATCCGCTGATGATGATCATCGGCCTCGTGGCTATGGTGCTCGCGGCGGCCTATCTGGTGCTCGCCTGCGTGGCCGTTCTCCTGTGGAAAAGGGTCAGGTCCGCAACACGCTGGCCGCTCGCGCCGCCCGTGACAGTGCTGCAGCCGCTGTGTGGCGCGGAGGCGGGTCTGTACGAGAACCTGCGGTCGCTATGCGCGCAGGACTACCCGGAGTTTCAGATCGTTTATGGTGTGCGCGACCCGGGCGATCCGGCGCTCGCGGTAGTCGAGCGGTTGCGGCGTGAGTTCCCGTCGCGGCAAATCGACCTGGTAGTCAATCCACAGACGCACGGCGCCAATTTCAAAGTCAGCAACCTGGTGAACATGTTCGCGTGCGCCCGCTACGACGTGCTCACAATGGTCGACAGTGACGTATCGGTCGGTGCGGATTACCTCGCCACCGTAACCGCACCGCTCGAGAACCGTGAGGTGGGCGCCGTCACCTGCGTGTATCGTGACGTGCCCACGGCGCGCATCTGGTCGCGCCTCGGAGCCATGTACATCAACGAGTGGTACATGCCCTCGGTACTGCTCGCGCGGCTGTTCGGTTTCCAGGGCTATGCGTCCGGCCAGACAATCTGCGTGCGGCGCGATACGCTGCAGGCGATCGGCGGCCTGCGGGCCATCGCCAACCACCTGGCGGACGATTTCCGCCTGGGGGAGCTCGTTCGGGGTTTGGGGCTGCGAATCGTCCTGTCGCCCTACCCGCTCACAGCCGGGCACCATGAGCCGGACGCCGGTTCGCTCATCAGGCATGAGCTGCGCTGGATGCAGACGATCCGTGTGCTGAGGCCCCGCAGTTATTGCCTGCTGTTCCTGACCTTCGGTCTGCCGCTGTCGGCGGCCGGCATCGCGCTCGTGGCGGCGGAGCCGACGGCCGCGCCGGCGGCGTGGGCGCTGCTCTCCACGGCCGCGCTCGCCCGGCTCGGATTGCACCTCGCGCAGCGCCAGGGCGATCTGCGGCGCGCGCTCGCGGATCTGTGGCTCGTTCCGGCGCATGAGCTGCTGATCGGGCTGGTCTGGTTCGGCTGCTTTTTCACCTCGCGTATCACCTGGCGTGGTCATGAGTTCAATGTTCATGCCGACGGTGGCTTGTCTCCTCATTGCCCCGAGGATGGTGCCCGAGCCGCGCAGTCGCGGTGAGACTTGAAGACCGCGGCGTACGTGGGATGCCTCGCGGGCCTGCTGCTGCTGGCCATACTGTCCGTACGCCTGGACTTCGGCAGTATGGTTCGGATCCTGGCGCTGGCAGGCTGGCCACTGCTGTGGTTGATCCCTTACCGCGCCCTTTTCTACCTGCTGTACGGCATCGGCTGGTTCACGCTGCTGCGCCCGTACAACCGCGGCAGAAGCGTCGGACTGGGTTACCTGCTGTGGGTGACGACCGTGCGTGACGCGATCGATCGCCTGCTGCCCGTCGCCAGCGTCGGTGGCGGTCTCGCGGGGGTTCGCCTGCTGCGTTGGCGCGGCATTGCCATGGCCCCGGCGGGCGCGACCGTGATCGTCGAGATTCTGCTGACGCTGTTCGCCGTGACCGCATTTACCGCGCTCGGACTGTATTTGCTGGTCGACCTGGGGCTCGCGGGTCGGGAGTACCGCGGAATGCTGTTGGTGTTCCTGGTCGGCGCGGGCGTCGCTGTCATCACCGCGCTGCTGCTGCGTTACGGATCCGCATTCTCGCGTTTGCAGCGCCTGCTGTTTTCGTTGGTCGGCGCGCGCGCGCATTCGGATGGGGCGGCGGCGCTCGATCTCGAGGTTCGCGCATGCCTGCATCGCAGTTGGGCGCTGATCGGCGCTGGCACGCTGCAGCTCGTGGCTTTTGTTTCGGGTGCCTTCGAGGTCTGGCTGGCGCTGCGCTTGTTTGCGCATCCGGTGAGCGCCGAAGCGGCGATCCTGCTCGAGAGCATGACCCAGGCGATCCGCCATGTGGCCTTCGTCGTTCCCGCCGGTATTGGCGTACAGGAAGCAGGCCTGGTGCTCTTCGGGCATGCGCTCGGAGTCGGCGGCGAGTTGGCGCTGTCGGTCTCGATGGCGAAGCGCATGCGCGAGTTGGTGTGGGGCTTGCCACCGCTGCTGTCATGGCAGTGGTCGGAAGCGCGCCGGCTGCACTGAGGCACGAGCGCCGCGGCAAGCCATGGACGCTCGCGGAAAATCGGCGTACTAATTACCCGCAAAGTCACAGCGTGACTGACGGAGCGAGGGGACCGGCCATGGGATCGAGCAGCGAGCGCATTGCATACGTCACCGGGGGCATGGGCGGCATCGGCACGGCGATCTGCCGTCGCCTGGCCAGGCAGGGCTACACCGTCGTCGCCGGCTGCGGCCCGGGCTCGACCCGCAAGGAGCGCTGGCTCGCCGAGATGCGCGCCGAAGGCTGGAACGTCCACGCCTCGGAAGGCAACGTCTCGGACTGGGACTCGACCAAACGCGCGTTCGAGGTAGCGCGCGCCGAGGTGGGCCCGATCGACATCCTTGTCAACAACGCCGGCATCACCCGCGACGGCACCTTCCAGAAGATGACCAACGAAGCCTGGCACGCGGTCATCGAGACCAACCTGAATTCGCTCTTTCACGTCACCAAGCAGGTGATCGACGGCATGGTCGAGCGCGGCTGGGGCCGGATCGTGAACATCTCCTCCGTCAACGGCCAGCGCGGTCAGTTCGGACAGACCAACTACTCGACCGCCAAGGCGGGCATCCATGGCTTCACCATGGCACTGGCCCAGGAGGTGGCCGCGCGCGGCGTCACCGTCAACACCGTCTCGCCCGGTTACATCGGCACCGACATGGTGCGGGCGGTGAAGCCCGAGCGGCTGGAGCGGATCGTCGCCGGCATTCCCGTCAAGCGCCTCGGCGAGCCCGATGAGATCGCCTCGATAGTCGCCTGGCTGGTGGGCGATGAGGCCGCATTCGCCACCGGCGCCGATTTCTCCCTCAACGGCGGCCTGCACATGGGTTGAGCGGAAGCGAACGTTGAAGATCTGCGTAGTCGGTGCGGGCGCGATCGGCGGCTTGCTTGGAACCCGCCTCGCGCTTCTGGAGGACACGCACGTTGCGGCGCTGGCACGCGGCACCACGCTGGTGGCACTGCGCGATCACGGCTGGCGGCTGCGCCAAGGCGCCGAGCTGTTGGTCGCACCCGCGGCGAATGCGTCCGATGATCCGCACGACTTGGGTCCCCAGGACCTGGTGATCATTGCGCTCAAGGCGCAGGCGCTACCGGCGCTCGCTGCGCGCCTCGCGCCGCTCCTGACACCGGACACGATCGTGCTGCCTGCCATGAACGGCGTGCCCTGGTGGTTCGGCGCGGAGGTTGCGGCGCTCGGCCGCGAACCCCTCGAGAGCATCGACCCCGGCGGCGGCATCGCCCGGGCAATCCCCGTGGCGCAGGCCATCGGCTGCGTGGTGCACGTGAGCGCGGCGGTGAGCGAGCCCGGCGTGACCGCGCATCGCATGGGCCGTGGGCTGATCATCGGCGAGCCGAGCGGAGGGGAGTCCGAGCGCGTGCGGCGCCTCGGCGCACTGCTCACGCGCGCCGGGTTCGAGGTGACCTGCTCGGCGCGCGTGCGCTACGACGTCTGGTACAAGCTGTGGGGCAACATGACCATGAACCCGGTGTCGGCGCTGACCGCCGCGACCGCCGACCGGGTGCTGGACGATGAGCTGGTGCGCGCGTTCTGCGCTGCGGCCATGCGCGAGGCGGCCGCGGTCGGCGCGCGCATCGGCTGCGACGTGCGCGAGTCCGCCGAAGACCGCTTCGCCGTCACGCGTAAGCTCGGGGCGTTCAAGACCTCGATGCTGCAGGACGTCGAGGCGAGCCGCAGCATCGAGCTCGATGCCCTGGTCGGGGCGGTGCGCGAGATTGGCGCGCGTGTCGGCATCGCCACGCCGATGACCGACGCGCTGTTCGGTCTTACGCGACTGTTCGGCCGGGTGCGCCGGCTGTATCCCGAGTAGTCAGAGACTCCCGCGTGACAGAGGCTCAGGTGTGAGCGGCCCCCGTCGGGCAAGCGCCTGGATACCGGCCGCCGTGTTCGCGCTGGATCGGCGGCTGTGCCGACGAAACGGTGTCTACGAGTTCACGGACGACCCGCAGTGCCTGTTTCGCATTCAATGCCTGCGGCTCGAAAGCCCCGTCGCGCTGGCGGACGGCACCCGCGTGCCTGCGGGCGGTCGCGTCCTGGCGCTGCACTTGTGGAACGCGCACGTGCCCCCCATGGAGCGCTGCGGCCCGACACTGGCATGGGCGTGCCGCACCGAGCGTGCCCTGCGCCACTCCCTGCGCCAGCTCGCGGGCTATCTTGCGAGCCAAGCTGATCTCGGGGACATCGAGGCGATCTGCGCCGACATGCGTGTGAACGGCGCCGCCCAGCCGCGCCAGCTCAGCCGCGTCCTGGGGCGCTACGGGTTCGAGGCCGTTCCCGGCGAGATCGATCGTCGCGGCGTGTGGCATCGGATCGGGGACGCGATTTTCATCGCCATGCTGGTGTCGGTCACCCATCCGCCGGCGCTGCGCAACGCGACGCTGCGCCTGGGGAACATGCGCCTGTGGCTGTCGCGCTCCGTTCTCGAGCAGCGCTACGCGCCCGCGGGCCGCCGCCGCAGGCCGCTAGGCGTCGAATCCGTGAGTTGCTGAGCTCGCGGTCAGCGCCAGAGCGCGCCGGCCTTCCGCGGCCTGCCACCAGAGCAGCACCGGCACTCCCAGCGCAATGTCGCGCGCCCGCTTCAGCAGCGACAGTGCCAGCGCGAATTCGACGCTCACCCCGAACAGCGGCGCGAGCACCGTGTACGCGGCCTCCTGCACGCCGAGGGCGTTGGGAACGAACGGCGCGGCGCTGCGCGCCGCGTACAGCAGACTCTCGATGCCCAGAGCCGCGATGAGGTCGACGCGTGCACCTATCAGGCGCAGGCCGATCCAGCTGGCGACTCCGCTGGCGATCCAGCCGAGCAAGTGCAGGATCACCGACAGCGCGACCCGCCCGGGCGAGCGATAGATCGCATCCAGCATCGTGCCGGCCCCCGTGGCCACGTCCCGCAGCCGCCTGAGGAGCGGTGCCGCGAGTCGCGCAGCGAGCGGCATGCCACGGCGCTGCACGGCGAAGAACGATGCGACGGCGATGATTGCGATCGCGAGCCCGATGAGGGTGCCGCGGGTGAGCGCCGCCGTGAGCGAGCCGCGGGGCGCGCGTGCCGTGAGCAGCGCGACACCGAGCGCCGTGTAGCCGATCTGCGCGACCATCTCGGTCGTGACATCGACGATCATCGAGGCGGCGGCCAGCGCCGGCCGGACTCCCTGCAGGACCGCCGCCCGCACTCCGAGCGCGATTCCCCCGAGTTGTGAGAAAGGCAGCACCTCCGCGGCGGAATCGCGCACGGCGCGCGCGCGGACGAACACCCACACACCGCCCGCTGACGGCGACGGCCGCAGCACGTACCAGGCGGCGCCCAGCAGTACGAAGAGCCCGAGCCCGCACAGGCACAGCAGCGCGAAGCCGCCCCAGCCGACCGCCGCGGTCGCAGACAGCACCGCGCGCCAGCCGCTCGCGTACACGAGGTAAGCGCCGAGTGCCAGCCCGAGCGCGGCGAACATGACGACGCGCATTCTCATGACGAGCGGTGGTGACCGGGCGGTGGGCGAAGCCAGCGCGCGGCTCACGCCCGCATCAGCCGGCGCGCCAGCCGCGCGAACGCGGCAACGGTCGTGGGCCGGAGCAGGCGATGATCGTAAGCGCTCATGCGGCGGTGCTGCTCGGCGAGGCACAGCCCGAGCAGCGCCCCCAGGCCACCGTCCACGCCGACCGAACGCGCCCCGGTCGCCGTGAAGTTGGCGTCCTGCGTACCGCTGCCCACGTTGCGGGCGATGCCGAGCCGCTCGAACACCAGCACGGCCCACACGGCGAGCACCTTCAGCTCGAACCACGGGCGGCGCCACCACGGCATGGTGCGGCGGTGCCAGGCGACCCAGTTGACATAGAACAGGATGTGGCGCGCCTCCTCCTGCATCACCGGCTCGAAGGTCTCGACCAGCTCAGGCGGGAAGAATCCCGATAGGCGCGCGGCTTCGAACAGACCAAAGGCGAAGAAGCTGTCGATGCACTCGCTGTAACCGGTCAGCATGAACGCCCACTCAACATCCGCCGGCGCAGCGTACGGCGGCTCAGGCGTGAGCGCGATGCCGTAGGCGGCGACCAGATTCGAGAGCACCTCCTTATGACGACCTTCTTCGAAGGCATTCAGCTCGATCGCCCGGCGCAGCAGCGGATCGCGCGGCACCGCGGCATAGGCGGCCACGTTCGCTCGGGCGCGCCCCTCCGTCTGCACCGCGATGTCCCAGATCGGCAGCGCGGTGAGGCGCTCGCGTTCGGCCGGCTCGAGCCTGGGCCAGTCGATCACGGCCGGTCGATACGGGTCGAAGGTATCGAGGAGCGTGCGGCAGAACAGCGCCTTGTGGTCTTCGCTGCCGACGCGCATACGCGCCGCCGCGGGCGGCGATCCGCCATAAGCGCCGGCTTCGGGGGCCGTCGAGCTCACGCCACACCCTCAGTGCGCGCGCGCTGACGCAGCCGCGGGTTCACACGCGGCATGCGCCATCGGAAAATCTGCGAAACCGCCGAGGCGCAGCGCCGGATCGCGACACGCGGCGATGACTTCCGGAGCCCCGAGAGCCTCCAGCTCCTCGCGGTAACCGTACGCCGGCGACCCGCCCGCGTAGGGACCGCAAGCCGGGTGCAGATAGATTTCGCTGAGGCCGGCCGGCAGGAATCGGATCAGGGCGCGCAGGCGCGAGCGTGTCATCTGCCCCGACCAGCGCAGTCCGAACACCTGGTCCGGGGCCAGCAGCCCCCGGGCACGCAGCCGCCGGCGCAGCGCCAGCACCCAGGGCTTGAGCAGCGGCCCGGAGGCGCTGCGGGTGCCGGGCTCGACCCGCCGCAGCACCCGTGCCGGCTCGAGCGGCAGCCGCACCGCGCGCAGCCCGAAGCGCGGGCCGATCTCGCACAGCAGCCGGGCGACGAGCGGATGCAGGTGGAAGTGCTTGTGGGCGTTGCAGTGATCGAGGGTAAGCCCGGCGTCACGAAAGGCCGCGAACTGGGCAGTGATCTCGGCGGCGAGCTGGCGGCGCGCCTCGCGGCTGGCGGCAATGAGCGCCCCGACGCGCGCCATGTCGCAACGCAGCCAACCGTCCTCGCGCACCAGGCGCGAGACCGCCGCGGGCGGCAGCACCGGCCGGCCTTCCACCAGCACCAGGTGCAGCCCGACGCGCAGCGTCGGTAAGCGGCGCGCCCGCGCGATGGCATCCGCCGCCGCCGGCGCGCCGATCATCAGGCTCGCCGCGGTGAGAATCCCGCGCCTGTGGCCGATCTCGACGGCGTCGTTGACCTCGCGCGCCGCGCCGAAATCATCGGCCGTGACGATCAGACCCTTCACGTTTCACGCCGCATCCCGGCGCGAGCGCAAGAACTGGAAGAACTCCGCACCCTCGCGCAGCCGGCGCCCGAGCATGCCGGGACTGGTGAGCATCTCGGCGAGCATGGCGGCGACCTTGGAGGGGCGCAGATAGAACCTGCGGTAGAACTCCTCCACCGAGGCGAAGATCTCGCCGTGGCTCAGGTGCGGGTAGCTGAGCGGCGCAATCTGCGTACCCTGCTGCGACAGCAACTCGGTGTCTTCGGCCAGCCAGCCGTTCTCCTTCGCCTGCCGGTACAGGTAGGTGCCCGGATAGGGAGCGGCCAGCGACACCTGGATGGTGTGCGGATTGATCTCCTTGGCGAAATTGAGCGTCTCCTGGATGGTCTCGCGCGTCTCGCCGGGCAAGCCAAGAATGAAGGTGCCGTGCACCAGGATGCCGAGCTCGTGACAGTCGCGCGTGAAGCGCCGCGCGAACTCCACCCGCATGCCCTTCTTGATGTTGAACAGGATCTGCTGGTTGCCCGATTCGTAGCCGACCACCAGCAGCCGCAGGCCGTTGTCCTTCATGATCGCGAGCGTGCGGCGCGGCACGTTGCCCTTGGCGTTGCACGACCAGGTGATGCCGAGCTTGCCCAGCTGCTGCGCCAGCTCCTCGACGCGCGGCAGGTTGTCGGTGAGCGTATCGTCGTCGAAGAAGAACTCCTTCACCTGCGGAAAGGCGCGCTTTGCCCAGGCGGTCTCCGCCACCACGTCCTCGATCGACCGCACGCGGTAGCGGTGTCCGCCCACCGTCTGTGGCCACAGACAGAAGGTGCAGTGCGATTTGCAGCCGCGCCCGGTATAGAACGACAGGTACGGATGCAGCATGTAGCCGCTGAAGTAATTCTCGATGGTGAGATCGCGCTTGTAGACGGGAGAGACCCACGGCAGCGCGTCCATGTTGTCGAGCACTGCGCGGTTCTCGTTGTGCACGAGGCTCCCATCGGGAGCACGCCAGGAGAGCCCGGCGATCTCACGCCACGGCCGCCCGTCGGCGACTTCCTTGATGGTGAAGTCGAACTCGTTGCGGGCGACGAAATCGACCGCGCCCGAGGCCTGCAGGCTCTTCTCCGGCTCGACCGCAACGGCAGCGCCGATCAGTCCGATGCGGATGTCGGGATTCACCTGCTTGATCTGCTCGGCCGTCCTGATGTCGGTACTGAAGGATGGGGTGGAGGTGTGCATCACCACCAGCTCCCGGCCCTCGAGCTCCGGTACCAGGTCCGCGAACTTCAGCCGCTGCGGCGGCGCGTCGATCAGCTTCGAGTCCTCGACCATCGCCGCCGGCTGCGCCAGCCAGGTCGGATACCAGAACGAGCGCACCTCGCGGCGGTTCTGATAGCGCGCGCCGGCGCCACCATCGAAGCCGTCGAAGGAAGGTGGATGCAGAAACAGGGTTTTCACTGCCGGCAGCTCCTCAGAGAATCAGAGAATCGGGTGAGCGGTACCGTCGCGGGCCACATGATAGCGCGCCTGACGCCACCGCACTTGGCGCGTCGCGTATCCCCAGCACCACAGCGAGAACGTGAGCAGGTCGTTGAGCGCTACCAACCATAGCTGCGCGAATACCGGCCAAACCCTGCGGGGGCGTGAATTTATCATGAATCGCGCCGCGATCGTGATCAGCAACATGGTGACCGTGGCAGGACTGGCTGCGGCAAGCAGGCTCGCGAGGATAGCCGCCGGTATTCCGAAAGTGACACCCGCGAGGGCATAACTGAGCGGTCGCACGGTGCGGATGGTGCGCAGCCACCGCAACTCATGACGCGCCAGATCGCGCAGCGTCGGTTCGTCGACCGCCGTCTCGACCTCCAGGTCGCTGAGCACGGTGCGCAGCCCCACGCGTCGCGTGAGCTCCCCGAGCCGGTAGTCGTCGGCCAGCTGGTCGGCGATCGCCGCGAAGCCGCCGATGCGGCTGAGCGCCGCGCGGCGCAGTGCGATCGTCGCCCCCGAGGCGAACACACGCGAGCCGCACCAGCCCGCAATCCGCACCGACGGCATGAACCACTCATTGATGAACATGGCGCCGAGGAGCGACCACAGGCCCGGCCGGGGGCTCCCGTGGTACAGACAGGTGACGATGCCAACTCCCTCATCGAGGAGAGGAGCAATCACCCTTTGGAGGTAGTCGGGGCCCACTCTTACGTCGCTGTCGGCGATCACCAGATAGTCATGACGCGCGAGCGGCAGCATGTTGATGAGATTGCTGACCTTGCCGCTGGTGCCGTGCGGAGTCGGGTCGACAGCGATCTCGAGAGCCAGCGCGGGAAACTCCGCCTGCAGGCGCCGCACGGTCTCGAGCGCCGGGTCGTCGGCATTGCGCACGCCGCAGACGATCTGCAGATCCGCACACGGCTGTTGGCAGAACGAGCGCAAACGCTCGTAAAGCCCTGCTTCCGCGCCGCACAAGGGCTTGAGGATGGTGGTGGGCGGGACGCTCGCGGGCAACTCCCGGGAAGCGCGCGGCCGCCAGCGCAGTGCGCACGCGGCGAGAATCGTATAGCTCATGGCCGCAGCGCCGAGCGCTGTCGCGACTGCGCCGAGCCAGAGCTGGACCGCCGCACTCATCGATCGTTGCCGGCGCCCGTGCGGGGAGCGGGTGAGACTTTGGTATTACAGCGGCGCGCCAGTCCGGCTGTCGCAAAGTTGTCCGCTGAGGTTATCATCTGCTACATCGTGAGGAATGGTTCACGCGGCCCGCGGACCAACTCTACACGTAATGCGCCGCGGCGCGGAGTGTGAGACTTGATGGAGCAAGTTGGACTGGTGGGCGGCACGGGCGTCGGCGGCGGCGCGGTGGCCGATCCGGAGTCGCTGATTCTCGTGGACGGCGCCGATCGCGAACTGGGATACCTGGACAAGGCGCGCTGCCATGCCGGTCAGGGTGTCCTGCACCGCGCCTTTTCGTTGCTGATCTTCAACGGCGGGCAGGAGCTGCTGCTGCAGCAGCGCGCCGCCTCCAAGCGGCTCTGGCCGCTGTACTGGTCGAACAGCTGCTGCAGCCATCCGCGGCGTCGTGAGACCATGGAGGCCGCCATCCACCGCCGGCTGGGCGAGGAGCTCGGCCTCGCCTGCCCGCTGCATTTCCTCTTTAAGTTCGAGTATCAGGCGCAATTCGATGAGACCGGCGCCGAGCATGAGTTATGCTCCGTATACGTCGGCCGCAGCGACGGGCCGGTACGCATCAATCGCGACGAGATTCGCGCTTGGCGCTGGATCAGCCCGGGACAGCTGCAGCAGGAGCTCGCCGGACCTGACGCCGGCCGCTTCACGCCGTGGTTCAGGCTCGAATGGGAGCGCACCTGGCGCGAGCACCGCGCCACGGTGGGCGCACTTTCATAACCGTCAGATATTTGGAGGAGAACCGCTTTGGCCGTGCCGTTGCTGCAGATGTACCAGGTTGGCCGCTATATCGCGGCGCGCCGCCTGCGCGGACAGAAGCGCTATCCGCTGGTGCTGATGCTCGAGCCGCTGTTCCAGTGCAACCTCGCCTGCGCCGGCTGCGGCAAGATCGATTATCCGAAGGAAATTTTGCAAAAGCGCATCAGCGTCGCCGACGCTCTCCACGCCGTGGACGAGTGCGGGGCCCCGATCGTGTCGATTGCCGGCGGCGAGCCGCTGGTTGCGCGCGAGACACCGGCGATCGTCGCCGGGATCGTGGCACGCAAGAAGTTCGTTTACCTGTGCACCAACGCGCTGCTGCTCGCCCGTCACATCGATGAGTACCGGCCGTCGCCCTACCTGACCTTTTCCATCCACCTCGACGGCGATCGTCAGCGTCACGACGAGTCGGTGTGCCAGGCGGGAGTGTTCGACAAGGCGGTCGCGGCCATCCGGCTGGCGCGCTCGCGGGGCTTTCGCGTCACGATCAACTGCACGCTGTTCAGTGACGCCGACCCCGAGAATACCGCGCAGTTCTTCGACACCGCGACCGGGCTCGGCGTCGAGGGCATCACCGTCTCGCCCGGTTACAGCTACCAACATGCTCCCCGTCAGGACGTGTTCCTGCGCCGCACCAGCAGCAAGCAGCTGTTTCGCGAGATCTTCCGCCGCGGACGCGAGCGCCCGCGGCGCCGGCGCTGGTCGTTCAATCACTCCGGGCTGTTCCTCGACTTCCTGGCCGGCAACCAGTCGTACCAGTGCACGCCGTGGAGCAACCCGACCTACAACGTGTTTGGCTGGCAACGGCCGTGCTACCTGCTCACCGATGAGGGGAGCGCCCCGACCTTCCGCTCCCTCATGGAGGACACCGAGTGGAACCGCTATGGCGTGGGGCGCAATCCGGCCTGCAACAACTGCATGGCGCACTGCGGCTACGAAGGCACGGCGGTCGACGATAGCTTCGCCCACCCCCTCAAGGCACTGAAGGTGCTGCTGCGCGGACCGCGGCTCAGCGGGCCGATGGCGCCTGACCCGCCGGTCGTCTATGCCGAACGCAATCAGTAGCGCCGCCGATATCCGTCCGCGTGGTGATCGCGACCTGGTGGCGCCGGCCGACTTCCCGGCGCAGCTGAGGTCGTGGCAGGCGCGCATGGAGCAGGCGCTCGCCGCGCGGCTGCCCGCGGCCGATGAGGAGCCGGCGCGGCTGCACGCGGCGATGCGCTACAGCGTGCTGAACGGCGGCAAGCGCGTGCGTCCGGCGCTGGTGTTCGCGACCGCCGGCGCCGTCGGACTCGATGAAGCGCAGGTCGAAGCGGCGGCCTGCTCGCTGGAGTTGGTGCACGCCTACTCGCTGGTGCACGACGATCTGCCGGCGATGGATGACGATGATCTGCGTCGCGGCCGCCCGACCTGCCATCGTGCCTTTGACGAGGCGACCGCGGTTCTGGTCGGCGATGCCCTGCAATCGCTCGCGTTCGAGGTGCTGGCGAGCGACCCGGCGCTGCCGGCGTCAGCGGCGATCCGGCTGCGGCTGATCAAGTTGCTGGCGCAGGCGAGCGGCACTGCCGGCATGGCCGGAGGCCAGGCGATCGACCTCGCCGCCCAGGGCCGGCAGCTGACGCTCACCGAGATCGAGGCGATGCATCGGCTGAAGACCGGTGCGCTGATCCGCGCCAGCGTGCAGATGGCCGCCGCCTGCGCGCCGGACCTGCCGACGCGGCTGTGGGACGCGCTCACCGGGTTCGCCACGCCGATCGGGCTGGCGTTTCAGATCCAGGACGATCTGCTCGACGTGCTGGGGGACGCGGGCGTCCTCGGCAAGGCGACCGGCGCGGACCGTGCGCGCGGCAAACCGACGCATCCGGCGGTGGTGGGACCTACAGCCTCGCAGCAACGGGTGCGCGAGCTGCACGCCGCGGCGATCGAGGCGCTGGCGCCGTTCGGTGCGCACGCCGATGCGCTGCGGGCGCTCGCGGCCTGGCTGCTGGCGCGGCATTCCTAGGTTTCCTGGTTGCGGGCCGCTGCGCCGCTACGCGGAGCGTCTGGGAGCGGCGCACTGCAGCCGCCACCACTGCTCGACCCGGGCGTACAGACGCGGCGCGTCGAGCCCCGCGGCGGCGAGCAAGCTCGCGCGCGAGCCGTGCTCGATGAAGCGCTCGGGGATGCCGAGCTGCAACAGCGGAATCACGATACCGGACGCGGCCAGGGCCTCGGCCACCGCCGAGCCCGCCCCGCCGGCCACCACATTCTCCTCGATCGTGACGAGCGCCTGATGATCGTCGGCGACGGCCGCGAGCAGTTGCCGATCCAACGGCTTGACGAAGCGCATGTTGACCAGCGTTGCGTCGAGGCGCGCCGCGGCGACCGCGGCCGCGGCCAGCGGCGCGCCGAACACCAGCAGCGCAACGCCGCTGGCCCCGGAGCGGCACAGTTGCGCGCGGCCGACGGGCAACGCCCCCATGTGTGCGCTGACCGCAGCCCCCGGACCCTCGCCGCGGGGATAGCGCACCGCGGCCGGACCGGGCAGCGTGCTGGCGGTGTAGAGCATCTGACGGCACTCGTTCTCGTCGGCCGGCGCCATGACCGTCAGATTCGGTATGCAGCGCAGGTAGGAAAGGTCGTAGCCGCCCTGCTGGGTCGCACCGTAGCCGCCGGCGAGTCCCGCGCCGTCCACCGCAAAGATGACCGGCAGGTTCTGCAGAGCCACGTCGTGGATCAGCTGATCGTAGCTGCGCTGCAGCAACGTCGCCGGAATCGCCACCACTGGCCTCAAACCCTCGGTTGCGAGTCCCGCGGCGAGTGTAACCGCGTGCTGTTGGGAGGCGCCTACATCGAAGCAGCGGTCGGGAAAGCGCTGCGCGAACTCGCGCAGCCCGGCCTGCTGGCCCATTCCGGTCGCGACGGCAACGATGCGCGCATCCGCCGCCGCCACGTCGCACAGCCACCGCCCGAAGACCCCGCCGAAGCTGGCAGGCATCGCGCCGGAGTCCAGCCGGCGTCCGGCAGCCCGGCGCCGACGGAACGAGCCGCCGACCGCGCCCGTGCCAGCCTTGGCCGCGCGCGTGACCACGTGCAAAAACTGCGGGCCGTGCAGTCTCTTCAGGTTGCCGAGCGTCGCGATCAGCGCCTTGAGGTTATGCCCGTCAACGGGGCCGACGTAGTTGAAATCCATCTCCTCGAGCAGCGTCCCCGGCAACACCATGCCCTTGAGATGCTGCTCCGAGCGGCGAGCGAGCTCCCACATGATGGGTTTGTAGCGCAACGCCCGCTTGCTCTGCTCGCGCAGCCGGGAGTAGAGCCGTCCCGAGAGCAGCCGGGCCAACAGGTTGGAGAGTACGGCGTGCGGCCCCGGGATCGGGGGTCCGTTGTCGTTGAGAATGACCAACAGGTCGACGGCCAAGGAACCCGCGTGATTCAGCGCCTCATAGGCCATGCCCGCGCTCAGCGCCCGCTCGCCGACGATCGCCACCACCCGCTGCCGCTCAACGCGGCGGGCGGCCGCCACCGCCATCCCGAGAGCGACGCTGATGCCGTTACCCGTATGGCCGGTGCCGCAGGCGTGCGGCGCTGCGACGGCGTGGCGGATGTTGCCCCGCCAATCGTGCCCGCCGGTCAACACCTGGTGGGCACAGTCCGGCTGGCCGCCGTCCCAGACCAGCAGGTCGCCCGGCGTGTCGAACACGTAGTGCACGGCGATCGCGAGCTCGATGGCGGCGAGCCCCGCCGCGAGGTGCTCGCTATGGGCTGCGGGCTCGGTCGTGAGAAGATCCCGCAGCTCGCGGGCGAGCGCCGCAAGCCTGCGGATTGGCAGGCCTCGCAGCCCGGCGGGGGATTCCAACCCCTCGAGCAACACGTAGCGCTCGGGCGCAACCTTCATGGCTGGACCCTCATGGCGGGAACTCTACCTGGCGTTAAGTCTACACCTACGCGTCGCGCCGCTTGCCTGGAACTGCGTCGTTGCGCAAAACTGTCCACCCGACAGCGCTTGCGCGAGCTTATAAACATGGACTGCGCAACTTCCGACGACGGATATCAGAACGAGATCCTGCCGCGCGTTTCGCGGACCTTCGCATTGACTATCCCGCAGCTGCCGGCGGCCGTGCGGCCGGCGGTTACCAACGCCTACCTGCTGTGCCGCATTGCCGACACGATCGAGGACGAGCCGGCGCTCCCCGCGCCCGAGGCGGCCGACTTCCTCAGGCGCTTTGCGGCCGTTGTGAGCGATGCGGAGCCGCCCGCGCCGCTGGCGCTCGAGTTGTTCCCGCGCCTCTCGGATCGCACCCTGCCTGCCGAGCGTGAGCTGGTGAGCAACATGGAGCGGGTCATCCGCGTCACGGCCACGTTCGGAGCGCAGCGCGCCGCAATCGAACGCTGTGTTGGCCTGATGTGCGACGGCATGCCGCGTTTCAGGCGCATCGCCCGCATGCGCGGACTCGAGCGCATGAGTGACCTCGACAGCTACTGCTATTACGTCGCGGGGGACGTCGGGGAGATGCTCACGGAGCTGTTCTGCGGGTACGCGCCCGCCATAGCCGAGCGGCGGGCTGCGCTCGCTGATCTGGCAGCGTCCTTCGGACAGGGACTGCAGATGACCAACATCCTCAAGGACTTCTGGGAGGATCGCAGTCGCGGCTCCTGTTGGCTCCCCCGGGAAGTGTTTGCCCGCCACGGCGTCGACCTGGGGCTACTCACGCCGCAGAGCAGCCGCGCCGGCTTCGCGGCCGGCATCACTGAGCTGATCGCGGTGGCGCACGGACATCTGCGCAACGCACTCGACTATGCCCTGTTGATTCCTCCGGCGGAGGCCGGTATCCGCCGCTTCTGTCTGTGGGCGATCGGACTCGCCGTGCTGACGCTGCGCAAGATCGCCGCGCACCCGCAGTTCACCTCCGGCGCCGAGGTCAAGGTGTCGCACCGCGCGGTTTTCATGACCAGCGCCAGCACCAGCGCCGCGGTGCGCCGCGACCGGACGCTGCGCTGGCTGTTCGAGCACGCGGCGCGGGGGCTGCCGCTGGCACCACCCTCGGCGTGCCGGGCTGCGGCTCGGGCGGCAGCGCTCGCCGCCGCCGCGGCTCGCGACACCCTCGAGCAACCCCTGGAACAGCAGCGCGCCGCGCTGATTTGAAAGCTCCCGCATCATGACCGCACGCGCGCCCCCGTCCGCTCCACTTGCCCGCACGGCGCGCACCGCCGTGGACGAGCCGGTCGCGCTACGTGCCCCAACACCCGTTGCGCGGTCGTCGCTCGACGTCGCGATCGCCACCGCACGCGAGGAGCTGCTGCGCCGGCAGAGCGCCGACGGACGCTGGCAGTTCGAGCTCGAGGCGGACTGCACGATCCCGGCCGAGTACATCATGATGATGCACTTCCTCGGCGACATCGACGCAGCGCTGGAAGCGAAGCTCTCGACCTACCTGCGCGCTCGCCAGGCCGATCACGGCGGCTGGGCGCTGTATCACGGCGGCGACTTCAACATCAGCTGCAGCGTCAAGGCGTACTTCGCCTTGAAGCTCGCGGGCGACAGCCCCGACCTTGCGCACATGGCGCGTGCGCGCGCGGCAATCCTCGCCCATGGCGGCGCGGCCGCCACCAACGTGTTCACGCGCATTGCGCTCGCGCTGTTCGGGCAGGTCCCATGGCGCGCCGTTCCCTACATCCCGGTCGAGATCATGTTCCTGCCGCGGTGGTTCCCCTTCAATCTGCACCGCATCTCCTACTGGTCGCGCACCGTGATGGTCCCGTTGCTCATCCTCTGCACGCTCAAGCCGCGCGCCCGCAATCCGCGCGCGGTCGGGCTGTCGGAGCTGTTCACCACGCCGCCCGAGCGGGAGCGGCACTACTTTCTCCGTCCCGGTGGGCGCCGCGGCCCGCTGGCGCGCATCTTTCTGGCGATCGACCGGCTGGCCCGCAGCCTCGTCGACCCACTCATCCCGGCCGCGCTGCGCGCACGTGCGCTGCGGCGCGCGGAGGCCTGGATTCTCGAGCGCCTCAACGGCGAGCACGGGCTGGGGGCGATCTTCCCGGCGATGGTAAACGCGCTCGAAGTGCTCGCGGTGCGCGGCTATCCGCCCGAGGATCCGCGGCGCCGCACCGCGCAGCGATCGCTCGAGCGGCTGCTGGTCGTCTCAGGCTCGGGCGGCTACTGCCAGCCGTGCATCTCGCCGGTGTGGGACACGGCCCTCGCGGCGCTCGCGCTGCAGGACACGGCCGGCGAAAGCGCCCTCGCGGCCGCGGAGCGCGGGCTCGAGTGGCTGCGCCAACGGCAGCTGCTCGATGAGCCGGGGGACTGGCGCATACGCCGTCCGCGCCTCGCCGGCGGCGGCTGGCCGTTCCAGGAGGCCAACAGCTACTACCCCGACCTCGATGACACGGCGGTAGTCGCCTGGGGAATGATGCAGGCGAACGACTCCGGGCGCTACTCGCCCGCCGTCGACCGCGCACTCGACTGGCTGACCGGCATGCAAAGCCGCAACGGCGGCTTCGCGTCCTTCGATGTCAACAACACCAGCTACTACCTCAACGCGATCCCCTTCGCCGATCACGGCGCACTGCTCGATCCGCCGACCAGCGACGTGACGGCCAGGGTGGTGACGGCCCTCACCCTGGCCCAACGCCCGCAGGATGCGCGGGCACTCGCCCGTGCGCTCGCTTTCCTGCGCACCGAGCAGGAGCCGGACGGCTCCTGGTTCGGTCGCTGGGGCACCAATTACGTGTACGGGACCTGGTCGGTGCTGGCCGCGTTCGAGTATGCAGGCATCGGCGCCCATGATCCGGCAGTGCGGCGCGCGGTGGGCTGGTTCGAGGCGCGGCAGAACGCCGACGGCGGCTGGGGAGAGAGCAATGACAGCTACTTCCCCGAGCGCCGCGGCGCGCCGTGTGCGAGTACACCGCATCAGACCGCCTGGGCGCTGCTCGGCCTTGTGGCTGCGGGCCGGGTGGCATCGGCGGCCGTTCGGCGCGGCGTTCAGTACCTGCTGCGCACGCAGCGCCCGGACGGACTGTGGAGCGACCCGCACTTCACCGCGCCCGGCTTCCCGCGGGTCTTCTATTTGCGTTACCACGGCTACTGCGCTTACTTCCCGCTTTGGGCGCTGTCGGCCTACCGCAGGCAATCACGTAGCGGAACGTTGCATTGAGCCGGTCCGGGATCGTGGCAGCGCTGGCTGCCGAGGCCCGCCTTCTCGGTCCGGCGCGGCCGCACGGTGCGGTGCGAGTACTCGTCGACGGCACGTTGGTCGTCGTGAGCGGCATGGGTCCGAGCGCGGCCGCGGACGGCGCGCGGCGGCTCATCGGGGCGGGAGCCACGGCGCTCGTCAGCTTCGGGGTGGCAGGCGGCCTTGACCCGGCGCTCGCGGCTGGAGCGCTGCTGCTGCCGGAGGCGCTGATCTCACCCGACGGCACCCGCTACCCGACGGCACGCGAGTGGCGCGAGCGCGTGAGCGCCGCGGTCGCGCAGCGCCACCCGGTGTGCGGCGGCGCATTGCTCACCTGTCGGGAACCCCTGTTCTCTCCGGCCGACAAGGCGAGCGCCTTGCGGCAGACGGGAGCGGTCGCGGTGGACATGGAGGGCGCGGCCATCGCGGAGGTTGCCGCGCAGCGCGGACTGCCGTTTCTCGCCGTGAGGAGCGTGCTCGATGCGGCTGGCGATACACTGCCGATGGCGCTGCTGGCGGCCATCGACCCGCGCGGTGCAACCTCTGTGGTGCGACTCATCGCCGCAGTGATCCGTGCGCCGCGGGAGTGGCCGGACCTGCTGCGACTCGGGCGCCGCTGCGTTGCCGCCAGCCGCCCGCTGCTGAGCGTCGCGCGCAGCGGCGCGCTGGCGGCTGCCCCCGCCCATCGACCGGCCGCCGCGCAGCAGCACACCAACGCCCTGCCATGAGGGCGCTGGTCACGGGCGCGAGCGGTTTCGTCGGCTCGGCGCTCGCCAGAGCGCTCTGTCAGGCGGGTTGGCAGGTCCGGGCGCTGGTGCGCTCAGGCTCCGACCGTCGCAATCTCGCGCAGCTGCCGGTGGAGACAGTCTGCGGCGACATCACCGACAGCCCCTCGCTCGATGCAGCACTCGGCGAGTGCGACGCGCTGTTTCACGTGGCCGCCGACTATCGCCTGTGGACGCCCGACCCGCAGCGGCTCTATCAGACCAACGTCGAGGGAACGCGCAAGGTACTCGAGGCCGCCCGCCGGGCGCGCATCGCGCGCATCGTATACACCAGCAGCGTCGCGACGGTCGGTCTGCCCGCGGACCGCTCGCCCGGCAACGAGGCGACGCCGGTCGCCATCGCCGACATGATCGGCCACTACAAGCGCTCGAAGTTTCTCGCTGAAGAGGTGGTGCGCGAGTTCGCGCGCGCGGGCCTCCCGGTCGTGATCGTGAATCCCTCGACCCCGATCGGGCCGGGTGACGCGCGGCCAACGCCGACCGGGCGGTTGGTGATCGATGCGGCGCTCGGGCGGATGCCGGCCTATGTAGATACCGGCCTCAACATCGTGCACGTGGATGATGTGGCCGCGGGGCACCTGCGCGCCTTCGACCGCGGGCGCGTCGGCGAGCGCTACATTCTCGGCGGCGAGAACCTGACACTGCGGGAGATTCTCGCCGCGATCAGCACTCTGGTGGGCCGGCAGCCGCCGCGCCTGCGGCTGCCCAATCCGGTGTTGCTGCCGGTAGCGCTGGTTGCGGAAGCGATCGCACGGGTGTCCGGCCGCGAGCCCCGCGTGACTCTCGCCGGCGTGCGCATGGCGCGCAAGCCGATGTACTTCTCGAGCGACAAGGCGGTGCGCGAGCTCGGCTACAGCTGGCGGCCGCCGGCGGCCGCGTTCGCCGACGCGCTTGCATGGCTGCGCGCGCAGGGCATGCTCGGCCGCTAGTACCTGGCCGGGTCTGCGGCGGTGTCCTATCGCTGGTAGTAGCGGAGGTCCGCGTGTACACGTGCGTCCCCAGGGGTAAGCGTGACACGCGATCTGCTGTGCAAGGCCGGATTCGGGGCCGGTTGGGGCAAGGCCGTCCCGCTCGGCGTCCTGGCGGCGGCGCTGTCAGGACCCGTGGTGGCTCTCGCCGATGACCCCGCCGCCGACATAAACGCGAACGGCAGCAACAACGCACTCCAGGAAGTCGTTGTCACGGCGGAGCGACGCCCCGAGTCCGCTCAGGACATCGGGGTTGCGGTGACGGCCGTGGGTGGTCAGGAGATTGACTCGCTGCGCATTCAGCAGCCGCTGCAGCTCTCGACCCTCACCCCGAGTCTTTCGACCATGAACGCGCAGACCGACGAGACCCCGCTTTTTCTGCTGCGCGGCATCGGACTCGACGACTTCAACAACAACAACAGCAGTGGTGTGGGAACGTACCTGGACGGGGTGTTTGCGAGCTTCCCGGGGTTTCTCACCGGGGCGATGTACGACGTGAACCGGGTCGAGATCCTCAAGGGCCCGCAGGGCACCCTCTACGGCAAGAACACCGCGGGCGGCGCGATCAACATTATCTCCAACGGACCGACCGACACGCCCGAGGGCTACGTCGACTTCGACATCAGCCGCTGGTACACGACGGACATCACGGCGGCCATAAGCGGTCCGCTGTCCGATTCGGTCAACGCGCGACTCGCGGCGACCGTGACCAAGCAGGGCGAGGGCTATCAGACGGACATCGACACGGGGCAGCATTTCGGCAAGCTCGATCGCGGTGGCGCCCGGGCGCTGTTCGATGTGCGCCTGAGCGATGCGGCGACCCTGCACCTCAATTTTCACGCGGTGTACGACGACTCGGTGCCCTCGTCCCCGTCGACCCCGAACGTCGAGGCGATGATTCCGCCCGAGCCATTTCCGACCAAGGGCCTGATGGACAGCCCGCCCGGCGGCCAGTGGGTGAGGACCGGCGGCCTGCCGGCCTACAAGGACGAGATCGGCGGCGGGACGGTGGCGACCCTGAACGTCGATTTCGACCGGATGACGCTCACTTCGATCAGCGCCTACGACTACTTCTCGGACCACAGTCAGGACAACTACGACGGCTATCCGGCCGCGGACAACAACTGGACCAAGAACTTCCAGCAGTGGCAATGGAGCCAGGAGCTGCGTCTCGCCTCGCACACCGGCGGCCTGGTGGACTGGATCGTCGGGGCCGATTACTCGCAGAACTGGTATCGCTGCCGCGACGCCCTCGACTGGACCTTCGTCTACGGGCTGGCGGACTACCTGACGCAGGGTGGCAAGGCGATTACGGCCACCAACTTCATCCAGCGGGAGGAGTCCACCGGCGTGTACGCGAACGCGGAAACGCATCTCTCCAGCCGCTGGACGCTGGTGACCGGCGTGCGCTATTCGCACGATGAGGCCTCGTTCGACGGCGTGACGCTCGATCCGACGGGACTCCTCACCTACGCGGCCAACGGCTTCACCGGCCCGATCATCCCGAATACTGTTCTCGCCGCGCTCGATGAGTCACGCTGGAACCAGAATGTGTCCTGGCGGCTCGGGCTCGATTACCACCTCACCGACAAAGTGCTGTTGTACGAGAGTGAGGCGACCGGCTACAAGGAGGGGATCTTCTACGGCCAGCCCGCGCAGGTCCAGGTGGACTGGGGTTATGTAAATCCCGAGCGCAATCTCACCAGCGAGCTCGGCATCAAGAGCCGCTTCTTCTCCGACACGCTGCAGTTCGACACCGCGGTCTTCGACTCCATCATCTACGATCGTCAGTCGAGCCTGTCTCTGTGGGCCGGTCCTGTGGGCACGCAGCCGCTCATCGCAGGGCTCGGCAACGTGCCCGAGTCCCGGATCGACGGCGTCGAGACCGAGATCGACTGGCGTCCGGTTCGAGGTCTGCAGATCCACTTGGCCAGCACGTATCTTCACGCCCGAGTGACCGAGACGCTGACGAACGACAACGGGCTCGCCCTTTTCACACCCGTGATGGTCGGCCAGATGCTGCCCGATGCTCCCAACTGGAGCAGCAGCTACGTCGTTTACTACGAGCACCCGGTCGGCGACGGCCTGACGGCGTACGCCATGGCGAACGATCACTTTGTGAGCGCCATCCACCCGTATCTGGGCGACCCCACGACGTTTGGGCGCGGCCACAACACAGGCGCGCGGATCGGGCTCAAGAATCCCGCCCGGCACTGGGACACGAGTCTGTGGGTCACGAACCTGACGGACACCCGGCCGCTCACCTATGCCTTCGCCGGCAGCGAAGGGCAGACCGTGTCCTTCTATCAGAAGCCGAGATCGGTGGGCGTGAACATCACGTACAGCTTCTGAGTGGCGATAATTCTCAAAATTGTTGCGTGATCTCGCCAAAGATGCCGCGGCGCGGCCCGTACTGAGGAGCAAACTCCCCCACCCCGGTAGCGGCGCGCAGCACATAAATCCGGTCGAAGAGATTGACGGCGCTCAAGCGCAGGGTCAGCGGCTTGTCAGCACTCGGCCACGGATGGAAGTAGCGACCGACAGCGGCGTTGCATTGCGTGTAATCGGGCGAGTGTTGCAGGTTGGCAAAACCCGCGCGCAATCCGCTGCCATAGATGCCATCGAAGCTCGCGAACGTCTCTTGCCAGCGATAGGAAGCTCCGGCGGAGGCGGTATTCGTCTGCGCATCCGACGCATAGGTATAGTTGCTCGCCAGGTAGGCAAACTCCACCGGGTCGCCAATGAGGTATTGGTTGGAGATCACGTCCTTGGCCTTGGTGATCTCGTGGGCATAGTTGCCGTAGATCCGAAGCCCGTCGTGCTGGTAGTTGAGCTTCAGTTCCGCGCCTTTGCTGTAACCGAGCGCATAGTTGAACTGGCTCAAGACCGCCGCATTACCGAACGTTCCGTCATCGAGCATGTCGGTGCCATGCTTGTAATACACGTCGGCTCCCGCGGTGAACGCGGCTGACAGCTTCTGCTCGAGTCCGAGATCGACATAGGTCGCGCGTTCCGGGCGCACCGGATCATCGAGCGGGATCGCCGGTTGCTGGGTCGTGTTCTGAAAGAGAGCGAGGTTACTCGGCGTGGCCTGAGCCTGCATGGGAGGGGTGAAGTATCGCGAGATTCCGGCATGCAGGGTGGTGTCGGCGACCGGGTCGTAGACCAGCACGATTCGCGGACTCACCTGGTTCGCCGATACGAACTGGTTCAGTTGATCGAAGCGCACACCCGTGTTGAGGGTCAGATTGGGACGCAGGCGCCATTCGTCCTGACCATAGACCCCGGCGATCCAGCCGGTCTTTTGCGTGTAGTCGTTGACGGTGAGCGGAGTCGGCAGGACGACCCCGTCAGGCGCGACGGGCAGGACCGTGGCCAGGTCCTGCACCTGCGTGTGCTCGATGGTGGTCACGAACCCGGCGCGCAGAGTGTGCGCGTCGCTCCAACGCCAGGCGGCATCGAACTGCAGCCCGTTCAGCAGGCTCTTGCGTACCACGTTTGCAGCGACGTCGTTGAAGGCGAGGTCGTAGTACGGGTCCGGCATGAAGTTGATGGAGGCGTAACGCGTGAACACTGAAAGCTGGGTATCCAGATCGTCGCGGTGCGTCTGCAGGGCGACCAGCGCGAAGAAGAAGCGGTCCTTCTCGTTTTCATTGATGTCGGCCGAGGACAGGGTGTCGGGACCGTAGTCCCCCAGCGGCTGCTCACCGAGGACGTTCGGAATCTGGAAACGCCCGACCCACGCGCCCGTCATGTAGGTCAGTCGGTCGGCGTCATCGAGAAAGGTCGATCCATAGCCGAAGAATCGTTCCTGCGAAGTGTCGTCGTGGATCGGGTTGGCGGTCGGCGTGGCGCTCTCGAGGCCCTGCTCGCTCTGCAGATAGCGGCCTGACAGGAAGTATTGGGTCGCACCCCCGCTGCCGCCGTACTCGACGCTCGGGCTCACCGTAGACCAGCTGCCACCGTAGATATCGAGGGTGCCGCCCTGATCGAACTGGCTTTTCGTCGTGATGTCGAGCACACCCGCAGTTCGCAACCCATACTGGGCTGGCAGCGTCCCGTCGAGCAGACTCATGCTGCCGACAAAGTCGGTCCCAAGGACCGGACCGAGCGCCGACACGCCATCCGGGAGCTGAATGCCGTTGATTCGGTACTGCACGTTCGCGTACTCGTTGCGAACGTGAAAATCGGGGTTGCTGATCGCCGAATCGTACGAAACACCCGGGATCTGCAGCACCACTTTGTCGAGCGGAGTGTTCTTGCCCTGCGGAAGCGTCTGCAGGTCCTGCTGATCGATGCTGTAGTCGGTGGCGCCGAGCTTCGGCAGCAGATTCCGGTCGCGCGCTGCGTCCAGCTCCGCGTTTTTCTCCTGCAGCGAGTGGCCGGTGACCACGACTTGCGGCTGGGACGACTGTTGATCGTCTCCTGCGCCCGAGTCCTGCTGATCGGCCCGAGCCGGGAAGGTTGCACCCGCTGCCAGGGACAGAATGCACACACCGATGCTGCGAACGATTCGCACCACTGCGAAGAGGTCCTGGTTGTCCCGCCAGCGGGAGGGTGTTGCCGGCAAGACGCCGATCTGCGCCGCGCTGCCTGCTCCACACTCCGTAGCGTAGCGAGACAGTAGTTGCTAATGCAAATCATTCTCATTGGTACCCGCATTAGACGTGTCGCAAGGCCGCGCCTGGCCAACGACATATGCTTATGGATCAGATATTTAGGTACTATCCGCCCCTCCCGGAGAGCTCAGATGAAACAACACTGTATGTTCGCGGCGGCCGCGGCCGCCTGGCTGATGGCGGCAACGGTGGCGCGCGCCGACAACGTGGTGATCGAGCACGTCACACTGCTCGACGGTCTGCACGCGCCGCAGCCCGATATGACCGTGGCGGTCGTCGGCGACCGCATCGCGCAGATCACCCCGAGCGCCCTGGCACACCAACTCCAGGGCCGTCGCATCGACGCCCGGGGCAAGTACCTCATGCCTGGGCTGATGGACGTGCACATCCATCTGCGCGGCGCCTTCGACCCGAGCATCAAGCCCGATGAGCCGAGCGTCCCGAACCGACAGGAGGGTGTGCAAGCCCTGGCGAGCTTTCTGTACGCCGGCGTCACCACCGTGGTCGACGTTGGCAACCGGCCCGAGCACATACTGCCGCTGCGCGCCGATGAGCGCGCCGGCCGCATCCTCTCCCCGCGCATCTTCGCCACCGGCAATCTCATAACTTATCCCGGCAGCCATGGTGATCGGGTGGCACTGCGGATCAGCGACTTCGAGAGAGACAAGCCGCTGCTCGACAAGCATATCGCCGAGCAGCAGCCCGACATCCTCAAGCTGACGCTCGAAGAGGAAGGCTGGGGCTCGCGGCCCATGATTCCGATCATGCCAGTCGAGCTGCTGGGGCAGATCATTCGGTACTACAACCTGCACGGCATCCGCACCACGGTGCATGTCTCGAGTGAGCTGCACGCACTGGAGGCGATCTACGCCGGCAGCGATACGCTCGCCCATCCGGTCATCCAAGGGCCGGTGAGCGACTCATTCGTGAAGCTGATGGCGGCCAAGAAGACCCCGTTCGCCAGCACGCTCACCATCGGCGACAACTACAACCGCCTGGTCGAGCACCCGGAATATCTGGATCAGCCGCTGTACGTCGCCTCGCTGAGCGCCGCAGACCGCGAGAAGCTCAAGACGCAGACCCGGGCACAATGGAAGGACAGCACCTGGACCGCGTGGATGAAGGTCATGAATCCCATCGCACAGCAGAACGTACGCAAGGTTCAGGCTGCGGGTGGCGTGGTGGCGTGCGGTACCGACGTGAGTCTTGGCGCGGACACGCAGCATGAGCTCGAGCTGTTGGCCGCGGCCGGCATTCCGCCGCTGGACGTGATCCACATAGCGACTTACAACGGCGCAGTATTCCTCGGCAAGGCGGATCAGCTCGGATCGATCGATGTCGGCCGCCTCGCCGACATGGTGCTGTTGAGCAAGGACCCGAGCGTCGACATCGGCAACGCCAAGTCGATCGTGTTCGTCATGAAGAACGGACAGATCATCGATGAAAGTCTGCTGCCGCTCGCCGGTGGCCGGCAGAAGCGGCGCTTCGCCGGGAGTTGAGCCCCCCTACATGAGGTCGCGTTTGATGTGTCGGTCCCAGGTCTGCTCGAAAACGACCTTGCCGGCCTCGGAGGCGGTGAGCGACTCCTTCATCCGGAACTCCTCGGTCGTGGAGGTCAGCTCGACCGTCGAGCGCAGCTGCGTGTTCCAGTCACCGCGCTTCATTTCGCGCGACCACTCCACACTCCACACGCAGCTGTTGGGGTCGCGTTCGCGGATCGACCGTATCCATACGCTGCCGCCTGAGACCGTAGTTCCGACGTCTTTCACGATATGGGGTGGCGATGGCTGCTCCTTGCGCACCGAGACAAAACCGCTGGCATCGGGCCCGGTCACAATGACCTTGGCCGAGGCGGTCTTGGGAGCCGCCGCGTTCTTCTTCTCGATGGCATCGCGAATGATCGGAATGGGCATCGCCCGCTCGACTGCCTCGGCCGGCCGTACCGGCAGGACCAGGTAGGATTCGCCGGCGCTGATCGTCAGCGTTACCGGCCGCGGCGAGGGCCACACCATGGGCCACAAAGACTCGGTTATGGCCACGCGGATCCGGCTCCCCTTCTTGAAGCGATGAGTCGCGAAGTAGCATGGCACGCGAATCTCGTATTCCTTGCCGGAAACCAGTGGCGCAGGATTCTCATGTCCGTCACGATGAGTCAGGTTGAGCACGCCATAGGAGACATTCCAGGACTCGCCTGCCGGCGTGACTTCGTTGATGCGTACCGCCAGGTGCGCAACAGGCTGATCGGACGAAAGCCGCACGACGACCTGCGGATTTCCCAGAATCTCTACGTCGGTCTCGAGCTGCGCCGAGTCGAAGCGCAGAGAGCGCTTGTCGTCGGGTGTCTGATCGGGAGGCAGATCGACAGCCATCTCATTCGGGAACCACTCCCGTTTCGTCAATCCGACCGTTTCCTGTGAATGGCAGGTCAGCGTCCGCGCAGGCCCTTTCGTGTCGGAGAGCCCGTCCGCATTGAGGAAAAACCTCCGCGAGCTGATGTGTGGTGAGGGCCACTTCGCCTCGGCGACCCACTGACCGGGGACGTCCTTCGGCCAAACCTCGGAGGCCGTCTGTGTCTCCATGTAAGCCCAGAGCATCGGTCCGTCCATGATCCCGGTGTCGATTCCCTTGAGCCACTGAGTCCACCACCGGACCTCTTCCTGCACCCAATCGAGCCCGGGCCCGGGGTCGGCGATCTGCGGATAGCGGTGACCCCACGAGCCGATCAATCCCTTGCGCGGGACTTTCAGGTTCTGCAGCACACGTGCCACGAAATCCCGGTAACTGTCGATTTGCCCATCGACCGCATAGACGGGGCACTTGATGCTGCCATAGTTCGTGGCGATCGAGCCGTGCTGCCAGAATGCATCATAACGCTGATGTGACAGCCACTCGCTCACCACAGGCGGCGTAGCCTTCAGCCTTTCGAGCCACATTGCCCGCCAACGATCCCCGACAATTTCCGGGTCCGGAGGAGTCGTCAGAACCAGCTTGAAGTCAGCGCCCCACTCGAGATCATCGAAGGTCAGTACGCCGCCTACGTAATGAGCGTCGTCCGTGTAGCGATTATCCGTGGCGCATTGTGTCACGATCGCTTTGAGCGCCGGCGGCGCCAGCGCCGCGACCTGCAGACAGTTGAATCCCCCCCAGGATATGCCGCGCATGCCCACCGCACCGTTGCACCACGGCTGTCGGGCCAGCCACGCGATGACCTCGAGGGCGTCGTCCTGCTCCTGCTGCAGGTACTCCCCCAGCAACACTCCGTCCGACTCACCCGTGCCGCGAATGTCGACGCGTGCGAACGCGAAACCGTAGGGACTGAAGGCATCGCCCCAGGGCTGGTCGCGCCCCCTCGTGAGGTCACGCTTGCGATAAGGGAGATACTCGAGCACCACCGGAACCGGATCGTGCTCGGCGTTCTGCGGCATCCAGACGCGCATGGCGAGCCGCTGACCGTCCTTCAGAGGAATCCAGACGTTCTCGAGCGTCTTGATCGGCTGCTTTTCCGGCAATTTCCACGACGCCGTACGGCCTGCGCTGGCGCCGATACCGGGTACCGAGACGAACGCAATCGACGCACCGCTCGCCAGGATAAATTCCCGGCGGGAGAGATCCAGGGCTTTTTGGTTACTCATGGGCAAAGTATGCACTCATTCATTGTTGGGATGCAGATGATCGAAACGTTGCATCGAGTCGATCGAAAGGTTGCATCACCGCGATCAACACGTCGCGTGATCATGGAGGCAGCGCGCACTCGGACCACAGATCCTAATGCCCTCGGATGCCGACACCGCCGCGGGACCCCCAGGCCGGACGACCCACGGCGGCTGGGCATTGGCCAGAGTTCGCTGGCGAATCTTCGGCTTCCTGTTCGGGTTCGGCTTGCTGGCGTACGTTCAGCAAAAGAGTCTGACCGTCGCCGCCGAACGCATGATGCCCGAGCTCCACTTGAGTCAGCTCGAGATCGGCTGGCTGGAACAGGCTTTTGTCGTCGGCTACGCGTTGTTCCAACTGCCCGCCGGCGTGTTTGGTCAACGATTCGGTGCGCGGTTCTCTTTCGCATTGTTCGGACTGGTCGCGTTCAGCGCGGTGATCGCCACTCCGCTTGCGCCCTACTGGCTGACGGGTACGGCACTATTCGTGGTCCTGCTGGCCGCACAGGGGTTGTTGGGTATCTCGCAGGCCGGTATTTTCCCGGTATCCGCCGGTGTCTTCGAGAGTTGGTTTCCCGCGAGTCAGTGGTCGCTCGTGCAGGGCTTGCAGACCATGGGGCTGAACCTCGGTGCAACGATCACCCCGCCGTTGATTGTTGTGCTGACCGCAAGGGTCGGCTGGCAGCAGGCACTTGCCTGGTCGAGCCTCCCTGCCCTCGCGCTTATCGCACTTTGGATATGGCATGGCCGGAACACGCCGCGCGAGCATCCGGGCGTATCGCTGCATGAGCTGCGCGAGCTCGACGATCAGGCGGGCAGCCCTCCTGACGCCGATATCAGCGTGCGTCGGATCGTACGGCTGCTGTCAGACCGCAACACCATGACGCTCGCGCTGGCGTACTTCGCGATGAACTACACATTCTATTTGCTCTCGAACTGGTGCTTCCTGTACCTGATTCAGGAGCGGCGCTTCTCGGCGCTCGAGGGTGGTTGGTTGGCGACCGCACCCCCGCTCGCCGCCGCCGTGGGTGCCGGAGTCGGGGGAGTGATCACGAGCCGGCTGTGCCGGCGTCATGGTGTGCTGTGGGGCTTTCGTGCCGTGCCGTTGCTGGCCCTGCCCGCTGCCGCGGTCCTGCTGCTCATGGCCGTCGACGCGACCAATCCTCACTGGGCCGTGGTGCTATTGGCCGCGTGCTTCGGCGCGGTCGAGCTCACAGAAGGCGCCTTCTGGGCGACCGCCATGACCGTCGGACGCGGCGACACCATGGCCGTCGGAGGGCTCATGAATACCGGGGGCAATCTCGGCGGCATCGTCGGTATTCCGATTGTCGCGTACCTCTCGGGTGAGCATGCGTGGCATGCCGCCTTCCTGATCGGCGCAGTCTGTGCGGTCGCGAGCGCCGCCGCGTGGCTCGCCATCGACGCTCGCAAAGTGAGCGGTTAACCAGCCGGAGGCGCGCCGCCCTCCCGCTTGCGGCGCTCGACGAAGTCGGTCAGCGCCGTCCGCACGGCAGGATCCACGGTGGGCGGTTGGAAGTCTTCCAGAGTCTTGCGCCACAGGCTGTTCGCGCGCTCCGTGGCCGTTTTGGCGCCGCCCTCAAACCACGCGCCGTAGTTGCGCCAGTCCGAGACCAGCGGACTATAGAACGCGTCCCGGTAGCGCTGCATGGTGTGAGCAGTTGCAAAGAAGTGCCCGCCGGGGCCCGCCTCCGCAATCGCTTCAACCCCGATCTCTTCGGCCGACGCGGACAGCGGTTGAAACATCTCCGCAAACATCTGCAGCATCTCGACGTCCAGAATGAACTTCTCATAGGACGCCGTCAGGCCGCCTTCGAGCCAGCCGGCCGCATGCAGCACGAAGTGGCTACCGCCGAACAGCGCGCCCCACAGACTCATTTGCGATTCGTACACGGACTGGGCGTCGGGCGCGTTGGATCCCGTCGCACTCGAGCAGCGCCACGGCGCGCCGATGCGCCGCGCCAGCTGCCCGGCCCCGAAGGCCGCCTTGGTGTACTCCGGTGTGCCGAACGCCGGTGATCCGGACTTCATGTCGACGTTGGACGTGAAGCTGCCGTACATCACCGGGGCACCCGGACGAACGATCTGGGCGAGCGCCATACCGAACAAAGCCTCTGCGTGAGCGAGCGTCAGCGCGCCCGAGATCGTAATCGGCGCCATCGCACCGGCGAGCGTGAACGGTGTAACGATCACCAGCTGGCCATTGGCTGCGAAGTCGATGATGCCCTCGGTCATCGGCAGATCGAGCTGCAGCGGCGAGTTGGTATTGCAGATCGTATAGCAGCGCGGCGCACTCCTGAATGTGTCCTCGTCAATTCCCTGAGCGATGCGCAGCATCGCAAAGCAGTCCGCAAGCTGCGCCTGCCCGCGCGAGTAGAAATGCGGCACCTTGTCACCCAGGGTGAGCTGCGCCAGCGTCGTCTCCAGGTGACGCTCGGACGTCGTCGTGTCCATCGGCTCGGACGCCTGCCCCAGCACATGGATGACATCGAACGCCTGCGAGAGCCGCACGAAGTCGCGAAAATCCTCCATCGTCCCGCCACGCCTGCCGCGCTGCAGATCAGACACGTTAGGCGGCCCCGCAACAGGCGCGAACACCACGTGACGCCCGCCTACGCGACAGGAGCGAGCGGGATTAGGCGCAATGAGGCTCGCTTCCGCCGGGACCGTCGCCAGTGCGGTGGCTACCAGACCACGATCGAGACGAACCATCTGGCTCGTTTCGTCCACGG
>Ga0209007_1000116_pt1 | contig 46940 bp, 40 predicted proteins | sample JacPinW_OM1H0_O2_FD_187961 | JGI IMG/M metagenome (GOLD analysis project Ga0209007, IMG submission 187961) | Forest soil microbial communities from Algoma, Ontario, Canada - Jack Pine, Ontario site 1_JW_OM1H0_O2 (SPAdes) (version 2) | ecosystem: Environmental > Terrestrial > Soil > Boreal... | reverse complement strand
ATTCGGAAATCCCCGGATCAAAGCCTGCTTGCGGCTCCCCGAGGCTTATCGCAGCTTGCCACGTCCTTCTTCGTCTGTTGGCGCCAAGGCATCCACCGTACGCCCTTAGTAGCTTAACCATAAAACTTACCCAACACGTCTCGACCCCTCGCAGAATCGAAACCCTGAAAACCATCGCTACGAACGGTCTTGCAAGCCATCCGGGGACGTACTTCAGGGGTGACGCGCTTTTCCAAGCTTCTTTCAAAGCCCGGAAATTCACGCGCTGAACCAATGCGAGGCAAGTTCGCCTTTCCACATTGCGCTACTCTCGAGCAAAAATTTGCGGTTTATTACGCCATGCGAACTTGAAATCGCATAACGTAATGCCAGCTTCCATCAGTTTTCAAAGATCGTCGTCCCGTTCATCAACTTCCGATCGGAACGTCTCCGCTCCCGGCGGAGCGCGTCTTCAGTTTGGAGCCGAAGCCGCGGGAAATAAAAAACCCGGCGTCGAGCGCCGGGCGACTCCGTCCTTCGCAGAGGCTGCTCAATGAGCCGCCTACAGGACAGACTTGCTCGATGCTCGAATTCGTTCTACCCGGTGTTAGTAACCAACTTCACCTCTTGGGCAGACCCGGTCCGTCAGGAGAATCCCCGGCCAAACGAGGGGCCACCGACATCAAAGGAGTATATCAAGAATTCTAATTACGTCAAGCATATCCAAATTAATTTCTAGGGTCTTTTCTGTATAGACGCCTGTGAATTTCACGTCATTCTGTGGAAATCAAATGGCTAACTATCGCGCGCGACGAGATAAGCTGCTATTACCAGCAGTATTGAAGACCTCACAAATCAAAATCAACCATGTAACATGCGCGTGCCTAGCCCTTATTGTGCTTGAAATACTCCACCTGTTTTAGCCGCTTGGCAGCTTCGTCGCGCGTCTTGTAAGGCCCACCGAGATTCTTACCTTTTTCAGAAGTAACCTTGTATCCGCCCTTCACTTTTTTAATCATGTCTGCCTCCTTTGAATGCAAGGCCATTGTTTGACGAACACAATTTCGAATCAATGCGGTAATCCCTGTACCTTCAAAAGAAGAAAAGTCCGAAGCTTGGTGAATTTCGTACACCTTCCTGAGTCAGGTGAGCAAATAATCAGGAAAGACCGATTCACCCGAGGTAAGAGCGCCGATTTTTCGTCCGTCTGATAATTACGCGGTGCGTGCGGTGCCGCCATCCTTAAAGATAGCCGCCACGATCAACCCCAGGATAATGAGTTGAATTCCGCCGGCGATCATCCACTTGATCACCAGCATGTAGTTCACGATGTACACCACATATTCGCTTAAGGAATAAGGCACCACGGTCATGAACGTCATCACGATTCCGTAGCGAATGCCCTGTTCCAGCCAGGGCTTGTTTTCACGTCCCCGCGTGTAAATGTACGCAAACATCGCCGCGAAAAAGAATTGGCCCAATGCCATGGCCCAAAAGCGATGCATGATCCCTTCCATGCTTCGGTGGCTGCTGGCGATGGCCGCATAATCCGGCGTCAGCCAGACGCTGTGAATTAAATAATTCGTAGCCATCAGAACGACGTACGCCGCGATGGTCGCGATAACAAGTTTTTTCATGGCCGCCCTCCTCTACTTTGATTTTGGCCCACTGAAAAACCGTTGAATGAGTTTCGGGATTTGGATCTAACTGCCCTGTTGGGCGGAGCCTAGCACCGGTATGCCGAAGCGCATAGTGGATTTTGTTAGCGAATCGCCAAACCTAAGTTGAGGCAGATAAACTAGGGGTTTGTGACCTGCTCTGAAATGCTAGCTTCGCGGAGCAGCGTGTATTTCTGCTCCCAGGCTTGGTGAATCGGACTTTCAGCATAAGCATCAGCCGCAGCGCGATTTTGAAACTCGATGGCGAACGCCGCGCTGAAGTCGCGAGGTTGCAGCCGCTCGGCTTTAATCCATATGTTTTTGACGCCTGGTACTTTCGCAGCCATCTCCTTCACACCTTCCAGCGCGGCTTGCTTTTCGGAGTCCGAGACACTCGGATTCCATTTGAGGATGACCATATGAATGATCGTTTTCGGTTGGCCAAACTTATTTTGTCCTGCCACATAGCCGCCGGCGAACAAAGCGAGCGCAACTAAGCATCCCGCAAGAACCTTCGCCGCCATTGGAAAATGAGTTCGCATGTCTTCTCCCTTTCGCCCAATATGAGTGTAAGCGACGCTCTTGGTGCAGGCAACAATAGAGCCCGCACTTTGTATGTTGACCCGTGCGTTTAGTCTTAAGTACGATGCGCACCAGCCCCAAGCGCGCCTGTCACTGCATCAAGTTCTGAGGAGGCCCCATGTACTGCTCAAAATGTGGTGCGAATGTCTCGGAGGGCGCAGCATTCTGCAGCGCCTGCGGGCAGCCGGTGCCGGGTACGTCCGCGGTTGCTCCGGCCCCTGCAGCTTACACGCCACCGTCACCAGTTCCCCCGCCTTCAACCCAATATCCGTCAGTTCCGCCAGCGTACGCGCCTCCCGCGCAAGCGGCTTGGCAAACAAGCGCTCGGCCACCCGTTGCGTACGCAGGCTTTTGGCTCCGCTTTGTGGCCTTCATCATAGATTTGATCGTGCTTTATTTTGTGGGAATGATTGTGACTCTGCCCTTCGTCGCCTCCGTGGGTATGCGGGAAATTATGCGAGGCCACATGCCTATGTCCCCTGAAGAATTGATGCCACTCATGGGCGCGTTTATTCGCCTGTTCCTTATCAGGATGGTCCTCAACTGGCTCTATTACGCATTGCTCGAAAGCTCGGGCTGGCAAGCAACCCTGGGGAAGAAAGCCCTGGGCTTGGAAGTAACGGATATGGAAGGTCGGCGCATAGGTTTTGGGCGCGCTACCGGCCGATTTTTCGCGAAAATTATCTCTAGCCTAATACTATTTATCGGCTACATCATGATCGGTTTTACCGAGAAGAAACAGGGTTTGCACGATATGATTGCCGGCACACTGGTCATCCGCAAGCTGTAAAAATTTCGAAATGGAAAGATTCTAAGGAGCCGCATGTATTGCTCAAAGTGTGGGACCGCTATTCCGCAAAACGCCACTTTCTGTACCGCGTGTGGCCAACCGGTGAGTCAGCCGCCCACGCTAGAGGCTAATGCGCCGGCGTACGCAACATCAGCGACGCCACCCCTCGCGCGTCCCTATGGATATGTTCCACCTGCCGCGGTTCCTCCGGTGGCCTATGCTGGTTTCTGGCTACGCGTCGTAGCTTACTTGATTGATGGCATCCTCGCTGGAATTGCATTCGCGATTTTACTTCTAATCGCGTTCGCCATGGTTGGCGTCGGCCATTTCAAGGCCTTGGCGCAGGGATCCAGCCCGGATGAATTTTTTACGCCGGAAGTTATGGCAATAATTTTTATGTTGGCAGGAACCTCGATCGTAATGATGTGGCTGTACTACGCCTGGATGGAGAGCTCTTCCTACCAAGGAACGCTCGGAAAGATGGCCCTCGGTTTAGTCGTTACCGACCTCGACGAGCATCGAATCACCTTCGCCCGCGCGAGCGGCCGTTATTTTGCCAAGATCATTACTGGATTAATCCCGCTCGGGATTGGCTACGCGATGGCGGGTTTCACGGAAAGGAAGCAGGCCCTTCACGACATCATTGCCAGCTGCCTGGTCTTGAGGAAAATATAAACTTTAATGCTCGTGTTGCGGGCTACGCGAAATAACTTCTAGATCCGATTGCGATCTACACTCCCCATCCATAACGTTCCGAGTGAACCAGCGATTCGTGCAACTCGGCGCGAATTTGTCCGGTAAATTCCGAGCTGCGCAGCACTCGAGAACCAGGCTCTGCGATATCCATCGTCCGGTAGCCGTGATCCAGAACGCGGTCAATCGCCGCTTCGATCCACTGCGCTTCCACATCCAGGCCAAAAGATTCTCGCAAAAGTAGTGTGGCTGAATAGATCGCACCCAGCGGGCAAGCCACGTCTTTCCCTGCAAGCGACGGAGCCGAACCGTGAATCGGCTCGTAGAGCGCCGGCCCTTCTGCGCCGCGGCTCATAGACGGAATTAATCCGATGGAGCCCGCCAGAGCCGCTGCCTCGTCACTCAGAATGTCGCCAAACATATTTCCGGTCAAAATTACGTCGAATTGCGCGGGCCGCAGCAGGATCTGCATTGCCGCGTTGTCCACGTACAAATGGTCCAGCGTAATGCCCGGATATTCGCGCGCAACCGCCGTCACCGTATTTCGCCAGAGTACGGAAGTGGCCAGCACATTCGCTTTGTCCACGCTCGTCACATGCCGGTTTCGCGCCGCCGCGCGCTCAAACGCATAGCGCGCCACGCGTTCGACTTCGGCCGCTGTATACCTCGCAACATCGCGTGCGCTGGCATTTTTTCCTTCGCCTTCGTGTGCATGTTCGCCAAAATAAATATCCCCCGCAAGTTCGCGTACAATTTCAAAATCGCAATCGTCGATGCGTTCCCGTCGCAGCGGTGAAATTCCTTGCAGTGATGTGCGCAACTGAATCGGCCGCAGGTTGATGTACAAGCCAAGTTGTTTCCGCAAAGCCAACAAGCCGGCTTCCGGACGTTTATCCAATCGGATCGAATCCCACTTGGGCCCACCAATCGCGCCCAGCAAAATCGCATCGGCCGAGCAGCATCCCGCCAGAGTCTCTTCAGGAAGAGGGTTTCCAAAAGCATCGATAGCGGCTCCGCCAAACGGCAGCTCGCGAAATTCGAATTTGTGTTCAAACGTCGAGCCGCAATCCCTGAGCAGCTGAACGGCGGCTCGGGTTACTTCCGGGCCAATGCCGTCGCCAGGCAAAACAGCGATTGTTTTTCGTACTTTACTCATGGCCTTGCTTCTCCCCAATTGTCGCAGCTCGCAAAAATTCTAGGACGCTGCCGCAATACTGCTGTTCTGGTTCAGCACACTAATTTCACGACTTCGACGGACCGTGTGAACGATCGAAAGCAAGTCGCGATCGGTCACTTGCTTGGCGGAATCGGCAAGCGCGATAGCGTGCCTATAACACTCCGCCAGCTCGGTATCCGTCGTTTGATATCCCAACTCTACCAGACGGGCGCGTAACGCATTACGTCCGGAATGCTTGCCCAGTACAAGCTTCCTCGTTGGAACGCCCACTTTTTCCGGCACGATAATTTCATAGGTCATCGGATTCTTGAGCATTCCGTCCTGATGAATCCCCGCCTCATGCGCGAACGCATTCGCTCCCACCACCGCTTTATTCGGGGGAACGCTCACGCCAGTAATGGAAGTCAGCAAACGGCTGGTGGAATATATTTTCTCGAGCGAGAGGTTCGTCGAAGCGCCATAGCGTCCTTGCCGGACGTGCAGCGCCACTGCGATTTCCTCCAGCGACGCGTTGCCCGCGCGCTCGCCGATCCCATTGATGGTGCACTCCACTTGCCGCGCTCCGGCGGTGATTGCTGCCAGAGTATTAGCCACTGCCAGACCCAGGTCGTTGTGGCAATGCGCGCTAAAAACCACATTCGGATAAGCGGCAAGCCGCTTGCGCGCCACGTGAAACATCGCCCCGTATTCTTCCGGCGTCGAATATCCCACCGTATCAGGAAGATTAATGATGGTAGCGCCGGCACTAGCCGCGGCCTCGATTACGTCGAGCAGATAATCCAGGTCGCTTCGGCTGGCATCCTCCGCCGAAAATTCCACTTCATCGCAGCGCATGCGCCCGTATAAAACCATCTTTCCAACTTGATCGAGCGCATGTTGGCGAGTGATGCGCAGCTTGTGTTCCAAATGCAGGTCCGAGGTGGCCAAGAAAATATGCAAGCGGGGTTTGGCGGCAGGCTCCAGGGCGCGCAAGGCGGCGTTGACGTCCTCCTGACACGCCCGAGCCAGAGCGGCGACGCGGCAGCCCAGGATCTCTGCCGCGACCGTTCGTACAGCCTCCAGATCGCCAGGTGAAGCGATCGGGAACCCAGCTTCGATCACATCCACTCCGAGTTGTTCAAGCTGTCGCGCGAGAAGCAGCTTCTCGCCGCAGTTCATGGAACACCCCGGCGACTGTTCGCCGTCGCGCAAAGTGGTATCGAAGATATGCACAGTTTCCATCAAGGTCTCCTCGCTGCTATCGAGTGAACCGTACCTGACAAAATATGTCAAATTTATAGTTCTTGCGTGTAACATAAGTTATCCTTATACATAGAAGGGCTCTTTCGGGTGTCCCAGTGGACCTAGCGGTATTGCAAGTTTTTCAAACCGTGGCAAACGAGCGCAGCTACTCCAGGGCCGCAGAAAAGCTCTATCGTACGCAGCCGGCTATCAGTATTGCCATGCGCAAGCTGGAGGAATGGGTCGGCCAGCCTCTTTTCGTGAAAGGTTCGGGGGCACGAGCGCTCACCGATGCGGGCGTGCTTCTACTCGAGTACGCCGAACGCATGCTCAACCTTCGCGAAGAAGCTCGCAAAGGCCTGACCGAGTTGCGCGGAATGGAGCGCGGGCAAGTTTCGCTGGGCGTGAATGAAAGCTCCATTCACGCGCTTCTTCCTTCCTTGGAAAAGTTTCGTACGCGCTTTCCCGGCATTCGCGTTCGAGTTCATCGTGTGTTTTCGCGCATGATCCCGCGCGAGTTGTTGAACCATCAGCTTGATATCGGCGTGATTTCCTACTTGCCGGAAGAACGCGAACTAGTCGCCGTGAAGTTTTATCGCGACTCGCTCGCGCTGGTAGTGTGGCCCAGCCATAAGCTCGCAAAGCGCCGCGAGGTGGACATTTCCGCTCTCGGCAACGAGAGTTTTGTCGCGCATATTGTGGAGTCACCGTACAGGCAACGCGTAATCCAAATGTTCGCGCGCCACCGGGTTGCGCTGAACATGGATTTGGAGCTTCCCACCATTGAAAGCATCAAGCGATTCGTGGAGATGAAACGCGGGATCGCCATCGTCCCGCGAATGTGTGTGGAAGGAGAACTCGCTCGCGGCGACTTGCGCGAACTACGAATCCGCCAAATGCGCATTCAGCGCCATCTGTACTTGGTTTATCGGCAGGACCGTCCGCTGAGTGCCGCGGCCGGAGGCTTGGTAGAAACGATACTAGCGCCCAAGAGGTCACGATCGGCATCTGCGCGCCGTGAAGGTTCAAAAGCTAAAGCAGCTTCATGAGCCAGAGTTACGCCCATCTATCGAACGTCTAGCGCAACTCTCCAACCGCGACCGCTCCAGCATTTTCATCCCTAAACGAGAATTTCTTGTTCACTGAAGAAAATGATTTGCCGTCCACTTCGACGTAGGGATAAATAAAATAATTCAGCGCTGGCCCGGACTGCGGCGGCGCCAGCGTCAAATCGCGCCCCACACTGAATTGCACACGGTTGGCATCGTGCGCCCCGAAAAAATATTCTCTTTTAGACGGATCTTTCCACGCCTCCGAAGCGTCAACCGGCACCCAGCCATAGCCGTTCAGATAAAACTCCGCCCAACAATGGTAGCCGCCGATCTCACCGCTCTGTGCCGCGGCAGGCAAAGGAAATCCAATCTCAAATTTTGCCGGAATACCCGCCGACCGAGAGAGCCCGATAAATAGGGAATGGAAATCGGTGCAATTCCCGCGCTTGGCATCGCACGCCCAATAAATGTCCCCGTTGCCCCAGCCAGTCCCGCTTTTGTCGTACTTCATGTTTGCCAGGACGTAGTCATATATTGCGCGAGCTTTGGCCAAATCGGTGGTTTTGCCGGCTGTTACTTCGGCAGACAGGTCGCGGATCCGCTGATCGAGCGGCACCAAATGATCCGGTTGCAACCACCGCGTAAGAGCTGGCGGCGTCCCTACATCTGCGCTAGAGACAGCTGTAAAAGTATTATGCACATGCTCGCTGCGCCGGACGCTGAATTCCATCGTAACGGTGATATCCGCCGTCTTCGGATTTTTCACCTCGATGTGCACCATCTGATTCCCGTATTCCGGTCCGGTCAAGATCTGCACGGCGTAAGCCGAGGTCACCTTGGCTTTCAGGATATTTTGGTACTCGTCGCTCTGGGGATATGGCAGCCAGATCTGCACATCTTTCGATCCCGCAGGAATGTCGTGAATCTGGGCCGTGTAAGTAAACTCGAAGGTTCGTTCTCCGACCGAGAGAGTCGCGGGAGCCGCACGAACAAGCAAAAGGCAAGCCGCCACGGCAATGATTATTCGCGGCAAGAAAGTGGACGGAGGAACCATGGCGGAGACATTTTACTCGCGCAATAGTCCGCCGACAAAGTCCAATATTTTTGCTTCGGGCTTATCCGCGGCGATTGCTGCGAAGGCTGCGTAATATTGTAATATTAATGTTTAGCTGCCAGTTCATCGAGCGCAGCCGCCACGCGCGAAAGCCCTTCACGTATCTTTTCCGTTTCGCCGCCAACTCCTATACGGAAGTGGTCGGGGGAATCGAAAAAGCGTCCGGGAACGACGCTGGTCTCATATTTTTCCAGCAAGAGTTGGCAAAACGCGTCGGCATGCCCGCTCGCGAGCTGCGGAAACGCAATGGACCCCGCCTCTGACCGTATGGTCAGCAAATCCTTTCGACAGCCAAGCAAATTCTTCAGAAGTTCGCGATTCGTCTCCAGCAGCTTCTTCGATCGCGCTGCAATCTTCGGCAAATTATCCAGCGCTATCACGCTCAGCATTTCGGCGGGATGCGCCGCCATCACCCCAAAAAGATCGTTCAAGCGCCACATTCGCTCCGCAAGCGGCTTGGCCGCATAAATCCAACCACAGCGTAGTCCCGAAAGGCCGTACGCTTTTGTCAAACTTCCGGTAGCCACAAAATTCTGTCCTAATAAAAACGCCGTTTGCCCCGGAGAATCGAAGCACGCCTCCAAGTAAACCTCATCCACCAGAACGTGCGCTCCAAGACTGCGAGCGATCTCTCCAACAATCCGAATCGCCGCGTCCGGTGCGCGAACACCGCTGGGATTGTGAAGGTTGGTCACCACAATCAAGCGCGTCCGTGGCGTTACGCAGCGTTCCACTTCGCGCGGATCCAGTTGGAATCCTGATTCGAACTTGCGTGGAAAGCGCCGCACTTTTGCGCCCAGGTATTCTGCGGTGGAAATAATCGCCTGATAAGAAGGCTCCTCGATCAGCACTTCGTCACCCGGCTCGATCAGCGCAGCCATGGCCAAATGATTCGCCATCGAAGTACCCTGCGCCTGAACGATGTTTTCCACCGGAACATTTGCTTTGGCGGATAGACGTTCGAGCAGCGGCGGGTAGCCGTAACCGCTGGACCCCGTGATTTGCAGATCTTCGATGCGCACCGGAAGTTCGCTCAGCGGAAAGTGAAGGACGTCGCTTGCCGCCAGATTGTAACGCGCACCCGAACGTAGCTTCGCCCACTCGATATATGCCGAACGAATCTCTCGCCTTTGCGGACTCATCTCGAACTCACTCAGAACCGGCCGTACGCCTTGCGCGTCGGCGGAGCAAATAATAGACAGGGACCCCGGCCAGCAGAATACATACGGCAGCGCCCGCATTGCGAGGATATTTGTAAATAGTGTTTAAAACTATCAACCAGGCTACCAGTACGAATAGCCCGGTAGTCCAGGGATGCCCGGGAACGCGAAATCCGGCCACTTCGCCCGCTGGCTTCTGGGCTAGAGCTTCGCGACGTCGAAAAACGAAAAGGCAGCTTGCCGTTAGCCCGAAAAAAAGCCAATCCATTACCACCACATAACTCAGCAGTTGCTCGAACGTTCCCAACAGCACCGCGGCGCTCGTGATTACCCCTTGCAGAATGATGGCAGGAACTGGCACGTGACTCCGCGATCCCAGCCGCGCGAATGTGCGAGGCAACACTCCATCTTTCGCCATGGCGAACGCTACGCGCGGGTAAGTGAGCATCGCTTGGCTCAAAAATCCAACCGTTGACACAGCGATTGTGGCAGCTATCAGAGTTGCGCCGAAGTTTCCGAGAGCAGCGCGCATGACTGCAGAAGCCGGTATCGTGGTCGCTGCCAATCCCGCAGGAGAAAGAACTTCCACATAAACAATATTTATCGAAACATATAGTGCAATAACGCCTACAACTCCCCAAAGCAATGCCTTCGGAAGATTTTTGCGCGGCTGAATGATTTCGCTGGCAATGTAGTTCGACGTTTGCCATCCCCCATACGCAAAAATCACAGGTATCAGCGCCGCGCCGAAAACGGTCAACAGGTCAAAAGAAGCCGGCCGGTCAAGTAAAGGATGCCAGCTCGGATGAGGTGCAGCCGGGGATCGAAAAAGGAACCACGCGCCACAACCGACGATCATCACGATGGCCAGAATCCGCAACACCATGAAAAAACTCTGGACCCTGCTGCCGGCGCGCACTCCTACACAGTTGATCATGGTCAACGCAACCACCACGGAAACCGCCGCCACGTTTTCCGAAACCGTGCCGCGAGAAAATTCGCGAAAATATTTTCCGAAGGTCACCGCCACCGCCGCGGTTCCGCCCGCGTGAATCACCAGTATGCTCACCCATCCGTAGAGAAATCCGAGCAGCGGGTCATAGGCCTGGCGAATGTAAGCGTACTGGCCACCCACTTTCGGCATACGATTCGCTAACTCGGCGTAAATGAGTGCTCCAATGAGCGCGAGCAAGCCGCCCGCCAGCCACGCCCCAAGAATCATCGCGGGCGTGTGCACCAGTTTCGCCACGACGTACGAATTGATGAATATTCCGGAGCCGATAATGCCGCCCATCACTACCATGGTGGCGTCAAAGATTCCCAGGCGAGCGGTCAGACCGGAAGGCGCCTCTGCGGATTCCGGATTGCCGGAGGAAGAATGCCGATCTTGTGAGCTTGGCGGCACCGAGGCGAGCGGCTGGCGCTCCACAAATTTCAGAGCGCAAGTAGCCAGCGCGAATCTATCATCGCGGGGGTTTAGGGCCAAGCATCGCTTAGCTTGTCTTAATTTTTATCTGCGAGGGTTGCGAACCTTCCAGTTGCTTTTGAAGGCGCAGAATAGTAATCACAATGGCGCTATTATTTGAATGGAACTGATGATTGGAGCTGCTTCAATGACCGTTCGTCCCTGCTTTGGATTTGGCGCTTCGTTGCAAATGCGAAGCAAATGCTGGTGGCACGCGGCGCTTTCAATCGCCGCTTTTTCGCTGATCGCTGCTTGTTCTGTCGCAGCGCAAACTAAAACTCCAGCACAGCCAGTGCAATCCAGCACGCCTCCTACATCTACAACGGCTGCGCAGCCGCCGAGCCAAGACTATCTCGTCTATGTCGTCTGTGAATCTGCCGACAAAGTTGTGTTGATTCGCTTTGGTCCAAAAGGCCTTCAAATCGAGCACGAAACGCGCATCGGCCTGATGCCCATGGATATCAACGGCCCCCACGGCATCGCTGTTTCGCCCGACAAACAATTTTTGTACGTTTCGATAGGGCATGGCCGGCCGGATGGTTCGGTGTGGAAGTTAAAAACTGGAACAGACGAAGTGATTCGTTTCGCTCCGCTGGGCCTTTTCCCCGCCACCACCGATATTTCGCGCGACGGAGCCTTTATCTACGTGGCGAACGCAAATTTTCACGGCGACATGGTTCCTTCTTCGATTTCCGTGGTAGCCACCGACGAAATGGTCGAAGTAAAGCGCATCACCACCTGCACCATGCCGCACGGCTCGCGCCTGAATCCGCAAGGGACCAAACATTATTCCGCCTGCATGATGGACGACATGCTCGCCGAAATCGATACGCAAACTTTTGACGTCTCCCGCTATTTCATGCTTAGCGCCGGAAAAGAAATGGGCATGACCGGCGCGCCGGACAAGCAAATGAAAATGAGCGACCTAACCTGCGTGCCCACCTGGGCCCAGCCCTCCAACGATGGCTCGGAAATCTACGTGGCGTGCAACAAATCGAACGAAATCGTCGCTGTGGACGCAACCTCTTGGAACATGACGCGCCGCTTTCCCGCCGGCACCGGCGTATATAACCTCGCGATGACCAAGGATGGCCGCCTGATCGCCACCAACAAGCGCGGACAATCCGTCTCCGTCTTCGATCCCAAGACCGGCAAAGAGCTAGCCCGCATCCCAACCAGGCGAAAAGTAGTCCACGGCGTGGTGGTAACTCCAGACAACCGCTACGCCTTCATCTCTGTGGAAGGAATCGGCTCAGATCTCGGCACCGTGGAAGTAATCGATCTGAATTCGCTTACCAATGCAGGCACCCTGGATGTCCCGCAACAAGCCGCCGGCATCGATTTCTGGAAAACGGAACCGCCAAAGCCTTAGCCGCCGGTGGGCCTTCACTCATTCTCAAAACGAAACAAACTGCGCCGCAGTACTAGGCCGTCCACCGCCTCCAACCCTTGAATTTCGTAAAATCACATGCTACCGTCGCTCGTGGCTAAAATAGAACAGCATCGGAGCCTTCAACGAGACGCGGCGAAGATTCAACAGCCAAAAGTCTCCCCTCCTTACCGAGCTTTTTTCAGAGCGGAATTTGCGAGCGCCAAATCGCCAAATTTCAGACCCGTTGTCAGACCGGGATTCCGCCAGGTCGAACTTGCAAAATACGGGGCTCTTGATGCGCGAAAACGAGGCGTTTTGGCCAAGTGGTCGCCCACTTCTAACCGGTTCTGGGTCAAAAACAGAAATTATAGAAAACAAATGATTAAATCCTCTCTAACCGGGGCTAGAACTGCATTTAGGAATTCACCTGCGCAGCGCTCGACAAGTCACGGCGGCTACTTTTTCCCACCTCAAAATTTAGCCGCCACTGTCATTGTCTGTGGTGTTTCTACATCTAAATGTGCGTTGCAGCACAACCGGTTTCCTTCGGCGTTGCAAGATGGAACGGTTGAAGGCACGATAGATCATCACTTTTCGCGCATTTTCCTAAATCACAGTCGTACTAGTGTTGGAAATTATAGATTCGAAAGGGCCAAGAATGAATTTTGGGATTAGCCTCCGAGATGAAAACTCAAACGGGCACACTCGCCTCCCCAATTTACCGCCTCGACTCCGAGGGCTCGAACGCCTCTGTTTGAATTTGTGGTGGAGCTGGCAGCCTCACGCGCGCGAAATGTTTCGATCGCTCGACCACCAGGCTTGGCGCGAGAGCAATCACAACCCGTTGCGCATGCTGGCGCTACTGCCCCAGGAAACCCTCCAGGACGCCGCCAACGATGCTGAATTTTTGAAAATTTACGATCTGGTGATGGAAGAGTTCGAAGCCAGCATCGAATCGGAAACAGGGTGGTTCACCGCAGAGTATGGCAAGCCTGAAGCGACCATGGCCTATTTCTCGGCAGAGTATGCCTTCCACAATTCACTCAAGCTTTACGCCGGTGGCTTGGGCGTTCTGGCCGGAGATTACATCAAGGAATGCAGCGACCTGGCCATCCCCGTGGTCGCCGTTGGCTTGATCTATTCTCACGGCTATCTTTCGCAGAGACTTCGCGACGATGGTTGGCAAGAAGACGAAGAGAAAGTTTTAGACCGCACCTACGATCCGGTCACGCGAATTCTCGACAAAGACAACCAGCCTCTCTTTGTGCGGGTGCCCCTATTCGATCCTCCGCTTCGCGTGCAGGTGTGGCGCGCTGACATTGGCCGCGTCCCGGTCTATTTGCTCGATACCGACGTGGAAGGCAATCAAGACTCAGACCGTTCCATCACGCATCGTCTTTACACTAACGATCCCGAGCAGCGCCTTCGCCAGGAGATCGTCCTGGGCATGGGCGGAATACGAGTGCTCGAAGCTCTAGGCTTTCGTCCAGCAGCTGTCCATATTAACGAAGGCCATCCAGCCTTCGCTCTGATCGAACGCGCGCGAATGCTGGTCGAGACCGGGAAAGCTTTCGAGCAGGCTATCGCGGAAGTCCGCGACAGTTCCGTCTTTACCACGCACACTCCCGTTTCCGCCGGCACCGATATTTTCCCCTACCCTTTACTGGACAAATATTTCGGCGACTCTTACGACAAGGTGGGCACTGACCGCGATGGTTTCCTCTCGCTAGGTTCTAACCCAGCCGATCCAAACGCCGGGTTCAACATGACGGTCTTCTCCCTCCGCATGGCGAAATATTGCAACGCGGTGAGCAAGAAGCATGGCGAAGTCGCGCGCCACATGTGGGCCCCCTTGTGGCCTGGTAAAGGCGAGTCAGAAATCCCGATCACCGCTATTACAAACGGGGTTCATCTTCGCACCTGGCTGGATCCCATATGGTTGCAGCCTCTGCTCGAAAAATTCCTCGGTCCGGCATGGATCCGCGAACAAGACCAGGCCAAAACATGGCAAGCCATTGACAATATCCCGGACAAAGAACTCTGGCGGCTGCGAAAGCGGCTCAAAGCCCTATTGATTGAGGACATCGACGAGCGCGCGCGCGATGAGTGGCAAAGCAAACGCGTTCGCGCGGAGAGCATCATCGCCTTCGGAACCTTGCTCGATCCACAAATTCTTACCATAGGTTTTGCGCGACGATTCACCGGCTACAAAAGGCCCGACCTTATTCTTCACGACCTGGATCGTCTGAAACGCCTGCTTTTGCATCCGTTGCAGCCCGTGCAAATTATATTTGCCGGTAAGGCGCATCCGTCCGACGTGGGAGGAGCCCAACTAATCCAACGGGTTTTCCAGCTGGCGCAGGATCCCGAATTCGCTGGCCGCATCGCCTTCGTGGAAAATTACGATTACCATCTGGCTCAGCGAATGGTCCGCGGAGTGGACGTCTGGCTGAATAATCCGCTTCCTCCGCTCGAGGCCAGCGGCACCAGCGGAATGAAAGCGGGTGCAAATGGAGTCCCCAGCCTTTCCGTTCTCGATGGTTGGTGGATCGAAGGATACAACGGCGAGAATGGGTGGGCTTTCGGCGGCGATCCTGTCGAAGGCGATCGCACCAACGCCGATGCGGATGCCCTTTATCGCTTGCTGGAGGAAAAAATCGTTCCGCTTTATTACCGCCGCACCGATGACGAGATTCCGCACGACTACGTTCGAGTGATGAAAGCCGCAATCAAAAGTGTGGCGCCGCAATTCAGCACCATGCGCATGGTCAAGGAATACGTGAACCGCTTCTACGTCGATGCGCTGGGTCTGAAAGAATCGCTGGCTTCCGTCGATAAGTAATTTGGATGCTGCTAAATAATTTATTCGGCGCTGGCTCGGTTCAGAATTTCAACAGAGCCTTGGTCCAGTTCCAGTTTTGTCGCCTCGATCAAATCTTTTAATTGTTCCAGATTTGTGGCGCTGGCGATGGGAGCGCTGATACTAGGCCGCGCAATCAGCCAAGCAAGAGCCACCCTGGCAGGTGTGGAATTATATTTGGCAGCCACTTCATCCAGCGCCTTCAGAATTCGGAACCCTCTTTCGTTCAGATATTTTTTCACTCCCCCGCCGCGCTGGCTCTTCGAGAGATGCGCCTCAGAACGATATTTTCCGCTAAGGAATCCGCTGGCCAGCGAGAAGTAACTGATCACGCCCAGTCCATTCGCCAGGCAAATGTGCTCCAGATTTTTCTCGTAATCCGCGCGATCGTACAAATTGTATTCAGGCTGCAAGGTCTGGTAAGCAGGCAGTCGATGTTTCTTGCTAACTTCGAGCGCTTGCGACAAACGCGGCCCGCTATAATTCGAAGCGCCAATCGCCCTCACTTTTCCCTCTTTCATAAGCTTTCCAAAGGCTTCCAGCGTTTCTTCCAACGGTGTCTCGGGATCGTCTTTATGTGCCTGGTATAGATCGATGTAATCCGTTTGCAATCGCTTCAAAGAATCTTCCACGGCGCGGAAGATATAAGCAGCAGAGAGTCCTTTCTTATCCGGCGCCATCTCCATGCCAACTTTTGTCGCAACGATGACCTCAGACCGCTTTCCGCTCTTTTTGAGCCAGTTGCCGATTATCGTCTCGGATTCCCCGCCCTTGTTACCCGGAACCCATTTGGCGTAAATATCTGCCGTGTCTATGAGATTGAACCCTGCCGCGACAAACGCATCCAGAATCTTAAATGACGCGGGCTCATCAATGGTCCAGCCGAAAACGTTTCCACCCAATGCCAATGGAAAGATCTCAAATCCCGTGTTTCCCAATTTGCGCTTCTTCATTTCACATCCTTTCCAATCATGGGCTGTTTCGCCTCTGGTGACTTGGATGCGTGTAGCCGCCAATTATCTTCAGGCGAATGTTTCATTTAGAAAAGCATCTAGAAGGGCGCCGTGGGTGCCACCCTTAAGGGCTTCCATGTAGGCCCTTACCGTTTTCTGCGCCTGAGATTACAGCGACTTTGGCATAGAAAGGCTTGCGCCCGGGCACGATACTCAAAATGCAGTTCAGCAAAAATGTTTCCAAGGAGATGCCATGGCTGACAATAAGAAACAGGATTCACGGAAGGGAAATTCCGGACGAGAGTCTGGGCGCGAGGGCAGCGAAAAGGGCAATCAGGGCGGCTCGTCCAACAGATAACCCTAAAGCTGTATCGCAATCTGTCGTACTAATTTAAAGCGGAGGCAACTAGCTCGATTCAGCTAGTGCCTCCGCTTTTTCTTGATAAACCACCCTTCAAGGGGCCTGCGACATTTGCGTCTGCGGAGGAGTCCCAGCATTGTGATGTATCGATCATCGATTACAAACTTACGAATTGTACTCAACCAACGAATACGAACGCACGGTCGCAAAGGTAAAACTCACCTTGCACTAAGCCTTGCAACTTCAATCTCTTCTTTTGTAGACCAGATTAACCTTCATCCTCAAGCGGCTTGAACTAACTCCTCTGCGTGTCCTACGAGTGTGTGCACTTCGCCCTTTGGAACGACCCTCGTGATGCCCGGGTGTTCTATACCGAAATGGTTGAAGGCTCGAGCGTGCAAGGTAAGAAGAATGATGGGGACATTCGGCAGAATTTTGCAGATTTCTTTTGCAGCTTGCAATCCGTTCATCGCGGGCATGTCGAGGTCCAAGATGATTAATTCCGGCCGAAGAGAAGCAGCTTTGACCACCGCCTCCTGGCCATTCACCGCGGTGTCACACACCTCCAAGCTCGGATGCTCGGCGAACATCCGGCAGAGCGCCGTGCGTATGGCGGGATTATCGTCTGCAATTAGGATACGTTTCCTGGCCATTACCTGAGCCTAGCAACTTTTCCGCTCGCTCGGCATACCGGATTGCCTGTAATAACGAACCGTCTCGACACTAGCAACAAATTGTCACACTTTGACGGGCGTAGTTAACCCGCTGCAGCGGGTACAGCTTCGAAAGATCAGCTTTTCCTTTTGTTTGCTGTGCGGGCTGTCCAAGATTCTCTATGGTCAAAAGATCTGCAGTTTCCTTTTTTCTTTGAAGATGAAAAATCGATACCAATTTTAATTGGTCTGTCCGTCGCGGGAATATCGCCTCCCGGTGTCTGAAAATGCTTACACTATCGAGCCCTTTTGTTTTCGAGGATAGGTGGCTACCAAACGGACACGGATTAACGTCTAAGACAAAACTGGAATCGTAGAACTATTCCACGAACTCATCGAGTTGACCTCTGCGGGAGTTGTAGCTCCCAGAAAACCTGAGGCAATCGCTTGGGTCTGTTTAAGACATGTCTTGCGTGATGACGCAAAGGAGGAATGCAATGATGGATAGTCGGCTCTTCGGAAAGGCCGTTCAAATTCTGATCCTGGCGATGGTCGCGCTGTTAAGCGGCACAACATTGTTTGCACAATACACGGACAAGTCGGTGATTGACGACCTCGGAGGTCCGCAGGAATTCGCCAGGCGCCGGCTAGCGTTGGCGCAAGAATTGCACAGCGGCTATACACTGCTTTTTGCACGCGACTACCAAATCGAGGTGAGCCATTATCGCGAGGATAATGACTTTTTTTATTTTACGGGCTTAGCCGATCCTGGAGCAGTTCTGCTGATGAACAACGCCGATGGAAGTGCAATGATATTTGAACCTTTCCAGACCGCCGTCAATACCATGCTTCTGGGCCGCAACCTGCTTGCATTGCCGGCGCAAGAACGAGCTGAGTTCGGTTATAGGAATGTACTGCCTCTTAGCGAGCTCGATCCTACTCTTGCGTTCTTAGTGGGAAGCAAGTCAGGCAACGAACTCTGGATCCGAATGAGTTTTCCAGATTCGGAGGAGTCCGCTCGCGATGAGATTGGCGCGGACTACGGGGTACAGCTATCCCATCCATATCACGCACCCTTTGCCTCGGAGATGGCTCCCGCGAGACTATTGCCGGAACGCTATCCGATGGTGCGGCTTCGCGATCTGACTCCCGCAGTCAACACGATGCGAAATATCAAAACTGCTCAGGAAATCGAAGTGCTTCGGCGAAATGGAAAACTAAGCGCCGAGGGACTGCGCGTCGCTATAGGTCACGCGCACCCTGGTATGTATGAGTACGAGATCGAAGCGGAGGCCGCTTATGTTTTTCGCAAGAGCGGTGCTCAAAGTGTTGCGTACCCCGCGATCGTTGCCTCGGGACCGAACTCCGTCACCCCGCACTATTTTTCGAATCGGCGGCGCACCGAAGCCAATGACATTGTCGTGTTCGACTTCGCTGCGTCGCTTGACCAGGAAACTATGGATATCACGCGCAGCTTTAACGTGAGCGGAAAATTCACGCCGGAACAGGCAGAGTGGTATGCCGTGGAACTGGAAGCGCAGAAAGCTGTGATCGAACTTCTACGTCCGGGACATACCTATGAAGAGGCTGGCGCCGCGGGCCAAAAAGTATTCGCGAAGGCGGGGATTCAAGAGTGGCCTTACTTTATGATGCAGCCCGGCGCGAAGTCTCCACCTTTCCCCGGTCACTTTGTCGGTTTGGCAACCCATGACGTGCTCACACCGGAAGGGCCAATTCGCGCGGGTCAAGTTGTTACCGTTGAACCGGACATGAATGTGACCGACAAGCACCTATATCTGCGCGTCGAAGATACAATCTTGATCACCGACAGCGGCCCAGAAGTTCTGTCATCCGGCGTGCCAAAAGATCTTAGCGAGATAGAAAGCCTTGTGGGCAGCCTACGATGACCCGATGGCGAGGTCTCCAAGGACTTTGTAGATCGGGAGACAAGAATTCCTGAAACGAAATAAAAGGACAATCAAAACTGCGATGGCCGGAAAGTTGGTGGACGTGACAGGGTTCGAACCTGCGACCCCCTGCTTGCAAAGCCGGACAATCGCCTACAACAGCTCCGTTCGTTTTCTTTAACTACTAACGTTTACAACAAATCGGGGAACCTGCTTTTCGCTCAAAGTAAGTCCAACCGATTGAAAATGATTGATTCGTGCACACTTCGTACACAGCACCATTTCTGAGAAAATGTGCACAGTGAACCCCTCGGTGACGCAAAAGGATGCATCGTCTCTTATTGGATTGGGCGCGAACCGAGAATGAGTATAAGAGAGTGAGCGCACAACAGGCTACTCGCAAACCATTTCGATCCAGAAGTCCGCTTCGAGGAAATGCGACGTTATTCACCGCTGACCGCGCAGTCTGATCTCCTCGAACCCCGTTTCTGGATAACTTCCGGTTTGCCGACTATACGTCCACTGGCTGACGCCTAGCGCGATCGAGCCCGTTAGGACAAAGGAAGAGTTAGAGGGCAGGGCAGCCGATAGTTGGCAATAATGCCTCGTTTTGAGCACTTACCCCGAAGTATCGCAAGCATCACAATAATCTCGAACGAATCATGCTAGGACGCTACAGGGATTGTGGAAACTTTCGGCCCTCTTCGTACGTAGACCTCTAGTAGTTGACGATCACGCGCCCAGGAGAGATCTCATGAGGAATATGCTCCGCGATGTGCGCTTCGGCGCACGGATGTTCCGTAAAAATCCTTGGTTTATGTGCGCGGCAGTGACGGTGCTCGCGCTGGGCATCGGGGCCAATACGGCTATGTTCAGTCTGGTAGATGCGCTCTTGCTCAAACCGCTGGTGATTCACAACCCAGGGGAACTGGTCGGGTGCTATAGCCGTGATACGGGCAAACCGAGTTATCGCGGATTTTCATATCCGGACTACGTTGAACTTCGCGAAAACGGTGGTGCCTTCTCCAGCCTGCTGGCCCACAACCTGGCGATGGTGGGTCTCTCGGAAGGCGACACCACTCGGCGCGTGTTCGCGGACATCGTTTCGGCCAATTACTTCAGCACTTTCGGAGTGCCACTTTTTCAGGGACGATCGTTTACGCCCGAGGAAGAGCGACCCGCCTCAGCAGTTCCCGTCGTGATCGTGAGCTATTCGTACTGGAAGAAAACCGGGGCCGATCCGCAGTTGCTCGGCAAAAGCGTGCGCATCAACAGCCGGGTTTATACCGTCGTTGGCATTGCCCCGGAGGGCTTCACTGGGACCACCGCAATGATCAGCCCCGAGCTGTACCTGCCCCTGGGCGTTTACGAAATGGCGATAAACGATTTTGAAGGCGTCGGCCGCGCGCTTGCGGCGCGCAGCAATCACGACCTCATACTGGTGGGCCGTCTCCGGCCCGGTGTGTCCCAAAAGTCGGCGGATGCCCTGCTGGCAACGGCGGCTTCTCAATTGGCAAGGGCTTACCCGGAGGACGATAAGGACCAAACCTTTCTGGCGCAACGGCTGCCCCGGATGGGGATCTCCACGGAGCCGGAGAGCGACTCCGAGCTGATGATTCCTGCGATCTTGCTGCTGGCGGTGGCGGGTGTCGTGCTGCTGATCGCTTCGCTCAATGTAGCAAACATGATGCTAGCGCGCGGTACCACGCGCGGGAAAGAGGTCGCCATCCGGCTGGCAATGGGTGGCAGCCGCGCGGACATCGTGAGGCAGCTCCTGGTAGAGGGTTTTCTGCTCGCGCTTGCCGGCGGCGTGGCTGGACTCGCAGTCACTTACTGGAGCACCGGCGCGCTGGTGCGTTCCATGGCGCGGTTGGCGCCGATCGACCTAGTGTACTCGGCCGGGCCGGACACGCGCGTGCTTTTCGCCACGATCGGGTTCTGCGTGCTGAGTACGATTCTGTTCGGGCTTGGTCCGGCATGGAACCTCTCCGGATCGAACCTGTTCGCAGGCCTGAAGATCGGCGACCGCGCTGACCTTCAGGCAAACCGGCGCCGCGGCATTTTTGCGCGGCGGAATTTACTGGTGATGGGCCAGATTTCTCTCTCGTTGATGTTGCTCAGCGCGGCCGGGCTGTTCATCCGAAGTTCCGTGCAGGCGGCGCGCGTCGAGCCGGGCTTTCGCGTGTCGGGAGAAATGCTGGCCGAAGTGGACACAAGCCTCGCGGGCTATGATGAGACGCGCGGCCGCGAAACCTACCGCGCAGTGGTAGACCGCCTACAAGCCATTCCCGGTGTCGAGTCCGTAAGTCTGGCCGCCACCGTGCCGTTCGGGATGATATCGCTCGGCAAGACCGTTCAACGCTCGGGCGATGCGCGGTCCTCCGCGACGGGCTCGGCAAGCGTCGCCCCCGAAGTTGCCTGCCGGTACAACATTGTGACCGGCGACTACTTTCAGACAATGAGGATTCCATTGCAGCGCGGCCGAGCATTTACAGCGGCGGACGCAGCAGGCACGAAGCACTCCGTGGCCATCCTGGATCAGGTTGCGGCCGAGAAACTGTGGCCTGGCGGTGACGCTGTTGGCAAGAATGTTCGGTTGGTCTCCGGGGGCGACAACGAACCTGCGGTCGACGCAGAAGTCGTGGGCGTCGTGGCGAACATACAAGAAAGCGTCATTGGAATGCAGAGGCCGCCCCACATCTACGTGCCGTTCGGGCAAGCCTACCAATCAGACATGAACATCCACTTGATGACGAGTGCGCAAGACGCACAAGCTGAAGCCCGCTTGCTCGAAACCGTGCGCAGCGAAATCCGCGCGGTCGACCCGCACATTCCGGTGCTCGCGCTCAAGACCTTGCGCATGCACATGGACAGCAGCTTCGATCTTTGGATCGTGCGCACAGGGGCGCGCATGTTCGTGATATTCGGAGGCGTAGCGTTGCTGCTGGCGGCTATCGGTTTGTACGGCGTGAGAGCCTACACCGTGGGAATGCGGACGCGTGAAATCGGCATCCGAATGGCACTGGGGGCCCGGTCCTCAGACGCTCTTCGCATGATACTGCGCGAAGGGATGGCTCTATTCGGAATCGGCGCGGGAGTTGGGCTCGCGCTTTCACTGCCTGTCGGAAAAGTCCTGTCGAGTCTTCTGTATCGCGTGGATAGTTTCGATCCGGTGGTTCTGACCGTTGCGCCGGCCCTGCTGGCGGCCGTTTCCTTCGTCGCTTGCTACATTCCGGCGCGACGCGCGGCGCGGCTAGATCCTATGGTCGCTCTCCGCGACGAGTGAGACTTCATGAAGTCATGCAAGCATCCTTCGTGCGAGAGCCGACGCCAATAGAGATCAAGACTCTTTCGTCCGCTCGCAAGCGGCCCTCTTCATCCGAGGTGTGACTACGGGCATTAAACTCCATGTTGGTCGGTGTTGATACATTTTCTTCTTGCTAGTAATCCTACACAGCCCCAATGCCTGATTAACAGTGTCGGCTCACACGGTCGACGCAACACTCGCCGGAAGTTATTGCGGGCCAGAAGTCCGCTTTAGGAAGTTATCTCCGCGCTTGGCATCGATTCTGGACGAATTAGTCGCAACCCCGAAACGATCGACGTGCCAGTCCCATAGAGACATCTAGGCCGAGTCTTTAGACGCGACCATCTCGAGCATCCCTGCGATACAAATTCGGATGGTTGCAGCGTTTGCCGAAGTTATTGAAAGAGAAGAAACTTTGGTTGCAAAGGCCTGATTTGAACTGACGACATCGTTAACTCCGACGGAGCACCTGCTCAGAGTTTTGCCATTGTCCAAGAATCCAGCTCCGCGGGATGTCCCTGATCAGCCTCCACGGCATCTGCTAGTCGGAAGAGGAGACGTTCGCGGTCTGCCGGGCGCATGCGCTTCCAATCTGATCCTTCGAGCGCCACTTGCGCCGCGCTGACAGCCGCATCGACATCAGCAGATTTTCCCGCGGGTACAGTGCACAATCGCTCTCCCGTCGCAGGGTCCATGACAGGAATTGTCTTTCCGCACAAAGCATCGGTCCATCGATCGCCGATCAGCATTTGTCGCGGTTTCCGAAGAAAATCGGAGGTCCATTGAGAAACAGCTATCTGTGCTGTCGCCGTATACAGCTCGGGGAAGTTAATTACCTCGCATGTCGGCTCAATGTGTTTATTTCGGCGAGTAAGCAACGGCTTTAATTTCGATCACTAATCCGGGACGAGCCAGACCCGCAATTTCAAGGATCGTCCATGTCGGAAACGGAGCTGAGACGTAACGACTCTTAATCTCCACGAACCGAGCCAGATGTTTTTGCAGTCCGACGTGATAGCTAACAAGCTCGACAATGTCGCCAAGCGAGCAGCCTGCGGCCTCAAGAACGATTTTCAAACGTTCGAACGCGTTTACGATCTGGGTATCGTCGTCTTCCGGCATCGAGCCATCGGGATTTAGGCCGATCTGTCCGGCGACATAGACGAAATCACCCGCGCGGATAGCAGCAGAATAGGAAAATTTTGCAAAAATTGTCGACCCATCCTTTGTCGCAAAGATTGGACTCGAAGGATTAATAGATTGCTTAGTCATGTGTCTCCTTGAAATCTTATTTTTAAAGGCGCGCGCCTTCCGGAAGTTCTAAACCGAGTAAGAGCCGCCCGTAGGCTTCGCCGATGATCTCCGGTTGCAGCAGAAGATGGGAACTCATCGAATGTAGATCGCGGAACAATCGTTCAGCGCGGCTGCCCGAGGGCAAGAGGCTGCCTCCCATAGCTGAAAACATCTTTTGCGCGGCGGACAAAGCCATGCCAGCCGACACCGCAATCCGCATGCGAACGGCTGCTCGTTCGTCGGGGGTAGGCTGTCGCCCAGTCTTGACGATTTCCAGAACGAGGTCGGAATCATCCAGGAGGATTTGCCGAAGGAGAGACATAGTAGCTTCTCCTCTGGCTACCTCAACCTGCGCATATTTCTCATCGCGTTGCCGAACTTGAGTTACTCCGTTAACTCTAGTTTTTACCACACTACAGAATTCCTCCGCGACAGCCGAAGCTACTCCTATCAAAGGAGCCAGCACTGACAAGGCAAATACAGAATTAAGAGGGTAGTCATAAAGAGGCTCGTTGTTTGGACATTTCGGATGCTTCCGCCCAGCCTGTAGCTCGGCCCAACCAAGCCAGCGGTGCTCGGGCACAAATGTGGGTTTCAAAGTGATATCCTTGCTGCCCGTTCCGCGCATGCCCAGTACATTCCAACTTGAGTGATCGATCGAAAATGCTTCCTGTGGAACCAACAGCACAGCGAGTTCCGGCGCGCCAGTGGCCTGGTGGCGGACAGGGACAAGCAAGCCGACCCAGGAGGCGATGTCTATCCCTGACGCATACCGCCATCGCCCGCTTAGCAGAACCCCGCCATCGGCCCGCTCTGCGGTGATGTCCATGCCGACGCCTCCGGTGAGCATGGATACAATCGCGGGCTTGCCGTTCAGGAAGATTTCCTGCTGCACTTGCTCGGAAAACTTGCTGAGCATCAGTACGTTCGCAGCGTTCAAACCGATAACCCAGGCGGATGAGCCGCAGCCGCGAGCAACTTCGAATACGGCTTCCCAGGCTTGACGCGGGGTATAGCCTAATCCGCCAAAGCGAGAGGGCTGAGTCATTCGAAAAAGATCGTGCTCGACGAGACGCTCAACTACGTCATCCGGGATCCGTTTTTCAGACTCGATCCGCGACGCTTCCTTTTGCAACCATTCGCGCAGCGCTCTGGCTTTCTCGGTCGCGGAGACAACTTTCGATTCGTCTTGCACTGATTTTCGAAGCGCTCCCATGGTTTGATCGCAACTCCCCCAATATTGTTCCCGCGTTTCCGGGAAACTCGCTCGCCTACCTTAGAACGATAGAGGGCTGGAGCTGTGTATCGCCAGATACTACGAACCCTGATAACCTCTATTCCCCAATGAAACGGCCTGTCCATGGCGCAAAACAAGTAGAAAAGCCTCCCCGGCGAAAAAAGAGGATGCTCGGTACTTGGCGAATTAACCCAGCCCTTATTCACAAGATCGTCGGACAAGCAAAGCATGGCCGACGCCGCAACTTCTCCAAACACGAAACGCTTTACGAGCAGGGTACGATTTCCACGAAGTTTTACCTGATTCTGAGCGGGCTGGTGCAGGTTTCGATCGTGAGAGTCGATGGTGTTGAAGTCGTGCTGGAGTACATGGGTCCAGAGACAGTCTGCGGCGAAGGATCGGCGTTCGACGGTCTTCCCCGGTTTTCGCGCGCGGTGGCCGTGGAGGAAACGGACGCGATAGAGTTTGACGCGGCGCGCATCGAAGATGTCTTCAAGCTGCATCCTGAATTTGCATCTGCACTCCTTCGGGTGACAAGCCTCAAGCAGCGGGTGCTCGCCATTCGCCTGGAGCACCTGGCTTCGCGCAGCCCTCAAATTCGCATAATGGACTTACTCCATCGGCTTCAGGAAATGTTCGCCGTGGACCACCCCGAGGGAAGGCTGCTTGTGACTCATCTGACTCATGAGCAAATCGGCGCGATGACCGGAACCTCACGAGTTACAGTGACGCGGGCGATAAGATTTCTTCGTGAACAGCGTCAGATTGATATCATCGACGGCAACATTCTGGTAAAAACCTCCCGCGACGATTGAGCGAGCATCGACTCCATGGTTTACGTGTATCGAGTGATACAGACGCTATAGTCCTTATAGGTTGTAACCTCCATTCGACAGATAACCGACGGTACTTCTTCCGCCCGGGCTGGTAGCCACATCGCAGGTATGCAAGGCGGTACCGCAGGTCAAGTCCTTCTGAACGTAATGGAACTTTCGGAAAGCACTGAAAACGGGCGCCACATTGCATGTCGTCCGTCGCGCTATGTTGGAGGCCCTTGTTGATTGAGGAGCGAACGCTTTGCTTTCGGCGGATGTTTGGGCGCTTGGCAACTGGCGTTGCGGTGATTCTAGCGGAGGAAGAAGGCAAAGTCGTGGGCATGACGGTCAACTCGTTAACCTCAGTGAGTCTAGATCCTCTCCTCTTGCTGTTCTGCGTTCGAAATGAGAGTCAGTCAGGCCAGGCAATCTTGCGAGCAGGCCGATTTACCGCGAACATTCTGGCTGCGCATCAGGAAACTGTCGCCCGGCACTTCGCCGGGCCACGGCGTAACATGATCGAATGCGAAAGCGTTCGCAGCGAGAAGTTTGCCTGGTTAGCGCGGTCGAATGCGGTCTTCCGCTGTGAGATCGAAGCGGTACACCCCGGGGGAGACCATCAAATCATTGTGGGCCGCGTTGTGGATATGCTGGGGCCGGACGGGTGTGACCAGCTGCTTGTCTATCATGAGGGACATTATGCGAAGTTGGAACCTAGACCACAGAATGACGTCCCAGCGGAGATTGAACTTTCATGACACAGTTCGCGTCAACAGGTGATTTGAAGCCCAAACAAATTAGTTTCACGAAACTTTCTGAAAACGCCTACGCCTATACGGCCGAAGGTGATCCAAACTCGGGCGTTGTTATCGGGGATGATTCTGTTCTGGTGGTAGACGCGACGGCAACGCCCGTAATGGCTCGCGAATTGATTGCCCGCATCCGCGAAGTTACGGACAAACCGATCGAGCATCTGGTCCTGTCGCACTACCATGCGGTGCGAGTGCTTGGCGCTTCAGCGTTTAAGGCTGAGGGTTGCAGGAGTGTTATCTCAAGCCGTGGAACAAGAGATTTGATCCTGGAGCGGGGCGTGGACGACATGCTGTCAGAGATCGGACGCTTCCCCCGCCTTTTTCAAGAGGTTGAATCGATTCCAGGTCTTACCTGGCCGACTCTTGTATTCGAGCGCGAAGTCACACTTCATCTGGGAAACTTGGAAGTAAGAGTAATTCATCCCGGGGCTGGGCACACAAAAGGCGACACGATTGTATGGTTGCCAGAACAAAGAATTTTGTTTTCAGGCGACTTGGTGGAGTATCGAACCGCGGCTTACGCGGGCGACGCGCATCTGGAGGAATGGCCGGACACGCTCAAGCAGTTGCGCGATCTGAAAGCAGAAAAACTGGTCCCGGGCCGCGGACCTGCGCTTCAAAATCCGGATGAGGTGCGCGCCGGACTCGACTACACGAACGAGTTCGTCACGATTTTGTTCGAGTGCGCGAAGGTGTCCGTCGCTGCGAAAGCGAGTCTCAAAGAGACGTTCCAATACACGCGCTCGAAAATGGATCCGAAGTTCGCCAATATGTATATTTACGAGCATTGCCTGCCGTTTGACGTCTCGCGCGCCTACGACGAGGCCAGCGGAATCAAGCATCCGAGAATATGGACGGCAGAACGGGATCAGGAAATGTGGCGGGCGCTTCAGGGTTAAACCGATCCTGTGAGAGTACGGTTCAATGCGGCTTTTGAGACTGAGTTGTGCGGGGGTTTAGACTGACATGAAAACGCAATCTCCCAAGCCCGTGAAAGATGCCGGCAGGCTGCGATATCAGTCGGGATTCGGCAACGAGTGCGCTACAGAGGCCATCGAAGGCGCGCTACCTAAGGGACAGAATTCTCCGCAGCGTGTACCTTTCGGGCTTTACACTGAACAGATTAACGGCACTCCTTTCACCGCACCTCGCACTTCCAACCGCCGTTCTTGGTTCTATCGCATTCGGCCTTCCGTGATGCATAAACCCTACCGGCAAGTTGGAGAAAAACTGATCCGGAGCAGTCCGTTTCAAGAGGCTCCGACGTCTCCAAATCAACTGCGCTGGGATCCGATTCCAATCCCGAAGCAAGCTACTGACTTCGTGGACGGTCTGATCACGCTTGCCGGAAGCGGCAATAGCGATATTCAGTGCGGCGTGGCGATTCATATATACGTTGCAAACCGTTCCATGGAGAAGCGGTGTTTCTACGACGCGGACGGTGAGCTTCTGATCGTGCCGCAGAGTGGGGCCATCCTGCTCTTTACCGAATTCGGGCGATTGGATGTAAAACCAGGCGAGATATGCGTTGTTCCACGTGGCGCGAAATTTCGCGTGGAATTGCTGGAAGCGCAAGCGCGCGGTTACATTTGTGAAAACTATGGTGCGATGTTTCGTCTGCCCGACCTTGGCCCAATCGGGGCGAACGGCTTGGCGAATCCCAGGGACTTTCAAATTCCGCAGGCAGCGTACGAAGATCTTGAAGGCAATTTCACCGTCGTGGCCAAGTTTTGTGGGAATCTTTGGGAAGCCGAATACGATCATTCTCCACTCGACGTGGTTGCATGGCACGGCAATTACGCCCCGTACAAGTACGACTTATCGAGGTTCAATTGCATCAACACCGTTACGTTTGATCATCCGGATCCATCTATCTTTACGGTCTTAACCGCTCCCTCGGAAATTCCAGGGATTGCCAACTGCGATTTTGTTCTATTTCCTCCTCGGTGGGTGGTGGCCGAACACACCTTACGTCCGCCATGGTTTCATCGCAACTTCATGAGCGAGTTCATGGGATTAATCTCCGGCGAATACGACGCCAAATCCGAAGGCTTCCTGCCGGGCGGCGCAAGTTTGCACAACTGCATGAGCGGACACGGTCCGGACGCTGAGTCCTACGAAAAAGCCGTAGCAGCGGAACTGAAACCTCAATACCTAGGAGATGTGCTGGCATTCATGTTCGAGACTCGATTCGTGTCGAAGCCAACCGAATTTGCTCTGAAGAGCGCGCAATTGCAGCATGAGTATTTCACCTGCTGGCAAGGCTTGAAAAAGCACTTCAAGAATCCGACAGGATAACCCCGACAATCTTTGGATCATGGCAAACAAAAGTATTGCTGCGAGCCGACTTCGAGCATCTGCGAAACCGCCTGAATCTTTGCGCGCTCTTGTAACGAATGTTGTGGACTATGCAGGACTTTTCCCGCCGGCAGGACTAGCAATGCCGGATGCGGTGGAGAATTACAGCTCTTATATCGAAAGCCAGAATTCCTGGGCGCTGGGCCGATTCGTGGTCCCGGCATCCCGACTGGCGGAATTCAAGGTGGCTGCTCAACGCATTGAGATCCAAAAAACGTGGCGATTGAGCTGCTTGGTCGGAGACGATCTAAAGACCGACTTAGCAAAAATTGAAAAATTTAACGATCGGAACGGCGCAAATGGCGCCCTCGTCGACACGGTTGAGACCAATTTTCGAAGTGCTGAAATGTTTCCCGGTATTGCGGAGATGATTTCCACTCGAGTGATGGCGTATTTCGAAGTGGCGCTCGACGTCCCTACAGCGGTTCTGGAAATGATAAGGAGAGCGGGAGCCCGGGCCAAGTTCCGAGCGGGCGGCTTGCAGCCGGATGAGATTCCAGCTGCACACTCGATCGCGAATCTCCTGGTGAAATGCGCAGCCACGGGGACAGGTTTCAAGGCGACCGCTGGACTGCATCATCCCTTCAGGTCCCTGAAACCATTAAGCTATGAACCCAACGCACCGATTGGGAAGATGCATGGGTTTCTGAATATATTTCTGGCCGCTGCATTTGCACGCGATGGCCGGCCGGAGGAAGAGCTTGTCGCTCTAATAGATGAGAACGAAGCTACTGAATTCCGCTTCGACGATGCCGGAGCGCGATGGCACAATTTGGCAGTGACGACAGAACAGATTAGCGACGTGCGCGAGCAATTCGCGATTTCGTTTGGTTCCTGCTCGTTTGAAGAACCGATCGACGACCTTCAGCGACTTCAGCTCCTATGATTCGAACGCTCGACGAAACCCACGACACCAAAGCCGCCTCGTGGGTGGAGTCTGCAAATTTAGCCGGGGCCGATTTTCCGATCCAGAATCTTCCGTTCGGCGTGTTTCGGGCACGCGATGTTGAACGTCAAGGCATCGGGATTGCGATAGGGAGTTCCGTGTTCGATTTGGGCGCTGCCACGGCTGCGGGGAGTCTGCAGAGATTGAACGAATCCACTGCTACGGCCTGCCGAGCCAATTCGCTAAACGAGCTAATGTCCCTAGGCGTGCAATCACGACGGCAATTGCGACGGGAATTGTTCCGGTTGTTGCATGTGGAGGTAGACGCTCCCGTCCGAGAAACCGCCGGGAGGTTCCTGCTTCCAATGCTCGCCGTGGAAATGCAAATCCCCGCTCATATTGGGGACTACACGGATTTCTACGCTTTTATATCTCACGCGACGAACGTTGGGAGAATGTTTCGGCCGGACAACCCGCTGCTTCCGAATTATAAATGGGTGCCCATTGGCTATCACGGACGCAGCTCGTCCATCGTGATTAGTGGCACTGAGATTTCACGTCCGCGCGGACAGACAGTGGTTGAGAAAGCCGAAACGCCGGTTTTCAGGCGGTCTGGCGCTCTGGATTATGAATTGGAAATTGGCGCGTACGTTGCGACAGGGAATAGCTTGGGCCACGCGATTCCGATAGAGAATGCGGAAGAGCACATTTTCGGCATCTCTATCGTTAACGACTGGTCGGCTCGCGACATTCAGAGCTGGGAATATCAGCCTCTCGGGCCGTTTTTGTCGAAGAGTTTTGCGACCAGCGTTTCGCCATGGGTGATCACGATGGAGGCGCTTGCACCGTATCGCTGTGCGTCGGTTTCCCGTCCTGCGACCGATCCGCAACCGATGGCGCATCTGGAAAGCGAGTCGAACCGCGAGCGAGGAGCCATTGAGCTTACGGTCGAAGCCAGCTTGAGCTCGGCAAAGATGCGTGAACAGAAGATCGCTCCGATCCGGCTCAGCCAAGGATCCTTTCGGGAAATGTACTGGACGTTTGCGCAACTATTCGCGCACCATTCGAGTAACGGATGTAACCTGCGGCCCGGCGATCTTTTGGCCAGCGGGACGATCTCGGGGGATACCCCTGACTCCCGAGGGTGCATGCTCGAATTAACCCAGAGAGGGAAGCAGAAACTGAAACTTCCAACTGGCGAAGAACGGGGATTTCTCGAGGACGGCGATGAAGTTATTCTGCGTGGCTGGTGCGACGCGCCGAATGCCGCGCGGATTGGTCTGGGCGAGTGCAGAGGGCAAATTCGAGGTTAGGAAGAGAGTTCTGCTCGGTGGCAAACAGTCACCCGCCCGTTCCTTGCAGTTATCTAGCAATCCACTTCGCGGGCATGCCACCGAAACCCGACACTCTTGCAATAATCGCCGTTAGAAGAGTAACTCCCATAAAGATCACAACCGCCACATCCCTTGAGTCAAACTCAAACATCTCCGAGAAGGTGCGGCGCGCGTAGGGGTCAAATGCGCGCGATTCCATGGCGAGACTAAGGTCACTTGTGATCTTCAGCGCGCGCAGAATTAACGGAATGATATAGGCGATGTGCTTGCGCATGCGCGCCAGCAAACCTCCCTTGTCGAATTCAACAGCGCGGGAGCGTTGCGCTTCGAGAATTGTTGCGTATTCAGCCTGAAGCTGGGGAATCAGACGCAGGGTAATACCGATGACCATGGCAAAGGGGACCGACACATGCAGCCGGTAGAGAGCGGTCATCACCTTGCGATTCGAAGTCGTTTTGAATACGACTACGAACGCGAGCAGGATGGCGGCGATTCTTGAAGCCACGGACCATCCATTAAAGACGCCGGGTTCGGTTACTTTTAGCGCCCCAACGGAGAAAAGCACAACTCCTTGAGAGCGCAGGAAAAAAATCCACAGAATCCATGACGCCGCTGCGATAAATAGTCCGAAACGGGCGGACTTCACGAGAACCCAGAGAGAAAGTCCGCTGGCGCATGCCGTGGCCACTGTCAGCAGGAAAATCAGCAACAGAAGAAGCGGGTGCATCATTACAGACACCATCAGAAAAACCCAGACGAGGTAAAGAATCTTCACGCGAGGATCGAACGGATGGCTGCGCTGTGAGCCGCTATCACCGACACTTTCGATCGCGGTCGACATTAAGTTGTCCCCGCAAAGCCTTCGACGAATTCATCCACGAGGCAAGTGAAGGGAGAGAGATGGAGTTCCTGGGCAAGAGCTGCGATGGCTGGAGGCGCAACTGAACAGGCCGTCAACTGTTCGTGCCGCTGGAATATTTCGTTGGGCGCGCCGTCCAGGGCCACCGATCCAGAGTGGAGCACGACGATGCGATCGGCGTAGTTGGCGGCGAGTGAGACATCATGCGTGACGATGATAATGGTCAAGCCCTGGCGATGAAGTTCGGAAAGATAGTGCATGATGCGAAGAGCGGCATCGTGATCGGCACCCGTAGCTGGTTCGTCGAGGACTAGAACATCCGGCCCCATGGTCAAGATAGAAGCGATGGCAACAAGCTTGCGCTCGGCCAAGCCCATAAAGAACGGATCTTCCTTGCCACGAATCTGTCCGCCAATGTGGTCCAAGCCCTGCTCGACGGCCTTATCGACTTCGGCCTTTGACCACCCAAGATTTCGAGGGCCGAAGGCCAGTTCTTCCGCGGCAGTACGGCAGAACAGTTGATGGTCAGGATTTTGAAAAACATAACCGACAGTTTTTGCGAGGCGCGCCACTCGAGACGTGCGTGTATCAACTCCGCGAATAAGCACCCGTCCGGACGTCGGGATTAGCAGACCGTTCATGTGCTTTGCGAGAGTTGTTTTTCCGGCGCCGTTCGGTCCCATCAGCGTTACAAATTCGCCGCGTTTTACGGTGAGAGTGACGCCGCTGAAGACGGGATTTCCGTCCGGATATGAGAACGAAATATTTTCCATCTGGATTATAGGTTCGCCGGGCGCGTCGGAAGGCGCCCTGTGATGTGCTGCGGACTTCCATAATGGAGAAACTCCGACCAGCTTCTTCGCGGCTTCATCAACGGTGAGCGGGAGACGTCCTTCCCAACAACCTTTTTTTCGCAGTTCATCGGCTGCTTGCGCAACCTCGGGTAGCTTTACTCCGGCGCGCCGCATGTCGATGGAGTCTATGACTTCAACGAGATTGCCTGCACGCACAATTCGTCCGGCATCCATTAGAATCAATCGCGCTGCATAGGGCAGAATTTCTTCAATTTCCTGGTTGACGATGACGACAGTCATACCGAGATCGGAATTCAGCCGTGCCAGTGCCGCCATCACTTCCTTCTTGCCCATCGGATCAAGTTCCGCAGTGGGATTGTCGAGCACTAGCACTTGTGGCTGAAGAGCGATCGCTGCCGCGATTGAGAGACGCTGTTTTTGACCACCGGATAAAGTCCATGGGGAACGATGGAGAACTTTTTCCAGGCCCATCACTTGAAGAGCCGCGTGCACACGCTGCGCGACTTCCTCTCGGGGCAAACCAGTATTTTCCAAACCGAATGCCGCGTCCTCTTCCACCGTCAGGCCAACCAATTGCGATTCTGCATTTTGTAGCACCAAGCCAATGTGACGAGCGAGGTGCGGCACGGGCGTCAAACGTGTGTTTAATCCGCAGACGACTACATCACCATTCATCCGTCCGCCGAAGCTATGCGGAATCAGTCCATTCAAAGCGTAACAGAGGGTTGATTTTCCAGAACCAGCGCGTCCGGCTATCGCCACAAATTCGCCCGTTGCGATCTCTAATGTCACTTCCTGTAAGGCAGGGCGATCCAGTTGCCGACGATAGGAGTAAGTTAAGTTGTTGATTTTGATGGCGGGGGTCATGAGCGTCTCAGGCCCACTTGAGTTCGTGTCCCTTCTCTTCCTCGTAGCCCATTTCGTCACGGGAGAGACCGTATCGCTCGGCGGCCGGTCCCACTACTCGAGCGACCAGTGGTCCAAGAAGGCCACCCACAAAAGTTGTCACTCCCACGGCCGGAAAGATCGCCGTCCATATCACCTGCTGGGGAAATAGTCGCAATAAATCGAAATTGGTGCAGAGGTAAAGGGATCCCAAAAGACACCAAAGCAATACCACGGCGTAATACTTCAGCCAAGCTGTCGGCCTTAGCATGCAGTAATCTTCCGGCCCTCGGTAGCACCGATAGAATAGATACGCCATCCACCACGAGACGATTGCGCCTGCTAACGAGCCAGGTGAAAGGGATCCTGTCAACGCATCTCCAACGAGGTTTGCTATGGCCACTCCCCATACCGCAGGCATCCCAAAGATCGCTCCGAACGGAAAGCGAACCAGCGCATCGGCCCGAAAAGTCAGAAAGCCGGGAATCAGAATCAAGAGTGCGCTCACCGCTTGGAGAATGACGGAAAGGGCTGCAGTCATGGCCATCATCGTCACTGACTTCGCATTCCATCTCCGTTTCATTCTCACGACGGCCGGTGGGAAAAATCGGATTTGGTAATGACATAGTTCGGCCACAAAGATTAGTGTCATCGGCACCGACACGATTTTCCCAAGGAAAAACAGCGATTGAGGAGCTAGGAGGTCGCGGATTCCGATCACGATGGCCACTCCGTATAGTGGCATCGTGCTAATCGCCTTCTGCCTTTCCGCAGACTACGATGGTTTTGATTCCTTGCTGCTGGGATAACTTTTCAATCGCACTGACCGTTTGTTCGAGCGGAACAAACGACGTTACCAGTCTCATGACGTCGAGCGTTCCGTTGGAAATCATTTCGACTGCCGAACGGAACTCTTCAGGCCCAAAACCGAAGGAGCCGGTTAAAACCAGCTCATCGTAGTGAATACGATTCATGTCTACTTCCAAAGTCGCCCCGCTGGGCATTCCTGCGAAGAGGTTGACGGCTCCGCCCTTGCGAACAAGTTTCATCGCGACTTGGGCGGCTCTAACGTCTGCCACGGACACTAGAACTTTATCCGCTCCTTCTCCCGCAGTTTCGCGCAAGACTACGGCGGCTACGTCATTGTTGCGCGCATCAACCACTAAGTCTGCGATGCCGGCGGCCATAGTCAATCGTTCGGGTGTCATACCGCTCAAGAAAATCGGTTTCGCTCCAAGCAAGCGCCCAATTTGCGCTTGTAATAAGCCCATCACGCCGTCTCCGATAACGACCAGTGATTCTCCAGCCTTCACTTGAATGCCGCTCAGTGCGTGCAGACAACACGCAACCGGCTCAGCAAAACAACTTGCACCTGCGGGCAACGATACGGGCAAAGCAATCATTCCCTCCGCAGCCAAGCGGCGAGGAACGCGAACGAACTCACTGAAACCTCCCGGGTCCACGAGATCATTGAATAGGTTCGAGCACAGGCTATATCGCCGTCTTTGACACTGCGTGCACTTTCCGCAGGCCACATAGGGCGCAACGGTTACCTGCATGCCAGCGGCCCATGTCTTCGAATCTGGCGCCTCCACTACTGTCCCGGAAATCTCGTGCCCCAATGCCGATCCCGGCTTAATCTTCGGATGGCCGCGCAAAAAGGTTTTAACGTCGGTGGCACAGATGCCACAGGCGTTCACCCGCAAGAGCACTTCGCCGCTGGAAACTTTGGGCACGGAACTTTCTTCGAGTTGCAGAGAACCAGGGCCGTGATACTTGAGAGATTTCACGCGGACCTCAGCTCCTTTTTCGAGTGAACGCCGACCACCGCTTGGTTGCGAACAGAAATTACGATCCGATCCGATTCCCGGAGCAGCTGAAGAGGATTGCCATCAATGCAAAGTACAGCGCCATCGTTTACGTGCTCTACGACGATGTTTATCTCCTCGGAGAGGCTCACGTATTTCGAAACTATGGGAGGCGCGCTCAGCAAATACTGGACCGAGAGGCCGACTTGGGCCAGTGGCATATCGCAAACCAAACAGCCCGCGGGAAGACCAGCCATGGTCGTCAGACAAACGCCTCCGGCGACTGCTTTGCCGAAAAAAACAGGTTCGGCAAACCCTGTAATGACCGTGCCCACGCTTTCTCCCTCGGCCACAATCGTGTGCGCTCCCGGAGCAGTCCTTGTCACTTGAGTAGCCGAATTTCCGATGCTGCGAGGCGTTCCCGCAATAGCTCTGCCATGCAGACGTGCGGCGGCGTCCAGATCTTTCCGTGCGCCATCGAGCGTCCCAACGACCGTTTGTCCTATCACTACGTCGTTAAACCCCGGGCCGAGTAACTCGTTACCGACAGTGGCGAACAAGCAGTCGGCGCTCCAGAGTTCAAGTTCTTCCAGTTCCAACTCTCCGCTTCGAGGACCTGTGCAGGTGATCAGCCTTCCCACGTTTGTGGAGCCGGTGCCGATGCCGAGGATCGGCGCGCGACACCCGTTTTCGATGCAGACTCGCGCAACATCCGAGAGAGTTCCATCTCCGCCAACCACGATAACAGCGTCTGGGTCCTGTGCGAGAATCCAGCGTGCGAGTCTGCGGGTTTCTTCTCGGTTTGGGATATCCGTTGTGTTATGAACCTGCACTTCTCCGGGCCATCCTGACATCGCGGCCGCGCCTAAATGGCCCTGTCCAGTGAGCACTGTTTGGACCCCTAGTTTTTCCATCGCTTTTCGCGCCGATAGCAGCGACTCGGCAGAATCTTTGCCAGCGGATGGATTGACCACAAGTCCCACCCGCCGCCACGACTTAACCATGCACAACCTCGACGAGCTTCCTGGCGATTGCTCCGGGCGCTTTGGATTCCCAGATATTCCTTCCAACTGCCACTCCGGCAGCTCCGGCAGCCATAGCGTCCATTACAGACGTGGTGAGTTGTTCGGGTTCTTGCTTCGAGCCGCCGAGTACAACAACTGGCCGGTAACAATTTTCCGTGACCGCGCGAAAGCTTTCGCGACTGCCGCTGTAAGAGATCTTGATAATGTCGGCCCCCAACTCCGCGCCTACTCGGGCAGCCACGGAAATCTGTTCAGCGGGACAATTGAAGGCCCCAAACCCTCCCGGCAACATCTCCGCCACGAGAACCATGCCCCATTGGTGACAGTCACCCGCGAGTTTCGTGAGCGCTTGCAAGCTCTGCGATTCTCCGGGTGCTCCCGCGATTCCCATTGCAATCACAGCGTCCGCTCCGAGTCGCAAGACATCTTCCACAGAAACCGCCGGCCGATTCTCTTTCCAATCCTTCGTCAAGGCCGTGGGTCCACAATCTACGCGGACCACGATTCCGAGCTTGCCAAATAGGCTCGCAAATTTGCGCAGCGCGCCGGGCGTGACGATCACCGCATCGATTCCTGCCGCAATCAACTCCGGAATCAAAAGATCAAGACGTGCCAGCGCTCCAAGCGGAGCTATTCCGGCCATACCGTGGTCTAACGCCGCAATCGCCGTTTTCCCGTCACTAGCGAGCAGTCGATTTAAGCGAACAGTCTTACCCGAGCTCATTCACGGACCTCGCTTTTCTGGTCGGTCAGTTTGAAGTTGCATCAACTGTGTCTGCGGCGCATCGAAACCCGATGGCTCCGGATCGATCGATACTGGGAGACATCAGCAAATACTTGCCATGTTCCGATAACTTGTAAGCTTGAGGAAAATACCAGCGTGAACCCTGTGGCTGATAGTGGCTTCCACCCCGTAAAATCGCGGCGCGGGTGTGATCATCCAAATATTCATCTGTCCACTGCCAAACGTTTCCGACCAAATCCATCACGCCGAATGGGCTTGCGCCCTTAGGATGAGATGTGACGCCACTAGGTGGCGCCATATTGCGGCCTTTATCCGGTGAGGGGACTGCATTCTCATCCCAGACATTTCCCCACGGGTACACTCTTGCGTCTTCACCCTGAGCTGCGTACTGCCATTCCCATTCGTGCGGCAGGCGCTTTCCAGCCCATCGAGCATAGGCTCGACAATCTTCGAGGGACACCCAGGTGACGGGCTTCTGTTCCCATCCCTTCGGGTACGTACCATCTTTCCAATCCTTCAGGAAATTGTGGTCGTCGGCAGGATGATAGCGCGTCGCGTCTAAAAACTTTTTAAATTCGGCGTTCGTTACCGGATATTTGTCGATCCAATATGCCGGTATGTGTAACCGATGCGAGTGGTATCGGCGCGGCGAGGAATCCCAGGGATATTGAACGTCGACTCCTTCGTCGTTCATTCCTTCGATTTCGATCCCAGTCACTTGAAAGCTGAAATCAGATTCTGGAATTTTCACCATTCCTTCAAAATCACGCGTGGCCAAAGTCGCCGGAACAGAAACGATTTGTTGCGGGAGGGCTTTCCAGTCATCCGAAAGGCTCGCTAAAGGGGTCGCGGATAGCATCTTCATCTCTTGAAGCAGCTTTAGCCACTCCGGCTTAAGCGCTGCATTTGTCTCAAGTATCGCGCCGTACCCGTTGGCTTCAATGCTAAATTCGATCGCGGAATCGCCGCGCTCACGCTTTGGATTCAGCTCCATGCCATGCCACAGGTCGTAGAAATGAGCCCCCTCGGAATAAGGGACTCTCAACTGCGTCCCGTCCACGACATAACTATTTCGGTTTACGACAGTCCAAAGCATATTGTTCAGCGCCGGGAACTTGCTCGCATAAACCCCGAAGTGTTCCGTCGGAACATGTGGGACCCATTCCGGAGTTATAAGAGTTGAGCTGAAAGCGCGCTCGATCTTTGCAATCCGGCGCAACGCTTCTGCGTCGCGCGGTGTCATCTGATTCCAGATGCCCCAAATGTTTTCCCAGCTTTCGAAACCGACGCCGTTGAAGAATGCTTGTTGCAAGTCATCCACATGATTATGCGCCCAGCGATTGCACATGTTCACCATGTGCCTAGACTCGAGCCATTTATAGCGGCTGACGGAAGGAACAAAATCATATTTCCAATATCCCCAGCTGAGGTTGTTGTAAGCCAACATCTCGTCGGCAGACAGGGGCGCTTCCGGTTCTAGAGCCAACGGATGGCCGATTTGGTCCGATGCCCGCCGGAAGGAAGCTGGCATACCCTCTTGCGTGTCGCCATTGATTCCATCCGCATCGACTCCGGCCAATTCGCGGGCGATCGCTTGATCGTCGGGTAATCCTTCGTCCCGGGTACCGCGGTCCCACACCATCACCGGGAAAAAGACTCTCACTCCACGTTGATGGAATTCCCGCACTACTTCGCGAACGGCTTCCAGGCCGCCGGGCAGGTCCCTAAACAAATCATATTGATTGCGGTCGTCGATCCCCATATTAGGGTAGGTATGCCAGATTAGAACGCTGTCAATACCTCCATAGCGCTTATTCACATCTTCCAAGTAGCGGCCGACCGTGTAACGGCGACTCTCTACGTCATAGAAATAACGGTCGTGAACCATCATCTGCGGTTGAACAAAGCTGGACTGAGTCCATTTCAGTTCCGGGCGATCGTATTCCGAACCTTGGTAACCCATGCGAATCAGGTGCTCGGCTCGCCAGTGGGTAATATCGCCTAGCCAAGCGGCAATTTCCTGGGACGAACAAGTCTTGGGTTTATCCGGCGAATTCCACTGAGGGACCGGAGCGCAATCCGGTCCGGGAATTTGTTCCCACACAGGTGGGTACTTCGTGTCTTGGGCCCGTAGGGTAAACGCAAAGAAGAGCGCCGCGAGCAAAACCAGGAACCTTGAAGCTGAAATCGTCAAGTCGGATACCTCATCGGACGGCGGCCGGTAAATGACCGCAGAAAGGATAATGCGGTTTTTCCATGGAACTTGTATCCAGCGCTACTTTGTATACAGCGCTACCGCATTGTGACACAACGTGAACTATCTTTTCCGCCGCTGGCCGTCGAGCAGACGGTGAGGATCATTTCTGTCTCCGCAATCGCAATGGGGATCATAAGTTCTCGTAAACTCGAATATATCCGGAGGCGCAACATGCGTCTGGTGTCGAAATGTTTTCAGTCAAAGGGATTTTTGCGGATCCTTCTTCTCGGTGTGTTGGTAGTTCTTCTCGCGCCTGCTCGGTCCTCGGCCCAATCAACCTATGGTGCGATCATTGGCACCGTGAAAGACTCTTCGGGCGCGGTGGTGGGCGGAGCGAACGTAACCCTCAAAAATGTGGGTACGTCCCTTGAAAGAAATGCAGTTACCGACGGTAGGGGAGACTATTCCTTCCCCAATATCGACGCCGGAATCTACGAAATCATTGCCGAGGCAAAAGGGTTTGAGAAGATAGAAATTTCGGACCTCAACTTGGAAGCCCGCGAAACCAAACGCGTTGATCCCGTGCTGAAAGTGGGAACTGCTAGTCAAATAGTAACCGTCGAGGGATCCTACGTGGGCGCGATCACCACGGACGAGTCCAATGTTGGGGACACTCGCACCGGCCAGGAACTCGTCGATCTTCCAGTCGCCATCTATTCGCGCTCGAACGGGTCGACAAGCCCAATTTCGACACTCACTACCCAACCAGGAGTACAAACCGACGGCAATACGCTGACCATTGCCGGGTCGACCTCGGCTTTGACCGCAGTTACACTCGACGGGATCAGCACGATGTCGATCGAGTATGCCGGGCCCATCAACGAACTATTTCCTTCCTTCAATTCGATTTCAGAGATGAAGGTCACGCAGTCCAACAACGATGCCGAATTTGGCGGAGTAGCCGATATTACGACGACGTCAAGAAGCGGAACTAACGCTCTTCATGGCGGAGTGTTCTGGAACTACGAAAGTTCGGCTCTCGATGCATCCAATCCCTTTACCGGGAAGCCAAGCTTGCAAATGAATGATTTTGGCGGCTACGTCGGCGGCGCCATCCGGCACGATAAGACGTTCTTTTTTGCGAGCTATGAGGGACTTCAGTTGCCGCGAGAAACTCCGATCGTGACCAGCGTTCCTTCACTCGACATGCGAGCAGGGAATCTGTGCTCGTATTTGACTGCGGCCTACGGCCCTGGGAAAACAATCGCGCAACCCAATGGAACCCCGATTCCGTGCGCGTCTGTGCCAATTAATCCTGTCTCTGCAAATTTTCTGAAGTATCTCATGCCCCTTCCGAATACAGGACCGGCGGACGCCTACTCAAATAATTTCGCGGCCAATCTACCGACACCCATTTCCAGCAATCAGGGAGATTTCCGTCTCGACGAAAACTTAACAACAAACCAAACGATCTGGGGGCGTTTTACATATAAGGACCGATCCGTCGTCACGGCTCCGAATCCTTACTGTCCATTTTTTTGCGAAACCGCGGGCTCTCCTTCTACGGGAGAGTTCTCACAGCCAGAAACTGACAGCGCCCTAACGCTCGCGTACAACTGGGTCATTTCCTCAACGCTGGTTAACGAACTTCGCGGTGGTTACAGCCGCTACCATCTTTCGACCACTCTCGACGTCAATTCCCAATCAATTCTTACGGAGCTTGGACTCACGGGTATTCCGAATGTGAGTACTTACGGCGCGGTGCCCAGCGCGCTTTTCGGCAGCACGGGACTGCAGCAAACAGGGGGAGCAAATCCATCCACGCAGATTAGCAACACTATCGAAGTCGGGGATAACCTCACTTGGAACAAACATAGCCACACCTTCAAATTCGGAGTGGATATCCGGCGTATCAGCGATTCCGATGATAATGCATTCGGAAGCTTGCGGTCGGGACAATACGGATTCGATGGATCCTCTCCCGTCGGAGCTACGATCGGAGACCCGTTTGCTTCGTTCCTGCTGGGTTATCCTGACGACGAACTGATCACTCTGATTAAAGACGACAAGATGAACGGGCTCGGATATGCGTACGCGTTCTTCGCCCAGGACGACTGGAAAGTTACACCGAGTCTCACCTTAAACCTAGGTCTGCGGTACGAACTGCATCCGCCCATGCGCGACACGGGATATAACAGCGGCGCATTTTTGCCGAACTATCAAACCACGGTCGGAGGAGAGACCGTTTTAGGTGCCCTTGTGGTTCCCAACAATAAGGCACTTTCGTTGGCAGATCCCGGACTAGTCGGATCGGTAGCGCCCACGCCGCTACTCACTGCTCAGCAGGCGGGAATTCCTTCTTCGCTCCGGTACACCTATTTGAAGGATATCGATCCGCGAATCGGATTTGCATGGCGGCCTTTTCACGACAACAAAACGGTAGTTCGAGGTGGTTACGGCATATTTACCGAGGCGCCACTCGGTTTTGCCTTAGTAGCCGGATGGGCCACCACCAGTAGCTTCGTTCCATATTTTCAGAACAGTTACACCGGCCCCGGTAACACCGGCGCTCCAACGCTCTCGTTTCCGGCGCCATTCCCGCCGGACCTGGATGCTGCACAGCCTGGCTCCGCCGCTTTCTATTACGCGTTTCCTGTCCACTATGTTGACCCCAGAGTCCAGCAATGGAACCTGACGGTCGAGAGGGATCTAGGTTTTGGGACCGGACTGCGGGTTTCGTATGTGGGAAGTCATGGCAGCAATCTGGAAGTGATGGAAGACCTCAATCAGGTTCAGCCAAATTCCCTAGGTTATGCCGCGGTTGCGGACACGCGTCCCTACCCGCTTTGGACGATTATCGAAAGCGTTACAAACGCCGCGAAGAGCAATTACAACGCTCTGACCGTGGATGTGAGCAAACACTTCAGCAAAGGTTTGCAGTTTGATGCCAGCTACGTTTTTACAAGGGATCTCTCGGACGCTTTAGGTGGCAATCCGACCGAGCTTCCTGTTCAACCCGCAAGTTTCGTGACTGACCGCTTCAATCTCGGTCTTGATTATGGCAACGTTATTTATGACCGTCGTCACCGCTTTTTGGCGACGTATCTCTATGATCTTCCATTCGGAAAGAATCAAAGATTCCTCGGAGACGCGAGTGGTTTAGTTAATGGCCTTGTCGGTGGTTGGGAATGGTCCGGCGTTTTGATATTTCAAAGCGGCCCCTTCCTCACTCCCTACCAAGTAACCAATGATTCGGCGGGAACCAATATTTTCTCCACCTTGGGAGCGGACCGAGCGGACATCGTGCCGAACGTTCCCATCTACGCTCACGGCACTTCGGGAGGATTTCCGCTCTTCCTTAACCCCAACGCCTTTGCCATACCTGGCGGCGTAGCCAACAATCCCATTGGAAGGTTTGGCGATGCAGGAGTCGGCAGCGTAGTGGGACCCGGCACATCAAGTGTGGCAATGTCGCTGCTCAAGACAATTCCCCTAAGCGAAAGATGGCAGTTGCGTGTTGGTATAGAGGCGACCAACCTTTTTAATCATGAAAATTACGCGCCACCAAATATGCAGGTTGGCTCTGGTGGTTTCGGAACGATTAGCGCACTGCAGACCGCCGAAGGTGCCGGTCCGCGGATCTTCGAGATAACGGCACGTGTTACTTTCTAACAAGCACCTTTCGTCTTTGATGTTTGAAAAAGAATCATCAACCAAAGGCAGTTCTTAATGCACTTGGCAGCATCAACAGTAGCACGACGCTAAAATCAACATTAATCGATCGTCGGGTCCCGTGCGCGAGCGGAGGGCTTCGCACTGTGCGACATGCTTGGAAGGCTTAAAAGCCCGATGAGAAGGCGGCACTGGTAGCGGCACCCGGAGCCTCCTAATACGAAAGCCCAATGATTTTATTGCGAGATGGACATAATCCGAGACTGAATTTTGTGGGTCCGAACGCCGGACATATCCGATCTGAGCCAGAAATACATGGAAATGATTGGAGTTATTGGAGGTACTTATATGGTCATCGCTGTGCGCCTGAAGGTTTTGCGCGAGCAGAGAAAAATGTCCCAAGGCGATGTCGAAAAGCGTACGGGTCTGCTTCGCTGTTACATCTCGCGGGTGGAAAACGGACACACAGTTCCATCCGTAGATACTTTGGAGAAGATGGCCCATGCGTTGGAAATTCCGACGTACCGGCTTTTCACCGATGATGCCCATATAAACAAGCCAAATATACCGCAGCAAAAGATTTTGACTCAGGCGGTCACCACAAAACAAGACCGCGAGATTAAGACTTTCGCCAAGTTATTTTCTCGGATGGATCATAAAAACCTTAGGCTTCTGTTTCAAATGGCGTCCAAGATGGCCAATCGGGCCTAAATTCTATCGAGCTTTAGGAATTCAAATGCATCCTCTGGGAACTCAATTCAGCCGGTTGGGGTAGTCCAACTAGATAAAGAAAGATCACGGTTACCGACATGATTTCGCTTATCAAAGTTACAGACGATAATCCTGCGAGTATGAAAGCCTCGAAAGCGCGACTTATAAAATGCCCGAATTGCGAACAAACGTACAGACTGACATACGGCGAGTCCGAAAGTCATCATCTAAGTGCGTGGCTTGTGCGGGCAGACGCGGTCCTGCGAAAGAGTCACAAGCAAACTCACGAGACGGGGGTATTGGAACTGCGTTAAACCTTAAAGAAACAGCTCGAACTATCTATCGTCGTCAGTTGCAGCCCATGGTGTGCCCAACCGTGGAATGAAGATGCGCGCAAACGCAGAGTCGGAAGTTTCATGCGGAGCGCCTCAATTTTCCCCTGCAATTTTATTTGGCCGGCACGAAATGATCCATGTCACCGTCAACAGTTCCCACGAAGCTCACCTTGGCGCGAAATTCATTCAGCACTTCATTGTAATTAATCAAAGCGGCGCTATTGGTTCCGAGATAGATATCGTCTTCAAAGGAACAGGTATCACAACCCGTTGGTCCCGTTCCGTTGTAATTCAATTTTACGTTTTTGAAATGGCAGTTAACGAAGTTTTGTTGTCGATCGACAAAGTTTCATTCATATAGGTTTATTTTGGCCTCCGCCAAGATCCAGTTCGGGTGAAACTTAGACGTCTGATTGCCAAATAAAAGGGACTCTTTCCACCTTTTCGTCATTCCAGTTAGTGCCTTCCACGAGAAGGTTGGTGTGATTCAAGACAGTTTTTCTTCATTCTTCCTGTGGATCCTTGCGTTTTAGCCGACCGGTCAGTTCCCTGCGATGTTTCGCTACCTTCGCATCGAAGCAAGAAAATCTCACTAAACCATTCACATAGCCGTAAGCCGGCTAGGGACGGGTTGTAAGGTGTGGCTCTCGGGATAAGCAAAGCCCGAGCACTTTGGCGCCGATTGAAATGGTACACAGTGCAATTAGCATATTTCTAACGAAGCTTGTGACAAAGACTAGCGCGAAATGCCTGCTATGCAGGAAATATGAACTTGCGATTGCGTGCACCGTGTGGCTCTCGATAATTGCTGCTACGAAGCAGCCAACAAAGACGACGAGCCATAAGTAGAACCTCCAAGAAGGTCTCTGCCACATCCACCGCTGAAACCCCGCGGCTTTCATCGATCGATCGTATACATACATGAGGATGCACAAACCGGCCACACTTGATAGATATTCAAGCGCCAGATAAACGGGAATCCTATTTCCCAAAAGCGGTTCTCGAAGTAACGGAACTCGCTCCACCGCCAAACCCGTTTCATGCGTGAACGAATCCCACAGGACATGAGTCTCCGCACCAAGGGCAATTCCGCACGCCGCCATCAAAGCCTCAATTAAAGACCCTGGAACCTTAATTTTGGGCTGAAGGACTTCTCGATGAGGGCTTGGCAGCAAAAAGATAACTTGCGGGGCAATCCAATAGAAAATAAGCAAGACGAAAATGCCAACTGGAAGAGCGGAGGAAAATGCTCCGAGCAGCGTATGGGCATTCCGTTTGAAATGCTCAGGCATTGGCAAATAGTATGCAGCATCTGGAACCAAGCTTCCGATTACAAGTGCGGACAGCGGAATCCATTTCTTGAATCTGGAATGGATGGGAAGAACTGCTGCAGGATGTGAAAACGTGAATGGCATCGCTCCATTAGACCACCGAGTTTGCTTTCACTTGGCTGAATTCCATAGGTTGCGCCATGATCGGGCTGCCCGAGAGCCGTTCGCGTACCATTTTGTTCGGTGGAAGGCAGATACCCGCAAATGAAGTCGCTGATCAAATCGACGTGAATCTTCCGCCGGGCGTCGCCATTTCAGTAATATTTAAAACGTCATCCTTGGTATTCGCTGGGGTCTTTCCGAGATCAACATCGAAAGATCCAGAACCGCATTGGCATTCAGAAAGATATAATCCTCCGTCACAGTCCAACTTGCTTGAGGATAACTCTATGACCTTGCTGTGTCGTTCTATCATTGCCGCACTAGTCTTCTGTCTGACAAGTTTGCCGTTGCTCGCCCAGGACAAATCCAGCATTTCTGACATTCCGGGCGAATTCAAAGCGCCGACATCGGATTATGACTACATCAAGCGCATCGAAATGATCCCGATGCGCGATGGCGTGAAATTGTATACGGTAATTGTGATTCCCAAAGGTGCCGCGCACGCTCCGATTCTGCTGACACGCACTTGTTATAACGCCGCAGGCCGCACGGCGCGGACGGAGTCGCCCCACATGCTCGACGAGCTTCCTCAGGGCGACGATGTATTTGTTAAGGCAGGTTACATCCGCGTGTTCCAAGATGTGCGCGGCAAGTATGGCTCCGAAGGCGCATATCTTATGACGCCTCCCCCGGTCGGCCCGTTGAACACCAGCGGAATCGACGACACCACGGATGCATACGATACGATCGACTGGCTGGTTAAAAATATTCACGAGTCCAATGGCAAGGTCGGCATGCTGGGCTCTTCCTATGAAGGATTCACAGTGGTGATGGCGCTCATTCATCCGCATCCGGCGCTGAAGGTAGCAGCTCCCGAGAGCCCGATGGTGGATGGTTGGATGGGCGACGATTGGTTTCATTACGGCGCGTTTCGCCAGCCCAATGTTGACTACTTCACCGAGCAGACGACCGCGCGCGGGGAAGGCCCCGCCATTCCCCGCGAAGGATACGACGATTATACGAATTTTCTGACGAAGGGATCTGTCGGCGATTTTGCCCGCGCTGCTGGGCTGGAGCAATTGCCCTTCTGGCGCAAAGTGGAGGAACATCCCGCCTATGACGCTTTCTGGCAGGGTCAAGCGCTCGACAAGATCATGGCTTCAGTGCCGCTGAAGGTTCCGACGATGTGGCTGCAAGGATTGTGGGATCAGGAAGACATGTGGGAAGCGATCCACTGCCTTGGCGTCACAGCCAGGTGAACTACGATGGCTATTCACTGGGGCCGCTGCTCTGGGAAGGCGATACTGCCTTGCAGTTCCGTCGCGATGTCCTGCTTCCGTTTTTCAACCAATACCTGTTGGACAACGCCCCGAAGGCAAACACGCCGCCGGTGCTGATTTACAACACCGGAGAGAA
>Ga0209007_1000115_pt1 | contig 47209 bp, 38 predicted proteins | sample JacPinW_OM1H0_O2_FD_187961 | JGI IMG/M metagenome (GOLD analysis project Ga0209007, IMG submission 187961) | Forest soil microbial communities from Algoma, Ontario, Canada - Jack Pine, Ontario site 1_JW_OM1H0_O2 (SPAdes) (version 2) | ecosystem: Environmental > Terrestrial > Soil > Boreal... | reverse complement strand
GTCCGGGCGCATCGGCCGCATCATTATCAATCCCACGGATCCCGACATCGTATTCGCGTGCGTGCTTGGGCGCACCACGGGTCCGCAGCAGCAGCGCGGCGTCTTCCGCACGACGGACGGCGGTGAGCATTGGGCGCGGGTCCTGTTCGCCGGCGAGAATGTCGGCTGCTCGGGGCTCTCGATGGACGCGCACAATCCACATACCCTGATCGCCGGCATGTGGCAGGTGGAGATGCATACCTGGGGCGAATTCAGCGGCGGCCCCGGCAGCGGACTCTACCTCTCGCACGACGGTGGCACGACCTGGAAGCGGCTGGAGAAACACGGCCTGCCGGATGCACCCCTGGGCAAGATCGACGTTGCCATCGCGCCGACCAATTCCAGCCGCATCTATGCCCTGATACAGACCAAGGATCAGGGCTCGGTGTGGCGCTCAGACAACTCCGGAGAGGGCTGGAAGCTCGTCAATTCGGACCGCTCGCTGATCGGACGCGCGGGCTACTACATCCGGATCGCCGTATCGACGGCGCGCGACAACGAGGTTCTGGTCGCAAACAGCTCCTTCCACCAGTCCCTCGACTCGGGTGAGAGTTTTCGCGACGTCCCCTGGGGAGGCGATACGCACGACATCTGGATCGATCCGAAGAATCCCGATCGCTTCGTCATCACCGATGACGGCGGCATGCTCATCACGACTACCCATGGAAGCGGCTTCCACCGCGTCAGGCTTCCCATCGGCCAGATGTACCACGTCGACGTGGACAATCAAATTCCCTACTACTTCTACAGCAACATGCAGGACGACGGGAACATGCGCGGTCCGAGCGTCCCCCTCGAGGGGAATGAGACCGGCTGGGATCGCCACATGGGAGGCTGCGAATCCGGCTTCACGATCCCGGATTTGGTTGACCCGAACGTGGTGTGGGCGAGCTGCTACGGCGACACCGTTACCCGCTGGGATGCACGCTACAAGGAGGCGCATTCCGTCAGCCCCTGGATGCACACACTCGATTCGCCGCCCGACGTCCTCAAATACCGCTGCCACTGGACGCCGCCGCTCGCGATCGATCCCTTCGACCACAACAGCGTCTACTACGGTTGCCAGGTGATCTTCAGAACCAGCGATGCGGGCCTGACCTGGTCGGTCGTGAGCCCCGATCTGTCCACCCGCAACCCGGCTCATATCGTCTCGTCAGGCGGCATCGTCGGTGACAATCTCGGGCAGTTCTACGGCGAGGTCGTGTTCGCGATCGCGCCTTCGAAGGTCCAGAAGGGGCTCATTTGGGCCGGCACCAACGACGGCCAGATCTGGTACACCAAAGATGCCGCGGCGAACTGGGTGAATGTCACGAGCCACGTGGCGGGACTGCCGCCCGGCGGAACGATCGTCAGCATCGCGCCTTCGAGCTTCGACGCGGCAACCGCCTATGTCGCCGTCGATTTCCGCCTGGCGGATAACCGCGACCCCTTCATTTACAAGACCAGCGATTTCGGCAAGAGCTGGAAGCGCATCAACAGCGATATACCGAAGGGCGAGCTGTCGTACGTCCGCACGGTCACCGACGATCCGAACGCCCAGGGGCTGCTGTTCGCGGGGACCGGGAACGCTCTCTATTACTCGCTCGATGACGGCGGGCACTGGACGGCGCTCAAGAACGGCCTGCCGCCCGCACAGGTCACCTGGGCGGTGGTGCAGAAGGAGTTTCATGATCTCGTGGTCTCGACCTACGGCCGCGGACTGTACATCCTCGACGACATCACGCCCCTCGAGCAGATGGCGCGGCACCGCAGCGAGGCGCCGGTGGTGCTCTTCGAGCCGCGCAAGACGTACCGCTTCGTGCACGGCGGCGAGGCCATGGTCAATTTCTCACTGGATGCCGCCCCGAAGGATCCCGTGAAGATCGAGGTCCTGGACTCGCAGGGTGCGAGCGTGCGCAAGCTCGACGCCAAAGACCTGGTCGTCGGCATCAACCGCGTCAAGTGGGACCTGCGCTACGATTCTCCGCGGCTGGTCGCGCTACGGACTGTGGCACCCGACAATCCGCACATCTGGCAGGAGCCGCGTTTCTGGGATGAGGACTCGAGGCCGATCACGCACTGGGGCGTGAAACCGGCAGAAGTCGGGCCCATCGTCGCTCCAGGCACCTATACGGTGCGCCTGACGGTGGCGGGCCATTCCTACGACCAGCCTCTGGCTGTCGTGAGCGATCCCCGCGCACCGGGCTCGGAGGCGGACATCCAGCTGTCGGTCAAGACGCTGCTGCGGATCCGCGATGACATCAGTCGGGTATCGGACTCCGTCAACCAGATTGAGTGGCTGCGCAAGCAGTTGGAAGTCGTCGAGACCATGCTCCGGCCAGCGAAGCCGCATCAGAAGCGCGAGGCGCCGCTCGCCGAGGAGGGAGATGAGGACGACCCCGAGCCGGCGGCCGCGCCGCCGCGCGCCTTGAACCCTGCCGAGCAGCAGGAGCGCACCCAGCTGCTGGAGGCGGCCGAGAGCCTCGACAAGAAGCTTCAGGCGGTCGAGGCGCAGCTGGTCGAGCGGGAGTCGCGCGACAGCGACGACAAGTACTACGTCGAGCCCTACGGCGCCTACCTGAATCTCATCTGGCTCAACGCCGAGGTCGGAACCGGGGGCGGCGACGTCGCGGGCAGCGCCGATTTCGTGCCCACCGCGGAGCAGTTGGACATCCTGCAGATGCTCGAGGGCGGGGTGTCGGGCGCTGACGCCGACTTCCACGGGATCCTGCAGCACGATCTGCCGGCATTCAATCAGTCCCTGGAGCGTGCCAACCTCGTGCCGCTGGCAGGGGGCGCGGGCGGCCCTGCCGGAAGCTGAGCTGATGCGCTGTAGGGCAGGGCGCCGTCCAGGGTTAAACTCGACCTTGACTACATACCAACTGGTCGGTACTCTGCGACCATGAATGCGGACCGTATCGGGCCGTCCCGGTCGGGCGGTGCGCGCAGGGAGCTTCTCGAGGCGGCCCTGTCGATCATTCGCGAGAAGGGTTACGCCGCGACGTCAGTCGACGAACTCTGCGCCGAAGCCGGCGTCACCAAGGGCGCATTCTTTCATCACTTCAGGAGCAAGGACGCTCTGGCCGTCGCCGCGGCGAATCATTGGTCGGAGATCACAGGGGCCTTCTTCGAGTCTGCGGCGTACCACAAGCACAGCGACCCGCTGGACCGGGTCTTGGGTTACCTCGATTTCCGCAAGGCGATGCTCAAAGGGGCAATCGCTGAGTTCACCTGTCTCGTCGGGACGATGGTGCAGGAGGCTTACGGCACCAGCCCGGAGATTCGCGCGGCGTGCGAGGCAAGCATCAGCGGACATGCGGCCAAGGTGGCGGCCGACATCGCCGATGCGATGAAGCACTATCGAATCCGTGCGCCATGGACGGCCGAGAGCCTCGCGTTGCACACCCAGGTCGTGTTGCAGGGCGCGTTCATCCTGGCGAAGGCCAAGGGCAACGCCAAAGTCGCCGAAGCGAGCATCGACCACCTGCGGCGCTATGTTGAGTTTCTGTTCCGTCGTAAAAAGACCTAAGACCAAGGGTAATGCCCGGGAGAAATGAGTCATGAGAACGATCTCGATTTCACGCCGGACGCTGCTCGGGGCGGGTGCCTGCGTATTGGCTGCGGCCACGACAGTCCCGGAAAGTGCCCGCGCGCAGGCAGCAACAGGGCGCAGCCCGCAAAACGAACAGACGATCCGGAATTACTATGGGGCGTGGGAGAAAAAGGACTGGGGCTCGCTCGACAGCCTGTTGGCGAACAACTTCACATTCTCCAGCCCAGTCGACGACCACATCAGCAAGAGCAGTTACAAAACCGGATGCTGGGACACGCAGGCCAAGCTTATCGAGCGGTTTGACCTCGAGCGGGTGATTGCAAGCGGCACCGACGGGTTTGTAATGTACGTTTGTCATACCAAAGCCGGCAAGATGTTCCATAACGTGGAGTATTTCCGGTTCACAGATGGAAAGGTGCAGGCCGTCGAGTGTTACTTCGGTACTGCATCGGGCTTTCCGTCGGCAGTCAACAGCAAACATAGCTGATACCGCGGCGTAGCTGCCCGAGCTCCGTGCAGAGCTTGGGCGTCGTGATTCCGACCCCTAGGCCTTGCCTGCGTAGATCAGTCGCCCAGGGCCGAGCCTGGTCAATATCTCGTCCAGGCTGGATTTGGCCACGGCAAGGCAGCCTTGGCTGCGCCCGAGCTTGCCGCACTCCCTGACAATCTCCTCACTCACGTACCACGCGCCGTGTACCACGAGCGCCCGCGACTCTGCGTTGCTGTTGGTTGGGTCGAGGCCGGCGAGACGCAGCGAGCGGCCGTGACTGCCGATATAGACGCCGTCGGTTCTGTAAGCGCCCGCGGAGGTCGCATTCGAGCGCGGTTCATTGGAAAAGCGCTCGAGCCACCCGGTATGCGCGGGATCAGAGCCTCGGCCATGCGCGACCAGATGTGCGCTTGCGCTACCGCCCGCGAGAGCCACCAGGTAAAACCTTGGCGTAGCGGATGAGAGGGAAAAGTCCGCGATTCCGACTACGTCTCGGTACACGAGGCTGCCCCGATGCCGCTCCAGGGCGTCCAGGGCCTGGCGAAGGAGACTCGGGGCGACGGCGCCGTTGAGCGTTCGCGTCCACGTTTCGGCCGGCCGGGCGACCGCTGAAGCCAGACTGGCTACAGCTGCTCCCAGAAAGAAACGACGCGAAGATGGCAAGGTGATGCGCTCCCGGGTACAAGCATACTAAGACCCACGTAGACACGCTAAGTTCGCTTGACATTAAGTGGCTACTCGGGCGGCGAGGTCTCTCATGCGCCGGATAACCCACTGGCTCCTCGTGCTGATCCTGGCTGCGGGGATCGCGCTGCACGCTCCGCTAAGAGCGGCCTCGGTGCCGTTCTGGGGAGCCAAGGCCTCGGTACCCATCGACACCCCGATCGATCAGCTGAAAAAGGGCGAGTTCATTTGGCTGGGCGAAGCGCTGACCTCGGGTCCGGTGGTCATGGTCGTCAGCATCACCGAGCAGAAGGCGTTCGTGTATCGCAACGGCGTCCTGATCGGCGCCACCACCGTGAGTACCGGCCGCCCGGGGCATCTGACGCCTACCGGAGTGTTTACAGTGCTGCAGAAGCAGAAGGAGCATCGCTCAACGATCTATGACGGTGCGCCCATGCCTTATATGGAGCGACTCACGTGGGGAGGCATTGCCCTGCATGCCGGTGGGCTGCCCGGTTATCCCGAGTCCCACGGATGCGTTCACTTGCCGAGTGAGTTTGCGCGGCAGCTCTTTGAGATCTCCCCCAACGGCATGACGGTGGTGATTGCGAGCGACCGTACCGAGCCCGAGAGGGTCGCGCATCCGGGATATCTCGTACCGGTGAGTGCGGTCGGCGGTCGACCTCTCGAGCGCGTACCGTTGGCAGCTACCCAAGATGAGCGTTGGCAGCCGGAATTGTCGCCCAGTGGCCCCGTCAGCATGGTACTAAGTCGTGCGAGTCGTCGCGTGATCGTCTATCGCAATGGAATAGAGATCGGCCGAGCGCGACTGACCGTCGCTGGCGATGCGCCGTTCGGGGATCACGTGTTGGTGCTCACGGAGAGCGCAAGCCGCGGACCGGATCCATTCGTTCCCGATCCCGCCAAGTTTCGCTGGTCGAGAATCGGCGTGCCGGGGCATACGCGAGAGGCCGGTACTCAGATCGATCCGACGGCCGTGGCGCGAATCAAACTCCCGGCCGAATTCGTGCACCAGGTGAACGCGATGCTGCAGCCAGGAGCGACCGTGTTCGTCACGGATGCCGCCATTACGCCCCAAACGACGGGAGCCGCGGTCCAGGTCTTGGACGCCGATCCGCCTTCCGGCAAGAAATCGTCGACCCTCTGAAACAGTCACTGCTCCAGGCGCGGGCGATTCGGAGCAGCGCTGCTTAGTAAGGCGCGAATTCCGACTCCGAAACCAGGAACGCCCCAGCCTGCCGCGTGAACGACTCGTGGAACTGGAAGAGCGAGCCGTGCCCGGAGTCCGGATAGGTCACAAGCACGGCGTTCGGCAGATGGGCGCTCAGCCAATACGAATTCGCGACCGGGATCATCTCATCGTAGACGCCGTTCATTACCAGTGTCGGGTGATGAATGTTCCTTAAATCCGCAAAGCGTTCGCCTGAAATCTGCTCCCAGTCGCGAAATGCTGCCATTTGCGCCGCGGCCACCGCCGGCCCGGAGACGGGCTCACGGTCTTTCGAGCGCAGCATAAGCCTTTCGATGAAGGCCGCGCCCGCCGCTTGGCTTGACTGAGTCGGCGCGAAGAAGATCTTCTGCAGCACCGCGTATCCCCGCAGCGTCGGATCGCCCAGGTGTTTTGCCAGGCTCGGCTTGTCGAGGTGCATGATGTCCTCTCCGCCCTTTGGCGCCGTTCCCACCAGGATCAACCTGCGGAAGATCGACGGGCGCTCGAGGACCATCTGTTGCGCAACCATCCCTCCGAGCGAAAATCCGAGGACATCGCAGATACTCAGCCCCAACGCATCCAGGAAGGCCAGGGCATGCGACGCCATGCCAGCTATCGTCTTCGGCACCGTGCCGCTGGATCGACCGACGCCGGCGTTCTCGAACAGGATTACTTCTCGTTCCGCCGCCAGTGGGTCGGTGACCGCCGGATCCCAATTGTCGAGCGTTCCGGTGAAGTGCTGCAGACACAGAAGTGGAAGTTTCGACCCTGAGCCGAAGCGCCGGTATGCGTATTGCGCGCTTCCAGCGTCAATAAATCTGGTTGGGGCGGTAATGATGCTGGTGGTCTTCTCGCTCGACATGTATCTGCGCTCCTCAAGCGCACTGCCTCTACCTGCTGATTTGCTTCACTGCCCCGGTCCAGTTCTCGACATGATACGCGGACGCCAGCTTGCCGTTTTTTACCGTGAATACATCAATCGACATGGTCTTAAAGCGTTTGCCGGTAGGCTTCGCTCCGAACAGTTCGCGTATCGGAGTCCCGCTCGCCTCACCACGCACTACGATCTGATCGCCAAACGTCTGGATGTCCTTAATTGTCCAGCGCAAATCCGGGATCACCGACCCAAGCGTCTTGAATGCCTCGGCCAGTTGGTCGCGGGTAAGCCAATCTTCATTGGTTGAGTATGAGCGATAATCCGCACTGGCCGCTTTGGCCAGCAATGCCGCCACATCTTTCTTGCCGGGTTCGTTCAGCGCGTCATAGAGCGGTGCAACGATCATTCGCGCCGTCTCGACCGTCAACGAGGGACCAGCGGCGGCGGGTTGGGGTCTGTGATCCGGTTTAGCGAATGCGGTGCCAAACATCGGTAGCCCACTTATCGATTCTTCTCTGGTGACTTCGTCTTGCAGTACATCCCAGTGCTCTGCCAGGCGTCCACCTTCCATTCTCACAATGTCGGCAGCAATCCATGCTCGGGGGCGACCGTGTCCACTGAACCGCCCGTGCAGCATTACGTAGTCGCCCTCTGCGAGAATGAGTGCATTCTCATAGCGTAGCGTCGGCGGCACGCTGCGCACGAGGTTGAACAAGCCATCGCGCCCCGGCGCGATGTGGGCACTGTGCTGGATATAGCCCTCTGACCAGAACTGCGCTGCTTTCGCGTAATCACGCTTGTTAAAGAGCGTGTCAAAAGCCTCCAGAACCAGCGCTTTGGTTTGTTCAGCCGACCTCACGCCCACGGTCTTCCCCTGATCTGCAGCCTTCCAATCCATAATACGACCGGTCGTCTTAGATAGACAAGTAAATTCAGCAAACGGGCCGGTCTTGGATTCACACCACGATGCTCGAGAACACAACCTTGATGAAGTACTTCAGTGCTCTAGGGCTCTCCTCAACGCGCGTCCGCAGGATTGCCCCTTCGTAGGAGTCGATGAGGAAGGCGGCTAGATCGTCGGCCTTGAGATCCTTGCGAATGGAACCCTGCTCCTGCCCATCCCTGATGGCTGCTGCAATCTGTCCGCCCCAGACCTTCAAGACGCTCGAGAGCCTGTCGCGGATCTGCGGTGTGTTGCCCGACACCTCGGCCATGAATTTCCCGACCAGGCATCCATCATTGCACCGAGAGAAATATTTGTTGAGAGCTGCGAAGTGCTCCTTGAGGCGGGTAATCGCGGGGACTTCGAGGTTAGTGAGGATGCTCCGATCGGTGGTGCCCTTTCCGTACTCGGTAATGATCTCTGCCGCCAGAGCTTCCTTGCTCTTGAAGTGGTTGTAAAACGACCCTTTCGGAACACCCGCCGCGTCGGTGATGTCCTGAACGCTGCACGCGCTGAATCCGCGTTCGGTGAATAGCTTCATCCCGGATCCCAGGACGCCATCACGAGTGTTGTATCGAGCCAAGGAATTGTTCCTTTTGGTGGAGAATTCACCACCAGCCGCGCCACTTGAACCACGCAATCGGCAAAAGCGTGCTCAGGACAATCAGCGATAGTCCCCAAGCATAACCGTAGGCCCAGTGATATTCGGGCATACTCTGGAAGTTCATCCCGTAGATGCCGGCAATCAGCGTCGGAGGTATGCCTACCACCGATACGATTGTCAGCACCTTGAAGATGTCATTTTGCTCCGTATTGATGTACCCCAACACGGCGTCAAGAAGAAACTGCACCTTGTCCGTGAGATGTACTTCGTAGTCAGTCAGAGACCCGAGATCGCCCGTGGCCGTCCTCAGTCTCGTCTGAACGTCGCCGCCGATCCAGTCATGACCCTTCTCGCCGACGAACGAGGTAATTCGCTGGAGACCGAGCAAGCTCTCGCGGATTTGCGACAGCCGCTCGCCGAGCTCTCCGACTTCGCGCATCGCCTGGCGCAGGGCGCGACTGGCGCGTGCCACGTTGCGCTTACGCGTGCTCCCGTATCCCTGGAATACGCGGCGCGAAATGTCGTTGAGCTTCGCGGCGATGTTCTGCAGCAGGTCGGCGCCGAAATCGACCATGCCTTCTAACAATGCTATGAATGTGCCGACCGGGGTCGGCACGCGGTCGCTACCCGCCAGCTGTTTCTTGGCAGTCTCAAATCCTTGAATCCCCGTGTATCGCAAGGTCACGAGTATCCGTTGATTCAGCACGAATCCGACCGGCGTCGGCGCGGTCTCGTTCTGCTCGGCATGGGCACTGAGCGGCGTACTGAGATAAAGCGTGTCGCGCTCCACTCGAAGCCGGCTCGAAGACTCGATTTCTTCCAGTTCGTCCCGAGTCGGAATGCGCGTTTTTGACAGCTCGGTGGCGTTGCGGATTTCTTCAGCCGTGGGATCGCACAGGTCGATCCATATCGGGTCGACTCCATGTGCAGAAGTCTCAGGATACAGCCTGAGCATGTGCTACTCCGCCAGAGTTCTCGACGAGCGTGGGCTCAAGCGCGAATCAAGGTGAAGTTTTGAGGCGAGACTCCACGGCCTCGAACAGCGCGCGCATACCAAAGGATATGTCCACGATCACCCCATTCACAAAGAAGCCGGGTGTCGCTCGCACGTTACTGGCGCGTCCGCTCTCCTGGTGCTCGCGGATGCGCTGCAGGTAGACACCATCGTCCATCTCGGAGGTGAAGCTGGCGATATCGAGCCCGAGCTGCTGCGCATAGCCGTGTAAATTCTTCAGGGACAGATGGGACTGATTCTCGAACAGCAGAGCGTGCATGGCCCAGAACTGCCCCTGCGAACCGGCGCACTCGGCAGCCTCGGCCGCCTGAAGCGCATGCGGATGCGCTGCCTCCTGGGGGAAATGCCGGTACACGAAGCGGACAGCGTTCTCGAAGCGCTGCAGGAGCAGGGTCACAGCCGGAGCTGCCTGCTTGCAAGTGGGGCATTCGAAGTCGCCGTACTCCACCACAGTGACCGGCGCGTGAGGATCTCCCATGAGGTGGTCAGTGGCAGTCACTGGCTGCGTCAGATCGCTGTGAGATGGATTGTTCATCGAGCCTCGCCTGGGGTGCGCCGCGGTGGCATTGTAGTGCCGTGCACCGCAACGGAACTAGCGGTCGCGCCCCGCTCTCTAATTCAGCCACCGAAGCCGCTGAGCGACCTATGATCTTTCATGACTGGATCCACAAGGCGCGTGAGCTCGGGGCGAGCGATTTGCACGCGGAAGCCGATGGTCCCCTCATGGTGCGGGTGCGCGGTAGGCTGCAACCCCTGGGGGAGACATCCAACGCAGCGGATCTGCAGCGAACGGGCGAGCAGATCCTCGGCGCCGATGGCTGGGCGGGCCTCCTGAGCCGGGGCTCGGCGGATCTCTCGCTGGAAGTGGCCGGCACGCGCTGTCGCATCAACATCTTCAGAACTGTCCGTGGCATTGCCTTTGCGGTGCGCCTGCTGTCGGCCTCGATCCAGGACCTCAAGTCCTGCAATCTGCACCCGGACCTGCGGCGACTGATCGAGCCGACGACGGGTCTCGTCATAATCTCGGGTCCGACCGGTAGCGGCAAGTCCACCACTCTCGCGGCGTTGATCGAGGAGATCAACGCCACTCGGTCTCGCAACATCATCGTCCTCGAGAGTCCGCTCGAGTACGTGCATACCAACCGACGTTCGTTCATTCGGCAGCGCGAGATCCCGACTCACTCGCCAAGCTTCGAGCAGGCAATCACAGACGGACTGCGGGAGAACCCCGACGTTCTGGTGATCAGCGAGATGCGCACTCCGGAGGTCATGCGGCTCACACTGAACGCGGCGGAGACCGGCCACCTGGTGCTGGCCACCATGCACTCGGCGACCTGCGCCGAAGCCCTGACACGCGTGTGCATGTCCTTTCCTGCGGAGATTCAGGGCAGCATCCGCGCCCAGGTGGCCGATTGTCTCCTGGGCGTGTTGTGTCAACGGCTCGAGTTCCTGAGCAGCTGGCGTTTGCTGGTGCCCCGTTGCGAGCTGCTGTTGGGTAGTAGCAGCGCCAAGGGGACGATTCGCGCAGGTACCTTCGCCCATCTCGCCAACGTAATCCAATCCGGCGGTGAGGAGGGGATGTGGTCCTTCGATCGTTATGGGCGCTGGATCGAGCAACGCACGGACTGGGCGCGCGCGGCCCCTGCGTCTGCTGGCGAAAGCCCGCGCCGCGCCGCGCCGACGGAGGAAGCCATGGATCTGGAGGAACTGACCGAGCTGGTTGACAGGCTCGAGAAGCGCCAGGAGTAGGTGGCGGTGGCGAAGCGCCGGCCAGTGCTGCGGTCAGGGATTATGTAAAATTATCATAAAGCGCAACGTGTTACCTGGCTCCGCCGAAGCGGGCTACCCCGTGCGGCTCGTGCAAGCGCCAGAACTGAGCGCCGTGCCCGTCACCGCTTTCCGACACTTGGCTATCTTCGACCAACAGACTTAAGCTGGCGCCGCGCCCGTTGCGGCAAGAACATAGAGCGGAGAATCGATGTCGATACAGACGTTGCGGGTCCCAACACCAGCTTCGAACCCCGATCAGCTCTGGTTCTATAACGCTGAGCTCTCGCCGGCGCCCATTCCGCCCGACTGGATTATCGATGGCCAACCGGTCGCGCGAAATCGCCAGATCGCCCCAAGCACCGATGGAATGGCTTCCTCATATCTGTGGGACTGTACGCCAGGTCGGTTCAACTGGTTCTACGGTCTCGACGAAACGGTATGCTTGCTGGCCGGCGCAATAACAGTCGTCGACAGCGCCGGCACACGCCACAATTTAAAAGCCGGCGATGTTTTTTTCTTTCCAGCCGGGTCTCGTTTTGAGTGGACGGTCGTCTCTCACGTTCGCAAGATCGCATTCCTGCACGTGCCACTGTCCCGAAAGATCCGGCTCCTGCAGCGGATATTCGGCGCATTCAAGAGACTGTTGCGACCTGGAACACCCCAGGCGCCGTCGTCCCCTTCGCTCTAGAGTCGCGAGTCAGTCCGGAACCGGTGCGGGCATCGTCTCGCAGGCGGTGGCCGTTGCGCCGATCGATGCGGTAATGACCAGCACGATCGCGCTCCATTGCAACAGCCCGAGTCTTTCGCCGAGAAACAGCAGTCCGGACAGCGCACCGACGGCGGGCTCGAGGCTCATCAACACGCTGAAGGTTCGCGTCGGCAGGCGCCTCAGGGCGATCATCTCGAGCGTAAACGGCAACGCGGTCGATAACACCGCAAGCGCCAACCCGGGCAGCAGCACGGCTCGCGAGAACAGCGTCGGCGGCGCAGCGAGCAGGCCGACCGGCACGATGAGGATGGCGGAGATGATGCTCCCGAGCGCGACGCTGTGGGACCCCACGAGGTTGCCGACCTTCTGGCCGGAGACGATATAGACCCCCCAGCAGGCGCCGGCCCCCAGGGCGAACAACAGTCCAGCCACACTCGCATGTCGCGCCTCATGCAGCACCGGCAGCAGCAGCGCGAGCCCGCACACGGCGATCACGATCCACAGGAAGTCGACCAGCCGTCGCGAGGACAGCACCGCCAGCGTGAGCGGCCCCATGAATTCCACGGCAACAGCGACCCCGATCGGCAGGCGATCGAGCGCCTCGTAGAACAACAGATTCATGATGCCGAGCGTGACTCCGTAGACCGCGAGCGGCAGCCACGAGTCGCGATGAAGCCGCGCCCGCCAGGGACGCCCCGCGAGGCAGAGGATGACCGTGCCGAAACCGATGCGCAGCGCAGCGCTGCCGATCGGCCCCGCGATCGGGAACAGCATCTTCGCGACCGACGCGCCGCTCTGCACGGACGCCATCGCCACGAGCAGCGCCAACAGGGGCAGCGTCCGACCCATCGTCAGGAGCGTCCCCCGATCTCGTCGATGTGGCTGAGCAGATCCGCCGGGTCCTCGTACACCCGGATCGCGCCGGCGCGCTCGAGCTCATCCTGTCCGTAGCCGCCGGAGAGCAGGCCCACGCCCAGGCCGCGGGCTCGGCGCGCGGCCAGCATGTCCCAGATGCTGTCGCCGATGATCACCGACGATTCGATCGCCGTACCGAGCCGAGCGGCCGCGGCGATGAACAGGTCCGGGTCCGGCTTGGCCCGCTGCACATCGTCACGGGTGACGACCACGGCGCTCGCGGCATCGAGTCCCAGTAGCTCGAGATTGTATCTCGCGGTCGCCATTCGCCCGCTGGTCGCGATGGCCCAGGGCAGGCGCGTGCGGGTCAGATGCTCGAGCAGCCTGATTGCCCCCGGGAGCGGGCGCACCCACCGGGCGAGGTCGATGTAGGCCTCGGCGTGCCGCGCGTACAGCTCGGCGAGGAGCTCCGGTGTGACGTCGCGATCGATCTCGCGCAGTAGCATCTCGGTAAACAGCCCGCCGCTCATGCCGATACGACGGTGAATTCGCCACACCGACAGCTCGATATCCGTGGCATGCAGCGCCTGCTGCCATGCGGCCACGTGCTGATAGACGCTGTCGACGAGCGTGCCGTCGAGGTCGAAGAGAAAGCTCACGCCACTCTGAGTCAAGGCGATCTCCTGTCGGGTGGGCAATTCTAGCCTCTTGCTGCCGCGGCGTTCGGCATGCGAACTTTCTCCAATGAGCACGGGCGAGTCGCCGGAGATCCACCTCGGGTTTGACACCGGCGGCACCTACACGGACGCCGTCGCGCTCACCGGCGAGCGGCGGATCATTGCCACCGCCAAGGCGCTCACCACCCCCTGGGATCTCTCGATCGGGCTCGGCGCTGCGCTGCGAGCCGTGCTCGGTGAGCTTCCTGCGGGCACGAGTCGCGGCCATGTCACCCTGGTGTCGGTGTCGACGACTCTCGCAACCAACGCCGTGGTCGAGAACCGCTTCAGCCCGGTGTGCATCGTCCTCGTCGGCTTCGACGATCGCATGGTCGAGCGCTCGGGCCTCGGCCGCGCGGCCGGCGGCGTCGTGGTACGGGTGCGCGGCGGTCACGACGCGACCGGAGATGAGGCCGAGCCGCTGGATGAGTCCGCGGTCGAGGCGGCCGTGCGTGCCCACGGCGCGCAGGTCGAGGCATTTGCGGTGGCGTCGATGTTCTCGGTCAGAAATCCCGCGCACGAGCAGCGGGTGCGCGAGCGGATCCGCGCCGTATGCGGCAAGCCCGTGACCTGCAGCCATGAGCTGAGCTCGCATCTCGATGCACCGCGGCGCGCGCTGACCGCCGCGCTCAACGCGCGCCTGACCCCGCAGATCGCGCGTCTCCTCGAGGCGCTGCGCGCGGTGCTGGGGCAGGAGGGGATTGCAGCGCCGGTCATGATGGCGAAGGGCGACGGCACGCTGATGCGGGCGGAAGTGGCGCTCGAGTACCCGGTCGAGACGGTGCTGTCGGGGCCGGCCGCGAGCGTCGTGGGAGCGGGCTTTCTCACCGGGCTCGAGGACTTCGTGGTCGCCGACATGGGCGGCACGACGACCGACGTGGCGATCGTCGCCGGCGGCCGGCCGGTTGTGTGCGCCGACGGCGCCGTGATCGGCGGCTGGCGCACCATGGTCGAGGCCATCGAGGTTCACACCTGCGGCCTCGGCGGCGACAGCGAAGTGCAGTTTGACCGCGAGGTGCGCTTGACGGTCGGGCCGCGCAAGGCGATGCCGCTCGGCCTGCTCGCCGAGCGCTTTCCCGCCGTGCTGTCGCAGCTGCGCCAGCTCGCCGCCGCCGAGCGCCTGCCGCCGCATGCCGGCCGCTTCGCATTCCGCAATCCGGGGCGCGAGGCGCCGCGGGACCTCGATCGCCTCGAGCAGCGCGTGTGGGAAGGGCTCGGCGCCGCGCCGTGCCGGCTCGGGGACGTCGCCCGCACGGCACCGGGCGTGGAGGCGGTGCGGCGGCTGGTGGACCGCGGGCTCGCTACCCTTGCCGGCTTCACGCCCACGGACGCGCTGCACGTCCTCGAACGGCAGCAGGGCTGGAACGTCGAAGCCGCGCAGCACGGGGCGGCGATTCTCGCCATCGAAGAGCGCAACGCGCGAGGCCGGAGGGAAGCCGACAGCGCCGCCGGCATCTGCGAGCGCACCTATCAGCACGTGGTGCGCGAGGCGGCGCGGGTGCTGCTCACCAGCGCTCTCGCCCGCGACCCGGGCGTGGAAGCGAAGCACGGCCACTGGGGACCGCTCGGCGTCCTCATCGAGGATGTGATCGGGGGGCGTTGCTTCTCGCAACTCATCGAGGCGCGACTGCGCCTGGCGACGCCGCTGATCGCGGTGGGCGCTCCGGTCGGCGCCTACTATCCCGAAGTCGCGCGCCGCCTCGGCGCGCAGCTCTCCGTCCCTGAGCGCGCCGAAGTCTGCAACGCGATCGGCGCGGTCGTCGGCGTGGTGTCAGAGAGCTGCGACGTGCTGGTGAATCAGCCGGCGTTCAACCTCTTCCGGGTGCACGACCCCAGGGGCATCCGCGACTACCCGAAAGCGGATACGGCGATCGAGGACGCGCGGCACGTGTCGCGCGAGCTGGCGCTCGCTGCGGCGCGGCGTGCCGGGGCCTTGGAGCCACAGGTCGAGACTTTCGTCATCGAGCGCCGGGCGCGCGGCGGCGCCGACGGCGACTATCTGGCCGAAGCGACCGTGCGCTCCACCGCGAGCGGACGCCCGCAGACCACGCGCGCCGGCCTGCGCTGACGACCGACGGCCACGCCTCGGCCGTAACGAGACCCGCGTGCGCGTGGCCATGCCACGGGACTATAGTTGCCTGGAATCCGGTTTCCGCGCCGCTCGCAAGGAGACTCCACGATGAACGCCGCACTCAAAGAACCACAGACTTCCCGTACCGTCGCCCAATTCCTGGCGACCCCAAAGAGACTGCTGATCGACGGCAAGTGGGTCGCGGCCGCCTCGGAGAAGACCTTCGAGGTAAAGAACCCGGCGACCGGAGCGACCATCGCCCGCGTCGCCGAAGGCGACAAGGCGGACATCGACCTCGCGGTGCGTGCGGCGCGGCGCGCGTTCGAGTCGGGACCCTGGCCCGCGATGACGGCCTCCGAGCGCGGCAAGCTCGTGTGGCGGATCGGCGATCTGATCTCGAAGTACACCGATGAGCTCGCGGAGCTGGAGTCGCTCGACAACGGCAAGCCGATGGCGGTGGCGCGCGCGGCAGATGTGCCGCTGTCCGCAGACATCTTTCAGTACATGGCGGGCTGGTGCACCAAGATCGAGGGCAAGACCATCCCGCTCTCGGTGCTTTACACGCCGGGCGTGCAGTACCACTCCTATACGCGGCCGGAGCCGATCGGCGTCGTGGGCCAGATCATTCCCTGGAACTTCCCGCTGCTGATGGCGGCCTGGAAGCTCGCACCGGCGCTCGCCACCGGCTGCACGGTGGTCCTGAAGGTCGCGGAAGAGACGCCGCTCTCGGCGCTGCGCCTCGGGGAGATTCTGCAGGAGGCGGGGTTGCCGCCGGGGGTGGTGAACATCGTGACCGGATTCGGTGAGACCGCCGGGGCGGCGCTCGCGGCGCACCCGGGCGTGGATAAGGTGGCCTTCACCGGATCCACCGAGGTCGGGAAGCTCATCGTGCAGGCGGCGGCGCGCGATCTGAAGCACGTGTCGCTGGAGCTCGGCGGCAAGTCGCCGAACATCGTCCTCGAGGACGCGGATCTCGACATCGCGATCCCGGGGGCTGCGAGCGCGATCTTCTTCAACCACGGACAGTGCTGCTGCGCGGGCTCGCGGTTGTACGTGCACGAGCGGCTGTTCGACAAGGTCGTGGCCGGAGTCGCCGACCAGGCCAAGGCGATCAAGCTCGGATCCGGACTCGATCCGGCGACGCAGATGGGCCCGATGGTGTCGCAGATCCAGCGTGACCGCGTCTGCGGCTACCTGGAGTCCGGCAAGCAGGATGGCGCCAGGGCCGTTACCGGGGGTCGGGCGCGTGAAGGTGCAGGCTACTTCATCGAGCCGACGGTATTCGTCGACACCAGGCCCGACATGAAGATCGTCAAAGAGGAGATCTTCGGTCCGGTGGTCACGGTGTCGCCGTTCAAGGAGGTGGGCGATGCCCTGGTGCACGAGGCCAACGACACGATCTATGGACTGGCCGCCGGCATCTGGACGCGCGACGTCAGCAAGGCACACGCGCTCGCCGCGCGCCTCAAGGCGGGAACGGTCTGGGTCAACTGCTACAACATCTTCGATGCCGCGCTGCCCTTCGGCGGCTACAAGCAGTCCGGCTGGGGCCGCGAGATGGGCGAGGCGGTGCTCGAGAACTACCTGGCCACGAAGGCCGTGACCATCCGTCTGTAGATGGTGTCCTGATGGATGAGGAGACCCCGCTGCCGCGGGGTCTCCTTCAGACCTCCAGCCGGTCCCCCGGGCGCGCGACCAGCGAGTAGAGCACCGGCATCAGAAACACGCTGATCAGGAGCCGGGTGAACAGCCCGCTCACGATCACCAGCGCAAAGGGGCGCTGCGAGTCGGTGCCTACGCCGGTGGCGAGCGCGACAGGCAGCAGGCCGAGAGCGGCCACCAGGGCGGTCATCATGATCGGCCGCAGGCGCAGGATCGCGGCATGGCGGATGGCCTCGGCGAGGTCGGTGCCCTCGCGGCGCAGCTCGTTCACGTACGAGATGTAAACGACCGCGGTCTGCACCGAGACGCCGAGGAGCGCAAGGAATCCGATGCCGGAGGACACCGAGAATGGCGTGTCGGTGATCCACAGCGCCACGAGCCCGCCGGCGGGCGCCGACAGCAGCACACCGAGCACCGTGATGAATGGGAACTTGAAGTTGTTGTAGAGCGCAAACAGCAGCAGGAAGATCAGGCACAGGGTGAGTGGCAGGATCACGCGCAGCTGCTGCCGCGAGGCGGTGTACTCGGAGTATTCGCCCCCCCAGTCGAGATGATAGCCCTGCGGCAGGGTGACCTGGCGGCCGACCTCCCGGATGGCTTCGTTCACCGCGCTCGCCAGGTCGCGTCCCTCCACCGAGAACTGCACGCCGATGTAGCGCGAATTGTTCTCGCGGTAGATGAACGAGGCGCCATTGGTCACGCGGATGTCGGCGACCTCCTTGAGCGGGATCTGTTGCCCGGCGGGTGTCGCCACCAGGATATTGCCGATCTCTTCCGGGTTGTCCCGGTACTGCTGCTCGAGGCGCACGATGAGATCGAACTGCTTCTCGCCCTGCACGACTTCGGTGGCGACGTCCCCGCCGATCGCGGTCTGGATCAGGGCGTTGATGTCGGAGACGTTGAGACCGTAACGGGCGATCCGGGCGCGGTCGATGGAGATGGTGAGGCTCGGCTGGCCGAGCTCCTGCACCAGGGTGATGTCGCGGATGCCGCGCACCCGCTCGAGGATTCGCTTGATCGCCTTGCCCTTCTGCTGCAGCGTGTTGAGGTCGGCACCGAAGACCTTGACGGCGAGCGCGCTCTTCAAGCCGGTTTCGGCCTCATCGACCGCGTCCTCGGCCGGCTGCGTGTAATTGAAAGTGATGCCGGGGAAGGCCGCGAGTTTCGAATTGATGGCCTCGATGAGTCCCGCCTTGTTGCGATAGGCGCCGCCCCATTGCCCGTAGGGTTTGAGTCCGACGTAAAACTCGACGTTGAAGAACCCGGTGGAATCCGTGCCGTCGTCGGGCCGGCCGAGCTCGGAGGCCACCGTGGTGACCTCCGGGAACGAGCTGAGGACCGTGCGCACGCGCGGAGTGATTTTCGCCGCCTCGTCGAAGGAGATGGTGTAGGGCATGGTGGCGCGCACCCAGAGCGCGCCCTCGTCGAGTTTGGGCATGAACTCGGCGCCGATGCGCGGAATGAGCAGGAGCGTAACGGCCAGCAGCACCGCCGCCGCGATCGTCGTCTGCCAGCGGCGGGCGAGGCAGTAGTCGAGGCCGCGGATGTAGCGCGACCTGATCGCCTCGAAGCCCGGGTTGCGCCGCTCCGGCACACCGCGGCGCATGAACACCGAGCACAGCACCGGCAGGAGCGTCAGCGTCACGATGAGCGAGCCGATGATGGCGAAGACCATGGTGTCGGCCATCGGCTTGAAGAGCTTGCCCGAGGGCCCGGACAGCACGTAGATCGGCAAAAAGCCTGCGACGATCACCGCGACGGCGTACACCAGCGGGCGGTCCACTTCGGCCGCGGCCTCGCGGATGATCTCACGCACGTCGAGCGCCGTCCCGGCGCGCGCGGCCATCTGGCGGTAGATGTTCTCGACCATGACGACCGCGGCATCGACCAGGATGCCGAAATCCACCGCGCCGATCGACAGCAGATTGGCGGAGGCGTTCTGCAGATCGAGACACACGAACGCGAAGCACAGGGCGAGCGGGATGCTGACGGCGACGATCAGCCCGGCGCGCAGGTCGTACAGGAAGAAGATGAGGACCGCGACGACCAGCAGCATGCCGCGCAGCAGGTTGCGCTCGACCGTCTCGGTCGTCAGCTCGACGAGATCGGTGCGGTCGTAGAACGGGACGACCTTGACGTCCCTGGGCAGGATCTGCTGGTTGAGCTCCCGGGTCTTGGCTTCGACCCCCTTGAGCACATCCTGGGTCTTCTCACCAGTGCGCAGCAGGATCACGCCCTCGACGCGGTCGTCCTGCTTCTCGTAGCCGAACTCCCCGAGGCGCGGGGCAATGCCGATGACCACGCGCCCGACGTCCTTCACCAGCACGGGCGTGCCGTCGTGCATTCCCACCACGACGTTGCCGATGTCCTCGGTCGTCACGAGGCGCCCCATGCCACGCACGTAGTAGAACTCGCCTCCCTGTGAATAGAAGCCGCCGCCCGAGTTGTCATTGTTGGCGGTGAGCGCCGCCTCCACCTGAGCCACCGACAGCCCGACGGATGCGACCCGGGCCGGATCGAGCAGCACCTGGTACTGCATGGTGCCCCCGCCGAAGCCCGAGTCGTCGGCGACGCCCGCAACCGAACGGTACTGTGGCTCGATGATCCAGTCCTCGAAGGTCTTGAGCTCCATCGGCGAGCGGTCGGAGCTCTGCAGCACGTAGCGGTAGATTAGTCCCGAGGGCGAGGACATCGGCGAGAGGCTCGGACTGACGCCGTCGGGCAGGCTGAGCTCGCCCAGGCGATCGAAGACCTGCTGCCGCGCGAAGTAATTGTCGGTGCTGTCCTCGAAGGTGAGGATGACGTCCGAGAGTCCGTACAGCGAGATCGAGCGGATCGTCGTCAGTTGCGGGATGCCGTTCATCTCGCGCTCGACGGGCACGGTGATCAGCCGCTCGACCTCCTCGGAAGCGCGTCCCGGCCACTGCGTGATGACCTCCACCATGGGAGGAGAGAGGTCCGGGTAGGCGTCCACCGGCAGCCGCACCAGCGAGCGCCAGCCGGCGCCGATCAGCACCACCGTCAGCAGCGCGATCAGCAGGCGCTGGTGGAGCGATGAGGCGACGATCCGGTTCATGATCGAGGCCCGGGGCGGACCGGCGCCCGCTGCAGGCACGGGATCGCTCATTGGGTCTGCATGAACTGCATGAACAACCCGCCCGTTATTACCACCTGGTCACCGGCGCTCAGCCCCGCGGGGATTTCATACTGGTCCCCGCTGCGGTAACCGAGCGTCACGTGGCGGCGCGCAAAGCTGCCGTCGGACAGCGCCACGTACACGAAGGGCAGATTCTCGTCGTCGCGCAGCACCGCCGACACCGGAATCAGCAATCCGCTGCTCGGCTGGCGCGCCTCGATGCGCACGCGCACGTACATCTGCTTCTTGAGGAAATGCCGCGGGTTGTCGACAACCACCCGCACCGCTACGGCGCGCGTGTCGGGATCGACGAGCGCCGCGATGTTGTCAACCTTGCCCTGGAAGTTGTTGGCGCCGATGCCGGTGATGACCTCCGCAGTGTCCCCAACGCTCACCGCGGAAAGATCCGCTCCGAACAGCTGGGCCATGACCCAGACCCGCGACAGATCGGCCACCGTGAAGCAGGGCGTGGTGCCGCCGTCGAGAAGCTCACCCGGCGTAATGAGCTTCTCCACCACCGTTCCGGTGACCGGCGAGCGGATCAGCGCACCGGAGTGCTCGGTGACGCGCCCCGCCTCGATGTCGCGGATGACCTGCGGCGGCACGTTGAGCGAGACGAGTGCCCGCAGTGCCGCATCGCGGTCGGCCTCCGCGTTCGAGGCGTCGGTTTGCGCCTGCTCGGCTTCGCGCTGCGAGACGCCCTTGTGCTGCAGCAGATCGCTATCCTGGTCGGCGATGCGGCGGTCGGTCTGCGCGGTGGCGAGCGCCTTGCGGTAGGCGCTCACGGCCGCGGCGAAGTCGGGTGAATCCACCGCTGCGAGCGGCTGTCCCTGTTTGACGGAATCCCCCGGCGAGACGAGCAGGCGCGACACCGGTCCGGAGAAGGGCGCCAGCACGCTGGTGGCCTGATCGTTGTCGAAGTCGACCACGCCGTTGACCTCGACCGTGCGCCGGAACTGTGCGGGCTCGACCGTGTGCAGGTGAATGCTCTGCCGCTGCGCCTCGGTGAGCCGCACGTTAATCGGGGTCACCGTGGCAGCCGCCGGATTGGTGTCGCCCCGGGGAGAGCAGCCCGCGCAGCTGAGAGTGGCGGCGAGCAGCGTGAAAAGCGCTGCAGCGGGGGCTGCGTTTCGGCGGGTTCGGCGCGGCGCGGTTTGCGGTAGGTCAGTGTCCATGATGATCCGTGGCGAGATCCGGGCGGTGCCACCAGCCACCGCCGAGCGCCTGAAAGAGCGCGGCGGTGTCGGCAAAGCGATTGGCCTGGGCCTGCACCAGGGCACTCAGCGCCTGTTGATAGGCCTGCTCGGCGTTGAGCAGTGCGAGATAGCCGGCGTAGCCGGTCTGCCATTGCCGCTGCGCGAGATCGAGGGTGACCTTGGCGGCATCTGCCGCGCGTGCGGCGGCTTCGAGTGCGGCGGCATCCTGCTCGAGCGCTGCGAGTGTATCGGCGACGTTCTGGCACGCGGTGAGCACCGTACTGCGGTATTGCTCAGCAGCCTGGAGGTAATCCGCTTTGGCGGCCCGCTCCTGGTGCAGGAGCGTCCCGCCCTCGAACAGCGGTGCGGTGGCCGAAGCGCCGAGTCCCCAGAAGCCCGTGCCGGAGGTGAACAGCTGATTCATGGCGAGCGCGGTGCTGCCGGCGTTCGCCGTCAGCATGAGGTTTGGCAGGCGATTGGCGATCGCGACTCCTACCCTGGCGCTCGCCGCATGTAGGTTGGCCTGCGCCTGCAGGACGTCCGGCCGCTGCTCGACGAGCGCCGCCGGAAGACTGACCGGCAGGTCCTGTGGCAGCTTGAGACTCGACAGCTCGAAGTCATCCGCCGGCGCCTGGCTGGGATAGACGCCGGTCAGTGCCGCCAGCGCGTCGCGCAGCTGCGCGGACTGCTTCAGCAGCGGGGGCAGGAGCGCCTGCGCCTGTGCCAGCTGCGATTCCTGCGCGGCGACGTCGAGGCCGCTGGCGTAGCCCTTCTCGAGCTGGTAGCGCAGGATCTCGAGCATGCGCGAATTGAGGTCGATGACCTGGCGCGTCGCGTCGATCTGCGAGCGGATCGCGCCCGCCTGGATGGCGGTCACCACGACGTTGGAGGTGAGGGTGGTGTAGGTGGCGATCATCTGGAAGCGAGCCGCCTGCTCCTGCGCCTGGAGCGACTCCACGGTGCGGCGGTTGAGGCCGAAGACGTCCGGCACGTACGAGACCGCGACTTCGGGCGTGAACAGGTTGTATTGCAGGACGTTGTTGCTCAGCGCGGGCGCGAGTATGCCCGACTGCCGCTGGCGGCTCGCGGAGAAGCTGGCCGAGAGGCTCGGATAGTAGCCGCCGCGTTGCGCGAGCACATCCTCCCAGGCCGCCGTCAGCGCTGCCTGTGCCGCCTTCAGGTCGGGGTTCTTCCTCAGTGACTGCTCGATCAGATCGTTGAGTGGCCGGGAATGAAAGAGCGTCCACCAGTCCGCGGGGATGTCTGCGTCCGGGTTGAAGCGCTGACTCGCTCCGCCCGTGACATTGGCGGCGGCGGCCGTGGTCGCGAGCGGTTCCGCGGTGTAGGTGGAGACCTCCGGGGGCGGCGGCTTTCTGAAATCCGGGCCGACGGCGCAGCCGGCCGCGAGCAGCATTGTCAGGATGGCGGCAAGGCAGGCAGCGTGCACTTTACGGGCTGGACTCATGGCAAAACAGCTTGGAATCAACGCGCGATGCTTCAGTTCCAGCCGGGTGCCTTCGCCGTCTTGTTCGCGCGCCAGTGGAGAATAACTCCGAATCAATTCCCCGGCATGTACTTCTCCGTGCCGCATCGGGCACTGCGAGGTTTGCGCTTCACAGTCGGTTACTTCTTACTTCGCCAGATCGCGCTCATCCGAAGTCAGAATCGGTGACTTCGAAGAGCGTCGGCACACGCGAGCCGAGCGCGCGGCGGATGCCGTCCGAAAGCGCGGCCGGACTGCGTACGCGCATGGCGGCGGCGCCGCAGGCGGTGGCGAGCGCCAGGAAGTCGGGATTGCGGGCCGTTACGCCGAGCGGCGGGATGCCGGCGGCCTGCATGTCATCGCGGATCTGGGCGAGCGCTTTGTTGTTCCACACCACGAGCGGCAGGTTGAGGCCCAGCTCCACCGCCGTGGACAGCTCCGGCAGCGTGAACTGCACGCCGAAATCCCCGGCAAGCGCCACGATGGCGCGCGCCGGCTGCGCGATCTTGGCGCCGATCGCCGCCGGCAGCGCGTAGCCGAGGGTGCCGTAGCCGCTAGGGTGAAACCAGACTCCTGGCCGGTCGGCCGCGAAGGCGTAATTGCCGGTGTAGGCGGCCTGCGTCATGTCGGAGAACACCGCGCCGTCGACCGGCACCGCGGCGCGCAGTGCGCGCGCCACGGCGGCGCAGGGGCGCGCACGGGCATCGAGGGCAGCCTCGAGGCGCTCGCGATGCGCGCTCGCGGGGCCGGCCTCACTGCGCCAGCCGCGCTGCGCACGCACGCCGCGCGCGAGCGCCTGCAGGCAATCGCCGGCATCGCCCTGTATCGGGACCTGGGCGGCGTACTGATCGCCAAGCTTCGCCGGGTCGACGTCGATGCGGATCAGGGTTCCCGGAATCGGCAGCCGCGTGGTCGTGTAGATATCGGTCTCTGACAGCTCGGTGCCGACGGCGATGGCCACGTCGGCGGCCGCGACCAGCTCCTGCGTCTGCCGGTACGGCAGGCTCGCGCCGAGGTTGGCCGGGTGCGCCTCCGGAAGCAAGCCTTTGCCGGCGACCGTCGTGACGAGATAGGCGTCGAGAGCTTCCACCAGTGCGCGCAGCGCCGCTCCCGCCGCGCGCGCACCGCCGCCGGCGATCACCAGCGGCCGCTGCGCCTGCTCGATGAGGGAGAGCGCCTGCGCCAGCGCGCCGGCCGCGGGCAGCGCGGCGGCCGCGGGCATCGGGAAAACTTCCGGCTCGAGCGCGGTGGGCTCCCCGAGGAGGTCGAGCGGAATGTCGAGGTACGCCGGGCGCGGCCGCGGAGCACGGAGCGCCGCGAACGCCGCCCGCAGGTGATCACGCACTTCGGCGGCGCGCTGCGCGTGGCGCGCGGCCGGCGTGACGGCGGCGACCAGCGCGCGCTGATCGGCGAGCTCGTGCAGCACACCCCAGTGCCGCCCGAGCGTGGCGCGCTGCGGCGTGCTGGCGATGAGCAGCAGCGGCACCGAGTCCGAGTGCGCCTGGGCAAGCGCGGTGAGGGCGTTGGTGACGCCGGGGCCGGAGATGACGAACACCGCGGCGGGGCGGCCGCTGGCGCGCGCGTAGCCGTCGGCGCCGAAGGCCGCGTTCTGCTCGTGCCGCGCCAGCACGTGCCGCAGTCGCGTCGCTCCCAGGCCACGATACAGCTCGATGTTATGCACGCCCGGTATGCCGAACACGGTGTCGATGCCGTTGGCCGCGAGCGTCTCGGCAACGTAGCGTCCGACCGTCCGGGGAGCGGCGCTCATGCGCTTGAAATGTTAACACCGCCCACGCACAGTAAGCTGCGTGAAATTCTCCCCCCTCACACAGCGCATCGGCGGTGACGGCGCGGATGCCTGGCTGACGCACTACCAGGCGGTCGCCGCGCGCGCGCGCGGCGAGGACGTGATCGTGTTGAGTGTTGGCGATCCGGACCTGGAGACTCCGGCGCCGGTCATCGAGCGCGCGATCGCGCAGCTGCGTGGCGGCGACACCCATTACGTCCCGGCGGCCGGCCGCCCGGCGCTGCGCGCGGCGATCGCGCGCGCCCACACGGCGCGCTGCGGTCAGGCGGTGACGGCCGCGAACGTCGTGTACCTGGCCGGCGCGCAGAATGCGCTGTTCGCCGCCTCGCTCCTGCTCGCGGGTCCGGGCGATGAGGTGGTGACTTTCGAGCCGATGTACCCGACCTATCCGGCGACGCTCGAGGCTTCCGGCGCGCGGCTGGTGCGGGCGCCGGCCGGCCGCGGCTTGCGCCCGGACCTGAAGGCCCTGGCCGCACTCATCACCGCGCGCACCCGCGCGCTCTTCTGGGCCTCGCCGAATAATCCGAGCGGCGTAGTGCTCGATGAAGCCGAGCTCGGCGTGATCGGCGAGCTGGCGCGCCGCCACGACCTGTGGCTGGTGATCGACGAGGTTTACGCGGGGCTCGCGCCCGAAGGGCGGGTGCCGAGCCTCGCGGCGCTCTTGCCCGAGCGAGTCGTGACGCTCGGCAGCCTGTCGAAGTCGCACGCCATGACCGGCTGGCGCGCCGGGTGGATGGTAGGTCCCGAGGAGCTCGCCAAGCGCGCCGAGCTGCTCGCCATGTGCATGCTGTTCGGGCTGCCGGGATTCGTGCAGGAGGCGGCGATCACCGCGCTCGCCGGCGCCGCGCAGGCCGAGGCGCGCATCCGCGATTTCTGCCGCGCGCGCCAGGCGCGCTTTACCGCCGGGCTGCACGGCATCGCACGGCTGCGGCCGATCGAGCCGCAGGCGGGCATGTTCATGCTGCTCGATGTGAGCGGCCTCAGCCTTTCGGGCGCGGAGTTCGCGCGCCGCCTGTACGCCTCGCAGCGGGTCTCAGTCATGGACGGCGCGGCTTTCGGCCGCGCGACCGCGGACTGTGTGCGGGTGTGCTTTGCGACCGACGAGGCCAGTCTCGATGCGGCCTGCGCCCGGCTGCGCCGTTTCTGCGAGAGCGAGCTGTAAAAAAACGGGGCGGCAAAGCGCCGCCCCGCAGGACTCAAAGTTCGCTGAAGGTTATCAGTACAGGTAGTACGAAAGCGCCTGCAGCAGGTTCGCGACATCGGGCACACCGACGCCGGTGGCCTGGTCGTAACCGGGACCCGCGTTCCAGTACCAGTTGTTGCCCCGCGTGATGTCACGGTACGGCGCCTGACGGCCACGGTACGCGCCGGGCGAAGTCTCGATCTGGTAGAGCGCCGGATTGAGCAACCCGATGCGCCCGTGCAGCGCCTGCACGAACAGCGAAGCGACGCCGTTGAGCTCCGGATCGACGAAGCTCGTGCCGCCGTACTGGTACTCGCCCAGCGTGCCGCTGACACTCGAGGTGTAGTACACGATGTAGCCCGTCTGCGGATCGGCGTTGGTCGAGATGTCCGGCACGTTGCGCCCCGCGAAGTGGGCCGGCTGGCCGAACAGCGCCTCCTTCGTCGGCGTCAGCTGGTAGAGCGTCTGGCCCGGCACCGTATTAGCCATGTTGGGAACGAAGTCCTGGTAGAACGGCCGCTCCACCATGTAGCTGACGCCACCGCCGCTTCCGATCGGGAACTCACAGTTCAGCGGGGCGCCGAACAGTGGCCCGCACAGCGGGTTGAGGTACTCCCAGCTCCAGGCCTGTTCCGTCGGGATGTCGATCGTGAGCGTTCCCCCCGACGGCAGGCCGTAGACCTGCGCGCCCGGGAGCGTGGTGCCGCCGGCTGCGGTCACATAGCGCTGCATAGCCGGATCGTCGACCGACAGCACGCCGTTGTAGCTGTACGGCTGACCGGGAGAGGGCGCGGTCGGCAGTGAGTTGAGCTCGTCGTAGGCGCCGTAGTCGCCCGAGGAGGCGAACATGCTCTGGCCCTGGATGGCGGCCTGCGTGAACAGGTCCGACAGCGCCTGGTAGATGGTCGACTGCCGGCCGTTCGTCGGGTTGGTCACCGGCCCGTTCTGGAAGTAGATCTCCCCGTCGGTGCCGTCGAACCCTTCCCACTCTCCCCAGCTCACCGAGACCGTCTCCGCACGGTTGGCATCGAACGCCGCCGCGAATGCATCGACGAATCCCTGGTTGGTGTTGGGGGCCTGGTAGATGATGATCTTCGAGCCGGGAGCGAGCCCGCCCGACTGTTGCGTGTCGATCGTGGTCTCGATCGATCCGCCCGCGTCACTGGGCGCGCCCGGACCGCCGTCGACGTTCACCACGTTGATGCGGTTCGACTGAACCTTGAGGCCGATCGCATTCCAGTAGTAGTACGCGTCGCTCTCGGTCATCGAGGCGAAGGTGACGATCGCGAGCGTGTGTCCCTCACCCGACAGTCCCTGCCGGTAGAGCGGGTTGACGTCGTAGTAGTCGGCGTAGTCAATGACCGTCCACTGGCCCGGCGGGTCGGGCGTGTTGGTCTGATTGCTGATCTGGTGCGGGGTCGGCACCGATTGCCCGGGCCGCTGAGCTGCGGCGTGCAGGTGCGGCGTCAGATGCGGGCGGGTATCGAGCCCGAGTACGGCGTTCACCGAGTCGACGACGGCGCCCGGCAGCCGCGGCGCGCTCATCGGCTTGCGATAGACGTAGGCGGGCGTCTCGGCGGTGGCGCTCGCCTGGAAGGTGTGCAGCTGCACACCGAATTCTCTCTCGAGCTGCGCCGCGGTTCCGCTGACATGCAGCTGCGCGGTCGCGGTCTGCGTGACCTTGAGCCCCGCCGCGGTGAACTCGCGGCTGACCGCCGCGATCGTCGCCGCGCTCGGCGCGAAGCGCGCCCTGAACTGCTCGGGCGTCAGGAACTGACGGTACTGCGGTGAGCCGGGCGTGTAGAGGGCCTGCACGAGCGGATCGAGCTGGTCCGAGTTACTGAGCTTCAACGACACGGTCACGGTGATGAGTGTGTTGGCTTCGACGGCTGCGGAGTCGCCGAGGTCGGCCGCCGCGGGTGCCGTGCCATGCGGATAAGGCGCCGCGCTCGCCGCTCCCGCCAGCGACGCGACCAATGCCGCGGCCAGCAGATACTTGCTGAGTGTCATAGAGGAATCCCCTTTCCCTGAATTGAGAGCCGGCGTTTGTCTCATTGCCGGTCGTTGCGCAACGATGCACCTGCGCGCTCCGCGACGCAAGAGAGTCGTGGCGCCCGCAGGCGCTCGGTCAGCCGGACACGCGACCTTTGGAAACATGCGCTGCGGTCACACGCCGGTCACGCGTTTGACATATGTCGGCGCACGGGCGGCTCAGCCGCTCTTGGGGATCGTTCCGTCGGGCGTCAGCTTGTCAATTGCAGTCGGCAACGCCTGCGAGAGCTTGGCCGCCAGCTCCTGCGGGTGCATGCCGGATTTTGCGGCGAGCTGATCGAGCAGGCCACTGCCGAACGCCTGGCTGATCTGCGCGGGCGAGATCGCCTGGTTGGCTCCCTGAGAGACCCAGGAGCGCGCGACACCGCCGAGACCTTGCTGCTCGAGCTGAGCGACGACCCCTTGTATGCCACCGTGCTGCTGAATGAGCGAGTTCACCACGGTCGCCATCTCTGCGCCGACGATTCCGCCCAGCAGTCCGTCAATGAGTCCCATGAGGAGTCCCTCCCGATCGTGGCCGAATTCTCCGGCGGCCAGCATTGTCCGGCAGCGAACGCCCGCGACTCAAGCCCCGCACGCCCGACGGTGCACTCGCGGAAACTTTATTATATTATTACGACAACATTAAAACCGCCCGCGCGGCTGTTAGCGGTGCACGAGCATGAGGCAAGTCAGGACACTCGGTCTCCTGGGCACGGGAGTCATCGGCGGAGGCTGGGCGGCGCGCGCGCTGCACTTTGGCATCGACGTGCTGGCCGCCGACGTCAAGCCGGAGATGGAGGAATGGCTGCGCGGTGCGGTGGCGAACGCCGAAGGCGCGCTCGCACGGCTCACGTTCGCGCCCCTGCCGCCGAAGGGCAAGCTCAGCTTCACCACCGATCTCGCGGCCATGGCGCGCCAGGCGGACTTCATCCAGGAGAACATCCCCGAGCAGCTCGAGCTCAAGCAGCGGCTGCTGGCGGCGGTGAGCCGCGAGGCGCCGCCGGAGGTCGTGATCGCCTCCAGCACCTCGGGACTCATGCCGTCCGATCTGCAGCGCGACATGAGCGCGCCCCAGCGTTTCCTGGTCGCTCACCCGTTCAATCCGGTGTACCTGCTGCCGCTGGTGGAGCTGGTCGGCGGCCGCCACACCTCGGACGCGACGTTCGAGGCCGCCAGCCGCTTCTACACCTACATCGGCATGCATGCCCTCAAGGTGCGGCGCGAGATCCCCGGGCATCTGACCGACCGGCTCCAGGAGGCGCTGTGGCGCGAGATCCTGCACCTGGTCAACGACGGGGTGGCGACGACCGGGGAGCTCGACGAGTCGATCGTCTACGGGCCGGGCCTGCGCTGGGCGGGCATGGGCACCAACCTCATCTATCACCTCGCCGGCGGCGAGACCGGCATGCGGCACATGCTGCGGCAGTTCGGGCCGTGCCTGAAGTGGCCGTGGACCAAGCTCGAGGCACCCGAGCTCACCGAGCAGCTGATCGACCGCATGGTCGAAGGCACGCAGGAGCAGGCGGCGGGACGCTCGATTCGCGAGCTCGAGCGGCTGCGTGACGACTACCTGGTGGCCATCCAGCAGGTGCTCAAGCAGTTCAACCTCGGGGCGGGTGCCACCTTGCGCGCGCTCGAGGAGCGCTTGTACGCCGCCAACGGTGTCGAGGCGCGCCGCCGCATCGAGACGGGCGGCGGGAACGCACCGCTGAGGCTCATCGAGACGCAGGTGCGACCCGAATGGCTCGATTACAACGGGCACATGACCGACTCGCGCTATCTGCAGGTGTTTGGCGATGCGACCGACGCGCTGCTGCGCTACGCGGGAGTCGACGACAGCTACCGCCGGTCGGGCCGCGCACTCTACACGGTCGAGACCCACGTGACGCACCAGGCCGAAGCGCGCGCGCTCGAGCCGGTGTATGTCGCGAGCCGGGTGCTCGAGGTCGATGACAAGCGCGTACGCCTGTTCCACAGCCTGCACCGGCGCAGCGACGACCGGCAGCTGGCCACCGCCGAGCAGTTGTATCTGCACGTCGCCACGCAGGCCGGCAAGGCCTCACCGATGGATCCCGCGGTTCGCGGCGCGCTCGCGGCGATCTGTGCGGCGCAGGCGGCGTTGCCGCAGCCGCCGGAAGCCGGTCGGCTCGCCGGGCGGGCGGCCTGATGCCCAAGATCGTCGACCACGAGAAGCGCCGCGACGAGATCGCGCTGGTCGCCTGCCGGGTGGTGGCGCGGTACGGCTTCGAGCAGACGACCATCGTGCGCATCGCGCGCGAGGCGGGTTACACCACCGGCATGGTGGCGCATTACTTCGACACCAAGCAGGACATCATCATCGCGGCGCTGCGCCTGATCCTGCGGCGCATCGAGGAGCGGCTGGCGGCGGCCACGCGCGCCGGTCAGCCGGACCTGCTGGTGCTGCTCGCCGAGGCGCTGCCGGTCGATGCGACGCGCTTTACCGAGTGCGCGTTCTGGACCGCGTTCTGGGGTCAGGTGTCGACCGACCGGCGCCTCAAGCGCATCAACGCCTGGCTGCACCGCGAGTACCTGCGCTTGTTCGAGCGCTGTCTGGCGGTCGGCTGGGCCGAGTGGCGCGAGTGGTCGCCGGCGGTGCGCGACCAGGCGCTGCGCTCGGTCATGACTTTCATCAACGGGCTCACGGCGAGCGCGGTCGCGAGCCCGGGTGACTGGCCGGCGGCGCGCCAGGTCGAGCAGCTGCGCCTGCAGCTGCGGCTGCTGCACAGTTGGGCCGCGGGCGGCGCCGTGACGCAGCCGGCCGCGCGCCGGGGCCGCGGCGGGCGCGTCGCATCGGGGTGATGACTATGGATTTCGCACTCACCGACGAGCAGCAGATGATCATCGCCACGACGCGCCAGTTCGTGCGCGAAGAGCTCGTGCCGCACGAGCGCGAGGTCGAGGACACGGGCGTGCTGCGCCCCGAGCTGCAACGCGAGCTCAAGACCAAAGCGATCGCCGCCGGCCTCTATGCGGCCAACATGCCCACCGAGGTCGGCGGCACCGGCCTCGATGCAGTGAGCTGGGCGCTGTACGAGAAGGAGCTGGGATACACCAGCTACGCGCTGCATTTCGGCTGCGTTGCGCGCCCGTCCAATATTCTGCTGGCGTGCGTGGGCGAGCAGCGCGAGCGCTATCTGTTGCCGGCGGTGCGCGGCGAGCGGACCGAGTGTCTGGCGATGACCGAGCCCGGAGCGGGCTCGGACCTCCGCAGCATGAAGACTACCGCGGTGGAGAGCGACGGCGACTTCATTATCAACGGCACCAAGCACTTCATCAGTCACGCCGAGCATTCCGACTTCGTCATCCTGTTCGCCGCCAGCGGCGAGGAGGCCGGGATCCGCGGCCGCCGCAAGCAGATCACCGCGTTCCTGGTCGACATGGGCACCGCCGGATTCGAGGTGCGGCCCGGCTACCGCAACGTCTCGCACCGCGGCTACACCAACAGCGTGCTGCAGTTCACCGATTGCCGCGTGCCGAAGTCGGCGGTGCTCGGGGAGCTGCACCGCGGGTTCGAGGTGGCCAACACCTGGCTGGGCGCGACGCGGCTGCAGGTGGCGGCGAATTGCCTGGGGCGCGCCGAGCGCGCGCTCGAGCTCGCCAGGCAATGGGCGGTCGAGCGGGTGCAGTTCGGGCAGCAGATCGGCAAGTTCCAGGGAGTGGCCTTCAAGCTGGCGGACATGGCGGTGGAGCTGCGGGCGGCGGAGCTGCTGACGCTGGAAGCGGCCTGGAAGCTCGAGCACAAGACCGCGACCGACATGGATATGGCGATCGCCAAGCTCAAGGCGAGCGAGACGCTGGCGATGGTGGCCGACGAGGCGCTGCAGATCCACGGGGGCATGGGCCTGATGACCGAGCTGCCGCTCGAGCGCATCTGGCGCGACGCGCGCATCGAGCGCATCTGGGACGGCACCAGCGAGGTGCAGCGTCACATCATCTCGCGCGCGCTGCTGCGGCCGCTCGGCGGCTGAGCTCCGGCGCGCTCACTTCCCCTTCCACACCGGCTTTCTCTTCTGCGCGAAGGCGCGCGCGCCCTCCTGCAGGTCCTCCGAGCGGATCACCTTCTGCACCGCGCTCAGCGCGTCGTGCACCTCGAAGGCCTGGTGCTCGGGGACCATCTCCGTGTGGCGCATGAGCTGCTTGATCGCGGGGAACAGCAGTGGCGGGCCGTCGGCGAGCTGGCGGGCGATCTCTCTCGCGCGCGCGAGCCCGGTACCGCTCGGCACAACGTGGTTGGCCAGGCCCCAGTGTTTGGCCTCGGCGGCGTCCATCCACCGTCCGGTCATCAGGAACTCGACCGCGACGTGATACGGAATGCGGCGCCGCAGCTTGATGGTGCCGGCATCCGCCAGCACGGCGACGTTGATCTCCGGCAGCGCGAACTTGGCGTGCTCCTCCATGACGATGATGTCCGTGCCCAGCACGATCTCGAAGCCGCCGCCGCAGGCGATGCCGTTTACCGCCGCGATGAGCGGCTTGTCGAGGTTGCGCGGGTAGTTTAGGCCGCCGAAGCCGCCCGCACCCCAGTCCTCGTCGGACTGCTCGCCGCCCGCCGCGCCCTTGAGATCCCAGCCGGCGCTGAAGAAACGCTCGCCGGCGCCGGTGACGATCGCGACCCGCAGATTCGGGTCGTCGCGGAAGCGGGCGAACACCTCGTTCAGGCGCCGGCTCGCGGGCAGATCGATGGCGTTGGCCTTCGGGCGATCGATGGTGACTTCCAGGATCGTGCCCTCGGTGGTGGTCTTGATGCCGTCGGACATGTCAGGGTTCCTCCGCGAGGCGGATCAGGGCGTCGACCGCCAGCGCGCCGCGGCCGGCGGGTCGCACGATGACGGGATTGATATCGAGCTCGGTGAGCGTCTCGAGATTGGACTCGGCGTAGCGCGCGCACGCCAGCACCGTCTCGATGAGCGCGGGCAGGTCCGCCGCCGGCCGCCGGCGGAAACCGCCGAGGAGCTTCGCCACCTTGAGCCGCGCGAGCGCCGCGGCGATGGCGGAGGCGGTGAACGGCGGCAGCAGCGTGACGCTGTCGCGCAGCAGCTCGGTCATCACTCCGCCGGCGCCGAGCACCAGCAGCTGGCCGAACTGGGGATCGACATTGACGCCCACCAGGATCTCGGCGACACCATCGGTGATCATCTCCTCGATCAGCAGCGTATCAGTGAGCCGCGACAGTTGTCGCGCGGCCTCGCTCGCCTGCGCCGCGGTAGCGATGTTGAGCAGCACGCCGCCGACGTCGGACTTGTGCTCGAGTGCGGCGCCTGCGGCCTTGATGACCACGGGGAAACCGAGCGCCTCGGCGGCCGCCGCCGCATCCTGCGGCCGCACCACGCTCGAGCGCGGCACGCGCACGCCGTGGGCGGCGAGCGCCGCCTTGCCGTCGTGCTCCGCGAGGTTGCGCGAGCTGCCGTGGGAGCGTCGCGGGCGCAGCAGCGTGACACCCGCGCCCTGCGCCCACGCCAGGCCGACCGCGCCGGCGAGATCCACCGCCTCGAGGGCGGCGCGCTGGCCCTGCAGCGGCACGACGCCCGCGGCGAGGCACCGCTCGCGCGTCGCCTGCGGCAGCGATTCCGGGAGCGAGGAGATCACGGCGCCGCGCGCCGCCGCACCGGGCAGCGCCAGCGCGAACTCCTCGATCACGTTGAGGTAGGCGGCGGCGTCCGCTTCGGCGGGGGGCGGGCAGTCGATCATGAAGCCGACCATGTCGTAGCCCGCGCGCTGTGCGACGCCGAACATGGCGCGCAGCCGCGGGCGGTCGAACCAGGCATGGGTGTGGAAATCGAACGGGTTGGCGACGGTCACGCGGCCTTCGAGGATCTCCGTCAAGCGCGCCGCGGACTCGGGCGGCGGCGGCGGAAACTCGAGCGCCAGGTCGCGCGCGGCATCGGCGGTCATCGCCATATCGCCGCCCGAGGCGCCCATCACCAGAATGCGCCGGCCGCGCAATGGCCCGCCGCAGTGAAAGAGCTTGAGCGTCTCGCACAGTGTCGCGAGCGATTCGCAGCGCGCGATCCCTGCCTGGGCGCAGAACGCGTCGAAGGCCGCATCCGCGCCCGACAGCGCGCCGGTGTGAGTGCGCGCCGTGCGTGCGGCGGTCTCCGTGCGGCCGGCCTTGACGAGCGCGATCGGCTTGCCGGCGGCCTGGGCGGTGGCCGCGGCCCGGGCGAAGCGCCCGATGTCCGCGATGCCCTCCACGTAGAGCCCGAAGGCGCTCACGCGCGCATCGGCCGCGAGCACCTCGATGAGATCCTCCGCGGCGAGCCGCGTCTGGTTGCCGACCGTGAGGACGTAGCCGATTGGGAGTGAGCGCTGATTGAAGAGGAGATTGAGCGCGATGGTGCCGCTCTGGCAGATGAGGGCGACGCCGCGCTCGCGGCGCGGCCCGACGACCTGGTCGGGCCAGAGCGCCGCGCCGTCGAGAAAGTTGATCAGCCCGTAGCAGTTCGGACCGAAGAACGGCAGATCGGAGGCAGCCGCCACGAGCTCGCGCGTCAGGCGCTCCCCCTCGGGGGTCGCGATCTCGGAGAAGCCGGCCGCGAAGCACACGAACCCGCCCGCGCCGCCGCGCGCGAGCGCCGCGGCGATGCCCGGCACCTCGCGGGCCGGGGCGGCGACGAACGCCGCATCCGGTGCCCGCGGCAGCTCCTCGACCGAGCGGAAGTAGTGCTGTGCCGCTGTGGACTCGCGTGTCGGGTGCACGCGCCACAGCTCGCCATCGAAGCCGATAGCGCGGCTGGCGGCGGCGGCGTAGTCGGCCCAGGCGCCGCCGATGAGCGCGATGCTGCGGGGCGCGAGTAGCCGGTTGAGATCGCCGGCGTTCATGAGCCGTGCGGTGCGCGCGGGCCCGGCGGCGGGATCGCCAGGCGCCTCGAGCCGGGGCCCGCGGGCTTGTCGCCGGCGCCGGCGGCCTGGAAAGCCGCGATCGCTGCCGCGATGTGTGCCGGGAAGGCGGCACCGGCGACGGTGGCGCCCTGATGGACGTGCAGCAGCATCAGCTCTGCGCTCGCCGCGACCTCGCCGTCGGACGCGCGCCGCAGCTCGAGGGCGAGGTGCAGCCGCTTGTGGTCGCTCCCCAGGATCAGCGCGGTGGCCGTGAGACGCTCCGACTGCTTCACCTCGCGCAGGTAATGCAGGTGCAGCTCGAGCGTGTAGAGGGTGCAGCCGCTCGCGGCACGATAGGCGCTGTCCATGCCGAGCCGATCCTGGACCGCGTCGGTCGCGTAGCTCAGGATCAGCCCATAGTAGGCATCGCGCAGATGACCGTTATAGTCGATCCACGCTGGCTCGATGCCCGTTTCGTATACGGCAGCCCCTGCCACGTCGGCGCCCTTAGCGCGCGAGGCTCAATGCAGCTGCAGCCGTTCGCGGGCCTGCGCCGGGGAGGCGATGCGCGCGCCCATCGCCTCGATGATGCCCCGCGCCTTCTCGACCAGCTGGGCATTGCTCGCGTAGACACCGCGACTGAGGTACAGGTTGTCCTCGAGCCCGACGCGCACGTTGCCGCCGAGCAGCACCGACTGCGCCGCCCACGGCATCTGCATCCGGCCGATCGCGAACGAGGTCCACACCGACTGCGCCGGCAGCGCATTGACCATGGCGAGCAGGTGACCGGTGTCAGCGGGCACGCCGTAGGGGATCCCGGTGCACAGCTGGATCAGCGCCGGGGAGGGGATGAGCTCCTCTTTGACGAGCTGGCTGACGAACCACAGGTTGCCGGTGTCGAATACCTCCAGTTCCGCCTTGACGCGCAGGTCGCGCAGGATCGCCGCGCCCTTGCGCAGGTAGCTGGGGGTGGAGATGTAGGCGCGGTTGCCGTCGCCGAAGTTGAGCGAGCCGCAGTCGAGAGTGGCGATGTCGGGGCGGTAGAGCCCTTCCTGGCACAGGTCGATGACGTGCCGCATGCGCTCTTCCTGGCTGACGAAGTCGGTTCCGGGCGCCGGGGTGTCGGTGAGGCCCTGGTCGCCGACGCACAGGTAGCCGCCCATGCCGCAGGTGAGATTGACCAGCACGTCCACCTTGCTCTCGCGGATGCGCCGCACGACCTCGCGGTAGTGTCTGGTCGCCATGCTGAAAGCGCCGGTTTCCGGATCGCGCACGTGAATGTGCACAATGGCCGCGCCGGCGCGCGCCGCCTCGATGGCGGAGCTCGCGATCTGCTCGGGAGTGATCGGGCAGTGCGGGCTCTTGGTGACCTTGGTGTCGTCGCCGGTGACGGCACAGGTGATGATCACATCGGAGTTCATGCGGGCCTCGGGCGCCGCGGCGGCGCAAGCATGGTAATATTATGGCGATAATAATATAACTTGTCGGCGCGGTGCGGCAAGCCGCGCGCGCGACATCGCGACATAAGGAGTCGGAGCATGCACACGCAGTTGTTGATCGGCGGCCGGCTGATCGCGGGCGAGGGGCCGGAGGATGCGGTGCTCGACGCGGCGACCGGCGCCGAGCTCGTCAGGGTCGCGGCCGCCAGCGTGCCGCAGGTGGAGGCGGCGGTGGCGGCGGCCGAGCGGGCCTTCGAGGGCTGGGCGCGCACGGCGCCGAAGGACCGCGCGGCGCTGCTGCTGAAGATCGCCGACGGGCTGGAGACGCAGGCGTCGGACTACGCGGCGCTCGAGTCGCGCAACACCGGCAAGCCGATCGCGGCGATGATCAACGACGAGCTGCCGGCAATCGCGGATGTGTTCCGTTACTTTGCCGGCGCAGCGCGCTGCGCCAGCGGACTGGCCGCCGGCGAGTACCTCCCGGGCCACACCAGCATGATCCGACGCGACCCGGTCGGCGTGGTGGCCTCGGTGGCGCCGTGGAACTACCCGCTGATGATGGCCGCATGGAAGATCGCGCCGGCGATCGCCGCCGGCAACACCCTGGTGCTCAAGCCCTCCGAGCAGACCCCGCTCACGGCGCTGAAGCTGGCGGCGCTGCTGGCGGAAGTGCTGCCCGCGGGGGTGGTCAACATCGTTTGCGGGCAGGGCGAGCCGGTCGGCACCGCGCTCACCAGCCACCCGCGCGTGCGCATGGTGTCGCTCACCGGGTCGATCGCCACCGGACAGAAGGTACTGGCCGCCGCCGCGGGCAATCTCAAGCGCACCCACCTCGAGCTCGGCGGCAAGGCCCCGGTGATCGTCTTCGACGACGCCGATATCGCCGAGCTGGTTGCAGGGGTGCGCACCTTCGGTTTCTACAACGCCGGTCAGGACTGCACCGCCGCCTGCCGCCTGTACGTGGCCGAGCCCGTCTATGAGCGCGTGGTCGCGGATCTCACCAGCGCCGTGCGCAGCATCAAAGTGGGCACGCAGCAGGAGCCTGGGGTGGAGATGGGCCCGCTGATCTCGCAGGCGCAGCGCACGCGCGTCGCCGGCATGGTCGAGCGGGCGGCGGCGGCGCCGCACGTCGAGCTCACCACCGGCGGTCGGGGGCGCGGCGGCGGCGGTTTCTTCTACGAGCCGACCGTGATTGCCGGTGCCCGCCAGGAGGATGAGATCGTGCAGCGCGAGGTGTTCGGACCGGTGGTGTCGGTGACGCGCTTCCGCGATGCCGCGCAGGCCGTGAGCTGGGCCAACGATTCGGAGTACGGGCTGGCCTCGTCCGTCTGGACGCGCGATGTGGCGCGCGCCCTGCAGGTCGCAGCGCAGCTGCAGTACGGCGCCACCTGGATCAACACGCACTTCGCGACCGTGAGCGAGATGCCGCACGGAGGCTTCAAGCGCTCCGGCTACGGCAAGGACCTGTCGGTATACGCCTTCGAGGACTACACGGTGGTGCGGCACGTGATGGTGAAGCTCTGATGAAGCGCCGGATCCGGGCATCCTGCCCGGCTGGCGCGGCGCTGGCGCTCGTGGCGCTGTTGCCGCTCGCCGGCTGCGGCCCGCGCCGGCCGCCGGGTTCCGAGGAGAAGGTGCTGCACATCTACAACTGGGCGGACTACATCGGCAAGGACACGATCGCCGGGTTCGAGCGCCGCACCGGCATCGAGGTGGTGTACGACACCTACGATGCCGACGAGACGCTGGAGGCGAAGATGATGGCGGGTGACTCCGGCTATGACGTCGTCAGCACCTCCACCGACTACTTCAGCCGCCAGATCCGCGCCGGCATCTACCAGAAGCTCGACCGCAGCAAACTCACCAACTGGAAGAACCTCGATCCGCACGTGCTCGCCATCGAGGCACGCGCCGACCCCGGCAACCAGTACGCCATGCCGTACATGCGCCACGTCAACGGCTTCGCCTACAACCTCGACATGATCCGCGCGCGCATGCCGGACGCTCCGGTCGACAGCCTCGACATGATCTTCAAGCCGCAGATCATCGCCCGGTTCGCCGACTGCGGCGTGTCGTTCCTCGACTCGGCGGAGGACGTGCTGCAGCTGGCCCTCAATTACCTGCATCTCGACCCGAACAGCGCCCGCCCGGAGGACTACCAGCGGGCCGAGCAGCTGCTGCTCGCGGTGCGCCCCTACGTCAAGGCGTTCGACTCCAGCGAGTACATGAACGGGCTGGTGAACGGCGAGTTCTGCATCTCCATGTCGTGGTCGGGGGACTATGGCACGGTGCTGGCACGCGCCCGCTCGGCGGGTGTGAAGCTCAATCTGGCGTTCACGGTGCCCAAGGAGGGGGCCAATGTGTCGTTCGACGCGCTGCTGATCCCGGCGGATGCGCCGCATCCGCACAACGCGCTCAAGTTCCTCAACTACATCCTCGAGCCGAAGGTGATCGCCGCGATCACCAACGACATCCACTACGGCAACGACAACCTCGCGGCCGGCCCCTACGTGGATCCACGCATCCTCGACGATCCGGCGATCTACCCGACGCCGGCGGAGGAGGCGCGGCTGTACCAGTCGGCCGAGGTCGGCCCCGGGCTCGAGCGGCTGCGCACCCGTACCTGGACGCGGATCAAGACCGACCTGTAGAGCGGCTCAGGCGCGGGCCAGCTGCGCCTCGAGCGCGCGGCGGCGCTCGCTGCGGCGCATGAGCCAGCCGGCCAGGATGATGCACCCCCCGACCGCGCACACAATGAGGCTCGCCAGCGCGTTGATATCGGGGCTCACCCCGAGCTTCACCTTCGAGTAGATCACCATCGGCAGGGTGGAGGCGCCCGGGCCGGACACGAAGCTCGAGATCACCAGGTCATCGAGCGACAGCGTGAAGCACAGCAGCCAGCTGGAGATGATCGCCGGGGCGATGATCGGCAGCGTGATCTCGAGGAAGGCGCGCGCCGGGCTCGCGCCCAGATCCTGCGCCGCCTCCTCGAGCGAGCGGTCGGCGCTCTGCAGCCGCGCCTGCACCGTGATGGTCACGTAGGCGGTACAGAAGGTGACGTGCGAGATGACGATGGTGGTGAAGCCGCGGTGCGGCCAGGAGAGCAGCTGCATCATCGACACGAACAGCAGCAGTTGCGTGATGCCGGTGATGATCTCCGGCATGACGAGCGGCGCATTCACCATGCCGGTGAGCAGCAGCCGTCCCGGGAAGCGCGCGAAGCGCACCAGGGCGGTGGCAGCCAGCGTGCCGAGGATCACGGCGGCGCTCGAGGCGCTGACTGCGACCTCGAGCGACAGCAGCGCCGCCCGCAGCAGCTCGCTGTTGTGCCACAGCGTGCCGTACCAGGCGGTGGAGAAGCCGCCCCAGACGTTCACCAGCGGCGAGGCGTTGAAGGAGTAGCCGATCAGCACCAGCATCGGCACGTACAGCACCGCGATGCCGAAACACAGCGCCGAGAGCAGAAACAGCGGAGTGCGCTCCGGCATCCTCTAAGCCTCGAGCTGCTTGACGTTGTAGTACTGGTAGACGGCGATCGGGCCCACCAGCAGCAGGAGGAAGGCGATCGCGACCGCGGCGGCGACCGGCCAGTCATGGTTGCCAAAGAACTCGTCCCACAGCACCCGGCCGATCATCAGGTTGCCGGGCGCCCCGAGCAGCGAAGGAATGACGAACTCGCCCACCGCGGGGATGAACACCAGCATCGAGCCGGCGATCACGCCGGGGATCGACAGCGGCAGGGTGACGTCGCGAAACGCCTGCCAGGGCGTGCTGCCGAGATCGGTCGCCGCCTCGAGCAACGCCGGGTCGAGCTTCTCGAGAGTGCCGAACAGCGGCAACACCATGAACGGCAGGTAGGAGTAGACGATGCCGAGATAGACCGCGAGGTTGGTGCGCATGATGCGCAGCGGGTGGTGGATCACCCCGAGGTGCAGCAGCAGCGTATTCAGCAGGCCGTTGTCACGGATGATGCCCTCGAGCGCATAGACGCGCAGCAGGAAGGAAGTCCAGAACGGCAGCATGATGACCAGCAGCAGCACACCCTGCACCCCGCGCGGCGAGCGCGCGATGGCGTAAGCCATCGGGTAACCGAGGACCAGGCAAACGAGCGTGGAGAAGAACGCGGTCTTGAGCGAGAACAGGTAGGCGAGGCCATAGAGCTGGTCGGTCACCAGGAAGCGGTAGTTCGCCAGGCTGATCGCCAACTGCAGATGGTGATCGGGGGTGTACGACACCACGTCGGTGTACGGCGGCACGTGCGCCGCGGCCTGCGCGAAGCTGATCTTGAACGCGAATCCAAACGGCACCAGGAAGAACAGTAGCAGGAAAATGAGCGGCGGCAGAATGATCAGCCAGCGGCCCGGATGCCCGTTGGTTTTCACGATGGGCCGGGACCGGGGAACTGACCCGGAAACACTGAGCGCAGGTAGGCGAACGCGCGCGCCACGCAGGCACGCCGCTTGATGTTTTTCTCGCTCTGGAACGCGATTCCCTGCCACAGCACTTCGAGCACCCCGATCAGCCCGAGCGCTACGCCGTCGGCGTCCAGGTGCCGAGCGCCGGTCTGGGCGATCAGCCGCTCGATCAGGTCGTGTACCAGGTCCGCGAAGTCCTCGTCCTTCTGGCCGCAGATGTCGAGATACTCCTGGCGCGAGCTCGCCTCGCCCCAGAACGAGTACCAGACGGACACCTTACGCGGGCTCGCGATCTCAGGGTCGAGATACAGCTCGACCAGCAGTCCGAGCGCCGCCACCGGGGAGTGGCGCAGCGCGGCCACGGGGCGCAGCACCCGCTCCTCGAACTCGCCGGCGAGATACTCGAGCGCCGCCACCAGCATCGCCGCCTTGGAGTTGAAGTAGAACCGCACGATGCCCGGGGACAGACCCGCGAGCGCCACCACGCGGCCGACGGTGGTGCGCGAGGGGCCATAGATGTGCAGCGCCGAGATACAGGCATCGATCAGGCGCTGCCGCGCGCGCATCCGCCCCGGGCGACGGCCGGCCTGCGGGGCGGGTGTGGCAGCCGATGCCGCAGATGCCGCCACGTGCGCTGATCCGGTGCGGCGTGTCAACTGAAGTGCGCGGGCGGGGAGGGCAGCTGCATCTCGGGAATGCGCGCGCACAGCAGCTCGTGGAACTCCAGCATCCAGGTCTCGAGCCGTGACAACGGTCCCGGCCGGTAGTGGCTGTCAGCGATGCCACGCTGCAGGCGCTCGCACAGCTCACGGTCCTCCGTGTTGACCTGCGCGTTGATGCGGTTGCCGAGCCAGCGCATCAGGCGCATCTCGCGCCGCTCATCGGGCCTGCCGAAGGAGGCATATCTGACCTGCGTCCTGCCGGGTCCACGCGGCAGCACCTGAAAGAAGTCCATCTGCTCCGGCATGATGTCGATCCCTAAGTTGGGCAGGCAGCTGTAGAAGCGCCAGCAGCGCCGCTCGCGCTCCGGCAGATACGGTGCTGTCACCTCGCCGATGTATTTCTGATAGATGCGCTCGCCCCAGCGCGAGGAGGGCGCCTCGCGCATCCAGCTGGCGCCGCGCGCAATGCCGCCGACGCCGCGCTGATCCTCGTAGTCGGGCGTGAACAATCGGTTCAGTCCCGGATGGCCGATCGGCACGTGATAGGACTCCAGATAGTTGTCCATGGCGATCTTCCAGTCGACGTCCCACTCCTCGAGGAAGATCCGCTGCGTCGGGACCAGCTCCTCGAGCCGGTAGGGCGCCAGCTCTTCCATGAACGGTGCCCACACCTGCGAAGGCGGCGGCGGGGCGTCCGCGCCCAGACACACCCACACGAAGCCGAGCGCAAGCTCGAGACGCACCTGCTCGAGCCCGTGCTCGCGCAGGTTCAGGTCGGGGAAGGTGTCGCGGGCGGGGGTGGCGAGGAGCGACCCGTCGTAGCGGTAAGTCCAGCCGTGGTACGGGCAGGTGATGCGACCGGGACAGCGGCCGGCACCCTCGAGCAGACGGGTGCCGCGGTGGCGGCAGACGTTACGCAGGGCGCGGATGGCCCCGCTCGGATCGCGCAGCACGATCACGCTGTCGCCCCCCAGCTCGAAGGTCACGTAGTCGCCGGGGTCGCGGATCTGGCTCAGGTGGCAGGCGATCTGCCAGCTCGGCTTCAAGATCCGCTCGTACTCGAGACGCGTCATCTCCGGGTGGTTGTATACCCAGGCGGGGAGTGAGCGCGGGGCGGGCGCGGGGGTGGTGTCGACCGGGCGGGCGGCTGTCAGGCTCATGGAAATCCCCCTAGGATCGGGCCGATGTATATGACCATTTAATTTTACCCCAAAAAACTATATGATCATATAGTCGGGTCGGTGAGGTCGCCTCATTAAGAGCCCCGTAAAGGATCCCATCTCATCGTGCAGGCGAGCGGGGTGACAGCCATGGCCAGAGTCATGACCAGGAATCACGAGCACTTCCGGCGCGCGCTGCAGCGGCTGCCGCTCGGGGTCGCCTCGAATTTCCGCTACTGGGGCGAGGAGCGCACCATCTATGTGCGCGAGGGCCGCGGGGCGCGCATCACTGATCTCGACGGCAACGTCTACGTCGATTACCGCATGGGCTACGGGCCCGCGATTCTCGGCTATGCCGATGCGCGCGTGGATGCGGCGGCCCGCCGCGGCATGGAGGTCGGGGGCGTGTTCGCGCTATCGACCGAGGCCGAGTACCGGGTCGCGCAGCGCATCGCCAAGATGGTGCCGGCGGCCGAGCTGGTGCGTTACTCCAACTCCGGCACTGAGGCGGTGATGGCGGGGCTGCGACTGGCGCGCGCCTACACCAAACGCGACGACTACGTGATCCTCGAGGGCAGCTACCACGGACTGTTCGACGCGGCCATGTGGTACACGCCGATGGACAAGTGGGGGCAGGTCGGCGACCCCGAGGTGTATCCCTACAGTGAGGGGGTGCCGCTCAGCACCCGTCACTTCGCACACTTCGTGCAGGCGAACGACGCCAACCAGCTCGAGGACGTGCTCAAGCGACACGGCGACTCGATCGCCTGCCTGCTGATCGAGCCGATCATGGGCAACTGCTTAGGCATCGCCGCCGAGCCCGCCTACGTGCGCGCGGCGCGCGCGCTGTGCGACAAGTACGGCGTCGTCATGATCATCGACGAGGTCAAGACTGGCTTCCGCGTGGCGCGCGGCGGCGTGCAGGAGCTGTACGGCGTGCGCGCCGACCTGTGCACCTTCGCCAAGGCGCTCGCCAACGGCTACCCGATCTCGGTGCTCGCCGGGCGCGAGGAGATCATGCGCAAGCTCGGCAAAGGCGTGGCGCACGGCGGCACCTACACCGCCCATCCGGTGTCGCTCGCCGCGGCCGAGAAGACCCTCGAGATCCTCGACGAGACCGATGCGCTTGCGACCGTAGCCGCCTACGGCACGCGGCTGCGCGCCGGCATGAGCGCCGTCCTGAAAGCGCGCGGCATCGCCCACAGCTTCGTCGGCCATCCCTCCATGAGCGGACTGTATTTCGCGCACGACCCGCCGCGTACCTACCGTGACTGGAAGAGCAGCGATTACAGCTTCTACGATGCGACCGCGCGGGCGCTGCACGACGAGCGCATCCTGTGCGAGCCGGATTCGCGCGAGCCGTGGTTCGTGTCCGCCGCGCACGACGACGCGTGCCTGAAGGACACGCTCGCCGCCTTCGAGGTGGCGGTCGATCGCACGCTGAACGCGCTCGGTACCAATCGCCGGGTACCCGCCTGAACGGGGAAACCAACGGCGGCGCGCGCCGCGCCCGGCACGATGTGATCGTGGTCGGCGCCGGGCACAACGGCCTGGTGGCTGCCTGCTATCTGGCGCGCGCCGGCCTCGACGTGCTGGTGCTGGAGCGCAATTCTTACGTAGGCGGCGCGGCGGTGAGCCGCCGCCTGTACGACGGCTTCACCTACTCGAACTGCTCCTACGTCTGCAGCCTGCTGCGCACCGAGATCATCCGTGCGCTCGAGCTGCCGCGCTACGGATTGCAGATCATCCCCTACGAGGGCGGCTGTACCCTGATGCGCGGCGGCGGGCACCTGGCGCTGTACGATAATCACGACGCGCTGCGGCGGGAGATCTCGCGGCATTCGCGCCGCGACGCCGAGAGTTACGACCGCTTCGTGCGCGACATGCTGCGGCACTGCCGCTTCATCAAGCCGCTGCTGCTGCGCGAGCCGCCGGATCCGACCTCGTGGCGCGCGCGCGATCTCAAGGAGCTGCTATGGCTCGGGCGGCACTTCCACAAGCTCGGCGAGGCACGCCTGTACGACACGCTGCGCTTCTGGACCATGAGCTGCGCCGACCTGTTGGATGAGTACTTCGAGAGCGAAATCGTCAAGGCGCACATGGCCGGCAGCTCGATCATCGGCACGGCGCTCGGGCCGCGCTCGCCGGGCACCGCCTACGTGCTGCTGCATCACTACATGGGCAGCATCGACGGGACGGTCGGCGCCTGGGGTTTCGCGCGCGGCGGCATGGGCGCGATCACCCAGGCGCTCGCGGCCTCGCTAACGGCGAGCGGCGGCACGGTACGGAGCGATGCGCCGGTGGAGCAGATCCTGGTGAAGCACGGCCGCGCCCAGGGCGTGGTGCTGGCCGGCGGCGAGGAGATCCGCGCACGCACCGTCGTCTCCAACCTCGATGTGCGCCGCACTTTCCTCGAGACCATGGACCCGCGCCACCTGCCCGGGGAGTTTCTCGAGCAGGTGCGCCGCTTCAAGATCCGCGGCTCCTCCGGCAAGCTCAACATCGCCCTCGATGGCCTGCCGCGCTTCCCGGCGATCCCGCAGGGCGCACCCTGCATCCGCGGCGACATGCACGTCACCGATACCATCGACATGCTCGAGCGCGCCTACGACGACTGGAAGGAGGGCCGCTGGTCGGCCGCGCCTTATCTCGACATGCTGATTCCCTCGCAGATCGATCCGACCATGGCGCCGCACGGCAAGCACTACATGTCGGTGTTCGTGCAGTACTGTCCGTACCGCCTGGCCGATGGGCCGTGGACGCCGCAGAAGCGCCAGGCCTTCGGCGACACGGTGATCGATACGATCGCACAGCACAGTCCGGACTTTCGCAACCTGATTCTGCACGCCGAGATCCGTACGCCCCAGGACATCGAGACCGAGGTCGGCCTGACCGAGGGCAACATCTTTCAGGGAGAGCTCACCTTCGATCAGCTGCTGTTCAACCGCCCCATCCCCGGCTATGCGCAGTACCGTGCGCCGGTCGCCGGCATGTACATGTGTGGGGCGAGCACCCATCCGGGCGGCGGCGTCATGGGCGCGCCGGGCGCGAATGCCGCGCGCGCGATCCTCACCGACCTCAAGGGACCAAAGCCCGCATGAGCGCTGCGCCACGCCGGGCCTATGACTGCATCGTGGTCGGGGGCGGCCACAATGGACTCACCTGCGCGGCCTATCTGGCGCGCGGCCGCCGCTCGGTGCTGGTGCTCGAGGCCGGCGCGCAGGTCGGGGGCGCGGCCGTGACGCGCGAGTTCGCGCCGGGCTTTCGCGTCTCGGCGTGCGCGCACCTGCTGCACGCGCCGGCGGCCGTGCTGCGGGAACTCGCGCTCTCAGCTCACGGATTGAAGCTCGCACCGGGGGCGCTGACGACGCTGGCGCTCGCTCCCGACGGCGCCCACCTGCCGCTTGCGGCCCCAGGGGACTGGCCAGCCGGGGCCGGGCGCGACGCGCAGGCTCATGAGGCATATCAGGCGCGTCTCGCGCGACTCGCCGCGGCGCTGCGCCCGCTGCTGGACGTTGCGCCGCCGCGCCTCGCCAATTCATCGTGGGCCGAGCGCGCGGCGCTGGGCGGCCTGGCGCTCAGGTTGCGTGCGCTCGGGCGGCGCGACCTGCGCGAGCTGCTGCGCATCGGCGGCATGTGTGTGCAGGATCTGCTCGATGAGCATTTCGAGTCGCCGCTGGTCAAGGGGGCGCTCGCCTTCGATGCGGTGCTCGGCACCAACTACGGGCCGCGCTCACCGGGCACGGTGTTCACGCTCCTGTACCGCCTGGCGGCAGGCGGCGGCGCCGGGCTCGCCCAGCCCTTGGGGGGCCTCGGCGCGCTCTCGGAAGCGCTCGCCGGAGCGGCGCGCGCCGCCGGCGCCGAAATCCGTACCACCGCCGCGGTGCAACGTATTCTCGTGCGCGAGGACCGCGCGGTCGGCGTGGTGCTCGAGTCCGGCGAGGAGCTCGCCGCGGGCGCGGTGATCTCGAGCGCCGATCCCAAGACGACCTTCCTCAGACTGCTCGGCACCGAGCACCTCGATACCGGCTTCGTACGGCGCATCGTGAACCTGCGCTCGCGCGGGCTCGCCGCCAAGGTGCATCTGGCGCTCGACGACCTGCCGCAGTTCACCGGCGTCGCGCCGGCGGCGCTCGCCGGCCGTCTGCTGGTGGCGCCGTCGCCCGAGTACCTGGAGCGCGCCTTCAATCACGCCAAGTACCGCGAGTGCTCCGCCGCGCCGATGCTCGAGATCACCATGCCGACGCTGGCCGATCCGGCACTGGCGCCGCCCGGGGGACAGGTGCTGTCGGTGATCGCGCAGTACGCGCCCTACGACCTGGCCGGGGGCTGGGAGGCCGGCAGGCAGCGCTTCACCGATCTGGTGATCGACACGCTCGAGCGCTTCGCTCCGGGACTGCGCGCGCGCGTGCGCGGTGCGCAGCTGCTCGCGCCGCCCGACATCGAGCGCGAGTTTCGCATCAGCGGCGGTCACTGGCACCACGCCGAGCTCGCGCTCGACCAGTTCTTCATGCTGCGCCCGGTGCCGGGCGCTGCCGCCTACCGCGCGCCGGTCGGCGGGCTGTTCCTGTGCGGCGCCGGCTGTCACCCGGGAGGTGGCGTGCTCGGCCTGGCCGGCCGCAACGCCGCCCGCCAGGTGTTGAAAGAGGCCGCCTGAGATGCTCACCGAGAGCGCGC
>Ga0209007_1000114_pt1 | contig 47651 bp, 37 predicted proteins | sample JacPinW_OM1H0_O2_FD_187961 | JGI IMG/M metagenome (GOLD analysis project Ga0209007, IMG submission 187961) | Forest soil microbial communities from Algoma, Ontario, Canada - Jack Pine, Ontario site 1_JW_OM1H0_O2 (SPAdes) (version 2) | ecosystem: Environmental > Terrestrial > Soil > Boreal... | reverse complement strand
CCGTCGCGGCTCGCGCGCTCGAGCGACTCGAGCGTGTGCATGGTCTCGTTCGCGAACGGCTCGACGTACAGGCGCCGCAGCGCCGTGACGTGCCCGCAGGTTCCGAGCCTCGCCGCGAGGTCCTCGCCCAGCACGCGAATGTAGGTGCCCTTCGAGCAGCTGGCTTCGAGCTCGATGCTGCTCGCATCGAACCCGGTGAGCACCAGCTCGAAGATCTCGACCGCGCGCGGCGCGCGCTCGACCGTGACGCCGGCGCGCGCCAGGCGGTAGAGCGGCTCGCCGCCGCGCTTGAGCGCCGAGAACATCGGCGGGGTCTGCAGCGATGCGCCGAGAAAGCCGCCGAACAGGGCCTCGATGCCTGGACGTGTCAGCTCGGGCACCGCAGCCGTTTCAGTGACGGCGCCTTCCGCGTCGCCGGTCGCGGTCCGGACCCCCAAGCCCACCGTGAAGCGGTAACGCTTGCGGCCGGAGAGGATTTCGCCCGCGACCTTGGTCGCCTCCCCGAGGCAGATCGGCAGCATGCCGGTGGCGAGTGGGTCGAGGCTGCCCACGTGCCCGGCCTTGAGGCCACCCCACAGCCGGCGTACGCGCTGCAGCGCCGCGTTCGACGACAGCCCGCGAGGCTTGTCGAGCAGCAGGATTCCCACGGACATGGGCAGCTGTTTCAGCGATCCGGATCGCCGGAGTCGGCGGCGGGCTCGGCGCCGGCGTCATCCGCGGCGTCGGCGGCGCCGGCCTCGTCGGCGCCGTGGTGCCCGGCGCGATCGGCAGCCACCGCGCGGTCGATGAGGCTCGTCAGCCGGGCCGCTCCCGCGACGCTGTCATCGAACACGAACGTCAGCCGCGGAGCGTGCCGCAGCGACAACCGCCGGCCGAGCTCGCCACGCAGGAAGCTCGCGGCGTGCGTGAGGCCGGTGCACACCTGGTCGGGCGACTGGAGCGAGGCGAAGGGCGTGAAGTACACGCGCGCCGTGCTCATGTCGTGCGCCAGGCTCACCGCCGTGATGGTGACGTTGCCGACGCGCGGGTCCTTGACCTCGCGCGCGATCAGCCCGGCGAGCACACGCTGGATCTCGGACTCGATGCGGCGGCTGCGGGCCTCGCTCATGACAGCGTGCGGGCCACCTCGACGCGCGCGAAGCACTCGATCTGGTCGTTGACGCGCACGTCCTGGTAGTTCTTCACGCCGATGCCGCACTCGGTGCCGGCGCGCACCTCGGCGACGTCGTCCTTGAAGCGCCGCAGCGACTCGAGCGCGCCCTCGAAGATGACCACGTTGTCGCGCAGCACGCGGATCGGGTTGTTGCGTTTCACCAGGCCCTCCACCACGAGACAGCCGGCGACCACGCCGAACTTGCTGGAGCGGAACACCTCGCGCACCTGCGCAACGCCGACGATCTGCTCCTTGATCTCCGGCTGCAGCATCCCGGTCATCATCTGCTTCACGTCATCGATGGCGTTGTAGATGATGCTGTAGTAGCGCACCTCGACTCCGGTCTCCTTGACGGCCTCGCGCGCGCCAGCGTCGGCGCGCACGTTGAAGCCGATGATGAGCGCCTTGGAGGCGGCCGCGAGCTGCACATCGGACTCGGTGATGCCGCCCAGGCCGGCCGCGATCACCTTAACCTGCACTTCCTCGGTGGAGAGCTTCGAGAGCGCCTCCTGCAGCGCCTCGGCGCTGCCCTGCACGTCCGCCTTGATCAGCACCGCCACCACCCCCGCCTTGGCCTCGCCGAGTTGCGAGAACACATCCTCGGGGCGGGCCGTCTGCCGCGCCAGCTTCACGTCGCGGAACTTGCCCTGGCGGTACAGCGCCACTTCGCGCGCCTTGCGCTCGCTCTCGGCCGCGAGGATCTCATCGCCGGCATTCGGCGCCGCCGACAGCCCCAGCACCACCACCGGCATGGACGGCGGTGCCTCCTGCACGGGCTTGCCGCTCTCGTCGAACATCGCGCGCACCCGCCCGAATTCCGATCCGGCGATGATCGGATCGCCGACGTGCAGCGTGCCCTTCTTCACCAGCACGGTCGCCACCGCGCCGCGTCCTTTCTCGATGGAGGATTCGATCACCACGCCCGAGGCGAGCCCGGTCACCGGTGCGCGCAGCTCGAGCACTTCGGCCTGCAGCAGGATCGCTTCCAGGAGCTTGTCGACTCCGTCACCGGTGCGTGCCGAGACCGGCACGAAGATGTTCTGGCCGCCCCACTCCTCGGAGATCACCTCCTGCTTGGAGAGCTCGGTGCGCACCCGGTCGAGGTCGGCGTCGCTCTTGTCCATCTTGTTGACGGCCACGACGATCGGCACGTTGGCCGCGCGGGCGTGCTGGATCGCCTCGATGGTCTGCGGCATGACGCCGTCGTCGGCCGCCACCACCAGCACCACGACGTCGGTCGCCTTCGCGCCGCGGGCGCGCATGGCGGTAAAGGCCGCGTGGCCCGGGGTGTCGAGGAAGGTTATGCCGCCCCTGGGAGTCTCGACGTGGTAGGCGCCGATGTGCTGGGTGATGCCGCCGGCCTCGCCGGCGGCCACCTTGGTGCGGCGGATGTAATCGAGGAGCGAGGTCTTGCCGTGATCGACGTGGCCCATGACGGTGACCACCGGCGGACGTGGCTGCAGGTCGGCCTCCGCCTGCTCGCCCTGCAGGTTCGCCTCGATCTGGTTCTCCTCGAGAAGCTTGGGCGTGTGGCCCATCTCCTCGACCACCAGCACCGCGGTGTCCTGATCGATGGGCTGGTTGATGGTGACCATCACGCCCATGTTCATCAGCACCTTGATCACCTCGGTCGCCTTGACCGCCATCTTCTGCGCGAGCTCGGCCACGGTGATGGTCTCGCCGATGCCGACCTCGCGCACCACCGGCGCCGTGGGCATCTCAAAGCCGTGGCGGCCGTCGGCGGACGTCGCCACCGGCCGCGACTTCGCGCGGCGCTTCTTCTTGTAGCGCGAGCTGACGTCCCCGGTGACGTGCAGCTCCTGCCGTCCGTAGCGCGTCTGCTTGTCGTCGGTGGGCCCGGCGGGGGCGACCACGGCGGGACGCTCACGCACCGGCGCCGGCGGCGTCACCGTCTCAGGCCGCTCGCGATCGCCGGCGCGCCGCTCGTGCTCCTCGCGCTCGCGCGCGCGCCGCGCGTCGTCGTCGCGGGAGCGCTGCTCGGCGGCGCGACGCGCGTCCTCCTGGGCGCGGCGCCGCGTCTCCTCCTCCTCGACACGCCGACGGTTCTCGGCCTCGAGGCGCTCGCGCTCGCGCCGTTCCGCCTCGGCGCGGTCGCTCTCGCGGCGCGCGGCCTCCTCGGCCTCGTGGCGGCGGTGGTCGAGCTCATCCTGCTGCACGCGCGCCTGCTCCTCGAGCACGTCGCGCTTGATGTAGGTGCGCTTGCGGCGCACCTCGACGTTCACCGTGCGGGCGCGTCCCTGGGCGCTGGCGAGCTTCAGCTCGCTCTGAGTCTTGCGCTTGAGGGTGATCTTGCGCGGCGCGCCGTCGCTCTCGGCTTCGCTCCCGTGGCTGCGCCGCAGATGGGTGAGGAGCTCGAGCTTCGCCTCGTCGCTGATGGCGGCTTCGGGTCCCTCCACCTTGATGCCGGCCTGGTCGAGCTGCACCAGCAGCCGGTCGACCGGCACCTTGAGGACTTCAGCAAACTGGGAAACGGTCACTTCAGCCATTGACTCAACCTCGTTCGCTCGGCCGTCACTGTCCCGCTTCGAACCACGGGGCGCGCGCCGTCATGATGAGCTGCGCGGCCTTCTCGGCCGCCAGGCCCTCGATGTCAGCGAGCTCGTCAACCGACTGCTCGGCGAGATCCTCGCGGGTGCGCACCCCGCGGCGCGCCAGCGCCAGCGCCAGGTCCGGGCTCATGCCCTCGAGCAGCAGCAGGTCCTCCGCCGGCATCGACTGATCGAGCGTCTCCTCGCTGGCGATCGCCTGGGTGAGCAGCACGTCGCGCGCGCGGTTGCGCAGCTCCTTGACTATGGTCTCGTCGAACTCCTCGATCGCGGCGAGCTCGGCCTGCGGCACGTAGGCGATCTCCTCGATGGTCGAGAAGCCCTCCTGCGCCAGGATGGTGGCCACGTCGGCGTCGACGTCGAGGTGCTTCATGAAGTTCTGCACCAGCTCCTTCGACTCGGTCTCGCTCTTCGCCTCGGCGTCCGACTCGGTCATCACGTTCAGGTCCCAGCCGGTCAGCTGGCTCGCGAGGCGGATGTTCTGGCCGCCGCGGCCGATGGCCTGCGAGAGCTTCTCCTCGCTGACCGCGATGTCCATGCTGTGCGAGTCCTCGTCGACCACGATCGACTGGACCTCGGCGGGCGACATGGCGTTGATCACGAACTGCGCCGCGTTGTCGTCGTAGGGAATGATGTCGACGCGCTCGCCCGCGATCTCGTTGGAGACCGCCTGCACGCGCGAGCCGCGCATGCCGACGCAGGCGCCCACCGGGTCGATGCGCGGATCGTTGCTGCGCACGGCGATCTTGGCGCGCACGCCCGCGTCACGCGCGGCGCCCAGGATCTGGATCAGTCCCTGGCCGACCTCGGGCACCTCGAGCTTGAACAGCTCGATCAGGAACTCCGGTGCGGTGCGCGTCAGGAACAGCTGCGGCCCGCGCGGCTCCGAGCGCACCTCCTTCAGGAACGCCTTGATGCGGTCCTGCGGCTTGGCCTGCTCGCGCGGGATCATGTCGGTGCGCGGCACGAAGCCTTCGGCGTTGCTGCCGAGATCGACGTAGATGCCGTTGCGGTCGACGCGCTTGACGATGCCGCTCACCAGCGTGTTCACGCGGTCGCGGTACGCGTCCACCACCTGGGCGCGCTCGGCCTCGCGCACCTTCTGCACGATCACCTGCTTGGCCTGCTGCGCGGCGATGCGGCCGAAGGCCACCGACTCGATCGGCTGCTCGACGAAGCCCCCGACCTCCGCCTTTGGATCGACGTCGAGCCCGTCCTCGAGGCGCAGCTCGCGCTCGGGCACCTCGAGCTCCTTGGAGTCGTCCGCAAACACCTTCCAGCGGCGGAAGGTCTCGTAGTCGCCCGACTTGCGGTCGATCGAGACGCGCGCATCCCACTCCTCGCCGTGCTTCTTGCGGGTCGCGGACGCGAGCGCGGCTTCGAGCGCCTCGAAGATCACTTCCTTGTCGACGCCCTTCTCGTTGGAGACGGCGTCGACCACCATGAGAATTTCCTTGTTCACTCTCGCCTACCTCTGCGCATAACTGCGGCTGCAGCCTCCTTCAGGAGGCGAGCCGCGCCTTACCAATCTCGCTAAATCCCACCGCCACCTGCTCGCGATCGACCGCGAGCTCGATGCCGTCATCGCCCACCGACACGAGCCTGCCGGTATAGCGCCGCCGTCCCGCGCGCGGCTCCTTCAGCTCGACGAACACCCGCGAGCCGACGAAGCGTCCGAAATGCTGCGGCGTGCGCAGCACGCGGTCGAAGCCGGGCGAGGACACCTCGAGCGTGTACGCCGCCGGCATCGGGTCCTCGACCTCGAGCAGCGCCGACACCTCGCGGCTGACGCGCTCGCAGTCATCGAGCCCGACGCCCTGCGGCGAATCTATGAAGAGCCGCAGCACGCCGCGCCCGTGCCCGGCGGCGCACTCGAGCTCGACCAGCTCGAACCCCAGCCTCACCACCAGCGGCTCGAGCAACGTCAGCAGCCGCTCGCGTAAGGGTCCCGTCATCGTCTCCAACCGTCCGCAGCGCTCAAACAAAAATGGGCCCCGAGGCCCATCCACCGATCCACCCCCTTTATATGGGGGCCGAAAACAAAAAAGCCCCGTTGGGGGCCTTCCGTTCGCAAGCTTTCGGGGGCACCGCGCCTCCCATGAGGCACGCCCTCTGCGGGCACACGGTACCAGCCACCCGTCCCCGACCGGCCTCAAGGCGCCCGAACCGGCACGCCCGACACCCAATCGGGGGCCGGGCATTCTACCCAAACCCAGCCGACAGGGAAACCCACAGGTATGATTCCCGCGTTGCCGAGCCCGAGGTGACCCATATGAATGATGCTTCCGCCCCGCCGACCGTACGCGCCCCGCGTGGCACGACCCTGAGCTGCCGCAGCTGGCTGACGGAGGCGCCGCTGCGCATGCTGATGAACAACCTCGACCCGGAGGTCGCCGAGCGCCCCGGTGAGCTGGTCGTCTACGGCGGTATCGGCAAGGCGGCGCGCAACTGGCAGTGCTTCGGGCAAATCGTCAACGCGCTGCGCGCGCTCAAAGACGACGAGACGCTCCTTATCCAGTCGGGCAAACCAGTGGGCGTATTTCGCACGCACACCGATGCGCCGCGCGTGCTGCTCGCCAACTCCAACCTGGTGGCCCGCTGGGCCGACTGGGAGCACTTCAACGAGCTCGATCGCAAGGGTCTCATGATGTTCGGCCAGATGACCGCGGGGTCCTGGATCTACATCGGCAGCCAGGGCATCGTGCAGGGCACCTATGAGACGTTCGTGGAGATGGGCCGCCAGCACTACGGCGGCAACCTCACCGGCCGCTGGATCCTGACGGCGGGGCTCGGGGGCATGGGCGGCGCGCAGCCGCTCGCCGCCACCATGGCCGGCGCCTCAATGCTGGCGGTGGAATGCCGGCCGGAGCGGATCGCGAAGCGCCTGCAGACGAAGTACCTGGACGTTGAGGCGAAGAGCCTCGATGAGGCGCTCGCGATTCTCGAGCGCGCGCGCCACAGCGGCAAGGCGATCTCCGTCGGATTGCTCGGCAACGCGTGCGAGGTGCTCCCCGAGCTCCTCGCGCGCGGTGTGCGCCCCGATGCGGTCACCGATCAGACCTCGGCGCACGATCCGGTGAACGGCTACCTGCCGGGCGGCTGGACGCTCGAGCAGTGGGACCGGCAGCGTCGCGAGAATCCCGCACAGGTGGCCGCCGAGGCACGCACCTCCATGGCGCGTCACGTCGAAGCGATGCTCGCCTTCCGCAAGCTCGGTATTCCCGTGTTCGACTACGGCAACAACCTGCGCCAGGTCGCGCTCGACGCCGGCGTCAAGGACGCGTTCGCCTTCCCGGGTTTCGTGCCCGCGTACGTGCGGCAGCTGTTCTGCCGCGGCATGGGCCCGTTCCGCTGGGCCGCGCTCTCGGGCGACCCCGAGGACATCTACCGCACCGACGCGCGGGTGCGCGAGCTCCTGCCGGAGGATAAGCACCTGCATCACTGGCTCGACATGGCCCGCGAGCGCATCCAGTTCCAGGGCCTGCCGGCGCGCATCTGCTGGGTGGGACTCGGCGATCGGCACCGCCTCGGACTCGCCTTCAACGAGATGGTGGCGCGCGGGGAGCTCAAGGCGCCGATCGTCATCGGCCGCGATCATCTCGATTCCGGCTCGGTCGCGAGTCCCAACCGCGAGACCGAGGCGATGCGCGACGGCTCGGACGCGGTCGCCGACTGGCCGCTCCTGAATGCGTTGCTCAACACGGCGAGCGGTGCCACCTGGGTGTCGATTCATCACGGCGGCGGTGTCGGCATGGGCTACTCGCAGCATGCCGGGGTGGTGATCGTGTGCGACGGCACCGAGGCGGCGGCGCGCCGCATCGAGCGTGTGCTGTGGAACGATCCGGCGAGCGGCGTGATGCGCCACGCCGACGCCGGCTACGAATCGGCCATCGAGTGCGCGCGCGAGAAGGGACTCAACCTGCCGTTCCTCGCCGCTTCCCGCTGACGGACCGCGCGTGCCCGAAGCGCTCAAGCTCTGGCGCAACGCGCGCCTGGCCACCTGCGATCCGGCGGCCGGCCGGATCGCCCCGGGAGCGTTGCTCACGCGCGGCGGCCGCATCGAGTGGCTGGGCGAGCAGGCAGCGCTGCCGGCGGCGACCGGCGCCGAGGTGCACGACCTCGGCGGCGCCTGGGTGACGCCGGCGCTGGTCGACTGTCACACGCACCTGGTGTTCGCCGGCACGCGCGCTGAGGAATATGCCGAGCGGCTGCGCGGGCGCTCCTACGAGGAGATTGCGCGCGCCGGCGGCGGCATCCTCGCGAGCGTGCGTGCCGTGCGCGCCGCGAGCGAGGAGCAGCTGTTCGAGACGAGCGCGCCGCGGCTGGCGGCGCTGCTCGCCGAGGGCGTCACCAGCATCGAGATCAAGTCCGGCTATGGGCTGACGCTCGCGGACGAGGCGAAGATGCTGCGCGTGGCGCGTGCGCTCGGACGCGCCTTCCCGGTCACCGTGCGCACGACGCTGCTCGCCGCCCACACCCTGCCTCCCGAGTACCGCGGCCGCGCCGACCAGTACATCGACGACATCGCGCGCGAGTGGCTGCCGGCGCTCATGCGCGAGGAGCTGGTCGACGCGGTCGATATATTCTGCGAGCGCATCGCCTTCGACACCGCGCAGGCCGAGCGCCTGTACACTGCGGCGCGCGCGCTCGGGCTGCCGGTGAAGATGCACGCCGAGCAGCTCTCCAATGTCGGCGGCACGCTGCTCGCCACGCGCTACGGCGCGCTCTCCTGCGACCATCTGGAGTACGCAGGCGATGCCGAAGCGGCCGCGCTGGCGCGCGCCGGGACCGTGGCGGTGCTGCTGCCGGTGGCCTTCTACTGCCTGGCGGCGCAGCGCAAGCCGCCGGTCGCGGCGCTGCGGGCCGCGGGAGCGGCACTGGCGGTTGCGAGCGACTGCAACCCCGGTTCCGCGCCCGGCGCCTCGCTCCTGACCGCCATGAGCATGGCGACGCGGCTCTTCGGCCTCACCGCCGAGGAGGCGCTGCTCGGAGTCACGCGCCACGCGGCGCGCGCCCTCGGGCTCGAGGCCGAGCGCGGCACGCTCGCACCGGGCAAGGCGGCGGACTTCGTGGTGTGGAACGTGGGCTCGCCCGAGGAGCTCGGTTACTGGATTGGTTTCAATCCCTGCCGGGCGGTGGTCCGCGCGGGCGAGGTGCTGCGATGGCCGAATCCGACTCCCTGAAACTCGGCGAACGGCCGCTGCGCCTCGCCGACCTGCGCCGCGTGTACGAGCGTCCGGTCAGCGTGCAGATCGAGCCCGCATCGCTCGGCGCGGTACGCGACGCGCACGCCGCGACCGCCAGGCTCGCGGCGGCCGATGCGCCCGCCTACGGCATCAACACCGGGTTCGGGCTGCTCGCGCAGACCCGCATTGCCCCCGCGCAGCGCACGCTCCTGCAGCGCAACATCATCCTCTCGCACAGCAGCGGCGTCGGCCCGTTGCTCGAGGACCCGATCGTGCGCCTCACGCTGGTGCTGAAGCTCGCGAGCCTGCTGCAGGGATTCTCGGGCGTGAGCGTCGAGCTGGTGCGCTTCCTCGAGAGTCTGATCAACGCGGGACTCTACCCGTGCATGCCGGCGCAGGGCTCGGTCGGCGCCTCCGGCGATCTGGCGCCGCTCGCACACCTGTCGCTGAGCGTGCTCGGCCTGGGCGAGATCCGCCGTCACGGCGAAGTGCTGCCGGCCGCCGAGGCGCTCGCCCAGGAAGGGATCACGCCCCCGACGCTCGGGCCGAAGGAGGGCCTGGCGCTCCTCAACGGCACGCAGGTGTCGACGGCGCTGGCGCTCGCGGGACTGTTCGAGCTGGAGACGGCATTCGCGGCTGCGGTGGTGAGCGGCATGTTGTCGCTCGATGCGCTCGCCGGGAGCGACGTGCCGTTCGATCCGCGCATCCAGCATCTGCGCGGCCACGGCGGTCAGGCGCGCGTCGCGCAGTTGTGCCGCGAGCTGCTCGCCGGCAGTGAGATCCGCGAGTCGCACCGCGACTGCGGCCGCGTCCAGGATCCCTACTCGCTACGCTGCCAGCCGCAGGTCATGGGCGCATGTCTCGACCTGATGACGCAGCAGGCCGCCACGCTCACCGCCGAGGCCAACGCGGTCACCGACAACCCGCTGATCTTCCCGGACACGGGCGAGGCACTCTCGGGCGGCAACTTCCACGCCGAGCCGGTGGCCTTCGCCGCCGACATCCTGGCGCTTGCCTGCGCCGAGGTTGGCTCGCTCGCCGAGCGGCGCATCGCGCTGCTTGTCGATCCGAAGATGAGCGGTCTGCCGCCGTTTCTCGCCCCCGATAGCGGCGTCAATTCCGGTTTCATGATGGCGCAGGTGACCGCCGCGGCGCTGGTGGCGGAGAACCGCATGCTGTGCCACCCGGCGAGTGTCGACAGCATCCCGACTTCGGCCAACCAGGAAGATCACGTCAGCATGGCGACCCACGGCGCGCGGCGTCTGCTCCCCATGACGCAGAACACGCTCACCGTGGCCGCGATCGAGCTGCTCGCTGCCTGTCAGGGAGTCGATCTGCGCCTGCCGCTGAAGACCTCTTCACGACTCGCGCAGGCGCACGGCGCACTGCGCCTCAAGGTGCCGTTTGCGAAGAGCGACCGGTTGCTGGCGCTCGACATCGCGGCGGCGCTCGCCGTCGTGCGGCTGCACGACGTGCAGTCGCTGGCGGCGTCGCTCCTGCCGAGCCGGCGCTGAAGGGCCGTCAGACAGTGGCGTAGCGCTTTGCCGACTGGTCCGGCGGCGTGTCAGCGGAGTCGGAGCGCTCGGTGCCATCCGACTGCTGCTCGCGCTTGATGCGCTCGTAGATCTCTTCGCGGTGAACCGCGACGGTCTTCGGAGCGTTGATGCCGACGCGGACCTGATTTCCCTTGACCCCCAGGACCGTGATCGTCACATCGTCGCCAATCATGACGGTCTCACCGACCCGTCGCGTGAGAATGAGCATCTCCAGTCCCCTCGTTATAATTTTCGGCTTGTCGCGACGGCTTCACACCCGTCGTGTCCGTGCCGCATGCCCGTGCCCCTGCATGGGTATCCGGGAAATGTACCCGTAAATCCCTGTAAAGAGAAATCATGCCCCGCGATCAGGTGCGCAGGGGCTTGAATTTTTCCGCCATGGGCCTTGAACGCTTCCCCTGGGAGCCTTCAGGCGGCAAAGCCTGCCCTGAAGGCGGGACCGAGGCCGCGGCGCCCCTTCAGGCCCCCGGCGCCTGAAACCCCCGCTCGCGGTAGGTGAGCACCAACGTGTCGCGCGCCCCGGGTTGATCGTGGGAGCGGATGGGCGTCGTCTCGTGAATCACGCGTGCATCGTCCAGGAGCAGCATCGACCAGGGCTCGTGCATGGTGAAGCGCACGCCGGTCGAGCCGCCGGCGTCGAACACCCGCGTCTCGCCGCCGTCGATGTTGCGCCGGCCAGCCAGCACCAGCGCGACGAAGTCCACCCCGTCGCGGTGCGCGCCCTCGGGGGTCGGACGGCCGATGCCGTTCGCGGTATCGATGCGGAACTGATGCGCCTCGATGTACCAGCGCTCGACGGTGCGCACCGCGACGAACAATTCCCCGATCGCGGTCACGAGGCCGCGCCACGCGGCGGACTCGCTGACCGCCGGGGTGATCGGCTCGAACCAGCGCTCGAGGCCGCCGTGCAACGCGTTGTAGGCAGTCGGCTGCCAGTGCGGACGGTGCGGGACAGCCTCGAGGCCGCCCGTCCTCGGCGTCTGCACGAAACAGCTGTGGCGCCGGGCGCGATAGCTGCCGCCATCGCGCAGGTAGGTATCGCGCGGCAGCTCCTCCCAACTCGCGCGCAGCGCATCCAGCCCCGCCGTGTCCGCGCCGAGCGCCTCGCGCGCCGTTTCTGCACTCAGGTGCGCGTAGCCCGCGCTCGCGAGCTCGGCAATGAGTGCAGCGCGTGACGCCGCAGGCGGCATGATGACCCGTGCCATCGCCGGACTTGTACCATCCGTGCAGCGGATGCGCCATGATCGGTGCGGTGAGCTCAAGTGCGCGCGTCTGGCTGCCGCTCCTCGCCCTCGCCGTCGCAGGCTGCAACGCAGCGGCGCGTTCCCCGCCCGGCACCGCAGGCGCAGCGCCGGCGGCAGCCCCGGCCGCCGCGGCGGCGCCCGCCAGCCCCACCCTCCCGGCGCTGCAGCTCGAATTCGACCCGGCGGATTTCGCGGTCGGCGGCCCCGCCATACACGCCTGGGTCGAGCGCGCGGCCCGCATCGTCGCCGCCTACTACGGCCGCTTTCCCGTGCGCGAGCTCACCGTGCGTCTCATCGCAATGCCCGGCGACGGCGTGCGGGGCGGGACCACCTACGGCAAGCCGCGCGCCTTCATCCGCCTGCGCGTGGGACGCGAGGTGACCGAGCCGCAGCTGCTCGCCGACTGGGTGCTGGTGCACGAGATGACGCATCTGGCGCTCCCGGACGTCGACGAGGAGCACGCCTGGCTGTCCGAAGGGCTCGCCGTGTACATAGAAGGAGTCGCGCGCGTGCAGGCGGGCAATCGCCCCGAGACCGACGTCTGGGCGGAGGAGCTGCGCTCCATGCCGCGGGGCCTGCCGCAGCCGGGCGATCAGGGCCTGGACCGCACCCACACCTGGGGACGCACCTACTGGGGCGGCGCGATGTTCTGTCTGCTCGCCGACGTCGACATCCGCCGTCGCACTCACAACCGCTTGGGCCTGCAGGACGCGGTGCGCGCCATCCTGAATGCGAGCGGCGGACTCGCGGTCGACTGGCCGATCGCGCGCGTGCTGCGCACCGGGGATGCCGCGGTCGGCACCTCGACGCTCGAGGATCTGTATGCGCAGATGCGGGATGCACCGGTGAGTCCGGACCTGCCCCGGTTGTGGCACGAGCTGGGCGTCGATCCCGAAGGCACATCCGTGCGGCTCACCGAGCATGCGCCGCTCGCCTCGATACGGCTGGCGATCATGCGGGGGAGTAGAACCCCGTCATGACTGCGGCCACCGCGACCGCGCCGCAGATCAGCAGGTACTCGACCAGCATCGACGCGCGCAGCGTGCGCAGCGCGCGCGCTTCCCCGCGCTCGACTTGCGGCACCAGGCGCAGCCGGTTCAAGGCGGCCAGCCCCATCAGCAGCGCGAACAACGCGATCTTGACGAGCAGCAGCCGGCCGTAAGGCTCGCGCAACGCCGCCGCATCGGGCAGCAGCAGCAGCGCCATGACGGCGCCGGCGACTGCGATCAGCGGCACGAGCCGGACGCCCGCGGCCGAGAAACGCGCGAGCACCCGGGCCGCCGCGCGCGGATCCTCCTGGCGCGTCACGCGCGCGAGCGGCCACAGCGCCCCGAACCAGAAGGCGAGCAACAGAACGTGAGCTGCGAGCAGCGGCGCGAGCAACCAGCGGTAGGCGCTGGTGAGCGTGTGTCCGGTGAGCGTGAACGAGCCGGCGGCGAGCGCGACGCCCGCGAGCGCGAGACTCGTGCGCAGGCGGCCGCGCGGCTGCGCGCCGGTTGCGGCAAACGCCACCGCAAGGCACGCGAAAGCAGCGCCGCGCGCACCGAGCGCGCGCGCCGTCGACGAGGCGAGCGCCACGCGGCGCAGCCCGGGGTCCGCCACGGCGGACCAGTCGCCTCCCATGCGTGCGAGCTCGAGCACGCACTGTGCGATGAGCACTGCGAGCGCGACGCACGCGCCGTTGCGCGTGAGCCGCGCAATGCCGGCCGCCGAGTGCCTGAGGCTGCCGCGGAACGTGATCGCGAAAAGCGCAGCGCCCGCCGACTGCAACAGCAGTGCGAAACCTAAGGCGCGCGCCAGCCCCCACAGGACGTCGACCATCTCGCCAGAGTAGCGCGACGCTTAAGTTAATGAGAGAAGCGGCACAGTTTCACACAGTTGTCATGCGCACACGCGTTGCAGCACGGCAGCACTTGGGACATGATCGAGGTCGAGAATCTGCTCAGGGAACGGCATGGCGCATCCCCGAATTGCACGTCCGGCGACGATCTCCACCGTGGTCGCCCTCGCCAGCCTCTGCGGGCTGTTCGCCGGCTGTTCGACCAGCACCGATGTGTCTGCAATCGGCAACACCCCGGCGCTCTACTCCCACGTTTATGTCACTGCGCAGGCCGTGTGGTTCAACAACAGCGCCACCGCGGGACCGGACGATGGCGGGTGGGTAAAGTTTCCGCTGTCCAATCCCGCGACCGTCGATCTGGTGGCGGATTCCGGCGGCAATTTCGGCAACGTCGTGACGGGACTGCGCCTCGTCCCGGGCACGTACTCTCAGATCCGGCTGATCCCGGTCGATGCGACGGTGCCGCTCACCGCCTCCGCGCAGGCTCTAGGCGCGCTCTACAATATGGAGGCCGACTACGTCGATGCGAGCGGCGTGACGCAGCAGGTGCCACTGCAGCTGTTGAACCCCGACAAGGGAATCGGCATCCAGACTTCGCTCACCGTGTCGATCGCCAGCATCGGTCTGGGCGCGGTCGCTTCTGCCGCCGGCAGTCCCTCGACGACTTCCGATACCACTTTCGGGTCCACTGAGACGCCGACCACTTCGACGGGCACCACGGGGCTCGGCTCGACGGGCACGGGCCTGGGTCTGGGCAACTCGTCCTCGAGCAACACGTCGGTCACCAATTTCACCTTCAGCTTCGATGGCGCCCGCGACCTGGCCATGTTCACCTACGCCGGCAAGACCGGCATTCTGTACAGCTCACATGCCAGCGCCTATGACCTGTCGAAATCCGGCGGTATCACCGGTCAGCTGACCCTCACCAATCTCACCGGCATCACTGGCGCCACGGGACTTCCCGACATTTTCGTGAACGCCGAGCTCGTCACCCCCGACAACTCGCGGCACTACGTGGTCGCGAGCACCCCGGTCAATTCCGACGGCTCCTTCACGCTCTACCCGCTACCGGTCAACTCCTCGAGCACGAGCCCGGATACCTACGACATCGTCATCCACGGCCCGGGGATCGCCACCATCATCATCAAGGACATCCAGGTCTTCATGACCTCGAGTCTCAGCTCGAGCAACTCGCTCTCGCTCGACTCGCTGGAAGACGAGGGATTGGGCGGCACCTCCGGCACGACGACGTCCGGCACGTCGACGCTGTCTTCCTCGACGTCTTCCCTGGGCTCTTCCACTTCCATCACACCCACTTCCACCACCGCGAGCAACGGGGTCAACGTCATCACGCCGCAGAACCTGGTATCGATCGGCACACTGACCCCGCGCATGGCGACCAGCTACACGGCGAATATCCAGACCTCGGCCACCGCGCCGCTGCCGGCGGGGGCCGAAGTCGCCTTCTACCAGACGCTGCCGGGCTCGGGCGAGCTGCCTTACGTGATCGAACGCAGCCCGATCGATCCCATCAATCAGGTGCTCGCCGTTGCGCAGCAGCTCTCGACCGGCACCGTGGACTCGGGAACGTTCAACAACGAGAACACCCTCGGTAACGTCGATACGAACTCCGATACCAACGTCGACACCAACATCGACACCAGCACCAGTACCAGCACCGGCAACACCCTCGTCACGGTCGTGAGCGCATCGCCCAAGGAGGGCACCGGCAGCTACCAGGTCGCGGCCGATCAGGCGCTGTACGCCTATGGGGCGCTCGGCACCAAGGTGGCCATGCCTGCGAGTGCCGCTTCCAGCTCGGTCACGACCCCCGCGCAGGAAGTGACCGTGGGTACGATCGCACTCGCGAGCGGCAGCAACCCGGGCACCATCGATGTGGAGGTGAAGGAGGCGACCCCGGGCAAGTACAACGCCGGCGAGGTGCTGATCGGCGCCAACGGCCAGCTGGTGGCCTCGGCCTCGCTGACCTCGGTACTGCAGGGGGGCGGGGGCACCGTGGTCCTGGACAAGGTGCCGGGGGGAACGCCCGAATCGCTCTACTACGTGACGGTGGTGGCCTGGAACTCGGCCAATCCGGCGGCGACCTACAGCCGGCAGTGGTCCGAAACCCCGCTTAATCTCACCGGCACCGGGTCCGCGAGCCTGCAGTTGACCCTCGACTAGACCGCGCGCCAAAGCGGCACACCCGCTACACTTGGCGCCCTTTCAGGTCGTGAATTTAAGTAAGTCGCTGTAATCGCAGTGAACGCTGCGGTCATCGGTCCCTCTAAGGGACCGATACACCCACCGGCAAGGCGTTGAAGGGGATACATCGGATGAGAGTGGTTGGCAGCCGCCTGGCACGGTGGTTCGAGTGCTCGTGCGCCCTGGCGCTCGGATTGACGGCTCTCCTGGCCGGGTGCGGCACCAGCGACAACATTATCTATGGCACGCCCGTCATCACCATGGGCGATGTGAGCGGGGACTTCACCAGCTATATCGTCGAGATCGACGAAATCGAGTTCACGCGCAACGACGGTCTGGTGGTCGAGCCACTGTCCACCCCTGAGCAGGTGGACCTCGCGAAGCTCACGAACATGACGGAGCTGCTCGAGGCGCCGGCGTTCCCGTACGGCACCTACACCTCGATGACGCTGATCCTCGACTACACGTCGCCCCAGATCACCATCGACGTCAACGGACAGGTCCAGACCGTCGAACCGCTCGATACCACCGGCGCGGCGATGCTCAGCTCGACCGTGACGGTCAACTTCGATCCGCAGCATCCGCTGGTGATCAGCCCGAACCAGTCGACCGCGTTCTCGATCGACATCGATCTCGCGGCCATGAACACCGTCGACACGGCCGCCAACCCGATCACGGCGACCGTGCAGCCGTTCGTCACGGCATCGGTCGTCCCGGTCGCCCAGACCGGCTCGATGCGTGCCCGCGGCCTGGTGGTCGTCGCCCAGCCGTCCTTGGGCAACTACATCATGAATATCCGGCCGTTCGCGGACCTGGTCTCTGCCCTCGGCGCCCTGCAGGTCAACACGAGCGCCACGACCTACTTCAACATCAACGGCGTGGTGTATGTCGGTAAGCCGGGACTTCAGGCGATGAACTCGCCCAACGTCACCAACGCGCCGGCCGTGGCCTACGGCACGCTCGATGATCTCTCGGGCATTACGCCCACTTTCAACGCCACGTCCGTTTACGTCGGCGACGACGAGGAAAGTGTGCTCGCGGATTTCGTCACTGGAACGGTGAGCGTGGTGAGCGGCGACACGCTCACGCTCCAGGGTGCGAGCTACCTGAACCGCTACGGGGAGTTGGGCTACTACGGCGCGCTCAATGTGTCCGTCGGCCCGGGCACGCTGATCTACGAGGATGGGATCGCCGCCTCGGGACTCACCCTGGATTCGATAGGGTTGTATCAGCAGATCACCGTCGCAGGCCAGACCATCTACAATCCCTCGACCCAGGCCGTCGAATCCGTCGACGCCACCCCGCAAGACGGCTTCGCCGGCCTGGTGCGGCTGCAGTCGACGCAGCTCTGGGGCACGCTCAACTCCGCCACCACCGGCAGCATGTCGCTCTACCTGCTGTCGATCGACAACTTCGAGCCTTCCGACCACCTCTTCCCCGGCACCGGCAGCACCAGTGCCGATGACGCGGATGCTCACGCCTACCGCGTCGACACCGGCACGCTCAACGAGAGTGCGCTCCCTGCCGGCACACTGCTGCAGGTGAACGGGCTGGTGACCCCGCTGCACACGGCGCCGCCGGATTTCACGGCGACCTCGGTGGTTCAGGGAAGCACGGTACCGTCCACGATGGTGATCGAGTTCGGCACCAACGGCGCCGGGAAGCCGAATCCGTTCGTCGTTCGCAACAGCTCGGAACTGCTCGTCAACCTGAGCCAAGCCGATTCCGTGCACTACATCGCCACCGGCCCGAGCAAGGTGCAGCTGACCTCGCTGCCGGCCATGCCGAAGATCACTTATGCGTCGGGCACCACGTTGATACTCGCTGCCGGGACCGCAACCAGCGTTGTCAGCGTGTACAACGAGCCTGCGAGCTTTGCCGACCAACTCGACGATCTACTGAATCATGACCAGAATCTGGTCTATCGCATAGTGTGCGTGGGCCAGTACGACGCCGCCACCAATACCTTCATCGCGACGCGGGTCGACGTCGCGCTCGAGGAAGTGTTTGCCACCTGAGCGCGGCGCGCGGATAAGCCCATGCCCTGGAAACGACATCCCTTCCGCGGCGGCAGTCTGTCGCGCGCACTCAACATCGCCGATTTGCGCGAGCTGGCGCGGCGGCGGGTGCCGCATTTCGTGTTCGAGTATGTGGAAGGCGGGGCGGAGGACGAGGCGACGCTGCGCGGCAACCGCACGGCCTTCGAGCGGCTGCGCCTGGTGCCGCAGACTCTGATCGACACCTCGGCGCGGCATCTGCGTACCAGCATTCTCGGGCGGCCGGCGAATGCGCCGCTGGTGATCGCGCCCACCGGGCTCAACAACCTGCTGAATCCCGAGGGCGACATCGGGCTGGCGCGCGCCGCGGCCAGGCTCGGCATTCCCTACACCCTGAGCTCGCTGTCGACGACCCGCCTCGAGGACGTGGCGGCGCGCGCCGGCGGGCGGCTGTGGATGCAGTTGTACGTGATGAAGGAGCGCGCCATCGCGCGCGACATCATGCAGCGCGCTACGGCCGCCGGCTACGAGGCGCTGGTGTTCACCACCGACGCCAACATATGGGGCAGCCGCGAGTGGGATCAGCGCAACTACCGCTCACCGGGGAGACCGACGCTGCGCACTGCGCTCGACAGCCTGCGCCACCCGCGCTGGCTGATCGAGGTTCTCGGCCGCAACGGCATGCCGCGCTTCCGCAATATCGAGGGCTTCCTGCCGCCCGGCGGGGCGTCTGCCGTCGGCGGCAGCACCATCCTGCCGCCGATGTTCGAGCCGACCACCACCTGGGACGACATCGCCTGGATCCGCGACTACTGGAAACGCAAACTGCTCATCAAGGGCGTGCTGAACGCCGCCGACGCCGAGCGTGCGCTGGCGCTTGGGTGCGACGGCATCGTGGTCACGAACCACGGCGGGCGGCAGCTCGATTACTGCGTGGCGTCGATCGAGGTGCTGCCGGAGATCGCCGCCGCAGTCGGCGGACGGCTGCCGATCCTCATCGACAGCGGCTTCCGGCGCGGCACGGACATCGTCAAGGCGCTGGCGCTCGGCGCCGAGGCGGTACAGCTCGGGCGGGCGATGGCCTATGGTCTGGGGGCTGGCGGGTCGGCGGGCGTCGACCGCGCGCTGCAGATCCTCACCAGCGAGATGAACCGGGCGCTCGGGCTGCTCGGCTGCAACTCGGTCGCCGAGCTCGGCCCGCAGCACGTGCGGCAGGTGTGAAGCCACACCGCGCGCTGCGGCACCCGGCCCCCTCGCAGCGTGCCGGGGCGATCAGCGCTCCGGCGACTTGAGCAGCTCCTCGAGACACTGCTTCCACAGCGCGGCGACGGTATGCGAGCCGTGGCCACGGGTCCGGTCGCTGTAGGGAATGACGATCGCGCGCCCGTGCGGCACACGGCGGATCTCGCGCTCGAGGATGCCGAGCTCGGGCGGGTTGACGAGATCGTCGGCGCTGTTGACTGCGAAGAGCGGCGCCTCGATCCGCGCGAGGTCCGGCCCCGGATCGTAATCGCGCGAGGCGGCGACCGCGTACAGCACGTCGTTGGCATCATCGACCGGCATCGCCTTGTCGACATACGCATCGATCACTTCGTCTGCCCGCGCCAGCGTCGGCGCCTCCTGCTCGCGCAGCACGGGATTGCTGCTCATGAGCCAGATCATCGCGATGGCGGTACGGAGCGAGGGCGGCTGGGTGCGATAGTTGCCCCCGTCCCACGCCGGATCGTTGCGGATGGCGTCGATCACGATGCGCCGCCACACTCGGTTGCGCCCGGAGATCTGGCTCGGGACCGAGGCGAGCGGCATCAGGGCGTCCATGAACTGCGGGTGCTCCTCGCCCCACATCCAGCTCTGCATGCCGCCCATCGAGGTGCCCATGACGAGCCGCGCGTGGTTGACCTCGAGCCCACGCGTCAGGAGCAGGAACTGCGCCTGCACCATGTCGCGGTAACCGTACTGCGGGAAGTGCGCGCGCTGACCGTCGCTCGGCTTGCTCGACTTGCCGTGCCCGATGCCGTCGGGGAGCACGATGAAGAAGCGCGCGGCATCGAGCGGCTCGCCGGGCCCGAACAGTTCGCCGGCAAATTCGGGCCGAAGGAACTGCCTGCCGCTGCCGGTGGTGCCGTGCAGGATCAACACCGCGTTGCGCACCACGCCGTGCGCGTCGCGGCGCGGCGTGCCGAGAGTGTAGTAGTGAATGCGCAGCTCCGGCAGCGATTCGCCGGAGGCGAACCTGAAGTCGCGGATCACGTAGTCGCCCTCGGCGGGCTTGGGGTAGTCGGCCGCGAGCGCCACCCCGCCCAGCCACGCCGCCGCGGCGAGCAGCACCGCCGCCGCCGGCACGCGGCGCTGAAACAGCCTCACCCGGCGCTTCCCGCGAGGCGGCTCTTCACCCATTCGTCCATCACCATCGCCAGCACCGACAACGGCATGGGCGCTGCGGTGAGTCCCGCGTCGTGGAAATCGCGGATTTCGAACTTCGCGCCGAGCCGCCGGCGCGCGTCCTCGCGCAGTGCGAGCCACTTGGTCTGGCCGACCTTGTAGCTGGTCGCCTGCCCCGGCCACACACAGTAGCGCTCGACCTCGGAGGTCATGGCACTGCGATTGTCGCCGGTGGTCTCCACCATGTAGTCGATTGCGCGCTCGCGGCTCCAGCCCTTGACGTGGATTCCGGTGTCCACGACGCAGCGCGCCGCGCGGAACAGCATCGACTGCAGCAGCCCTAAGCGTCCGAGCGGGTCGGAATCGTACAGGCCCATCTCGTCTACCAGCGTCTCGGCGTACAGCGCCCAGCCCTCGGTATTGGCGGAAAAGCCGCCGCCCGCCTTGCGGATCAGCGGCAGGTCCGGCATCTCGAGCACCAGAGCCAGCTGGAAGTGATGCCCGGGCTCCGACTCGTGATAAATGAGCGTCGGCAGCTTCCAGCGCGACCACTCGCTGGTGTCGCGCAGATTGATGTAGAAAGCGCCCGGACGCGAGCCGTCGAGTGCCGGCCGCTGGTAATAGCCGCCCGGGGCCCCGGCTTGCGTGTAGACCGGAACGCGCCGCACCTCGACCGGAGCCTTCGGCATGATGCGGAAGTATTTCGGCAGATGCGGCTGCAGCGCGTTGATCAGGCCGTTGCAGTAATCGAGGATCTGCTGCCGTCCGGCGTCGGTGTCCGGATAAAGGTATTGCGGGTCCTTGGCGAGGGCTTGCGCGCGCTCGGCGGGCGTGCCGCTGGTCTTACCCTGCGCCTTGAGGATGGCGTCCATGCGCGCGGTGAGCTCCTTCGCCTGGGTGAGCCCGAGCTGGTGCACCTCTTCCGGGGTCATGTCGGTCGTCGTTCCCTCGCGCAGCGCCACCCGGTACAGCTCGGCCCCGCGCGGCAGGTGCCCGACGCCGGCCGCATGACCGGCATGCGCGCGCAGCTCTTTGAGTGCATCGCTCTGGCGGTCGAAAGCCGGGTATATCTCCTGCGCCAGAATCTTCTGCGCATCGGGGCCCCAGTTGCCGGCGATCCCGGCCCTCTGCGCGCGCGTCGCGAGCGAGCTGGTGAGAATCGAGTCGCCGGGCGCCGCGCTGCGCAGGATCTGCATCTGCCCCAGGGTGCCGTCGAGGATGAAGTCCGGCGGGACCACTTTGAGTCCCGCGTCGTGCCGCACCCGCTCGGTTTCCTCGTCGAGCACGCGCGCGAAGGCGCGCAGGCGCTCGAGATAGGCCTGGGCGTCCTCGCGGGTCTTCACCTGGTGCTGGCGATCGAGAAACGTGGGCACGCTCTGGTAGGAGCCCGTGAGCTGACTCACGACATAGGGACGTGCGCCCGAGCCGTAATCGAAGGGCGCAAAGCGCTCGGAGGTCACGAGCTGGAACATCACGGTGTCATAGTTGGCGCGGTCGCGGCCGCTGACGGAATTGCGATCGAAGGCCTCGAGGCGCTTGAGCTGCGAAGCCTCGAGGGTCTTGTACTCGCCCACGCTCGCGAGGGATTCGTCGTTGAGCTTGGACTTCGCCCAGGCGTACTTGTCTTTGTCGAGGCCGAGGCTCGTCAGCTGCTCGGGACGGCGGCTGAAGCGCTCGTCCATGAACACATCGAAGAGCGCATCGAGCCGTTCGGCGGCGGGCGTGGACGTTCCCGCCTCTGCGGCGGCCACGGTGCGCGTCAGCGCGGCGGCTACGGCGGTGGCGATGACAGAACCCGAGGCAACGACGAATTGTCTGCGATCGATCACGGCAGCTCCTTCACGCGCCCGCAGCGGGCCGCCAGTGTACGCGACCGCCCATTGGTTTCCATGAAGGTCTTGTCAGGAAGCGCCCGCGATGAGCGACAATGCCGTCCCAGGCGCGACTTGGCATGCGAGGCTTCCCATGGCAGACACGGTGTTCGGCAAGATCATCAGCGGCCAGATTCCCTGTCACAAGATTTACGAGGACGAGCGGGTGCTCGCGTTTCTCGACATCAACCCGTTGAGCACCGGGCACGCGCTCGTGGTCCCGAAGGAAGCCGCCGAGACCATGGACGCCCTTTCGGATGAGTCCGCCGCCGCCCTCGGGCGCGTGCTGCCGCGCATCTGCCGCGCCGTGATCGCGGTCACCGGCGTACGCGAGTACAACGTGCTCGAGAACAACGGCAGGAGCGCCCATCAGGCGATCCCGCACGTGCACTTTCACATCATTCCAAAGCCGAACGCGCGCGAAGGACTCGGGATCGGCTGGCCGCAGCAGAGCCTCGAGCGAGACGCAGCCGCGGCACTCGCTGCGAGGATTGCAGCCGCGGTGGCCTAGCGGGAGCTCCCCCGGGGCCGCACCCGGTACGCGGCGAAGATATTCCCGGCGGCTATTGCTGCCGGGCAGGTGCGCTTGTAGAATTCGCGCCCCTCCTGGTGCGGGGTGGAGCAGTCTGGCAGCTCGTCGGGCTCATAACCCGAAGGTCGCAGGTTCAAATCCTGCCCCCGCTACCAAAATAATAAGATTAGATTCAATAACTTAGAAGGTTATACCCGCTACCGTAGGCCCGTGTGTGCGCATTCTCTCGCGGGCACTGGGCCTCTCGGCGCTTGGTTTTTGACTAGTCAGACGACTAGTCATATGCTCGTGCGATGAAGGCAAAGACTTGGCCGGTACAGGATGCTAAAGCTCGCTTCAGCGAACTCCTGGAGACGTGTGTCCGTGAAGGACCCCAGATCGTCACGCGCCGCGGAGAGGAAACTGCGGTGCTGGTGCCTATGCAGGAGTGGAAGCGGCTCTGCCAGATGTCGCGGCCGTCGTTGAAGGCGTTGCTGCTGACGGACTTCGCGCGCGCCGAGCTGACGGCACCGCCACGTGGGCGGCATCGGCGACGTTCGATTCCGTCGCTTTGAGTACCGCAGTGTACTTACTCGACACCAACATCGTCTCGGAACTGCGCAAGCCGCGCCCGAATCCGAAGGTCGTCGCCTGGCTTCAGGACGTCGAGGACTCCGATCTGCATCTTTCCGCAGTAACGGTCGGAGAGATACAAGCCGGCATCGAGATGACGCGCACTCAGGACCCCGTCAAGGCGGAGGAACTCGAGGCATGGGCTGATCAGGTAGCGGATTCTTACAACGTACTAGCGATGGACGCCGTGTGCTTTCGCCGATGGGCCAAGCTCATGCACCGCCAGTCCAGCACCGTCTACGAAGACGGCATGATTGCGGCAACGGCTCTCGTGCACGATCTGACTGTTGTTACGCGCAACGTGCGGGACTTCTCCCGTTTCGACGTGCGGGTGCTGAATCCGTTCGAATAAGCGGCCGCCGAAGGGCCGCTTGTGGACCCGTTGCCGACTTTCGCGACTCCCCAAAGCGGTCGCTCAGGTCGCCGCTAGCGGACATGCCTACGACGCACAACAGCAGCGTGAGCCCCAAGGTGGCCCACGGAAACACGTTGCCGATTCGGGTATAGAGAGTGGGCCCCGGTCCCAGTGGAAGATCTGCGAGTATCCAGTCCATCTGCTCCGGCCGGGCGACCTTTTGCGCAATCAGCCGGCCGTTGGCGTAGCTCGCGGTCAACAGACCATGACTGGCCGCGCGTGCAACAGCGAATCCGTTCTCAACACCGCGCAGGACCGCCATCCGAGCGTGAATCCACGCATCGGCATCGGAGTCCCATGCCGGGACCGCCATCAGCCGCAGCCCGGCGTGCGCGTCCTTGCGGATCGTGTCCGGGAAATCCATGTCCTTGCAGATAACCATGGCCTCGCCCTCGCCCAGCAGACCCGGGGCGGTTCCGGGAGGGAATTTAGCCTCGAACGGCATGAGCCGGTGGCGCTTGGCGTACACGGAGTTGTGACCATCTGGCTCGAACGCCACGGCGATGTCGCCCGCTGGTGCGCGTTGCAGAACGCCCGCGACGATTTCGGCACCCGTGGTCTGAGACTCTGCCGCCAGAGGTGCAAGAGCCTCCGCAAACCAGACACGCCGAGTCGTCAGGCTCTCTCAGCTCGCGGTGTCGGCAATGACACGCAACATCATCGTTTCGGTCCCGAGCTTTTTGGCGGCAATTGACCTCGTCAGGCGGTCGAAGCTGCTGGTCTCCATACCCACCCGCCTCGCGCAGAATTATCGTGGGCTGATCGTGAGCCGACCGCTTCCTGTCCTTTCGCGCTCGTTCGACGTGACCCTTGTCTGGCATACGCGCACTGACGCGAGTCGGCCTCATGCCTGGTTTCGCGCCCTCGTAAGAAAGTTGAGCACCGTCGCAGAGCCGCATCGGCTGACCAAGAGACCGGTCTAGACGCCGGGGGCCTATGGCGGGTTTGGGCTCGCACCGAGCGCGAGCCCACCCCCATCCGCTCCTCGCGCCCGTTTCTAGTTAGGCCTGACGCAGCCGGTACCGGTTCGAATCCGGCTGTCCACGATGGGCGGTCGCGCCCCGCGTCTGCCGCCGCTCAACCGCCCGGGAGTTTTGCCGCCAGAACGTCGACCATTTCGATCTTCGGCGAGTCCGCCAGCAGGCGCGGCGCCTCGGCCATGAGTGCCTTGGCAATATCGCCAGCCAGATGCGCCTGTCGCCCCGAGTCCGCTGCGAACGCGTCGAATATCGCAAATGCAGCTGGTCCCAGTTGCAGGGCGAACCAGACGGGGGTCGCCGCCTCGCGATTGGCGAGCGCCAGGGCGCTCGTGAGGAAGTCCCGCACCTCTTGTTCCTTGCCGGGCTTCGCCTGCAAACGTACCCACAGTGCAACCTTGACCATATGTCCTCGCTTGTTACCGTGTTATCGACGAATTACTCAGACTTGAAATTGCGGCTAGCGCAGGGATCGACCTCTCACTCGCGCAAACGGAGCGGCCGCTTTCCACAGCTCGTCAGCTCCCAGACGCACTTTATAGTCGGGATTCGAGTACTCGTAGCGGATGACTCCGGATGTGTCAATTATGAACACCGAAGGGACCGGTAACGCGTGCTCGCTGGAACCGGTCGTTGCCTCCAGATCGACGCCGAACTTGAGCTGCCGGGCGTAGGCGGCATCGTCGAGGTGGTAGGCAATATGAAAGGCCTTGGCGGCAAGCAACTGCCCGTCGGACAGAAGCGTGTAGTGGATGTCCGCGGCCTTAAGGCTCGAGTACAGGAGCTCCGGGCGGTCAGTACTGACGAACAAGATCACGAAACCGCTGGCGCGTAACTTCGGCTCAACCAGGCGAAGATCCGCAAGCTGCGCATTGCAGTAGGGGCACCAGCCGCCGCGGTAAAAAATCACGATGTGGGGCACCGCCAGGTGTCGGGAGTTGAACGCGTACTGCGTACCGTCTGCGCGATGCACCGTGAAATCCGGTGCACGGGCGCCGACGGGGAGCGGCGTGACGGCGGCCGGGGCGGCCGGCAGCTCAGCGCGAGCGACGCTTGCGAGTGCACTCATGATCAATAGCGAACCGCAGAGCGCGTAGCGCGTGCTGGGAGCAGGCATCGGGCTTCCTCATCCAGGTGTCGACGGGTACATGCTGTACCTGAGAGACCGGCCTGAGGCGAAGATAATTGCAAGGCTCACTGCGGCGGCGCCGCTGGAGCGGGAACATGGATCGGTCAGCGGACGGCGACGGTCGCTGCGGCAAGCTCTCCGTAGTACAAATCACGCCCCCGCTACCAAAATAAGCAGGTTAATTCAATAACTTATTAGAACGGGCCCGCTACCGTTAATTCGCGGACGATCCCCCTGTACTAAACGGCTCGTTCTCCCGCGCAGTTGCGTTGTCCACAGCGAAAGACTGTTCGGCTGTTGACTCCTGAGACGCGATCAACCTCGCAGGATGGCGCCTGTTGTTGGCTTGAGTAGTTCGTTGAGCCAAAACCTTCTCGCGGCTTTCGGCATTTCCATATTTCCACACGCGGCATCTGATCTACCTCTTCTCGAACAGTCATCAGCGTCACGTGGGAAGACGGCTCCGACCGGTAAGTGAGCGTCGTCTACCGCACCGTCGGCGCCTGCAAAAAAGCTACCAGCGCAGAGACCAACGGATTACCAGCATGGATCGCATCGATTCATTTGGCCGGTTGTTCCTTCCGAATCTTCCGCTGCGCTTTGTCCCAATCCTCAACGGCTCGAACGTCTTGGCGCCCGAGTTGCTCGTAAAGTTCATGGACTCGTTTGACAAGCTGCTTCGGCACGTCCGACGAGCTCTCGGCCTTGGCTTCGGGCTGCGGTTCCGTTTTGGCGATCGACTGCAGTTGGTCCTTTGCTTCAGGCCTTGTCTCGGTTTTGGTTTCGCCGAGAGGTTCCGCTTTGGCTAGATCCTTTCGGATCTCGGATTCCGCCCTCTGCCAGTTCTGAACTGCTACGCCGTCCTTGCGGCCGCCCTCCTCGTAGAGTGCATAAGCCCGCTTCGCGACGCGCGCCGTCAAATCAACCGGCGGCTTGGCTTCGAGCTCGGGCTTGGGTTCGGCATCACCCCTTGCAGCTAATCCGACCATGGCCTCAGCCTTCGGGTCATGAGCCTGGGGTTGGCCGGCATCAGGTTCCGTCTTCGGTCGGTCCTTGGTGTGCGCTGTGGCCCCCATTACGGGAGCCACGGGGTGATGACGCGGGCTGCGGGCAATCCCGAGACGCGCAAATACCGGAACTTTTACCAAATCCAGGATGAACGCGAAAATGGCCGCTGCGGCAAGCGTGCCGACCACAATTGAAACCGGGAGTGACGTCATGGCAATTCCTGCGACGGCCAATGTCGAGGCGATTGCGATATCGGCAATCGACGAGACCCCAAGCACGAGGCTCGGGCGAGAATCCCACAAGTGCCGGCGTTCGCGAATAGCGTACACCGTCGCCTGACCACCGAATACGAGCACGACGAAGGCCAGGCTTCTCAGCGCCTCGGTGCCGAGATTCATCCAAAATTTGCCGACAGCCAGAACGCCGGTACAGAAAGCCAGCAGGCACACACCCAGAGTGACGCCGGCCATCGTCAAGCTGCCGATGCGCCAGGAATTCGGAGTCGCGGACGGGCGCACATTGTCCGTCGTCAATGACATGGAGAGGAAATCGCCGGTGATCATCACAAGGACCATCAGCAGCGGAGTCAGGATCGCACGCCCCGTCATGATGAGGCCGGCGATCAGGAATAGCACCGTCACGATCTTCTTGATGATGGTGTTCAGCGCGTAGGTCTGGATGCGCTGGAACGTTATGCGCCCCTCCTTGACCGCGGCGACAATACCGGCGAGTCCAGGTTCGGTAAGCACCATGCCAGCGGCCGATTTGGCGACATCGGTCGCCGTCGAGACCGCGATGCCCATCTGCGCTTGGCGTAGCGCCGGCGCATCGTTCGCCCCGTCGCCGCACATCCCGACGGTGTAGCCGCCCTTCTGGAACGCCTTTACGAGCTTGTACTTGTCCTCCGGCAGGACGCCGGCGTAGACCGCAAATTGCTCGGGATGGACGCTGTCGGGGATCGGACCGGGCGGACAAACCGCGCCATCGAGCCCGACCGCACGCGCCACGATGGCAGCGGTTGCCGGCGCGTCCCCCGTTACCATCACGGCGCGCACGCCCAAGCCGTGCAATTCCGCGACGAGCTTCGCCGAGTCCGCGCGCGGCGGGTCGCTGAGCGCGATGAGTCCTACCAGCTTCAACGCCGTGGGCGGCCCCGCCGCGACCGCCAGGACGCGGAAACCCCGCGCCTCGAGCTCCTGCGCCGCTGCGGTGGCGGCGGGCGATGCGTGCGCGAGATCGATGACCGCGGCATAGGCGCCCTTCACGATCCGTTGGGTCGCCCCGGTCGAATCAGTTGCACTCGCCTCGGACATCTTTTTCGCCGGGTCGAATGGCAGGAATTTGACCAGCTTGGGTGCGTCGGATACCGCCTTGCTCGCCGCGGCGGTGCGAATCGCGCCATCGACCGGGTCCTGTCCACCATCAGAACTGGCGAGCGCGGCCAGCGCCAGAACATGCGCTTCGTCGAACCCGGGCATCGGGCGCACGCTCGTCACCGTCAGCGCGTTCTGGGTCAGCGTGCCGGTCTTGTCGGTGCATAACACATCCGTCGTTCCCGCTTCATCCACCGCGGAGAGGCGGGTTGGAAGGACGCCCCGCTTTGCCAGTGCGCGTGCACCGAGCGCCGCCGCAAGGGTGAAGGTGGCCGGCAACGCGACCGGTATCGATGCAAGGATCGCCGTCAAGACGAGGGGAACGATCTCGGCGAGCGGCATCCTGAGAAAGTAGGCATAGGCCACCAGCATGAGGATGACCACGCCATTGAACGCAGCGAGATTGCGCACCACGCGCAGAACCGCCTTCTGCTGAGAACCTACGACATGGGCGGTGCGCACGAGCTCCGCGGTGCGGCCGAACTTGGTGCGCGTTCCGGTCGCCGTGACCTCCGCCTCCGCCTCGCCGCGTCGTACCAGCGCTCCGGCGAACGTCTGCACGCCCGGGCCGGCTTCGATCGGGACCGATTCGCCGGTGAGCATGGACTGGTCGAGGAGCACCTCTCCCCCGGTGAGTTTCACATCCGCAGCGACCACGCCACCCAGCGACAACTTCACCAGATCACCCGGCACCAACTCGGCGGTGGGGACGGTCTTCCAAGCCTCATCGCGCCGGACGGACGCATTGAGTGCGAGCCGCGACTTGAGTGCGGCAAGGGTTGCCTGGGCGCGGCTTTCCTGAAAAAGGCCAAGTACCGCATTGAACACTAAGAGAGCGGCAATGATGGCGCCCTCGACGTACTTGCCGAGCACCAGCTCGAGCACGATCGCCGCTTCGAGCATCCATGGAACGGGTGCCCAGACTTTTCCCAACGCCCTGCGCAACGGATGCAGTGCCACATCGGGCATCGCGTTGGGACCAACCTTCTCCAGCCGAGCGCGCGCTTCCTCGCTGGACAAGCCGCTCGCCTGAACATCCTTTGCCGCTGGTGCCGATTTGGCGGGCGAATCGCTGGCAGATGGCGGTGAATTTGTCAAAGCCATAATCTAACCTACCTGTGCCAGCTCTTAACTGGCGCAACAGCGAACGACGTCAGTGCAGGCGGCTTAATCAGCGCCTCACAATGCGCCCGAGGTGATCTGTCGTGCGTCGTGATCGTGCCGATCGATACCCCGCAAGGCATAGGCAGCCTTGGCGCGGCCACCGTGGGTTCCCTCAGCGAATCCGCGGTTCGCCCCAGGATAAATCCGGCTCCCAAAAGAATCGTTTCTCCCGGCAGTGGAAAACCGATGTTGTTCAGGAATACGACAACGAAAACCAGCACGTACCCGTAATGGGGGATGTGGGGCAATAGGGTATGCAACCAGTGGAGCATGTTCATGCGTCGCGGCCGTAACATTGGCAGCACAATGTGATACCAAGAGCGAGGAAAAGATCTGGATCACTACAATGCCCGCTCAAATCTCGGGGCGAGACGGCATTGGCCTGCCGCGGACTCAGCGACGTGATCCTGCAGCTCCACTCTCACCTTCGACGGCCCAATAGCCGGGGCGCCCATAGTGTTGGTGTATCCCCATTTCCTGCACACGATTAAGCGACACCGCCGCATCGTACAGCGGAGCGTCCTTCACGGCCTGACGGGTCATGGCGACCGAGACCTTGCGGTCGAACCAGTTCACATCGTCGATCCACTGCGGCGCGATGAGCACCTGGTGACCGAGCCACCAGTTGCTGGTCTCCAAGATGAGGTAGCGGATCGCCCAGGATTCATCGTCGACGAGCAGGGCGTGTACGTGCCCGATGTCGCCATCGGTTGCCCGGATATGATACTTCATGACCGCATTGCAGCTGCGCAGGTGGGAATCGTAGTGCTCACGCCGCCCCGTTTCTTCCCGATCAGTCTCGGTCTGACGGTATTGGTCAGCAGACCCCTCGAACCCTGAATACATCGGCATCATGTTCGGGTTCACGCCCACACCCCACAAGCCGGTACTTCCCCAGTAATTGGGATAGCGGTAGTACTTGAGGTACTGCATTTCGTGCTGGCGCGAGATCGGCTTGTCGGTGTCGATGTCGGGGCTGTTCCTGACTTGCTCCTTGGTGAGCGCGGCAGGCAATAGCCTTTGAGCCCATTGCGGCTGACTGATCGCGTACGGGGAGATCAAAACCTTTCGATTCGAAAGCCACTCGCCGGTGGATACCACGAGATAGCGGATGACCCACGCTTTGTCATCGAAGTAGAGATCCGTGACCTCGCCGATCGGGCCATCGGTGGCGCCGATGGTGCACCCTTCCAGATACTGCGAATTGCGTAACATGGGTCCTCTCTTTCGCCAGTGTCAGACAACGTGTGCCCGACGATTACACGTTCGCCCGTGGGGTCAGCACCGCAGGGACACTGCTCATCACGCTGCGAGCGGGGCTGCGATCTGAGGCCGCGGGGGGACTGGGTACGTCCACCCCGTTGCCTGCCTCCGGTGCCTTCTTTCCATCGAGCGCGCCGTTACCCGCAAGTGCAAGCGCCAGCGTCGCCGCAGAAGGATTCAGGCTGTCGACCATCGCGCGCTCGATTGCACCCAGTGAGGCTCGCGGCTTTTTAGATCGGTGTCCGTACGCTGCCGCACACGATCAATCGCATCCCGCTTGCGACTTCGATTGGCCGGCTGGAAGTCGCCGGAATTCGGCACTTAAGGCCGCATGCTTCAGCTTAGACAGCAGTCGAGTGCAGCGTCAGAACGCGAACGGCCTGCAACTCCCTTTCGCGCTAGACGATCAGAGCTTGGGCGATCTGGCGTGCGAGTCTTGCTCGGGCGCGGCGCTGTCAATAGCCGAAGCGACTGGCCCTCGCTCGGGCACTGCGAGGGCTCCTGCCGGTCTCTCATTGCTGCCTCGGCGCGATGAAGCATGCTGCGGCAATTTCTGCGGAGCTGTTTGCGCAGGCGCCACCGCTGGCCAATCCTGGCGCCACGCTTCCGGCTCCGCGGTCCCCTTGTACACGATCCGCACCGGCATGGCGCTCAATCGATCATAGAGGCGGGCCTCCGTGCGGATAGGCCACCAGCCGTACAGGAGAATCTCTAACGGGCGCCACATAGCGACCCAACCGCAGATCACGAGACCCTCCCTCAGCAGCTCGCCCAGCCGCTCACCCTTCATCGCGCTCGAGACGAAGTCGCCGAGAGTGACAGCCACGACCAAAAACGACAACCCGACCATCAAGCTGATGCGGCCGACCCCGAGCAGTTGACGCAGACGGCCCCTCGCGGCCCGCGCGCGGTGCGTGAAAAACTCGTGGACGGCGTCGCGCAGAGCGGCAGGCTCGTCGGGAAGGCCCGGGGCCCTGTCCAGATCCACCAGCAGCGCCAGGGTCGAACCGCGCGGGGCCTCGCGGGCCCAGCCCACTATGAGATCCTCTGCATCCAGGTCGAGGTCCCTTTCGCGGAACGGGGAGGCGTCCATCGAATTGAAGAGCTGCTTAAGTTCGGCAATGTGAACTTCGATCAGCTCGCAGTCCGGAGGGATCGAATCGCCCGCGGATTGCTGCTCTTCCCGCACCCGATTCCTCCGACCCGCCGCAGATACGTGAGCGATTAAATGACGCGAATGGCGTGACGGCGATGGGAACAGCCGGTCGACCCAGCGTCCCCTCGACCGTCTCGTCCCACAGTTTACCTCGGCCGGTCGACCGCTTGCTCGCCGCACACGCGGAACGGATCACTCCGGGCTTCTGTCCCCGGTCTCTCCGCCTACCCCTGTTGCCGGCGCACGGTGCGCCAGCGCACCGACAGAGGGAGGCAATGTAACCGACGCTGAGCTTCCAAAACCGGCCGCTGCACTCGATTTTCGGAGAGGAAAGATGCTTTATCGCATGGAAAAGCTGATCGGCATGTCGATCCGGGCGTCTGACGGGGAAATCGGCAAGATCAAGGACGTCTATTTTGACGATCATCGGTGGGCTGTTCGCTATCTGGTGGTCGACACCGGAGACTGGCTCAGCGGACGGAAGGTGCTCATCTCGGCGATTTCCGTAACCAGCGTCGACTGGGAAAAGATCGTGGTTCAGACCGGATTAACCCGGCAACAGGTTGAGGCTAGTCCGCCGATTGACACCGACAAACCAGTGTCGCGGCAGCACGAGGCGAACTTTCTGGGCTACTACGGCTACCCGAGCTATTGGGGCGGCCCCTTGATGTGGGGCACGACGTCTTATCCTTATCCCATGAGCCCGACAGTCGCGGTACCGCCCGTCAATGAGGCCTTGGGTGAGCGCGCTCAGGCTCCGGGTGATCCGCATCTGCGCAGCGCCAGGGAGGTGATCGGCTATCACCTTCAGACCACCAACGCTCTGATGGGGCATGTGGAAGGCTTTCTGGTGGACAACGAGTGCTGGGCCATACGTTACATCGTCGTCGACACGCGCAATTGGTGGCCTGGCAAGCAGGTGGTGATTTCCCCCGAGTGGATCACGCGGGTGGATTGGGCGGAAAGACTCGTGACCGTCGACGTTGCGCGCGATGCGGTGCAGGGCGCGCCCGGATACCACGCCGGTATGGATTTCTCACGCGCACACGAGACAAACCTATATCGGCATTATCAGCGCCCAAGCTACTGGCCGCAGACCCCGGGATCATGAACTCTTCTCCTTCAAATTCTCGTCTTGGATTCAGAGTTCGACGCCTTTCTATTCGCCCCGATTGGCGAGGATCGGAACGGATTGCCGCTCAGCATTGTATCGTTGCTGGCGCGACTGGATCTCGACCCTTGATGTCCCTGACCGCCCGACATGATGCACCGACGCAAGCCGGCATTGCTCATACGCCCGCTCCGCAGACAGTGTCTGCACAGACGCCCTCAACGGCGTCAGCCAAGTGATCATTCGTCATCGGGTATTAAGCTGTCGTCGCGCCCGATAACAGGAACAGGGAAGTAACTAAGCTCGTCTTTGGAATGCAGCAACGCCGTCGCTGCCAAGGACGCCAGTAGCAGGGAAAGTTATCGACGCGGAACGGCCGCGGATCGGGTTCTGTTCGATTTCCACGCGTGATCACGGTTTGCTTTCTTAGAAAAGCCTGGGACGCTTTCAAAGCCAGCCGCCCCTAAATCCCGCATTCCGCAAACCGCTCACCAAGTGGGGGGATTGTCGCGTCAATCGCCACAGCAATCCGCTACGGTAGTTCTCAATCATCAGCACGACCGGTCCCTGGTTGAGCCCGTAGTGCCACGGGGACACCCACCCGCAAGCATTGGCGTATGTTCCTGGGAACGTGGAGTTAAACGTCGCTTTGAATCCATAGGGATTGAAGGCCTTGAGTTGCAGCTGGTGAACAAAATGCTCGATCGCCGGCAGCACGATGTCGGGAGCAAACGGTAACGAGGCCACGACGGCCCAAGGCGCAATGGTGCCATCATCCGGTCCGAACGGTACTCCGCGCGCGATGTAGTTAAAAAATTGCCTCTCGATACCGTCTACTTTGACGCAGACAGGCCCCGGACCATCGCTGGCGGTGATCCCCCAGCAACAAGCACCGTATCCCTTGAACTTGAGGGAATTGTCGATCGCGTATCGGTGTTGTACCTGGGTCGCGCGACGACTGTTTTCGAAGTAGTCGATCCCCTGTTTTCGCATGAAGCCATCTTGGATTCCGCGAAAGTCGATCCATATGTGCGACAGCTGATGCGTGAACAGCGATCCTGCGTAGAGATACTCCCACCCATAATCGCTTCTCCATTGATACGTGGAAGCCCACGCTGCAAATCCGTCTTGAGCGAGCGGGTACGTGGGCGAGCCGAGCGCAAGTACGTACAGCAGCAGCGCTTCGTCGTAACCCTCCCACCGATACCGCAGGAAGCCGCTCTCTGGATTCCAGCCGTGGGTTAACGTCGCACGCTGGTTTTGTGCCCAGTGCCAATTCGCGCGGCGGTAAAGCGCCTCGGCTAGCGCCCGGATTTCCTGCTCATCACTCGTAGGTGCATCAAAATACGCCGCCACCGTCAGCATTCCTGCCAGTAAAAAGCCGGTGTCTACCGTCGAGAGTTCGCACTGCCAGGCACGTCGCCCAGTGTGCATGTCAAGAAAATGATAATAGAAGCCCTGATAGCCGGTGGCGTCGACTTCCGGTCCCTGCGGACTATTCGAGAAAAAGCGCAGCGTGGCGAGGGATCGCTCAACAGCCGCTCCACGGGTGATGTATCCACGCTCAACCCCTACCGGGTAGGCTGCCAGTGCGAAGCCCGTGGCCGCTATACTGGCAGGCCACGCTTGTGCCGTCTTATCGCGCACCAATCCGTTGACAGGGTTTACTTCATGCTCGAAGTAGCTGAATGATTCACGCTGAAGTGTCCCAAGCTCGGCTTCGATGGGCAGCTTCAAGTCTCTCATTGTTATAGAGCTACTTCGTGAGTTGCTTGGCGATGGACTTTAATTCCCGCCGACGTTTCGGAGTGCTCTTCGGATAGGCCATCCGAAGGTCGTCAAGAGCATCCATAACAATTTGCGACACGATTAAGCGGGCATTGTCCTTGTCGTCGGCTGGAACAACGTACCAGGGTGCGTGCTGCGTGCTGGTTGCGGCCAAACAATCCGCATAAGCGTGCATGCAGTGCGGCCAATACTTTCTCTCGTGGATGTCCGACGCACTGAATTTCCAATTCTTGTCGGGCTCATCGATACGCTCGAGGAATCGCTTTTTCTGCTCCTTGTTAGACAGGTGAAGAAAAAACTTGATGATCTGCGTGCCGTTTCGGTGCAGATGCCCCTCGAGGTCGACGATGGAGCGATATCGCTCACGCCAGAAGTGCTTAGTATCGCGTGCGGGTTTCGGAAGATTTTGAGTGCTGAGGATCTCGGGGTGCACTCGCGTAATCAGTACTTCTTCGTAGTAAGAACGATTGAAGATGCCGATCCGCCCGCGTTCTGGAAGTCGGCACGTCGTACGCCATAGAAAGTCGTGCTTGAGCTCCTCAGCGCTCGGCTGCTTGAAGCTGAAAACCTCACAACCCTCCGGGTTCACTCCGGACATGACGTGTCGAATGGCGCCATCCTTGCCGGCAGAATCCATGCCCTGGAAAATCAGCAGCATTGCGTAGCGACCGCATGCATAGTGAAGCTGTTGCAGCGAACTCAAGCTCGCAACATGCTTTTCCAGGAGTGTCTGATACTTTTCCTTAGACTTGAAAAAGGGCGGCACATTTGTCGGCCACTTGTTGAGGTCAATCCTCTTCCCTGTTGGGACCCTAAAATTGCTGGAGTGGATTTTCAATGGCGCACCTTCGAGCGATGTCTCTGCGTTGATGGGTGAGGCGCTTTATCTCGAAAGGACGGCATACTGACTGTGCGCCCAAGCGCGCTTCCGATCGAGTCGCTACTGCGGCGTCTCTTTTCTTGCTGCTTTTTCCGCCTTTTCCAATTCCTGTACCGCAATCACGTCCTGGCGCCCCAGCTCCTCGTACAGTGCATGAACTCGCTCGACAAGCTTTGGCGTCAAATCGGATCGTGTAGCGAGCTTGGCCGCGGGTTTCACCTCGGCTCTAACCGATAAGTTCGCGTCCACCTTGGCAGCCGGTGCGACCTCGGCCTTGGCGTCTAGCTTCCCATCCGCGGCAGCAGGTGAAGATTCATCAACCTTGGTATCTGGGATGGGGCTAGCCTTGGCCGCAGGTAGAGGCTCCACCTTGGCATCCGGTTTTGCCTCCGCTTTGGGGGCAGTAATAGGCTCCGCCTTGGCTTTCGGTTTTGCATCCGCCTTGGCAGCGGGTGCAGGCTCGGTCTCGGTGTCGGGCTTCGCACTTGCCGTGGCAGCGCGTTGCGCTACGACTATCGTCGCGGACTTGGCTGCTGCCTTAGCTATTGCCTTCGACCCTGAACTTTGCCGATCGAAAATCCGATATGCGAGCAACTTCACCCGATCATTCACAAAGAACCAGGCCAGCGCATATCCCCAAACGACGCCAGCATAACCCCACCCGACTGGCGTCATGAACACGCCATACACCGCGATCAACGTCGCAACGGCTTGCGTGCCGAATACCGCGATCAACAAAGTCCGCGCCGGGCGTATGGACCAGAAAGGCCCGCGTGTGCGCGTTAGAAATATCGTCAGGTGTCCTGCCACGGACATCTTGAGGTACATCATTGTCTGGGTGTGCGCACGGTCGAGATGAAAAACCGACAGTGAGAGGTAGAACAAGCCGAAAATGGCGACGGTTCCGATGACCCCCAGTACCGTGGAAATCCCCAGCACCCGGCGCATGTTCCAGGCCTCGGGCGCATTACTGTAGTTAACGTTGTCATAGGCAATCGACAGGATCGCCCCGTCGTTGAGCAGAGCGATGATGACGATCATGACTGCCGTCACCGGGTAGAAATTAAAGATCAGAATCGCCAGCGTCATGAACAACAGTACACGCAGCGTCTCGGCGATGCGGTACATGGAATAGCTGTTCATACGTTGGAATATTTTTCGGCTCTCCTTGATCGCGTCGATGATCACCGAAAGCCCCGGTGTCATCAGCACGATAGCCGCCGCTGCGCGCGCCGCATCCGTCGCGGTCGACACCGCAATGCCGCAGTCGGCTTTCTTTAGGGCCGGGGCATCATTTACCCCGTCGCCCGTCATGCCGACGATATGTCCGCGTTTTTGCAGCACATCGATGATGTCGTACTTGTTTTCAGGGAACACTTGCGCGAAGCCGTCAGCCTTCTCGATCAGCGTCGCCACCACTGGTGTCTCCAACTGCTTGGTGTCGCCCAGGCTGCTGGCATCGAGGATATCCGTGCCCATGTCCAGTTTCTTGGCGGTCTCCTTGGCGATCGCCAGGGCATCGCCGGTCAGCATCTTGACCTTTACGCCCATCGCTACCGCGGTAGCGATGGTCGCCTTGGCGTCGGCGCGGGGCGGATCGAACAATGGCAATACCCCGACCAGCTGCCACTTTCCGTCCGCCTCCGCACGCGCTACACCGAGCGAACGAAAGCCGCGCGCGGCGAACTCATCGACCGCCTTCTGCACCGCCGGTTTCACTTGACCGGCGTTGGCCGAGAGGGCCAGGATCACCTGCGGCGCACCCTTGGTTACCTTGAACGGCTTTCCGTCTTTGTCCTTGACGCTGGCCTCCGTGCGTTTGTGCACCGGATCGAACGGTGTGAAGTGCACAATCTGGTAGCTCTTCAGGATCGTTTGATCCTTCAGGCCTTTCAGTACCGCCAGATCGATGGTGTCGTCGTTATCCGCGCGGGACGCCAGGGCGGCATCGAGAATGACCTGCGCCGCAGTGATGGTTTCCACGCAAAACGGATCGCCCAGCGTGAGCTTGTCCTCGGTCAGCGTGCCGGTCTTGTCCGCGCACAAAACGTCCACACCTGCCAATTCCTCGATCGCCACCAAGCGGCTTACGACCGCTTGCTTCTTGGCGAGCAGGCGCGCCCCCACGGCCATCGTCACCGACAGTACCGTCGGCATGGCGACGGGAATCGCCGCTACCGTCAACACGAGGGCGAATTCCAACGTGGTGAGGATCGGATCACCGCGGTAGATCGCGAAACCAATGATCACTGCGACCAGACTCAAGGCGAGGACGATCAGGTAGTTGCCGATCTTCAAAACCGCCTTTTGAAAATGGCTGACGCTGTGTGCCTTTTCCACCAGTTGCGCCGTCTTGCCGAAGTAGGTGTTCGTACCCGTGGCATAAACCAGCGCCGTGCTCTGACCGCGTCGAACAATGGACCCGGAAAACACGGCCTCTCCCGGATTGCGCGTGGCGGGCAAGGATTCGCCTGTCAACGCGGACTGATCGACCGACATCGGATCCCCGTCCAGCAACCGAGCATCCGCGGGCACGATGTCCCCCTGTTTCAGCTGGATGACATCGCCCGGCACCAGGTCACGCGCTGGCGGGGTAACCCACTTGCGATCGCGTTTCACCCGGGTCTTGGTCGCGAGCTTGGCCTTCAGTGCGGCAATGGCGTTGCCGGCCGAGCGTTCCTCCCAAAACCCCACGACGGCATTGGTGACCAACAAAAGTAAGATGATGAAGAAATCAGGCCAATGCTTGACAACCCCCGACAGAATCACCGCGATTTCAATCATCCACGGGATCGGTCCCCAAAAATAGTTCAGGAACTTCAGGAGCGGATTGACCTTCTTTTCCTTGATCTCATTGGGCCCGTCTTTCGTGAGCCGCGTGGCGGCCTCATCTTCAGTGAGTCCGTCCGGTGAAGATCCCAGTCGCTTCTCGAGCTCAGCAAGGGGTAGTGTTTTCAAATCGTCCTTGGCGTCGCCTTTGGGCTTCGCGATAGCATTGGGACCCTCCTGAGCCTCCGCGCCCTTGGCCGGCTCGGTTTGCGGTTTGGATTTCATGGTCAAGTTTCCTAAGGTCCTTGAAGAAATGAGATCTCTTCAGGTAATTGCGACGCGGTTGTAAGTCAGGATCGCATGTGAGATCACGGGCGTCGGAGCGTATTCATCGTTCGTTGCCAGCATGACATTCACACCATTGGCGGCGAGCACTTCGAGCCCACTCGCGCACGCCGGTTCCGATAAGGCGTGGGTATCGATTCCAAGAAAAACGGGGCCAGTGATATCGCGAGCTCGACGGAAATCGCATATCGCCTGCGTGACAGCCAGCACGTGACGCTCATTGAACGTGCCGTCGAAGGCCGAGCCGCGGCGCCCTGAAGTGCCAAAGACGACGCGCTGCGCGGCAACTGGTGCGCCGCGCCCGACGAATCGCATGCGATCGGTTTCGAACGAGAAGTCTCCTTTAACGGATCCGTGAGAGACCAGCAAGTGAACCATCCACGGTGTTGACTCATCGCTGCTGCGCGCGCGGCGCTCGCAAATAATCGCCTGGGCATCACGCAGAATCTCGGTCTCCACGAACAGTTTCTCAAACGCCGGATGTGCGGCATCTGCGGCGGCGTCCCCGAGTACAATTTCTGCGTAACTCGTGAAGTCCAGCTTCCTTGTGGTGCTAGAACGATTCGTGATACGGACGCGGCGCAATTCCACGTCGTCGTCGGACGCAATGGCGACATCGGTTTCCACCCAAAGCTCGTGATCTCGACGCCGAAACGTCGCCCGTCCCGGACCGACGGAAGATTCGCGGTGCTCCGCCGCTCGGCGTGGGCTGATAGCTCGTCGACCACACGTTCCCGCTTTCCAGATCACGGACGCAGCAGAATGCACCCCACTGATCGCACGTCGCATCTTCGCGCCACCGGGTGATGGCGAGATTATCCCGGCGCGTGTAGCCACCCCCCGTGCCGGTCACCATCACGTGAAGGCGCCCGTTGGACAGTAACTGCAGATCCGAGAACGATGGCGGCGCAGTGTGACTCGGCATTCTCTTCACAACCGATGGCCCAGCCTCCGATACCGCCCACTACACAGCTTTGTCTGAGGCGCCCCTGGACGGTGCGGAAAGAGCGATACGCATTCCGTAGAAGCGCTGCAGTCAGCCTATAGCGGCTGCCCCGCGGGTCTGTACGCCATCGCACTTAGTGTGCCTTCGGCGATGACAACGTGGACCCCGGAAGCAAAGAGCGGACTTCAGCGTCTCCCGCGCGGAAGGCGCCAGTAGCCTCGCCGATTGTTTCCGCCGCGCTGGCGATCAGTCGATCAGGTTCCGGGGAGCGTCGCGATAGAGGCCGACCTTCGACGCCCCGACGCGGTCCATCCCCCGGGAGACGATCTGCTGGCATTTTGCGCGACCGCAACGATTACCAATGATCGATCCGGGCGCCCCGCACCTACCGCTTCGCCAATTCCTCGGTTGGTAATCCCGTTTCCGCCGAGCGCCGTGTCCGTATCAAAGACGAGCCGCTCCTTGACGTCGGCTCCTTCCTGCTCTCCTCAATAAGGAGGCACACATTCGTTGGCCCGGAAACGCTTGATTAGCCCGCTTTTCGTCTTTCACGCGGCTTTTCCGCGATACTTTTGGACCCGGCATCGGCCTTTGCCATGTGCGAGGCTGTACTCGCATTTCCCCGCACCCACTTCCAATTCCGGACGTCCGGCATGTCTTGGCCGTGCTTGCTGATGTAATGCTTGTGTTCGATGAGCTTGTCCCGGAGCATCTGCTTGAGATAGGCACCGCGAGTGCCCAGATCCGGCAGCCGATCAACCACATCGATAACCAGGTGAAACCTGTCGAGCTCGTTCTGCACACGCATGTCAAACGGCGTTGTGATGGTCCCCTCTTCTTTATAGCCGCGGACGTGTAGATTGCGGTTGGCTCGACGGTAGGTCAGCCGGTGGATCAGCCAGGGATAGCCATGAAAACCAAAGATAATGTGCTTGTCCTTCGTGAACACAGAGTCATAATCTTCGTCCGTCAATCCATGCGGGTGCTCCGTGCTGGATTGTAATTTCATCAGATCCACTACATTCACGACACGAATTCTCAATTCAGGAAGATGTTCCCTCAGGATTGAGACCGCGGCGAGAATCTCCAGTGTCGGTGTGTCGCCACAACAACCCATTACGACGTCCGGCTCGCCACCTTGGTCGTTGCTGGCCCATTGCCAGATGCCGATGCCTTCCGTGCAGTGCACTACCGCGGCATCCATCGTGAGCCATTGGGGAAGCGCGTGTTTACCAGCTACCACCACATTGACGTAGTTGCGGCTCCGCAGACAATGGTCGAAGACTGAAAGCAGACAGTTTGCATCTGGAGGCAGGTAGACGCGGACGATATCAGCCTTCTTGTTGATGACGTGATCCAGAAAGCCGGGATCCTGATGCGTAAAGCCGTTGTGATCCTGTTGCCAGACGTGAGAGGCAAGCAAATAATTTAACGACGATATTTTCCGCCGCCAGGGCAGCTCCATGCAGACTTTGAGCCACTTGGCATGTTGACTGAACATTGAATCGACGATGCGAATAAAGGCTTCGTAGCTGTTGAAGAGTCCGTGCCGGCCGGTCAACAGATACCCCTCTAACCAGCCCTCGCACTGATGTTCGCTCAACATCGAGTCAAGCACCTGTCCCGCCGGTGCAAGGAATTCGTCATTTTTCACTTTGCGAGCGTCCCACTGTCGATTGGTGACTTCAAACACCGCGCCCAAGAGGTTCGAGAGCGTTTCGTCGGGACCAAAGATGCGGAAATTGTGCTCTCCCTGATTCAGTTGGGTCACATCGCGTAGGAAGCGTCCCAGCACCTGCGTATCGCAGGCCTCGACCGCGCCAGGAAGTGGCACATGCACTGCGTGATCGCAGAAATCGGGCATTCTCAGATCTCGAAGCAGCAGTCCACCATTGGCATGCGGATTGGCGCCCATCCGGCGGTCCCCCTTCGGGGCGAGCTGTGCCAACTCAGCGATTAAGCGGCCGTTCTGATCGAACAATTCCTCCGGCCTATAGCTCCGCATCCAGCTTTCGAGCAACGGGACGTGCTCGGGATGCTCCGGATCCACCAGCATGGGTACCTGGTGCGCTCGAAAAGTCCCCTCGATCTGCAACCCATCGACGACTTTCGGTCCCGTCCAGCCTTTGGGTGACTTCAACACGATCATCGGCCATCGCGGTCGAGACGGGTCTTGCTTGTTGCGCGCATTTGCTTGAATGCGCCGGATGTCTTCAATCGCTGAATCCACCACCGTAGCCATGCGCTCATGCATCGTGTCCGGATCATCGCCCTCGACGAAGAGCGGCGCCCAGCCGCAGCCGCGCAAGAACTGCTCCAATTCTTCATCCTCAATGCGTGCCAGAACCGTCGGGTTGCTGATCTTGTAGCCATTCAAGTGCAAGATCGGCAACACGGCACCATCCGTGACGGGGTCCAGGAACTTGTTGGATTGCCAGGAAGTTGCCAAGGGACCCGTTTCCGCTTCACCGTCGCCGATCACGCAGGCGACTATCAGGCCGGGGTTATCGAATGCGGCCCCAAACGCGTGGCTCAAGGAGTACCCGAGTTCGCCGCCTTCGTGAATCGACCCCGGCGTTGTCGGTGCGACGTGGCTCGATATGCCGCCGGGAAAGGAAAATTGCTTGAACAGCTTCTTGAGCCCGGCTTCGTCCTGGGTGACGTTAGGATAGACTTCACTCCATGTGCCTTCGAGGTACACGTTGCCCACGATTGCGGGACCGCCGTGGCCAGGACCGGCGACGTAGAACATGTCCAGGTCATACTTGTTGATCACACGGTTCAAGTGCACATAGATGAAATTCTGACCCGGCGTGGTGCCCCAGTGGCTGACGACTAGCGGCTTGACGTCGGACAGTTGCAAGGGCCGCCTAAGCAGCGGGTTGTCATAGAGATAGATCTGTCCGACCGATACATAATTCGCCGCTCGCCAATAGGCATTGATCTTGTGAAGGAGTTCGGGTGTAAGAGTATCGGTTTTCATGGTTCAGGGATTCCGGTTTCAAGCGCGTGCACCTTCACCAGACGACGTTGGTAGCGAGGGGCTCCGCTAAAGTGAGCACGGTCGACTTGGTAAGCGCCGTAGTCCTCGATCTCATATCCCGAGGCGCGCGGCGACTCAGACTCAGCGCTCACATCGCCCGTGAATGCGCCGGAGATTTCGCTGGCGCAGTTCTGTCCACGGATCGTGATTGGCCCGGCGGCCGCCTGTACTGCGCGTGTGATCAGCGTTGAAGGCGGGCAGATTGGAATATCGGCCCCCGGACGCGTCACGCGGACCATAGAGGCAATGCTGGCGATTTCGCTCAGTTGCGGCGCCGTTCCATGCATCTTCCAGTTCCCCGCAATCAAGGGCCGCATGCTTTACTTACCCTTGCGCTTTAAAGGTGCTAAGGCCACGTTTTGCGAAAATAGCTGACTCTTGAGTGGAAGAATGTTGAGACACGAGACGCTCGACGCAGTACCCAAATCGGCGGATCCCGTAGCCGAGGCTGCGCGCCGGCGAGTGCTCGCGTCCGTTCGCTATCGCACATCGAGGGACGAACTCGTCTTTACGGTCGCACTTTGTCAGGCGTCAGGGTTGTGCCAACCGCCACCAGCCATGATCAAAGCGTCCGCCTCTTTGGGATCCCAGCTGTGGCGTCGATAAGGGCGCACCGGCCGATGGTTCTTAAGAACAGGGTCGTCCACTGCCCTGCGACCGCGGCTTGAAGACCCCGGCGGAGCACGCCCGTATCCGCCACCGGCCGAGGCTGGCGCCTCGGGCAGTGCCTACTGCGCTGCTTAGTCTACGAAATCAATCGCAATCGCGTCATTCATGTAAAGCGCTTGCCCGGCGAGCCACGCCCGCCGGGCAAAACGAAGTGAATGAGAGCGCTACTCGCTGATGGCCACGCCGTTGAAACCGGCGACGTCGATGGGGCTCGACGTTGCCGCAGGCGTGAGGTCTCCGTACACGTCGATGGCGTATACGGCAACGTAACCGTTGCCGCCGACACTGTAGATCACGGCAAGCCACTTGCTGTCACGGGAGACCGTGATGTCGGTCGGCGCCCCGGGCAACGGGAGTGACTTGTAGAACACCCCGCCGGCGCTGTCACTGAAGAATATTGAGATCGCGTGACCGGGGGAATTGCCGGTGTACCACACGTTCCCCGGCCCCTTCGCGACCCAGCAGGGGGCGTTGGTGGGATACGGCGGCGTTGGTCCGGTTATCGGGAAAACGCTGCGATCTTTGTCCACGATAGCGAAGCTGTCAGGACTGTGGGCCGGAGTGAATCCCAGGACATCCTCCCAGAACGCAGCTCCGAGCGGCGTATTGTTCGCCGTGCTTGGGAGCGTTACCGGTTCACTCGTTCCGCTGAGCGCCCCGTCCTGCCTGCGAAACAGCTGCAGAACGGATCCCGAGGTCAGTGTGACAGCCGCCCACTGTTTGCCAACGGCTATCTGCGCAGCCGAAGGATCGGTGAGTCTGACGACGGCTCCATCGACGCTCCCTGATGGCCACGAATGACTCTCGGCACAATTCGAGCCGACCACGAACAGATGTTCCCGGGTGAGCGCGACCGAATCAGGCTTGACGCACTCAGCTGCCAGATTTATGGCTCCTCCGACACTGATGGAGTCGTCATACCGTACGAGCTGACTGACGGTGTTTGACCCGTAGTTGGCTACGGCCCCGAGATCGTCCTTGAACTGCAGAATTCCGGCGTTAGTACTGGCGCCGCCGTTACCGTGCGTCGGCAACGTGTTCACCCAGGACAGCGATGGCGTCCCAGCCGTATCCAGCTTGAAGACGACGACCTCGTTGCCGCTCGGGTTATTGGTGCTCGTCAGCACGAAAACGCCACGTTCAGGCTCGCCGGCAACCGCCAGTGTGCTCGCGAGCAAGGTCGCCGCCAACACGCCGACGGCGCGAGCCGGATAAAATTTCTTAACCGTCTGAGAACTCATGGTCATCCCCTCGCAAGAAGTTCGTAATCGCTTGCCTTTTCCCAGCGCAACGTGATCCACGATGTGGTGTAGTCTTGGATCGCCACCGGATCACTAATCTGGGGACCCTTCAATTAAACGGAGCATTTGACGGGTGGTTATTCGCTCTGATCCCGTGCAAAGTTACGGCGCCGCGCGCTGCATGGCCGAAAATCAAGAAGGCGTCGAATTGAGGACGGCGGCGTAACTTTCTGGCTCCCTGCAGCGAACACCCGTGGACCCCGGCAGTAATCTGGACACACTGATGGCCCGCTACCAGGCGGGTGACTTCGCCGCAGCCACGGCACTCATCGAGTGCGTCGGCCCGCAGCTACACCGGTTTTTTCTTGCGCAATTTGTAAGCCGCGCAGACGCGGATGACCTGCTGCAGGAGACCTGGCTGCGCATACACCGGGTGCGGCACACCTATCGCCCGGGCGAGCCGGTGCTCCCGTGGTTTTATGCGATTGCGCGGCGCGTGCGCGTCGACCATTACCGCAAGGCGAGCCGGACCACTGCCCGCGAGCACAGCTTGGCGGAAATGTCCCAGGTGGCCGCGAGGGAGGATGGTCAGGCTGCTGACGATCTGGAGACGCTGTTGGCACCCCTCTCGGAAAGCCAGCGTGAGGTTATTCGCATGATGAAGGTGGCCGGAATGTCGTTGGAGGAGGTCGCACGGGCAACCTCGTGCAGTGTGGGAGCGGTGAAGCAGAGAGTGCACCGGGCGTACGAGAGTCTCAGAGCAAGGGCGAGCGCGCCGGGCCCGAAGAAAGGGCCGGGCGGGGGGCAGTCGTGAAAGACGACGAGATTGACGAAGTTCTGCAGAGGGCATCCGGGATCCCGCACGAGGTGGAGCCGGCGTTGCTTAAACGCGTCGCCAACTCGATCCATCCATCGTTGCGCCCGGTACGCCCGCTGCCGCCGACACGGGTGCTAACGGCCGGACTGATCCTGATCTGCGCGGCCGTTGCGCTGGTTGGAGCCGCGCGAACAGGGTTCTACGGCATTGAAAAGCTGAGTCTCTGGGAGCGCGTACTGATCTTCTCGACTCTGAGTATCCTCGCCTGGATGGCGGGTAAGGAGTTGGTTGCTGAATTCATTCCGGGAAGCCGGCATCGCTTCAGTCCCCACGCACTCCTGACGTTCGCCAGCGTGGCACTGCTGGGCGTTTTTGCACTGCTGTTCCGCAACTACCGCAGCGACCACTTCATCTCAGCCGGTATCGCGTGCCTGCTCAGCGGTCTTCTCGTTGCCATCCCGGCAGCCTTCCTGAGCTGGTTGCTGCTGCGGCGTGGCTTTGCGGTGAATCCGGTTTCGGCCGGACTGGTGGGAGGCGCACTTGCCGGCATAAGCGGCCTGACGATGCTGGAGCTGCAATGCGTCAATTTCCAGGCGCTGCATGTGCTCGTGTGGCACACCGCCGTGGTGCCCGTGAGCGCGGCAGCGGGAGCGCTCGTGGGTTGGGCGCTGCGCAGGCGATCGTAGTCGTTACAGGTTCCTCCTGAGCAGTTTCCGCTCAAGCGTTATGGCCGCCGACAGCATTCCGCCCTTCATGGCCCCCCCGTGATTCCAGTGCTGCCGACATCCTATCCCGTGAGGTACAGGAGTGATGCGCTGCAGAGGTCACTGTCGGGACTCGCGCCTTCCCGAGACAGTCCTCCCCGTGATGCAGTCTGTTGCAAAGCGGTGCGATCCGGCGCCCGGCTGACCCGGGATACGACCCGGCGCCAGCCAATTCGGGGCGAACACGATAGTCGCGCCCCTGTTCATCGGCACCTGACCGCCCTGCCTTGGCGGTCATGGACATTCTCAGGCAGCGCGACCATGTCGACGACGAAACGCCGCGGCGCGGTCGCGCCCGCATTGCAGGCAACGCCACCGCTGCTCTCTTCGGTCGATTCGTAGATTGTCCGGCGTCAGCGGGTGTCCCTTGCCACAATGGCTTGGGATATCCTCTCGCCGGATTTTGCGGCGATCGATATGGGGGAAGTGAACGACCGCCGTACTATTAGTACAAATCACGCCCCCGCTACCAATCTTATTTGGGTCCATTCCGGTTGGATAGGTGGCGTTTTATACCGGATGGTAGCGGGCGGACATGCCGATGAGCCCAAGCCTGCAAGTTGACTGGGCCGCGGTCTGCTGCGAACGACTCTACGTAAGTCAAGCAGTCTGGGTGCCTTTTTCGACGCCCCGGGTGGACTACCGGTCAGGCTATTGCCGACACTTGGTGAGCCTTGCGGCGTCTCACGTAAAGCTGGCTCCCGAGTAATGTCAATTGGTCAGCGCGATGGAGGATATAGAGAAAAGTGAGGGGTTCTCGGGTCCTCCCTGGCCGATGGAAGTCAACGCGCCAGTTGTTTGATCGAGCGATAGCACGAAGATAGCGGCCGGAGCAGCTCCCGGGCCGATCCCGTCCGAGGCCGTCCCAGCGTAAACAAACGCTGCTGAGGGATCGGCAGCAACAGCCCCGCACGACTGCAGGGGCCCGAACGGCGATCCGGGAACTGAAGCCAGAGCTCCGGTGCCAGGATCGATGGATAATACGGCGAGGCAATTCCCCGCCGCCCCTCCTGGCAGAGGACTTGTGCTGACGATCAGGAACTTGCCGGACGCATCGATCGCGATCGAGTTTGGAATCCCGTCGACACTAAACGGTGATCCGGGTACAGCGGTGAGCGCGCCCGAGCTCGCATCGATCGAAAAGGCGACCACCCCTCCGTCCTCTCCGACATTCACCCCTGATTGGTAGCTTGCGTAGAAGAACTTCCCTGTCGGATGAACGGCCATCTGCCCGGTTGACACATACGAAGTAGCCGTGGTCATGGGTGATACTGGACTCCCGGGAACGGCGCTGAGCGCGCCGGTCGCCGAGTCAATTGAGAAACCCGCGAATTGCAGCAGCGCGGGGGACTGACCATTCAAGTGGTTCTGGTAAAGGTATCGCCCGTCGGGTGTTATCACAGGATTCCCGATAGGGACGTTGTTGCTGCCCAAAGAGACAGACGACGTCCGGTTAAGGGCACCCGTTTCCGAATTGATTGCAAAGACCGACAGAACATAGCTTGAGAAAACGCCTGAGTTTGAGAGAGCGCTGGCCGAGGACGCGTAGAGAAAGTCCGCCGTGGGGTGTGCCACCAGGCCCACCGGCGTATCGAACAGTGACAAGCTTCCAGCGCCAGTCAACGAACCATCCGGATTGATCTGGAAG
>Ga0209007_1000113_pt1 | contig 47722 bp, 45 predicted proteins | sample JacPinW_OM1H0_O2_FD_187961 | JGI IMG/M metagenome (GOLD analysis project Ga0209007, IMG submission 187961) | Forest soil microbial communities from Algoma, Ontario, Canada - Jack Pine, Ontario site 1_JW_OM1H0_O2 (SPAdes) (version 2) | ecosystem: Environmental > Terrestrial > Soil > Boreal... | reverse complement strand
GCCGATCAAGGTAATGGCTGCCGATGTCTCCGCGGCGAAACCGCCGAACGGGTTCAGCTTGGTGATCCGCTGGCCCATCGTCTTGACCACGCGCCAGCCCCCGGACATCGTTCCCCCGGCCATGGCCAACGCACAACAAATGATAACCCAATCCGGCACCCGATAGGTGCCGATCACCCCGCCCGTGACCAGCGCGGCAGTAATGATCCCCATGCTCTTCTGCGCGTCGTTCGTGCCGTGGCTGAAGCTGAAAGCGGCCGCCGAAACCAGCTGAAGCCTGCGGAACCAGCGATCCACTTTCTGCGGCGCCTGTTTGTGCACGATCCAGCTTGTCGCCACCGTGACGATCACGCCCGCCACCAGCCCAATCAGAGGACCGATGAAAATGAATATCACCGGCATCACCCAACCGTGGACGATGATCGCTCGAAATCCCACCGCGGCAATCGCCGCTCCACCGTATCCGCCCATCAGTGCGTGCGAGGAACTGCACGGAATGCCCAACCGGATGGTCGCGTAGTTCCAGATGATCGCGCCGAGCAGTCCCGCCAGCAGAACTTGCGGAGTCACCATATCCAGCCGCACCAGCCCTTTGCCGACCGTCGCCGCCACCGCCGTCCCGAACGTGAGCGGCGCCACCAAATTCCAGAACGCGGCCCAGATCACCGCCCACAGCGGCCGCAACACTCGCGTTGATACGACCGTGGCGATCGAGCTGGCCGCATCGTGCCAACCGTTCGTGAAATCGAAGGCCAGGCTAACCACCACAATTACGATCAGCAGATGGAACGAGCTCACGACGCAACTCCGGCAGCCAAGTTTCCAGCTTCAGCCGGAACTACTGCTGTCGATGGGGCGAGCCGGGTAGGTTTCAACACGTGTTCAGGCGTTCTTCAGAGTGACCGTCTCGATGACGTTTGCCACGTCCTCGCACTTATCCGCGGCGAATTCCAGCGTTTCGATGATTTCTTTCCACTTGATGATTTCTACCGGGTCTTTTTCCTGTTCGAACAGGTTCACGATCAGGTCCCGGCATTGCCGGTCCGCGAGATTTTCCAGCCGGTTGATTTCGATGCAGTGATCCAGGATTCCATTTCCCTTGTCGAGCAGCTTCACCGCCGCCACGATCTGCGTCGCCGCCAGCCGAACCGTCGTCGCCAGGTCCGCCACGCCCGGGCGAAGCGCCCGCACGCGAAACGTCACGATGCGCGTCGCGGCTGCGTCCACCAGATCGATCACATCGTCGATCTTGCTCGCCAGCTCGTGAATATCCTCCCGGTCGAATGGCGTCACGAACGTCTGATTGAGTTTCCGCAAGATCGCGTGGGTAATGGCGTCTCCCGTGTGCTCATACTCTTCGACCTTGTCCGCTTTGGAGGCCACCTCGGCGAAGTTATCCAGCATTTCCACCATCGCGATCGCGCCGGCCTCCACGTTTTCCGCCTGCTGGATGAACATCTGGAAGAAGGATTTCTCGCGGGGCAGTATTTTCCGCAATAAACCGGGTTTCAAGCTTGAGCCTCCGGGGCCGGGATTGTTACAGGAGGATGAACACTATACCAATCCCAGTCTTCGGGCAAGAAACCCGGCCTCTTCACCTATCCGAGGCCGTCGGCGATTCACTACGAATGTAGTGACCAGCTGCGTTCCGGTGACTTCACTTAACTCCTTTCGCCATGTATCCTTCCGCGTGCACTGGCCGCCGATCCATCATCCGGTCTTCCTGTTTTCCGCCGCAGTCCTGGCCGGCATCATCAACTCGGTCGCCGGAGGCGGCAGCTTCATCACCTTTCCCGCCTTGATCTTCACGGGAATGGCTCCGATCCTCGCCAACACTACCAATACCGCCGCTGTGTGGCCCGGCACCGTCGCCAGCACCGTCGCCTACCGCAAGGCATTCACGCCGCAGGCGCGAAAGCTTCTGCCGGCCCTCACGATCACGGGCATTGCCGGCGGAATCCTCGGCGCGCGGATTTTGCTGATCACTCCGCAGTCGGTTTTCATGCGCATCGTCCCGTGGCTGCTGCTGGGCGCGACGCTGCTTTTCCTTTTCAGCCCGCGCATCACCGCCTGGATTCGCAACCGCGCCCACCTGAAATCCGGGGAAGCGGTCGGCGGCTCGGGCACGCCCCCCTCCCTGATGGCCGCAGTGCTTTTTCTGGAGCTCCTGGTCTCGATGTACGTGGGTTACTTCGGGGCCGGCGTGGGAATTCTGTTCTTATCGCTGCTCGCGCTGATGGGGCTGGAGGACATTCACACTTTGAACGGCATGAAGACGCTGTTGGTCAGCATCGTGAACGGCGTTGCACTGGGCACATTCATCCTTGCCCACAAGGTGATTTGGCCGCAGGCGCTGCTGATGCTCGTCGGCGCGCTGATCGGCGGCTACGGCGGCGCCTGGGTAGCCCAAAAAATGAATCCGCAGCACGTGCGCTGGCTGGTGATCGCCATCGGCTTCGCCATGTCCGCCTACTTCTTCCTCCACAAATCGTAGCGCCGGTTTTCACCCCGGCGTTTTTCTGATGCGTCAGCTCCGCGAATCCATCGGCTGCGCGCGAGCCGGTCGTCGATATCCATTCGCGGCTGAATCGATCGGCCCTCATCCGTCGTTAATGAAGGAATCTTCGTCGATCTCGGGTGTCCTCCCACCGCGTTTCGACATCCAAAGAATGTGTCGTATCATTCCTCAGGCTGCCGAACACCTCATACCGAAAGGAACTCCCATGCCACCCAAAGCGGATTTAAAGGATGCGAAAGAACGGCGCAAGGCGCCGATAGCGACCCCCTCCGACATTCGTCCCGAAGCGGTCAAGGACATTTCCGGCGCGCTGAACGCGTTGCTCGCCGACGTATTCGCTCTCTACATCAAAACCAAGAATTTCCACTGGCACATGAGTGGCCCGCATTTTCGCGATTACCATCTGCTGCTGGATGAACATGCCGACCAGATTTTCGCGATGACCGACGATATCGCCGAGCGCGTCCGCAAAATCGGCGGTACCACAATTCGCTCGATCGCCCATATCTCCCGGATCCAACGCATCAGCGACAATGACGCCGATTTCGTCGATCCCGGCGACATGCTCGCCGAGCTGCAGGACGACAATAAGAACCTCGTAGTCAGCCTGCTGGCCGCGCACGGCTTGTGCGATGACGCCAACGATGTGGCCACCGCCAGCCTGATCGAAAACTGGATTGATGAAACGCAGCGCCGCGTCTGGTTCCTGTTTGAAACGACGCGCCGCAACTAACGAACGCTCATGGTGGGCGAGGCTTGCCTCGCCCACACTTCACATTTCGCTTCGAACGAACGCTGCGAAGCTGGCTTCGTTGTCCGCGACTCTCACTTGGGCTTGATATGAAAAATCCTTTCCGCATTCCCGTGATAAATCTTCTCGCGTTCGGCCGAGCTGATCGGCGCTGAATCCATCCACGCCACCGCCGGCGCCGAGGGCTGATACGGATAATCGATCGCCCACAGGACGTTGTCCACGCCGAGAGCCTTGATCGAAAAATCCAGCGCGAGATCCGATTCCTGCCCGCTGGTGGTGATCACGAAATTGCGTTTGAAATATTCGCTCGGCTTCAGCTTTGTTTTCGGAGCGCTCCCCCGGTTCTGAGCGTTCTTGTTCATGTAATCCAGCCGCCACAGCCAGAAATGCACCGCCTCGCCCATGTGCCCGACGCAGATTTTGAGTTTGGGGAAGCGGTCGAACACGCCGCTCACCATCATCCTCACGGCGTGCGTGGAGACCTCGATGCCATATCCCCACTGCGCGCTATCGAGGCCGTAGTCGCGGAACGGCGCCGCCAGACCGTCGGAAGGCGCCCGCGGGTGAATGTAAATGCAGCCGTCGAGATCCTCCGCGGCCTCGAGAATCGGAAAATATTTCGGGTTGTCCAGGTATTCATTGTGCGTATGCGAATTCAGAATGAAGCCGTTGAGCTTCAGTTTCTTTATCGCGCGTTCCATTTCTTTCGCCGCGCGCTTGGGCGACTGCGGCGCGAACGTCGCCAGCCCCGCAAACCGCGTCGGATGCCGCCCGATCACCGCCGCCAGCTTGTCGTTGGCGAGCTCGGCCAGCTCCGTCGCGGTGTCCGCGTCAAACATCTGAACGCCGGGCGCCGTCAGCGACAACAGATGCATGTCCACGCCGTTCGCGTCCATATCCTTCAGTCGTTCTTTCTCGAGATCGAGCAGCCGCGGCAGCAGCCGCGCCTGCACGTCATCCACTTTCGCGTCGTAAATCCGCGACACCAGAATCAAATCGAGGCTGTTGCCCGGCGCGCGCGCCACATCGCGCAGCGCTGCGGCAACTTCCGGCACCGAAAACGCCTCTTCCGTCGCAATCCGGCGAATCAATTTCGCAGCAGGTGTCATAAATGATTCCTCTCTTCAGGTTTTCAATGGGTTCCGCTCGGGAAACATATCACACGGGAGCGCAGGGCCGCTCGATCCAAGTGGAAACGCAGACGAGCGAGAATCGCGGAAACAATGGGAGGCGGACGACGAGGACGATCAGGAAATCCAGTGAAAATGTAGATTGGATCGTGCTCGATATGGGCAGCGCGAAGCCTGAGCCGTGAAGACATCGCCGCGGGCGACGAACCTGCGCTATGATCCGTCGCTCGCCGATGCCCACAAGAAGCGCCTCTTCGATCGTCGCCGATCCGCGCAACACCTCGCATTCCTGGTGGCCGGTCACCATGATGCTGGCGTGTTCGCTGCTCAGTTATATGGACCGCCAAATCCTCGCCGTGCTTTCGCCCATGATCCTCGCGGACCTGAAACTCAATGCCGAAAAATACGCCGAAATCATCAGCTCGTTCAGCGTCGCCTACATGCTCGGAAATCCGGTCTGGGGCGCTGTCCTGGACCGCATCGGTCTGCGTCGCGGGATGACCATCGCCGTCACCATCTGGACAGTCGCCTGTGGTGCGCATGCGGTGCTGAGCGGCTTTCTCGGCTTCGCCGTGGCGCGCGCGATTCTCGGATTCGGCGAAGGCGCCACGTTTCCCGGCGGCCTGCGAACTGCGTCCGACTGGCTACCCACGCACCAGCAGTCGCGCGGCCTGGCCGTTGCCTATAGCGGCGGATCGCTCGGCGCGATCATCACGCCGCTGATCGTGACTCCGATTGCCCTGGCGTACGGGTGGCGCGCGGCTTTTATCGTCACGGGCGTCGCGGGCCTGGCCTGGGTGTTCGCCTGGCGCGGCACGGTGGATTTTTCGGCCGAGTCCGGGGCCACGCAGACGCGACGCATCACTCTCCCGAATCCCTTCGAGCGCCGCTTCTGGAGCCTTGTCGCAGCCTACGGGATTTGCGCGCTACCAATCGGCGTGATTCTCTATCTCGCGCCGCTTTACCTCGCGCAAGTCATCGGTCTCACGCAAGGACAACTCGGCCGAATTCTCTGGCTGCCGCCGCTTGGCTGGGAAATCGGCTATTTCTTCTGGGGGTGGTTCATCGACCGCTTCGCCGCAGGCAACGCGCGCCCGGCGTGGCTGTTCTGGAGCTTCGCGGCTCTCGGACTTCCGCTCATCCTGGTCCCGCGACTCCACGCCGCGGCCGCAGTGCTCGGCCTCATGTTCTGGTCGATGTTCATCGCCTCCGGCTTTGTGGTGGGCTCATTGCGCACGGGCGCGCTCGCCTATCCGCGCGAGCAAACCGGCCTCGTCGCCGGCATCGGCGCCGGCTCCTGGTCGCTCATCGTCGCGATGCTCCTTCCAAGCCTCGGCCGAATGTTCGATCGGCATCACTACGCCAACGCCTTTCTGTTCGTGGGAATCGTGCCTGTAATCGGCGTCCTCTGCTGGCAGGCCCTCACGCTTCCGTCCAATTCGGCGCCCGCTCCTTCCACATCGTCATCTTAAGCGAAGTCGAAGGGGCGCTCCCGACGGCTGCTCGAACTGCCATTCGAGCGGATTGCGATATTCTCGGTGCGGGTGTATCGTGACGCCCAGTTAGGCCCCGTCTGCCGGCCCCATCTCATCCTCGAGAGGGAAACATGAAAAAGCTCATTCCTGCTGGTTTCCTCCTGGCTCTGTTGATCCCCTCCGCGGCTGCGGCTCAAAGCGCATTCGACGGAACGTGGAAAGTCGACATGAAAACCGCGCAATTCCCGGCGAAACCCGACAGCTATCTGCTGAAAGACGGTGAGTATGAATGTGCCACCTGCATTCCACCTGTAAAAGTAAAAGCCGACGGCTTGGACCATAAGGTCACCGGTCATCCCTACTACGACAGCGTCGCGATCAAAGTCATCAACGATCGTTCCGTTGAGGAGACCGACAAGAAAAACGGAAAAGTGGTCACCACTGCAACGACGGTCGTCTCCGCCGATGGCAAGACCGCGACGTTTGAATACACCGACAGCAGCGACACGAACGGAGCGCCCGTCACGGGAAAAGGCGAGGTAATGCTCGTAAAGGCGGGGCCCGCGGGATCGCACGCAATCTCAGGTGATTGGAAGATGTCGAAGCTTGAGTCGGTTTCCGACAACTCGTTGCTGATCACGTACAAAATCGACGGCGACTCGCTGACGATGAGCGAACCGACGGGACAGTCCTACGTGGCGAAACTTGACGGCACGGAGGCTCCGTTCGAGGGCGACCCGGGCCTGACGACCGTTTCCGTGAAACGCATCGACAAGAACACCATTCAGGAAACCGACAAGCGCGACGGCAAGGCGAAGTTCGTGGTGCGCATGACGATCTCGGCGGACGGCAAGTCTCTCGCGTTCACGAGCCAGGACGTTGAACGCGGCACCACGTCGAAAGTCTCCGCAACGAAGCAGTAGGGCTTCAAGTCCGGGGAGCTCGGTCTTGCGTTGACGGTTGCTTCACCGGGCTCTGCGGATCCTTAGCTCACTCTATTCACGATAAATTTATTTGAACGCAGAATACTGCGTGGCGTAGCCTTTCGTTCTATCGAAACTCCCTTGTAGGCGCGCCTGAAAGGAGATTTCCATGGCCTCCCCTCCGAAACTCATCGGCCCCGGCGGAAGACTTTTTGCCGAGACGTTGCCGGGAAGTGACGAAAGCACTTTTCGCACCGACAATACCAGCGCGGCATACTACAACTCGCCTTACTACAAGCTGCACCAGTACCAGGTGCAGGCGATTCCGGCACCGCGCAAGAACGCCACGCCGCAGCTCGACCTCGTCGATTTCGTCGGTCCCGAGATCATTACCGCGATCCAACGCGCCGGGACGATCACGTTCCACTCCGTCGGCGATACGGGTGCTGCCAAGGTGAATCGGGCGCAAACTATCCAGCGCGCAATTGCCGACGAAGCTGAAGTTGCCGACGCGATGTCCGCGGAGGTTGCCAGCGGCGGCACGAACGGACCGGCGTTCTTTTTTCATCTCGGCGACGTGATCTACAATTTCGGCGAAGCGCAGTATTACTACGATCAGTTCTACGAGCCTTTTCGCGCCTACGACCGCCCGATTTTCGCGATTCCCGGCAATCACGATGGAATGGTTTTTGGCCAAAGCTCCAGCGCGCCACAGGTTCCCACGCTCGACGCGTTTCTGACGAACTTTTGCGCAGCGACCGAGGGACCTTCACCCGACAGCGGCGGTCTGGTTCGCAGCGTGATGACGCAGCCCGGCGTCTATTTCACGCTGGACGCGCCGTACGTTTCGATCATCGGCGTCTACAGCAACGTCCTCGACGGCCCCGGCGTGATTTCTTCGCAAGGCGGCCATTTCCCGATCGTCGATGATCAGCTCACATTTCTCGTCAGCGAACTGAAGCGGCTGGCGCCCGATCGAAACGCTGGCAATCGCGCGGTGATCGTCGCCGTGCATCACCCGCCGCTTTCCGCCGACGCGCAACACGCAGGTTCGACGGGAGTGCAGACCGATCTCGACGCGGCGTGCCAGGAGGCCGGACTCTGGCCGGACGCCGTGCTTTCCGGCCACGCGCACCTCTACCAGCGTTTCACGCGGATCGCCGGGCCGAACAAGAAACAGACCCCGTACATCGTCGCGGGAAGCGGGGGATTCGCGATTACGCCTCCGCAGGCGAAGCTCGGGCCGGCGCCCATCACCGTCGGCGACCATACGCTCGAAGTCGATCCCATCGTCAAGTTTGGCTACCTGACGGTCACATGCGACGGAAAAACGCTGTGCATCAACTTCAAATCTCCGGCAAGCGGGGGAGGAGTTGACGTGCTCGATTCCGTCTGCGTGGATCTGAAAAGCGGGACGATCGTGGCACCATCGAAGTCGAAGAGTAATGCTGGTTTCGCGCACTCGACTTCGAACGCAGCGGCAAGTTCCCGGCGGTCGAAAAAGGCTTCGTCTGGCGGGCGCGGACGCGGATCACGATAAGCCTTATTGTGTTTTTGGCTTGCCGGCCTGCGCGTCCATGGCCGCTGCGTTTTTCGCGCACGGGTCTTGCAGCGCACCGCTAATCTGAGTGCATCCGTGAAACGCTCCGGCTGCGTCCGCGAAGCGATGCAGGTTCTGGAAATCCATGCCGAGCACATATAAATCCGTCTGGTCTTGAACCGGATTTCCCTTGGTTGCTTGTTCCAGCTCTTTTGCCGAATTGTCATAATCTTCGCGGCGAAAATAGGCCAGGCCAAGCGCGCTATGCGTTTGAAAAGTCCGCCGAGCTTTTGCCGCGGCGAACTATGTGCAATCACCGCTTGGCCCAGAGGGTCAAGCGTGCGTTCGTTGCGAGAAATGTTCTGCCAGTATGGCGTCGGGAATTACCGGCCGGCGCCTGCGGCGGGCAGAGTCTATTGAGCGGCGCGCCTGGCCGGGACTATTGAGCCGCGCTCCTGGCCGGAGCGACGCGGGTCCAGAAATCGGTGAATTCGATGGTGTCGAAGAAGGCCACGACGTCGATTATTTTTTCGTCCTTCATTCGCATGTACCACGTGTAGGTGTTTTGGTAAGGTTTGCCGTCGAAGAATGCGATGACCATGTCGCCGTCGGCGTAGAGGGCGCGGACGGTGGGGACGAAACGCTTCGACATGCGCGCGCCGAATGGAGTGATGACCTCGTCGATGAATTCTTTTTTGCTGTTGTAGGTGCGCGACATGGGCGAGTTGCCGACGATCGTCCATTTCGCGTCGTCGGTGAGGATGTCGAAGAGGCCGCCGGTGCCGGCGACCCATTTGTCGAAGCCGGATCGGATGATCTGCTTGTTGCGCGATTCGATGGAGTTAGCGTCGCGAGTCATGTGTTCCTCTCATTCCCAGGCTCGAGGAGCCGTCGACCTGGGAGCACGCTCCTGTGCAGTGTCCTGCCGCGTGTGCGATTTGGCAAGGCCGGCGATGCGGCGATGCGGCACGAGCCGACTCTGCCGGGATTACGACCCCGGCGCTTCCCTTGAACCTGCGGCCAAGAAAAACAAAGGGCGGTTCGGTCTTGCGACCGAACCGCCCCGGTGCCGCGCTTACGTCCGCGGCGCTGCATTCAAATCTAGGACTAGTACATGCCGCCCATGCCGCCACCGCCTGGCATGCCGCCACCGGCGCCAGCGCCAGCGCCGGACTTCGTCTCTTCCTTGATGTCGGCGATGAGGGCTTCGGTGGTGAGCATCAGGCCGGCGATGGACGCGGCGTTTTGGAGAGCGAGGCGGGTGACCTTGGCGGGGTCGATAACGCCCGCCTTGACCAGGTCGCCGAACTCTTCGGTTTCCGCGTTGTAGCCGAAGTTATCGTCCTTCGATTCGCGAATGCGGCCGACGATCACAGCGCCTTCCTGACCGGCGTTGAGTGCGATCTGCCGCATGGGCTCCTCGAGAGCGCGCTTCACGATGTTGACGCCGATGGCTTCGTCATCGTGGAGCTTGAGCTTGTCGAGCGCTGCCGCGCAACGGACCAGAGCCACGCCGCCGCCGGGAACGATGCCTTCCTCGACCGCCGCGCGGGTTGCGTGCATGGCGTCTTCGACTCGAGCCTTCTTTTCCTTCAACTCCATTTCAGTTGCCGCGCCGACCTTGATGACGGCCACGCCGCCGACGAGCTTGGCAAGGCGTTCCTGCAACTTCTCCTTGTCATAGTCGGAGGTGGTGTCTTCGACCTGCGCGCGGATCTGACGGACGCGGCCTTCGATCTCGCTGGCCTTACCGCCGCCTTCGACGATCGTGGTGTTGTCCTTGTCGATGGTGATCTTCTTGGCGCGGCCGAGGTCTTCGACCTTCACGTTCTCGAGCTTGATGCCGAGATCCTCCGTGATGGCCTTGCCGCCGGTGAGGGTGGCAATGTCCTCGAGCATAGCCTTGCGGCGATCGCCAAAGCCGGGCGCCTTCACTGCGGCGCACTGGAGCGTGCCGCGCAGCTTATTGACGACCAGGGTCGCCAGCGCCTCGCCTTCGACATCTTCCGCAATGATCAGCAGGGGCTTGCCCATCTTGGCGATCTGCTCGAGCAGGGGAAGCAGGTCCTTCATCGAGCTGATCTTCTTTTCGTGGATCAGGATGCGGACGTCTTCAATGGCGCATTCCATCCGCTCGGGATCCGTGACGAAGTAGGGCGAGAGGTAGCCGCGGTCGAACTGCATGCCTTCGACCACCTCGAGCGTCGTTTCCATCGTCTTCGATTCCTCGACGGTGATGACGCCGTCCTTGCCGACCTTCTTCATGGCCTCGGCAATGATGGAGCCGATCTGCTTGTCGTTGTTGGCGGAGATGGTGCCGACCTGCGCGATCATGTCGCCCTTGACGTCCTTGTGGAACTTGGCGATTTCCTCGACGGCGACTTCGACGGCCTTTTCGATCCCGCGCTTGAGAGCGGTGGGGCTGGCGCCGGCCGCGACGGTCTTGACGCCTTCGCGGAAGATGGCCTGTGCGAGCACGGTGGCGGTGGTGGTGCCGTCGCCGGCCACATCGGAAGTCTTGCTGGCGACTTCACGCACCATCTGCGCGCCCATGTTTTCGAGCGCGTCCTGCAGCTCGATTTCTTTTGCTACGGTGACGCCGTCCTTGGTAATGATCGGCGCGCCGAACTTCTTTTCGATGACCGCGTTACGCCCCTTGGGGCCCAGCGTGATCTTGACGGCATCGGCCAGAATGTTGACGCCGCGAAGGATCGCCTGGCGCGAATTCTCGCCGGTAATGATTTGCTTTGGCATTTCTATGTCTCCTCTTTCGTTTCGTGCTTAGGATGTTTGCGTGCGGCTCCTGGCAGGGCGGGCAGGCCCGCTGAGGTCAGGAATGCCGGAAGTTTACTTTTTGCCGCCGGCCGCTTTGGCCGCGCCGCCGATCTTAGCGAGGATCTCGTCTTCCTTGAGAATCATGAATTCCTCGTCGTCGACCTTGATGTCGTTGCCGCTGTATTTGCCGAAAAGGATGCGATCGCCTACTTTTACGTCGAGAGCGATCCGGTCACCCTTCTCATTGATTTTGCCGGCGCCCACGGCGACCACTTCGCCCTCTTGCGGTTTCTCTTTCGCCGAGTCAGGTATGATGATGCCGCCCTTAACGGTTTCTTTCTCTTCCAGCCGGCGGACGAGCACACGGTCGTGGAGAGGAGTGATATTGACAGCCATTTTTGCGATTCCTCCGATGGTCCCGCACGGGGCGGGATGGTTTGCTGAGTGTCGCCTTGAGGAAAGCGCCGTTTAGCACTCTCATAAGGCGAGTGCTAATATAACAAAGAATGATCGGCTGTCAAAGGAATTTTTATGGGGCGAAGGGGCAATCCTGACCAGGCTCATGTATTGTAAGTGCAACCGTATCATCACGGTATAGGAATGGCGCTGAGCTCGAAAATCGAGGGATTCGTTTTGGCTGGCGGACGAAGCTCGCGGATGGGGCGCGAGAAAGCTCTGCTGGATGTCGGCGGAGTGCCGCTGATTGTGCGCACGGTGCGGCTGGTTGAATCGGTCACCGGATCGGCGACGGTGGTTGGCGAGACGCCGGGAATTCGCGCGCTGGGACTCGACACCGTCGCCGACGATTGGCCTGGCGTCGGACCGCTGGGCGGAATTGCCACAGCGCTGCGAGCGTCGCGCGCGCCGTGGAGCCTGGTTGTGGCGTGCGACTTGCCGTATCTCACGAAGGCGTGGCTCGAGTACCTGGTGTCGCGGGCGCTGGCTTCCGATGCCGATGCGGTCATCGCGATGAATGCGAGCGGTGCGGAGCCGCTTTGCGCCGCCTATCGCGACAGCACCGAGTGGGCCATCCGTTCGGCCCTGTCGCTCGGGAATTTAAAAGTCCGCAGCATGCTCGAAAATCTGCGCGGGGAAGTGATCGAACCTCAAGAATGGAAACGGTTTGATTCCGACGGGTACCTGTTCAAGAATATGAACTCACCTGAAGATTACGACCAAGCGCGGGAGCGACTGGGCAAGGGCGTGGCGCCTGACCTAGGAGCGGACTCGGACGGACGATGAGCGGCCACTACCTCGAATTCAAAAATGTCTCGAAAGCGTTTGACGGCAACGCGGTGCTGAAGGACGTAAGCTTTTTCGTCGATCAGGGCGAAACGGCGGTGATCATGGGCCGCAGCGGAGTGGGGAAGTCCGTGTCGCTGAAACTGCTGCTGGGATTTCTGGAGCCGGACGCCGGGCGAATCGTGGTGGCGGGCGAGGACGTTACCGGATGGACGGAAGCGCAGTTTGAAAAAATCCGGCGGCGCGTGACGATGGTTTTTCAGTCGGGGGCGCTTTTTGATTCGCTGACGGTGGCGGAAAACGTGGCGTTTCCGCTGGTGGGGCGGAGCGACAGCGCGCCGGAGGAAGAAATCGACCGCAAGGTCAAAGAGCTGCTCGAGATGCTGGAAGTCGCGGAGTTCGCGGACCGGCTGCCGGCAGATCTGCCGACTGGGACGAAGCGGACCGTGGCCATTGCGCGGGCGCTGGCGGAAAATCCCGAAGCGATTTTATATGACGAGCCGACGACGATGGTCGATCCGCTGATGGCTTCGCACGTGAGCGACCTGATCGTGAAATTGAAACAGACGCTGCACAAGACTTCCATCGTGGTGACGCACGATACGCACTTGGCGAAGAAACTGGCTGACCACGTGATTTTTCTAAACGAATGCCGCGTGGCGTTTTTCGGCACATGGAAGGAACTGGAAGCCTCGAAGGATCCCTTCCTACATAATTTTCTGCTGCAGGACGAACTGATACCCGCGCTGGACGAGACCGCGTGAGCGATTACAACTCATCCGATCCCAAGAATCAGCTGCGGCGGGCGATCGGACCGTGGGATTTGCTGCTGTTCAACGTGGCGAGCGTGGTGGGGCCGCGGTGGGTCGCCGTGGCCGCGAACAGCGGCCCATCGTCGATCAGCCTTTGGGTCCTTGCGGCGGTTTTGTTTTTCCTGCCGACGACGTTCATTCTGACCGAACTTTCCACGCGATTTCCCGAAGAGGGTGGCCTTTACGTTTGGACGAAAAAAGCGTTCGGGGAATTTCACGGGTTCGTCGCCGGATGGACGTATTGGGTGTACACGTTGTTCTACTTTCCCGCATTGCTGATGGCAAGCGTAGCGATGTGCGTCTACGTTGGCGGCAGCGGGGCGGCGCATTTGGCGCAGAATCGCGGATTTTTGCTTGTGGGCTCGTTTCTGCTGCTGTTCGCGGCTGTGGCGCTGAATATCGTGGGAGTGGGCATCGGGAAGTGGCTGCAGAACGCGGGCGGCGTGGGGACGTACGTACCGCTGGTAATGCTGGTGGGCATGGGAATTTATCTGTGGCGGACGCATGGATCAGCGACGCATTTCACGTGGATGAACATCCTGCCACAGTGGAATTGGGACACACTTAATTTCTGGCCGAAGATCGCGTTTGCCTACAGCGGGCTGGAGTTGGGCGCCGCCATGAGCGAGGAAATCCGCAATCCGCGCACGACCTTTCCGCGCGCTCTCGCTGGCTCAGCGATTTCGATCGTGCTGATCTACGTCTCCGCCACGATGGCGTTGCTGGCGATCCTGCCGGCGAACGTGGTGGACCCCAAGAGCGGAGTGTTTCAAGCGCTGACCGCGGGTTCGACGACGCTGCGCATCGCGTTTTACGGGATCTTCGCGGCGATTCTGGTGGTATTCGGAAACGCGGGAGGCGTGGGAGCGACGGTAGCGGGTGTGGCGCGAATTCCGTTTGTCGTGGGGATCGATCGCTACATGCCAGCGGTTTTCGGGAGGATTCATCCGAAGTGGAAGACGCCGTGGATCGCCATGCTGGTGCAGGCGGGAATTTCGCTCGCGATTCTGCTGGCCACGCAGTGGAAATCAACCGCGAACAACGCGTACTACTTCCTGGTCGACGCGACAAATATTCTGTATTTCATTCCGTTCGTTTATATTTACGCGGCCGTCATCCGGCTGGCGTACGTCGGAAACCGCGAAGGGAACAAGGACGCTGCGCTGATTCCTGGCGGGAAGGTTGGGGTCTGGGTGGCGGGGTCTGTAGCCATGTTCGTAACGATCATGGCGATCGTTTTCTCGTTCGTGCCCTCCCCCGGAGAAACGAAGTGGATTTTCGAGATCAAGCTGGTTCTGGGGACGATCGGATTCATTGGAATCGGGCTTATTCTTTATTATCGAGGGTGGAGCGCCAAGCGGCGCGAGGCTCGCTTGCAGGCGGCCGGTTAACGTTCTCGCCGGACCGATTTAGAATGAACACGAATGGGCGCCGGAACTAAATAGACAGTGTGCTGATAAAGCACAGAGATCATAGAGAAGAGCTGGAACCCACCGCCAAGACGCAGAGGGCGTAGAGTGATTCAAGCGCGCCAGTCCTGAGACTCGCGCTCCCAGATTTGAATTCGGGAGTTACGTCGACTTCGAACAGTGTTTTCTTGCGACCACGCATGAATTCTCCACTCATTTTTCGGGCGAGCTTTCGTACCGGCATCACGCTGAAGGGAATTGACGGCCTGCTGGAGGCGATCGGCGGGGTACTGCTGTGGTTCATCAAGCCGGAACAGCTTGGCACGACCCTGCAGGAAATTTTTGAACACGAACTGTTGCGCGATCCGCACGATATTCTGGCGAGGCACCTGCTGCATACGTCCGAGAAAATCGCCCAGAGCGACGCTCTGTTCGCTTCCATCTTCTTGTTGAGCCACGGGCTGGTGAAGGCGCTGTTGTCGGTACTGCTGTGGATGAACAAGCTGTGGGCGTATCCGCTGGCGATTGTGGTTTTTTCGGCTTTCGCGGTATTTGGGATGTATCGTTACATGCACACGCACGCCACGCTTCTGATCGTAATCGCGGTGTTTGATTTGCTGATCGTGTATCTCACCTGGGAAGAGTACGGCGTCGAGAGGAAGAAGCGCGCCGCGGGGAAGAAATAACCAAATGCGCCGATTGGGACATTGGCGATCGCAGGATGGCTAGCGTTTCGGCAGCAGGCTTTCCACGTACTTGGCCAGGATGTCGATTTCGAGATTCACTGCGTCGCCCGGCTTCATCACGCGGACATTCGTGTGCGTGTGCGTGAATGGGATGACCGCTATGTCCGCGACCCCCTCGTGCCAGCGGGCTACTGTCAGGCTGATGCCGTCGACGGCGATCGATCCTTTCTCGACCACGTAGCGGCGCAATTCCTGTGGCACTTCGATCGAGAGCCACCAGCTTTCCCCTTCCGGCACTAATGTCGCCACGCGGCCCACTCCGTCCACATGGCCTTGCACGAAATGTCCCCCCAGGCGCGCACTCGCGGCCAACGGCCGCTCGAGATTCACGATGTCGCCGGCCTTTTTCTCGGCGAACGAGGTGCGGCTCAGCGTCTCTCGGGAAAGATCGGCCCAAAAGTGATCGCTCGCGAACTCGGCGACCGTGAGGCAGCAGCCGTTGACGGCGATGCTGTCGCCGCGCTTCGTCTCCGCGGCGATTCCCGGCGCCTCGGCGAGGCTTAGGCGCATGCGGGCATCGCTCGCGCGGCGGTCGAGCGCGTCAATTTTTCCCGCGGCTTCGATAATTCCCGTAAACATCGTGTAGATATCCTTGCACGGCGAAATCGGGCGCGTGCTGGTCGATCGTTACGTTTTGGAGCGCCGGCAGCTTCGATCTCGACGTGCCCGCCGAAGTGCGGGCGAAGGGAACGCCTCCGGAGCCCATGAGTCTGGGAGCATAGAAGAGAACGACCTTGTCGACAATGTCGGCTTCGAGCGCGGCGCCATTGAGCGCGGCTCCGGCTTCGATGACGGCATGCAGGATCTCGCGGCGTCCGAGCTCGGCGACTACCGTATCCAGGCAGACGTGGCCGCGGCGATTTCTGGTGCGGAAGATTTCGACCCCGGCTCTCGCGAGTGCCCGGGCTTTCGCGGACGCCGGCGATTGCGTGGTGAAGACCAGCACGTCGCCATCGGCTGATCTTGCGAGATGCGATTTCAGCGGAAGGCGCAAGCGCGAATCGAGAATCACGCGCAGAAGCTTGCGGCGGCGCGGTTCGCCGGTGCGATCGGTCAGCAACGGATCATCCACTATCACCGTGCCGATACCGGTCAGGATGGCGTCGGCCGAATGGCGGAGGCGCTGGACGGCTTCGTGCGCTGCTTCGCCCGTGATGGGCGTGGACTTTCCGGGGCGTGCGGAGATTTGTCCGTCGAGCGTGAGCGCGGATTTCAGCGTGACGAAGGGGAGCTTCCTACGAATCCATTTCGCGAAGTCCTCGTTCAGTTCGCGGGCTGGTGCCTCGCTGACGCCGGCCTGGACCTCGATGCCGGCGGATCTCAGTTCGTTCAAGCCGCGGCCGGCGACGGCCGGATTCGGGTCGGCCGTCGCGGTGACCACGCGCGCAATTCCGGCGGCGATGATAGCCTTCGTGCAGGGTCCGGTGCGTCCCGTGGTGCAGCACGGTTCGAGAGTAACGTAAAGCGTGGCGCCGCGAGCTTTTTCGCCGGCCTGTTTGAGCGCGACGATTTCGGCATGATCGCGCTTGTCGTAAACGTGGAAACCTTCGCCGACCTTTTGATGCCCGCGCACGACGATGGCGCCAACGCGCGGATTCGGATGCGCGAGAGCCGTGGCGCGCCCGGCCAGTTCGAGTGCCCGACGCATCAGCGTGGCGTGCGCGGCGGGCGGCGTCGCGTCGCTAGTCGAAGAGGGAATTGACATAGGTTTGCGCGTCGAAGGGGACGAGATCGTCGATTTGTTCTCCGGTGCCGACGAAACGAATCGGCAGATTCAGTTCGCGGGCGATGGCCACGACGATGCCGCCTTTTGCGGTACCGTCAAGCTTGGTGAGCACGATGCCGGTGACGCCGGCGTGGCTCCAGAATTCGCGCGCCTGGTTGAGGCCGTTCTGGCCGGTGGTCGCGTCGAGCACGAGCAAGACTTCGTGCGGCGCGCCCGGGACGAGTTTGCCGGCGGTGCGCTTCATTTTGTCGAGCTCGGCCATGAGATTCGACTTCGTGTGCAGACGGCCGGCGGTATCCACAATGACGACGTCGGCGGCGCGGGATTGCGCGGCGGAAAGCGCGTCGTAGATGACCGCGGAGGGATCGGCGCCGGATTTTTGCTTGATGATTTCAACGCTTGAGCGGCGCGCCCAGACTTCGAGCTGTTCGATGGCGGCAGCGCGAAAGGTGTCGGCGGCGCAGAGGATGACGGTGGCGCCTTCTTTTTTCCATCGATTGGCGAGCTTGCCGATGGTGGTGGTCTTGCCGGTGCCGTTGACACCGACGACGAAGAGAACCCGCGGCGCGGGCGCGGCAATATTCGCGCCATCCGTGTTGACGCCGGCCGGTGCGCTGAGGATCTTTACGATCTGGCGCTTGAGTTCCTGGCGAAGCTGATCGGCATCGTCGATTTTGTGTTCGTTGACCTGCTCGCGGAGCGCGGCGAGGACTTCTTTTGTGGTACGCACGCCGATATCCGCGCTCAGCAGCGCGGATTCGAGCTCCTTCAACAGCTGCGGATCGACGGGGCGGTTGCCGGTGAGCAGCTGTTCGACACGCGCGGAAAGCTCCGTCCGCGTTTTGGAGACGGATTTTTTGAGCCGCTCGAGGAGCGAAGGACCCGATTTTCCGAATAGGGAGATCATGAATTCTAGCGCCTGTTTTCGAGGGATTATTTTAGCAGGGGATGAACCGGCATGCCGCGGTAAAGGCCTCGGCGCTACAGGCAGGCCTCAATCAGAGACGATTCCGCCGAAGCTTCGCCAGCGCGCGCCGTCGAACTGCATCAGGAAGAATTGGTGGATGGGTTGGAAGTCCGTTGGCGTGGTGCGGAATTTGATGCCTGCGCGCAGCATCGGAACCGTAAGGTCAAGATGTGACGCTTGTCTCATGACGCTCGGACGCGTGAGGTCGTTCCCGCATTTTTTAAGCAACTCGACCAGAGCTTCGGCGCGCTCGTAGCCCGCGACGTTATTCTGGTCACGCAAGCTGGCTTGCGGATTGTATTGGTGCATCCAGCTGACAAAGTCGCGGACCTCGGGATCGGCCTGTTCGAAGTCCCTCAGCCAGCCTTTGGAACGCGCGTTGGTGACGACGCCGGCGCTCTTCTCGAGTCCGGCCGGTTCGAGAAACGCGGCGACGGAAAGCGACGCGTTGGGAATGAACTGCATCGGATGCCAGTCGAGATCGTAGGCCTTGCGAATCGCCTGGGTGGCGAACGGGCCGATCGCGAAATTCAGGAAGACATCGGCGCCGGATTCTCTGAGCGCCTGGACTTGTGCATCGATGGTTGGGTCCGACGGCGAGTAAGAAAGTTCCTTCACGATCATGGCGGAGGCTTTCGAGACGAGGCCCTCGTGGGCGCCTGCGAGATAGTCGCGGCCGGAATCGTCGTTGGCATAGAGGATGGCGATTTTCGCGTCCGGCTTGATCTGTAAAATATATTTCGCGTAGGCGGCGCCCTCGCTGCGGAAGGACGCGTCGAATCCCATGGTCCAGGGAAAATGAGCGGGATCGTTGAAGGCCGACGAGCTCGTGTCGATGAAAAGCTGCGGGACCCGCTGATCGTTGAGGTAAGGGCGGATCGCCAGATTGGTGTCGGTGCCGAGCGAGCCAAAGATGAGCAGAGCGTGTTCTTCCTCGACGAGCTTGTGCGCCAGGACGAGGGCAGTGGCGGAGTCGGACGCGCTGTCGAGCGAAATGAAATCGATTTTTCGGCCGCTTACGCCGCCGCGATCGTTGATCATCTGGAGGTAGGCGGCTTCCGCGCGGCCGATGGCTCCGTACTGCGAGGCCCAGCCCGTGTAAGTCATGATGTTGCCGATCTTGATTTCGGTGTCGCTGACGCCCGGGTCGTATTTTTTGTCGGGAAGCGAAAGCAGTGGCGCGGCCGCCGCGAGAATCGCTGCGAGGGCGAGTAGCGCGCGCAATCGTTGGCGTGGAATGGGTCGCTTCGTGGCCATCGACGATATCGTAACACGGCGCTCCGGAGGGAATCCGGCGCGCTGAACTCTATAAATAACCGGTTATTGATGCTAGCGTCGAGGTGAGGTTGTACATTCTGACGCGGCGGGTGCGATGGTTGAGCGATTCGTATTTTCCGATCTGCGCGAGCTGTTCGCCAAGGCGAACGAGGAAAAGTCCGGCGACCAATTGGCCGGCATCGCCGCACGGTCGGAGCGTGAGCGCGTGGCGGCGAAGCGCCGGATCGCCGATCTGACGCTCGCCGAAATCGTGGCGGCCCCGCTGATTGACCCCTCCGAAGACGAAGTCTCCCGCTTGATTCTCGATTCCTACGATAGCGAGGGCTTCGCGCCGCTGAAGAGCCTGACGGTCGGTGAGCTGCGCGAGACGATCCTCGACGATGCCACCGGCGAAACGGAGCTGCGCCTGCTCCAGCACGCGCTGATTCCGGAAATCGCGGCGGCGCTGGCGAAAATCATGAGCAACAAGGATCTGGTGCTCGCGGCGGCGAAGATTCGCAACGTGACGCGGTGCCGCAATACGATGGGCGAGCGCGGCGTGCTCGGAATCCGCGTGCAGCCGAATCATCCGGTGGACGATATCGGCGGAATTCTGCTCGCTGCTTTCGAGGGGCTGCTCTACGGCTGCGGCGACGCGGTGATCGGCGTGAACCCAGCCTCGGATTCGGTGGAAACGGTCGGCGCGATCCTGCACGCGCTCGAGCGGCTGGTGGAAACGTATCAGGTGCCGACGCAGACCTGCTGCCTGGCGCACATCAGCGCGCAGCTTTCGGCGATGGAGGGCGGCGCGCCGGTCGATCTGCTGTTTCAATCAATCGCCGGGACGGAAAAAGCGAACCGCAGCTTTGGAATTTCGCTGGCGACGCTGCGCGAGGGACGCGAGCGCGTGCTCGAACACCATCGTGGACGCGAAGTGAAGTGGGTAGGCGCGCAGGCGATGTATTTCGAGACGGGGCAGGGGAGCGCTCTCTCGGCCGAGGCGCATCACGGCGTCGATCAGCTGACGCTGGAGGCGCGCGCGTACGGGGTGGCGCGGGCATTCGATCCGTTTATCGTCAACAGCGTGGTCGGCTTCATCGGTCCGGAATACCTCTACGACGAGCGGCAGATTATCCGCGCAGGCCTTGAAGATCACTTCATGGGCAAGCTGCTTGGTCTGCCGATGGGCTGCGACGTTTGTTACACGAACCACGCCGCGGCCGATCAGAATTCCGCCGACAATTTGCTGCTGCTGCTGGGCGCGGCCGGCTGCAACTATTTCATGGGCGTGCCGTGTTCGGACGACGTGATGCTGAACTATCAATCGACGAGCTATCACGATGCGCTTGCCGTGCGCCGGCTTTTCAATCTACGGCCTGCGCCGGAGTTTCTCGCGTGGCTGGAATCGAGCGGGATCTATCGCGGATCTCAGCCTGCGCTGCTGGATGCGCAGGCACGCCGGCAACTGATGCAGAAGCTCGAATCGTCGCTGGGAGAGATTGCCTGAATGGTGCGCGAGGGGTCGCTTGCGGCTGCGGAAATCCCAGAGATTGTGCGCAAGATCCGTGCGCGGACGCCGGCGCGGCTGCTGGCGGGGCGCGCGGGGGCGGCCTACCGGACGGAAACGCAGCTCGAGTTGCGCGAGGCTCATGCGGCGGCGCGCGATGCCGTGCGCGCAGAGCTTGAATTGAGGGCGGTATTCGGCGAGGCATTTCTCGAGCGCTGGAAATTGCTCGAGCTTTCCACGCAGGCGCGGGTGAAAAACGAGTATCTGCTGCGGCCGGATCTGGGCCGTCATTTTGACGGCGCCTCGGGCGCGAAACTGCGGGCCGACTGCCCGCGTGGCGCCGATTTTCAGATCGCCGTTGGCGATGGACTCTCGGTGCCGGCAGTCGCCGCGCAGGTACCCCAGCTTCTGCCGCTGCTCGTCGAGGGTGCCGTCGCGCGCGGATGGAAGCTGGGGCGAGTGATCGTGATTCACCGGTGTCGCGTGGGCATTTTGAATGAGATCGGCGAAGCGCTCGACCCGCGCGTTACCGTGCTGCTCGTTGGCGAGCGGCCGGGTTTGGCGACCGCGGAGAGCTTGTCGGCGTATATGGCCTACCGGCCGCGTCCAGAGCATACGGATGCCGATCGGAATTTAATTTCGAATATTCACAGCCGAGGATTGAGCGCGAGCGAAGCCGCGGCGCGGATTCTGAATTTTGCGGACCGAATGATGAAGGCGGGAGCGAGCGGATTCAAGTTGCGTGAAGAAAAGGCCGCGATCGACGGCGGACGATTCGGAAAGCGCTAGCCCGTACATCGAAGCTCCGGGAAACGTCCGTCGATTCCTCCGAGCTTGCGGGCTATTCGATGACGCTGCGTGGCTCGCAAGAGCACCGACAGTCTTGTCGGTGCCACCCCCAAAACCGATCAAACTTCTACGAGCGTGGCGGAGAGGCGGAGCTGGCCGGCGGCGATGGCCTTTTCAAGAGCGGCAACGACGTTGGCGTCGAATTTCGACGTGGCGAGGGAGCGGATGCGCTCCAGCGCATAGTCGAGATCCATGGCGGATTGATACGGGCGGTTTGTGGTGATGGCGTCGAACGTGTCCGCCACGGCGATGATGCGCGCCATCATCGGAATCGAATCGCCGGCGAGGCCGTAGGGGTAGCCACCGCCGTCCATGCGCTCATGGTGCAGCTCGATGCCCGGCAGCATGTCTTTCAGCTGCGCGACGGGGCGCATGATGTTCGCGCCTTTCACCGTATGCTGCTTCATCAGCTCGAATTCTTCGTCGGTCAGCTTGCCGGGCTTTTTCAGCACGCGGTCTTCCACGCCGATTTTGCCGACGTCGTGCAGCAGAGCGGAAATGCGCAGACGGTCGAGCTCTTCCGCATTCAGGCCGAGACCGTCGCCCAAAATCAACGAGTACTTCGCCACGCGGCCGGAATGGCCACGGGTGTAGGGGTCCTTTTCGTCGATGGCCGCCGCGAGCATGCGGATGGAGCCGAGAAAGAGTTCGCGGTTCTCTCCGGCCGCCAGTTTCAGCTTGTCGACATAGTCCTCGATATCGCCGGCCATCTTGTTGAACGTTTCCGAGAGCTCGCCGATTTCGGCCGTGCCCGTCACGGGCACGCGCTCGTGAAATTCCGCGCGGCTGATGGCGCGGACGGATTCGACCAGGCTGCGAATCGGTCCGGTGATGCGCAACGCGAAAAGATATCCGAGCGCAAGCGCGACGAACGTGACGCCGACGACGAAACGCAGCGCTTCGGCAGTCAGCTCGTTCACGCCGGCGTCGATTCGCGCGTCATCCAGGCTACGCTGCGCGATCACCGCCCAGCCCAGCTCCGGAATGGTGCTGTAGGTGCCGATCATTTCGACCGAGTGTCGATTGTCCTTGGAAGGGACGAAGAAATTCGTAGTCTGCGTGGCGCGAAGCTCACGCGGTAGTTCGGCGATCTGTCTGGCCAAGGGCGAACTGGATGTCACGTCGCGGCCCGGCACCATCTCGAACGGGTCCGGGTACGCCACGATCTGTCCGTGAACGTTGACGATGTACACCTTGCGATCGCGCACGCTCGCGTCGCGCAGCCGCGCCTGGAGCTGGTCGAGCGAAACGACGGCGCTGAGCATTCCGGCGAATTGGCCGTCGGTTAGAAGCGGCACGGAGACGACGAGTGCCGGGCGATTGTCCTGCCCGAGCGCAAACGGCTCACTGAGCGAATCGAAGCCCTGCATGCTCGAGGTGAACGCGCGCTTCCAAGCGGCCTCGACGAACGGATCGCGGTCGGCGCTCACGCTGCCCGCCGAGGGCCCTTTGGCGTCCTTGTTCACTGCGGTCACGTACAGGATGTCGGAATTGCTTTCGACGAACGTCTGGAGCATGCGCGCGAGCTGCGGGGCGTGCGACGGATCATCGACGTTCTGAATCCAGCCGGTCAGCGCCAGTGTTTGCCGCTGGCTCAGCAGCTGCTCTCGCAGGTTTTGCTCGAATTGCAGGGTTTCGTTGGCCAGCGAACGCGTGATTTCGCTCTGCTGCACCCGCTCGGTGTCCTGCAACTTTCCCTCGCTCAGGTGCAGAGCCTGCCGGTGATAGAGCCACAACGGCGTCACGCTGACGAGCAGCAGCGCGCCCATGACGATCCACAGGATGCGCAGCCGTCGCGTAGTGAATCGTTTGAGGGGTGGCCTGGGCATAATTTCCCGCATGAAAATGCTAACGGAGCGCAACGGGCGTTACAACGGGACTCTGGTACAGGCGGTGTTGAATAAGCCACGGCTTATGTGGCAATTGGCGGGTCCCGGAACCATCGAAAATTGGCTGAATCGCGCCGCTATTTGGAGCGCAGCCGGGATTCGGTGCCGGCGGCGAGGCGGCCTATGTTCTGGCGGTGCTTGGCGATGATGAGAGCCGCGATCAGGATCGTCCCCACGCTGATGTAGGTCGGCGGCGCATGGCCTCGTTCGTAGAAGAGGTAGACAAGGACGGGCATGGCGCCAGCTGCGAAGATGGATCCAAGCGACGAATACCGCCAGAAGGCGACCACGAGCAGCCAGATGGCCACGGCGGCGGCGACGGCTTGCCAACAGATCGGGAGCATCACGCCCAGGCCGGTCGCGACGCCTTTGCCGCCTTTCAAGCGGAGCCAGAGCGGAAATACGTGGCCGACGACCGCAGCGGCCGCTGCGGCGATCATCCAGCGGGTGTTCCCGCCGGTCTCGCGCGAGGCGAGCCAAACCGCCAGATAGCCCTTGCCGGCGTCAAGAAGCAGCGTCAGGACGCCCGCGCCGGCGCCGGCGTTGCGCGCTACGTTAGCCGCGCCGATGTTGCCGCTGCCAGCGGCACGAATGTCGCCGCGGCCCGTTGCTTTCACGACCAGCAGGCCAAAGGGCACCGACCCGAGCAGGTAAGCGATACCGACGAGCGCGTAGGGGTTCACGCTGCGGTCCTGACGAACGAATAGCTCTGAATTTTGCGATATTCCGCACCGCCGGGTTTGAGCTTGCTCTCGAAGAGGTGAAATTCCGTTTCGCGCGACGAGCCGAAATCGCGTCGGGCGCACTTCTCGGGCTTTTTCGCGAGCGCGCTCACGCCTTCCGGTGATTTGAATCTCGCCAGCGTCAGATGTGGCACAAATGCGCGCTCCTCACGCGGAATTCCCAGCGGCTCGAGCGATCGCTCGATGTCCGCGGCCAGCGTCGCGAGATTCGCGGACGCTTCGATGCCGCACCACATGACGCGGGGGCGGCGCGCATTCGGAAAAAATCCAATCCCGCGATAGCCGATGTCGACCGGCGCGGCCGATTTCACCGTTGCCAATGCCGTACGCGCCGCACCGAATTTTTCGGCGTCTGCGTCCCCGATCGCGTGGCCGATAAATTTCAGTGTCACGTGCATCCCTTCTGTTCTCGCCCAACTTGCCCCGCAGCAGAACGGCTTCAGTTGCGCGATCAGATCGATCAGCGCCGCACGCACGTCGCCCGGCAATTCGAGCGCGACGAAAAGCCGCATCGCTAGGCGCGACCGTGAGCGGGAAAGAGAAAATGCCGACGCACCAAGTCCAGGGCGCGCTGCGTGGAAAACATGCGGATGCGCTCGCGGTCTCCCGGCAGCTGCATCGCGGTTTCGCGCGCTCCCCGCTGGTCCGCAATGGCCAGGTGCACCAGACCAACGGGCTTTTCCGGCGTACCGCCGCTCGGGCCGGCGATCCCGGTGACGCCCAAGCCCAGCGTCGCGCCGGTACGCTTGCGAATTCCGGACGCCAAAGCCTGTGCGACCTCCGCGCTCACCGCACCTTTCGACTCGATCAGCTCCGCGGGCACGCCGGTCATGCTCGTCTTCAGCTCGTTGCTGTAGACGACCGCACCGCCCAGGAAATACGCCGAGCTGCCGGCCACGCTCGTCAGCCGTTCGGCCAGTAGGCCGCCGGTGCAGCTTTCGGCGACGGCAATTGTGGCGTGATTCTCGATGAGCAAATGCGCCACGATCTGCTCGAGCGATTCGCCTTTCGTCGAAAACAGATATTCGCCGAGCGCCAGCGACATGCGGCTCACCATCTCGTCCAGCATTTTTTCCGCTTTGGCCGGATCGCCCGACCACACACGCGGATGAAGTTGAATGCCGGTTGGCGCGGCCAGGATGGTGGTGTCCGAATCGGGGTATTCCGAGTAGAGCGGTGAGACGCGTTGCTCCACATCGGATTCGAAAATTCCCGTGATGCGCAGCTCGCGCGTGTAAAGCCGCTCGGGCAGGCCCAGCGCCAGCAGGCGCGGCTTCACTTCGCGCTCCATCAGCCCGCGGAGCTCAGCCGGAACACCGGGGAGAAGCACGATGATTTTCCCGCGTGACTCGATCCACAGGCCGGGCGCCGTACCGCGCGGATTCTTCAGCACCACAGCGCCTTCGATCACTTGCGCCTGGCGTTCGTTGATCTGCGGCATCGCGCGGCCGAAGCGGCGGAAACGCTCGCGAATCGATTGCAGCACTTCGTCGTTGACGTAGAGCTTACGGCCTAGCAGGTCGGCAACGGTTTGGCGCGTGCGGTCGTCGTCGGTAGGGCCGAGTCCGCCGGAGGAGACGACCACGTCGGCCCGTCCGAGCGCGTGGCGGAACGAGAGGCACATCTCATCGGGCGCGTCGCCCACCACGGCTTTGTGCACCACGCGCAGACCCACCTGGTTCAGCTCCGAAGTGAGGAAAAGGGAATTGGTGTCGAGACGAAACGGAGTGAGCAGCTCGGACCCGACTGCGATAATCTCGGCCTTCATGTCCTAAGAGTTTTACTCGATGAAGGCGAGCAAGCGCAAGCTGGGGAAAAAGACGTAACACCTAGTTCACAGGGAACACGCCAAAGGCCGGGAGAAAAACCAAAGAATCCGCCGCGGAAACGCAGAGAAAAACGCGAGGCAGTTAGACCGTCATCGGAAGGCCCTCGACGTCCCAGTCGAGAGTGAACAGCGCGTTGTGCGTGGTGATGAACGCGCGATGCGTGGGCAGCAGTGCGAGGCCGACGATGTTACTGCCGCCGAGGACGATTTCGGGCTGCGCGTCGGGCGTGAGCCGCACGATCCCGCGCCGTCCGCTGAACGAAGCCGCCACGTACAAATTCCCCGCACGATCGAACGCCAGACCCTGCGGGCGACCGAGCCCCCGGTAGAACGTGCTGACTTCGCCGGCCGGCGTGATGCGATAGACGCGCTCGAAGCTCGAAGTAGTCGGGCCGGTGACGTAAAGATCGCCTGAGGGGCTGAACGCCAGATGATACGCGGCGAGCGAGGGTTCCAGCGTGGCGAAAACGAAAATTTCGCGGCCCGGCCCAATCTTGAAAATCGTACCGCTGCGATCGCCGCAATAAAGATTCCCCGTGCGGTCGAACGCCAGCCCGGTTGCCACGCCCATCCCCTCGATCCACTGCATCGACTGGCCCTCGGGCGAAACGCGGTGAATCGTCCCTTCGTGCCTGCAGGAAACGAAAAGGTTCCCGTCGCGATCAATCGCCAGCCCCGTCGGATTCATCAAGTCGGTGGTGTAGGGTTTCACCACGTGGTTCGAAGTAACCTTGTACAGTGACACCGGGACTTTCTGCCCGCGCTGCCCGCTGAAGGTCACATAAATGTTGCCGCTCGCATCCACGGCCGGGTTGCCAACCGGATGCAGGTTGTCCGCGATCTGGGTGCCAAGCGAGATGGGGAATGGCGAGCTTTCGATCGCGCCCATTTTCACGCGCACCGCTCCGCCCGAAGCCCCCTCCGGCACGGACGCGATGAGCCTGTTCTCCGAAGCAAGCATCACGGTGGCCTCGGTCAGGCCAAACTGCACCTGCGCCCGGGTATGATTTCTGGCGCCAAAGCCACTTCCGACGAGCGCAACTTCGCCGCCCGGCAGCGCCGCGGCCGGCTTTACGCTTTCGATTTTGGGAACGCCGTTCATCATAAGGATCGTTTCGTGTTCCGAGTCGAGCGCCGGGAGTTTGAAGCGCAATTCCCGAGCCGGCTCACAGTCCTGCCACTCGCGCGAGCCACAGCAGGATCGCCGCGTAGAATCCGGCGATCCAATCGTCGGCCATAATTCCCAAGCCGCCGGGAAGCGATTCCGCCTGTCGCGCGGGAAAAGGCTTCCAAATATCGAACGCACGAAAAAGTATAAAACCCAGCAGTAGATATTTCCAGTCGAGCGCCGAATGCCACGTAATGTTCCCCAGTAAAGAGGCCTGGATCGCGCGATGGGGAACGAAGTAGGGGAGCCCGCAGCCAACCATAATCGTCAAATATTGTCCCGAGACTTCGTCGATCACGACGCGTTGTGGGTCGTGGGTGTCCCAAAACCGTGCCGCTCGACTCGCGCTCCAGACCCCCAGAACGCACGTGGCCAGGAACACGGCCAGATGCACGCGCGGATCGTAGTCGCGCAGAAAGTCGCCGTATGGAATCGTGGCGACAGACATGCCCACCGCGGTGATCAGCGCGACGCCGCCGAGCGAGCCCCACGTGCCCGGCGCTTTCGGTAGATAGCCGAGGCCGCAGGCCGTGGCGATCAGCAGCGCGAAGCGCGGCTTCTTTCGCGGCTGCGCGGCGTCGGAGGATGACGAGACAGTTGTCGCGCTCACTTCGTTGCGTCCTCGTCCTCGCCGGAAATATCCTTCTCCAGATTTTCGAACATGGACTCGTCGAAAGCGGGCGAGCTGATCACGTATTTCTCGCTGGCCCAGTTGCCCAGATCAAGCAGCTTGCATCGCTCGCTGCAAAACGGGAAATCGGCGCCCGTTTCCGACTCGGTCGGCTTCTTGCAAATGGGGCAGGTCGCCTTCATTCGATGAGGATACCGCAAACGGTCATTCCTGCGCGGCTATTGCTTCTTTTCGCTGGCGGTGGCCGGGCTGCCGCCGCTGCGTGCCTCCGTCGACACGCCGGGGTCAATGCCCAGATGCACCATGCCTAGGTAGTGCGCGGTGCGCTCGAATTGCGACGAAAGATGCCCGCGGTAAATCGACGCGTCGCGATAGTAGCGCTGCATCCGCTCGCCGTCCTTGGCGGCGCTCGAGCCCGACGTGCGGAACATCAGCTCAATCGCTTCCCACGAGAGGCGCCCGGCGTGTTGCAGGCTGGTGACGAGCTTCAGATCTTCCTCGAGAGAGAACGGCTCGCCGCCCTCGAATCCGCGCCGGCAATATTCCAGGTAGACATCGGCGGAATTCAGCACCAGCCGCTCCGCCGCGTCGAGCATGCCGAGCGCGAGTCCGACGTAGCGCTGGTAATCCGGATGTGTGTAACGCGGCTGGATCGGAGGATAGAGCGTATTCTTGGTGCGGGTCAGATGAATGTATTCGTCGAGCGCCGCGTATCCCAGGCCCACCAGAATCGCATCGAGCTCCGCACGGAAGAACGAAAGGCAGCGGCCGGCGTACATCGGATTGCCGTGAAGGCGCGAGCCAGGCGTACCGTGCGCAATATCGGGATTCAGCATGTCGAGCTGAATCACGTGGCTCGCGGGTAGGTGGGCGCCTTCCACCAAGATGGAGTTCGAGCCGCTGCCGCGCATTCCCAGAACCGCGCCCCAGTCATCGAGCATGGTCCACTGGGCTCGGGGGATCAGCGCGATTCCCGCTCGTGGAGGACCGTCGGCGTTGCCTGAAATCAGCACCGTTGGCAAGAAGTGCGTGGCATATGGCGCGCCGCTCGCATAACCCCATTTGCCTTTTACCAGCCAGCCGCCGTCGGAGGTTGGCGTAGCGGTGCCTCCCGGCGCTGCGACGGAAGGGCCGTGGAAATTTCCCTCGGGACCGAAGCCGGCCGCCTGCGCTGCTTCGCTGAAATACGCGCCGAGCATCAGCGCGTGACCCGCACCCAGAATCACGCACCAGCCCGTCGACGGATCGCCGCGCGAAAGCTCGATCGCCAGGCGATAGTACGATTTCAGGTCGAATTCATACCCCCCAAATCGGCGCGGCTGTATCGCGCGATAAAAACCTGCCTTGCGAAATTCCTGGTGCAGGGATTCGGAATGAACGCCGCGCTGCTCGGTTTCGTCCTGTTCTGCGCGCAAGCGCGGACGCAGGGCCACGGCGCGCTCAATCATCTCCGCCGGCGCAAGGTTGGGCTCCGGAACGGGAACGGTTGCCGATGCGGCTTCGACTCGTGTGCGCATGAAAGATATAGATGCGGCTCCTTCATACCTTAGATAGAGCCCGCGAATCAATTCCTGGGCGGCTGCGCGGCGCGGCGCTGCGAATCAGCGCGGTCGACGCGGCGTATGAAATCGGCCCACATCGCAGGGCCGTCGATCGACGTAATCCATCGGACGGTTTTCTTCGTTGGCGGAAATGAAAACGTCAGGTCGGCCGGATTCAGTACGGGGCGCGGATGGATTTCCGCTGTAGTGAAACCCTGCAGGTGCGCCACCGTCACCGTATCCCAGATCACCGCCAGCCGATTCATTTCATATTCGCGTCAGCGCGATGCCAGGATGGGGAAGGGATCTTTCGCAGCAGGGGGAATGTGCTGCGCGGACGGCGCGGTGAATTCGACGACGCGGCCGATGAGATCGTAGTCCTTCGTTTCGGTGACTTCGATGGTAGCCAGCGTGCCGGGCGCGGGCAAATCGGCGGCTTCGTTCACGCCCTCGAATTCGGTGATGTAGACTTTGCCATCGATATCGGGCGCCATTCCCTGCAGGCGCGCTTCCCAGATCAGGTCGGTGTCCTTCGACGGGCCTTCGAGCATCACCTGCATTCGTTCGCCGACCCTTTGCCGCAGCTTGCGCCGCGAAATCTGCTTTTGCAGCGCCATCAGCGCATCCCTACGGCGCGCGACGGTCTTCGCGTCCACCTTGTCGCCCAGATGGAAGCTCTTTGCCGCGTCTTCATCGGAATAGGAAAACACGCCCATCCAGTCGAACTCCGCGGCGCGAACGAAATCACACAGCTCAGCGAATTCCTGCTCGGTTTCGCCCGGAAATCCCACGATGAACGAGGTGCGAATGGAAACGCCCGGGATCGTCTGGCGGATTTTCTCGAGCTGTTTCAGGAACGCGTCGGCGCTCGATCCGCGCTTCATGCGCGCCAGCACCGTGCGGCTGGCGTGCTGCAGCGGAATATCGAGATATTTCACCAGGCGCGGGTGCGCAGCGATGGTTTCCAGCAGCTTCGTGGTGATGCGATTCGGATAGCAATAGAGGAACCGGACCCAATGCAGATCGTCGACCTGCGCCAGCCGCTCAAGCAGCATGGGCAGGCCCTCGCGCAGGCCGAGGTCTTCGCCGTAATACGTGGTGTCCTGGCCGATCAAATTGACTTCGCGCACTCCGGCCGCGGCCAGATTCTGCGCCTCGCTGACCACCGATTCGAATCGCCGGCTGCGGAATTTGCCGCGGAGCTGAGGGATCACGCAGAAACTACACGGGTGGTCGCAGCCTTCGTTGATCTTGATGTAGGCGGTATGGCGCGCCGTCGCCAAAATGCGCGGCGTTAGGTCGTGATAGAGATACGTGGGCGCGCCGGCGGCAGCCTCGCTCGCGCGCAGTTCGCCGTTGCACGCCTCCAGGATTTTTTCCACTTCGCCCGTGCCGATTACCGCGTCTACTTCCGGAATCTGTTCCCGGATCTCGTTGCGGAACCGCTCGACCATGCATCCGGCGACGATCAGCTTCTGCGCGCGGCCGAATTTCTTGTACTCGGCCATTTCCAGAATCGACTGCACGGATTCCTGCTGCGCCGGTGCGATGAAGCTGCAGGTGTTCACAACGAGCACGTCGGCGTCGCCCGGCCGCGCCGTGATTTCGTAGCCCGAGCGCGCCAGAATGCCCATCATCACCTCGCTGTCGACGAGGTTCTTCGGGCATCCCAGGCTGACGAAACCCACTTTAGGCATTTCCGCGCGGTCCTTTGAGCTGTCTCGAAACGATCAATTCTATCATGCCCGCTCGATCGCGTGCCGAAGTCGGAGCATGCGGACGATCCAGTAAGCGGAAACCGCTGCGGCCACATGTTTCAGCGTGTGGCCGCTGACGAATTTGAGCGCGGTGAAGATAGGGCGATCGGCGGCTTCCAGCAGCTTTGCCAGAGCGTAGAGCGCCAGAGAAACTCCGAGATCCCAGGTTCGCGTATAGCGCGCGGGGAAGAGAGATATCAGCAAAATTAGAATCAGCAGGGAACCGAACTGCGCGAAGGCGTACGGCCGCAGGTCGCCCCGGCCTTGCTGCTGCGTGGCCTTCCAATACAAGACCGACCCCACGCCGAACGCGATCATCGGCACGAGCAGCCAGAGCCCCGCTGGGGGGCTGATACGTTCTGCGAGTATCGCTGCAACCAGGGACAGGAAGCCCATGGTCATCGGAATGCGGTCCCAGACCAACGTCGCGTCATGGGGATTCAGGTGATACCAGGACGATCCGAAAGCGGTAAGCGTGACGCCGAGGAAGAACATCGCGTAAGGCCAGCGCTCCCGCGGATCAAGGAATTGCGCGCGGCGAAAGACCGTTCGCAATCCCCACGCGCCGACAAAAAGGAAAAACACGTTCGACAGAACGTCCAGGCAGTTCGGAATTCCGAGCAGAGTGCGCTTGTCCGCGAAATTGTGATACGCCTCGCTCTGCGGTATCGCCGGCATTCGAAACAGGATGCCCACGGCGGCGGCGATCGCGCCGATCAGAACCCACGAACGCCATTTCATGTGCGGGCTGGTTTGCGCGCGCGAAGCAATTCGCGGATCGTGCGGAGCAGTGACGACATCTGCTCGGCGGGTGCCGGCTGACTGCCGAAGCGCGCGGAATGATACAGCTCGGTGAGCTGCGCGACCGGCGCGGAGATATTCGAAGCAGGAATCGTCGCCGCGAATTCGCGTGGAGTCTGCGATTCTGGTTTCGTCCAGCCGCGTTTTTCGAGCAGCCGCAGCATTTCCGAATATTCCAGCGAAGCCAGCGAGGCCGTCACATTGCCGCCGCGCGCACGGAGGCGCCAGCGCGCCACGGCGAAGCGAACCATCCAGCCTCCGCGCAGGCAGAACAGCGCCACCAGAAGGCATACCAGCACGCCGGGCAGAAAATATCGCGAGCCTTCCGTCCGGCGATCCAGCTCCAGGATGCGATGCAGGACCCGCTGTTGTTCGCGGTGATAGAACGCTCGCATGTGATCGTTCCAGGTGCGCGTGGAATCGTGAACGTTCTTGCCGAGAGCCAGTTGGTGCGAAAAGTCGTAGTTGATGAACCACTCGTTCCACGTCAACTGAAACCAGTCCCAATAGAGGCCGAAGCGGTTCAGCAGCCCGCGCTGCTCGTTGCTCGGGGGAGTGGGATCGAACGTAATCCAGCCGTAGCCATTGAAGAAAACTTCGACCCACGCGTGCGCGTCGCTGCCACGGATAATGTAATCGCCGCCGACATCGTTGTATTCGCCTGGCAGAAATCCGGTGACGTAGCGCGCCGGGACGTCGATCGAGCGCAGCATCACCGTCATCGCCGTGGCAAAGTACTCGCAGTGGCCGGCGCGGCTGGTGAAAAGAAAATAACTCAGAGGGTCGGAATTGCGTCCGGTCGGGCCGGCAAGGTCGAGCGTGTAGGAATAATGTCCGATCAGGTAGCGGCGGATTTCCGAGGCGCGGTCGTAGTCGTTGGTCTGGCGCGCGGTGACATCCATCGCAAGCTTCTTGATTCGAGGATCGATCGCCGACGGCAGCTGGAGATAATCCTCGCGAATCTCCGGCGGGAAATCAGTCGAAGCGGTGCGCAGATCCGCAGGCGTAGCGAGCGACATTCGCGCCGTGCCCTCGTAGCGAATTTTCGAATTGTTGCGCGTCGGATTGAAAAGCGAGCCGGTGCGATCGATGAAGAGATAGCCGCGGCTCAGCGCGGCGCCGGCAGGCAGTAGAAAAGTCCTGGCGTCGGTCGGATGATGGGCCGGAACGCCGTCAAGCCCGAATCTGCCTGTGATCGACTGCACGGTTGGGGCGACGAAGATGGCGTCGCTGGCGATGGGCTCCATCAGCACCGTGTAATGCAGCGAATTGAAGCCCTCGCCCGCCCGCGGCGGCGGGCCGAACAAATACTCGCCGCCAACGTTGGGCTCGATTTCGGTCTGATCCTGCTGCGGAGTGGTCCAGCTGTTCCCCGTGAAATTCGTGAGCACGATTCCGCGCCAGTGCATGTCGGAGGCGCGCGCCGGGTCGCCGTCGATTCGTATGCGCATCACGACCGCTGGATTCTTCTTGATCTCTCCGATTTGGCCGAGCGCAACGTTGTCGCTGAAACCGGTCAACAGGCCGGGCTGCAAGCTGAGAGAGCCGAGATAGCCCGTCGTGAACCGCGGAATCAGGAAGAACAGCACGATTCCGAGGGCCAGCACGCTTGCGGCGACCAGCAATGACGTGAAACCGAGCGCGCGATTGAGTTGGCGCGCGATTGCCGAGCCCGGTTCGAACGGCGGAGAGACCGCGCCTACCGAGCTGCGGCGGATTTCGAGCGCGACAAACGTTGAAACGGAGAGCACCAGAAAAATCGCCAGTGCAATCAGAAAACTCGTCTCAACCGTCAGAATCGCCGAAACCAGCATCGATGCCACTGCGAGCACGGCGAGAAAGGCGTAATCCCGATTCGATCGTGCGGAGTAAAGCCGGACGAGCGTGGCGAACAGAATCAGGTGAATCGACGAAAGCAGCGCCGCGTACAACGGGGGATTTGGCGCGCCTTCCGAAAGGCCGCGCGACAAAACCCACAGGTCGAGCGGGAAAAACAGAAAGTAGGCGAGCACGAGTCCGGTGGCGGCGCGCGGCGTGATCTCCGGGCCGCGCCCGCGCTGCATGCGGATGCCTTTGTAGATGAGCGCGAGGGACGGAATCAGGACCGAAACGATGTCGAGCTTGCCGGTGGAGACGATCGAGAGGACGCCCGTGGCGACCAGCAGGAAAAGAGAAATTTCAAAGTAACGCTGCACCGCGGGCAGAGAGGGAACGGGTGCGGGCGCAGTCGTCGTCGGCGCGGCGGAGGCCATTTCAGAATCCTAGCACCGCACGGGGGCCGAGCTGTGGACGGGTGGACGGCGTCGCGGCGAATCGGCTAATACGAAGCACCGATCAAACGATGTCCCGCGTGGCCGCGCGGGCTGGCGGCTCCGGAAGCCTTCGCCTTGGGCCTGGCGAGAAATGATTCATTGTTTCACGGGCTTCCGTCCTTGCTTGCGGCGGCGGCAGCGGCGGCTATCTTGTGCGTGGCGCTGGAAACCGGGAGCCGCGCGAGGTGGCTGAGCGCGAGGATACGCGTGCGAGGTAGCTTCGGCAATTCTGCGACTCGCGCGAGAAATGGCAGCAGCGTGATGTCGCGGAAGGTGACGCCGTGCCGCGCGGCCGAGAGCGGTTCGAGCTTCAGCACTGTTCCATTGAGGTGCAAAATCTCGCGCACGTGCGCGGCGAGCTCGGACTCGGGGTCGTTGGCGACTTCGACGGCGGGGAATTGCCACAGGCGGGAGAAGAGAACGTCATCGTGCGCGCCTGGATCGCGGACCAGGATCGTGTGGCCGCGCGGATCGCGCAGAATCGCCGCGGCGATGCGGATTTTCACGGGCGATCGTTTGCGGCGTGGTGCTGGAATTTCGCCGGTCAGCCCTAGCAGTCGCGCGCGACAAGAACGGGACACGGGACATCGCGGGCAGCGCGGATTTTGGGGCGTGCAGATTACTTCGCCGAGCTCCATCAGGCCCTGATTCCAGTCGCTGGACGCTTCCGGCGGCAGCAAGCTTTGGGCGAGTGCGGTGATGGCGCGCCAGCGGCCGGGGGCGCGCAGGTCGCCACGGATCGCCCCGAGCCGCGCCAGCACGCGGGCGACGTTGCCGTCGAGCACCGCGAACGGTTGATCGAAGGCGATGCTTAGAACGGCGGCAGCCGTATAGCTCCCGATGCCGGGCAGGGCGAGCGCTTCGTCGAGCGTCCTCGGGAATTTGCGGTGGTGATGCGCGACGATTTCCTTCGCTGCGCGGTGAAGGTTGCGGGCGCGGCTGTAGTAGCCCAGTCCCGACCAGATTTGCAGCACCTTTTCCTGCTGAGCACGGGCGAGCGACTCGATGTCGGGGAAGTTCTCGAGGAAGCGGTCGTAGTAGGGGAGCACCGCTGCGATGCGGGTCTGCTGGAGCATGATTTCCGCGATCCAGATGCGGTAGGGATCTCGGCTGGCGCGCCAGGGCAGGTCGCGGCGGTGGGCGCGAAACCATGCGAGCAGGCGCCGCTGGAAATTTTTCCGCGCACGGCCGTCCAGGTGGGATTTCATCCGGACATATTGTCGCATAGCGTGCTGGACGGATGCGCGACGGCGGCACTCGCGAAATCGGGCGGAAAACCGCAGCACACTTTGAAAAGCGGATTCGATTCGTACAAATAGGGATTGGCGGGGGCGGACCCCGCGGCACGATCTTGCCGCAGCTCCGGGAGTTTGCGCAGTGTTCCGGTGGTCTTGGCATTTGGCGGCGAACGGATTGTGCCGCGCCTACGGCGCTTGGATTTACGGCGCGTGACCCTACGGCTTTTCGCGGGCGTTTAGGAATAAGGCGGCGAGGCCGATCAGGAGGACGCCGGATTCTAGATCGACGGAGATGCCGTGCAACTGGTCGAATTCGGCGCGCCGTGGGTCGCTTGGGGGCGTGGATTCGACTGAGATCATTTCGCGGCGTAGCGTTTCCATTCGGGGGATCACCGTTCGCTGCGATGCGAGCGTCAGCAACAGCATCACCAGCACGCACAGTGCTGCCGGACGCGCCAGGGCTTTGATCGACATGACCATTGCGGCCGAGGCGATCAGGTAGGCGACGGCTGCGATGATTCCTACTTCGTGGAGACCCGCAAGCGTGAATGCTATCAAAGGGCCGGCCTGATCGAGGGTGAGGACCGCAAACGCGCCGCGCGTGACGACGGCGATGAAATAGATAATGGAACCGACCCAGGTTCCCAGAGCGAGGGCCTGAATGAATCGAGCCGCGTTTTTCAACCTGCGCATCCCTGGCGAGCCTGGCGTTTTGAGAAATACCTGTAGCCGGCGAGGAATCCGATGGCAAAAATCACCAAAGGTATAACGATTATCGGAACCAAATGGTAGTGCACGATCGACATCGTCCTGGATCCTGCTTCGTCGCCGCCCGGTTGGGCGGAGGAGTTCATGAACAGTAGCGAGAGCGCGATGAAGCCGCCGATGAATGCGGCGAGCGCGACGCTCGCGATGCCCACGCAGACGCTTCGAAGAGCCAACGTAGCCATTCCGATGAAACTCCCGCGATTGCCGACGTTTTTGTGCGCGAGCCTGCGTGAAATGCTACCCGACGGTGCAAGCGGCGCGAAATGAATTTTACCGCTGAACACTTTGGTCCGCCTTTCTTGGCGGCCCCGCTGATCGCAACAGCCCGCGACGCGCCGTGGCGCAGCCACTTTCTAGGCACACTCGTTCAAATCAGGCGTTCAGGCATCCGGCTGGATGGTGGGAGAATCAAAGCCAGGGAAGTGGTGGGCGACCAAGGACTTGAACCTTGGACCTCTCCCGTGTGAGGGGAGCGCTCTAACCACTGAGCTAGTCGCCCGACCGATGGGTCGCTGTCAATCAGGAACTTCAGCGGCCGAAGCCGCGATCCAGGGACCGCAGCGCAGCGTTCAAGTTCGCTAACTTTTTGTAGCAGAAGGACCGGGGAATTGCAAACCGCTACGAACGCCAAGACCATCGATTTCAGCGCGCGGCTGGCTGAGCTGCAGCAGTCGATCGGGCGCGTAGTGAAGGGCAAGCAGGACGTGATCCAGCTGGCGCTGACTACGCTGCTGGCGCGCGGGCACCTGCTGATCGAAGACGTCCCGGGTGTGGGCAAGACGACCCTGGCGCAGGCGCTGGCGCGATCGTTTCACTGTTCGTTCCAGCGGATCCAGTTCACTTCCGATTTGCTGCCGAGCGATGTGATCGGCGTAAGCGTGTACAATCCCGCGGGGCAGGAGTTCGAATTCAAGCCCGGGCCGATCTTCGCGAACATTATCGTTGCCGATGAGATCAACCGCACGACGCCGAAGACACAGTCGGCGCTCCTGGAGGCAATGAACGAATCGCAGATCACCGTCGATAATCACACGCATCCGCTGCCGCAGCCGTTTCTGGTGCTGGCGACGCAGAATCCGATCGAGCATCACGGGACCTATCCGCTGCCGGAATCGCAGCTGGACCGTTTCTTGATGCGGATTCGCATGGGGTATCCGGCGCGCGAGGGCGAAAAGGAAATTTTGCGGAATCATTCCGCCGCGGGACATGCCGAAAAGATTGTGCCGGTGATGGATACGGCGGACGTGTTGGCGATGCAGCAGGCAGTGTCGCAGGTGAAGGTCGAGGAGAGCCTGCTGGATTACGCGCTGGAAATCGTGGAGCGGACACGGACGACGGAGCAGCTGTCGCTGGGTGTGAGCCCGCGCGGGTCCGTGATGCTGCACCGAGCGGCGCAGGCGCGGGCGTTCCTGGAAAGCCGCGATTACTGCCTTCCAGATGATTTCAAGCGGCTGATCGTGCCGGTGTTTGCGCATCGCGTGGTGGTGAGCTCGCGTTACATTTCCACGCTGAAAAAATCGGAGCAAGCCGAAGCGATCCTGCGCGAGATTGTCGATTCGACCCGCGTTCCTCTGTAGAGCGCCGATGACGACGCACCCTTCCACCTTCGCACGCATGTGGCGGGCGCGCGACCGCGCGGGATGGCGCAATTTTGCGATCGCCATGACCGCGCTGGCGGTGGCTTTCTTCTTCGCTTTGCTTTCTGCGGCTGCGGCTCAAACGGGGCGCATCTGGTTCGCCGGCATCACCACGGTCATTTCGCTGGGTATTGCGGCGTGGGTGGCGGTCACCATCGTGCCGGCGCTGGCGCGGCGCACGAGTCTTCGCTGGATCGCTTACCAGATCGACTACCGGCTGACACGCGACGGCATGATCTACCTGGGTGCGGTCTCCATCCTGGTGCTGGCGGCGATCAATACCGGAAACAATCTTCTGTTCTTGATTCTGGCGTGCTTGCTGGCGGGGATTTTGATTTCAGGCGTGCTTTCGCGCGTGGTGCTGACGGGCGTGGAAATGAGGTTCGATCTGCCGGAGCACATTTTTGCGGAGCAGCCGGTGCTGGCGGAAGTGGAACTGCGCAACGAGAAGCAGGTGTGGCCGTCGTTTTCACTGCGGGTGATCGGTGGCAAGAAAAAGTCCACGGCTTCGGAGATTCTGGCCCAGCCGGTATTTTTCCCCTACGTGCCGCGGATGAGCGCCGTGCGGCAAAAGGTGGAGCTGCGATTTCCCCGGCGGGGCGTTTACCGGCAGGACTCCTTCGGGATTCGGACGCGATTTCCTTTCGGGTTTTTCGAGAAAACGCGCGAGGTGGGCTCGAATCTGGAGATCGCGGTTTACCCGCGGGTGGAAGCGGTCGAACAGTTCTTTGAGGTGCTGCCGCTGCTGACCGGCGAGATGGTGAGTTTCTTTCGCGGGCGCGGGCACGAACTGCACTCGTTGCGCGATTACGTGCCGACCGATAGTGCACGGTTTGTCGATTGGAAGGTGACGGCGAAATCGGGGCGGCTGGTTGTCCGGGAATTTGCGCGGGAGGACGAGCGTCGCGTGATGCTGGTGCTCGATCCGTTTGTGGGACCGGGGCGCGCCGATCCGGGGCAACTGGCTGACGCCGAGCCTGGAGAACGATTCGAGCGGGCGGTTTCGCTGGCTGCCTGCATTGCCTGGCACTTCAACGAAATCCATTCGGTAATGCAGTTCCGCACGAACACTTTTTCGACGCGGATGGCGCCGGCCGGCGAAATTATTTACGACGCGCTGCGGGAGCTGGCTACCGTGCAGCCCGACGCCAGCGCGGCTAGCGGGGAATTCATTGACGAGCTTTCGAGCGATAACGAGATTTTCAAAATTATCCTCACAACGCGAACGCAGCGGTCGATTCCTACCGGGCTCTGGTCTTCCTCGTATTTCCTCTTTATCGATCAATTGTAAAGACTGCGGCCGTCCGGGTTGCGTCGCGGGCGGGTGTGCCCGGTCATCGGAAAAATACCGGCTGGATGCCGGCGCTACCCGGCGCGTTTTCTCGCGGTGATGCGCTTGATCGTGACGCGTTTCCTTGCGGGCTTCGGCTTGGTGATTTTGCGGGCGGCTGGGCCGGCGAGGGCAACGGCTCGCCACATGTACCAGCTGGCTACCGTTCGATAGGGCCGCCAGCGTTCTCCGAATTTCAGCAAGTCCTTGGGCTTCGGGATCATTTTCTTGCGGTACGTCAGCGCCCAGCCCTTTTGCACGCCGTAGTCGTGGATTGGCAGCACGTCCGGGCGGCCCAGGCGGAAAATCAGGAACATCTCGACGGTCCACGCACCGATGCCCCGGACGGAAATCAGGCGGTCGACCAGCTCCTGGTCCGACATTTTCTGCGCGGCCTCGATCGTGGGCACGACTCCGTCGATGGTTTTCTGTGCGAGATCGCGGACGGCGGCGACTTTCGCGTTCGATAGGCCGCATTTGCGCAGTTTTTGCCTGCTGACGCGCAGCAGTTCCTCGGGCGTGGGCGCGCGACTGTCCGTGCCCAGAGCCTTGACGCGCGAGTAGATGGCTCGCGCGGCTTTGCCGGCGATGCTCTGGTGCATGACGGCTTCGAGGAGGGATTCGTAGACGCTGTCGCATTCGTCGAGCTTGAATCGAAATTCGCCGACCCGCTCGATCAGCGCGGAGAGATGCTTGTCATTGCTCGAGAGATGAGCGTGCGCTTCGACGTGATCGAACGGCAACGGGATCGTGCTGGTCGCGGAGTTCATGGCGCGATGCTAGTTCTGACCCAGCAGCATTTTCAGGCGAGCCCAGGAATCTTCGCGGGCTTTCTTGTTGGCGTCGCTGGCGTCGGGAGCTTCGCCGGCGCGCATGAAGCCGTGGCCGGCACCGTCGTAAGTGACCCCCTGGTAGGTTTTGTCGGCGGCTTTCATACCGGCGGTGGCGTCGGGGATGGTGGCGTCGATGCGGGCGTCGTTGCCAGCGTAGAAGGCGTAGACGGGCGCGTGGATGCGGGGCATGGCGTCTTTGTCGGGAGGCCCGCCGTAGAACACAAATGCGGCGGCGAGATCGGGGCGGTTCGTTGCGTAGCGGAAACTCTGCGAGCCGCCCCAGCAGAAGCCGACTACGAAAAGTTTGCCGGTGGAGGCGGGGATTTTCTTGGCATAGTCGGCGACGGCGTTCAGGTCGGCCGTCACCTGATCCGGATCGAGATGGCTGACGGCTTCCATGGCCTTGCTTTGATCGAGCGAGGAGCTGCGGCCGCCGTTCGGCCCCATGCCGGAAAGCAGGTCGGGAGCAACAGCGATGTAGCCGGCCGCAGCGATCTGGTCCGCGAGATCCTGGACCCAGTCGGTCATGCCGAAAATTTCGTGGATTACGAGGACGACCGGACGTTTGTCCTTCGATTCGGGATAGGCAACAAAAGTCTCGACAGAACGGTCACCGTGTTTCACCGTGACCCATTCTCGGTGGCGCGGAGACTTTTCGAGCGTGGCCTGCGCCCAGTCCTGCGCCCACGCTGCGTGCGCGACCATCAGAACCACAATCAGAGAAAAATATTTCATCGAGTCACCCCAGTCGACGAGTGGAGAAAACGGAATGATAACGGCCTGCGCGCCGCGAGGCAAGTTGAGGACCGGGGTCTCCCCCATCCCACGAAAGCGGCCATGGCCCGGGAGCCATGCTAGTATCGACAGCTTATGCAAACGGGGATTATTGGGCTGCCGCAGGTAGGGAAGACGAGCTTGTTCCGGATCCTGACGCGGGCGGTGGCCGCGAGCGGGCGCAGCGTGCCCGGTCAGGCGCACGTGGGAATTGCGCGCGTGCCGGATGCGCGAGTGGCGAAGCTCTCGGAAGTTTTCAAGCCGAAGAAAATCACGTACGCGACGATCGAGTACGTGGACATCGGCGGATTGCAGAAGGACCGCGAGAAAAACTCGGCGTCGCTGGTTCCGTTACGCGAGGCCGATGCGCTGGCGCACGTGGTGCGGCTGTTCGAGAATCCGGCGGTGCCGCACGAGGGCGGGTCGATCGACGCGCTGCGCGATATTGTGAACGTGGACCTTGAGCTGATCTTGAACGATCTGGAGCAGTGCGCGAAGCGGATCGAGCGCGTCGAGAAGGATTTGAAGAAAAAGAAGGAGACGATTCTCGAAACGGAATTGGGACTTTTGAACCGTTGTCGCGCGGCGCTGGAGGCCGAGACGCCGCTGCGAGAGCTGGAATTCAAGCCGGAGGAGATGAAGATGCTGACCGGCTTCATGTTCCTGACGCGGAAACCGATGCTCTACGTGCTAAATCTGGGCGACGAAGAAGCGCCGGAGATCGATCGCGTGGTCGAGAAATACAAGCTTGAGAAGCTGGCGACGAAACCGCAAACGGCCGTCGTGCCATTCTGCGGCAAAATTGAAGCGGAACTTGCCGAGCTCGATGATGCTGAGGCGGCGGAGATGATGAAGGCGTACGGGCTTAAGGAATCGGGCCGCGACCGTTTGATCCAGGCGAGCTACCGGCTGCTGGGATTGATCTCGTTTCTCACCTGCGGCGAGCCGGAATGCCGCGCGTGGACGATCGAGCGCGGAATGACGGCGCAGAAAGCGGCGGGCGCAATTCACAGCGATATTGAAAAGAATTTCATCAAGGCGGACGTGGTGAATTGGGAAGACTTGCTCAAAGCGGGCAGCTTCGCCGCGGCGCGGGAGAAGGCGCAGGTGCGGCTCGAGGGTAAGGAATATATTGTGCAGGATGGCGATGTGATTTTGTTCCGGCACGGCGGGTAGCCCGGCCGAGGGGAACCGCAGGGGCTAGGGCCCTGCTCTTGGCGGGTCCGGTAGGTCGTGGCCAAAGCCGCGACCCCCAAAAGCGTTCGATGAACACTGAAACAACTCGGGTATTGCTGGCCCTTTTGCTTGGAATTGTGGCCGCGGGGGCTAATTTGCTGGGCGGGGTTTTGGTTTCCTACCGGCAGTGGTCGCGGCATTACCTCAAATACTTTATCGCCTTGGGCGCCGGGTTCATGTTGGCTACGGCCATGATCGAAATGATTCCGGAGTCCGTGAAACTGCGCGGCGACGAGTCTTCTGTTTTCTTCCACAGCACCAGCGCGGTATTCGTGATCGTGCTGGCCGGATACTTTCTGGTGCATTTTTTCGAGCATACCCTGGCGCCGCATTTTCATTTTGGGGAAGAGACGCATCACGACGAGATTTCGCACGCGCATGCGAGCTACGCGGCGCTGCTGGGTTTGGTAATCCATACGTTTTTTGATGGCGTGGCCATCGCTTCGGGGCTGCTGGTTTCGAACTGGCTGGGCGGAGTGATTTTCGTGGCGATTTTCTTGCACAAGATTCCCGAGGGGTTTACGGTGGCGTCGCTGATGCTGGCGAGCGGGCAGAGCCGCGCGGCGGCGTTTGGATCTTCGGCGATTTTGGGCGGAGCGACGCTGGCGGGCATGGCGCTGATGTTCGTGCTGCGGGATACGGTGGCGGATGCGCTGCCGTTTTCGGCGGGCGTAACGCTGTATGTAGCGGCGTCGGATTTGATTCCGGAAGTGAATCGCGAGCCGGGTGTGGGCATGGCTGTTCTCGTGTTTTTGGGAGTGCTGGTGCTGGTGGTCCTCAAAGCGATCTTCCGCGTTTAGTTTGCGAGAGCTGCGGCGCGCGAACGAGTCACGGCGAATACCACCAGCGCGACGCACATGACGCCGAGGCAGAAGGCGCAGACACCGGGCCACGCTTTCAGGCGCCAGGCGTAGGCGCCCAGGAATGTGCCGGCTGCGCCGCCGGCGAAATAGCAGACCATGTAGAACATATTGAGGCGGCTGCGGGCTTCCGGCTCGAGGCCGTAGATGCGCGTTTGATTGGCGACGTGGCCGGCCTGTACCCCCATATCCATCAGCAGCACTCCTACGATCAATCCCAGCAGCGCCGTTCCGAAAGCCCACATCACGACGTACGCTGCCAGCACCGACAACAGGGAAGCGCCAATGGCAACGCGCGGTCCGCGCTTGTCCGTGAAGCGGCCGACGAGCGGGGCGGCGGCCGCTCCTGCGGCGCCGACGAGGCCGAAAAGGCCGGCGGCTTCGCTGCCATAGTGATAGGGCGGCCTCTCAAGAAAAAACACGAGCGTGGTCCAGAACGCGGTGAAGCATGAGAAAAGCATCGCGCCGAAAAATGCCGATTCGCGAAGCGCGGGGTAGGTGCGAACGAGTTGCGCTGTCGATTTGAGCAGCGACAGGTAAGAGAGCTTCAGCGTGGGTTTGCTGTGCGGCAGAAGAAACTGCACGAGGACGGCGATCGAGAGCGTCAGCGCGGCCGCGATTCCATAGACCGCGCGCCAGCCGAGATGCGCGCCCACGCTGCCGCTGAAGGTGCGGGCCAGCAGGATCCCGAGCAGAATGCCGCTGAAGACGGAGCCGACGACGCGCCCGCGCCGTTCGGGCGGAGCAAGATGCGCGGCGAAGGGGACGAAGATGTGGACCGATGCGCCCGTCATGCCCAGCACGAAACAGGCCAGCGCGAGTGACACGGTGTTGTGCGCCAGGGCGATCGCGGTGAGTGAGAGCGTCGCGGTGACGAGAAGAATGGTGATCAGCGAACGCCGTTCTTTCGTGTCTCCGAGCGGGACGAACAGGAGCATGCCGAGCGATGTGCCGACCTGCGTGAGCATGGCCACGAAGCCAATCTTGGTGACGGTGAGGCCGAACGCGCGGGCCACATCCGCGAGCAGAGGCTGAATGTAGTACAGGTTGGCGACGATGATGCCGGTGCTGGAGGCCATGAACCAGACGGTTACGGCGGAGATTCTGGGCGGCGCCGAAGAGGGCGGTTCAGCGGTCACGATGTCGGGCATTTGTTCTGTGATTATGCCGGAAGGCGCTGCGGCGCGAGGGGGAAACTCTACGACCGGGCCGTCAGGTTCCTGGCCACGAGCCTGCGGTCGGTCGTGATAAAACCGACCCGCCCGAGCACGGACTCGAGTGTCTCGACCTCTCCTAGCTCCGGGGGCGCCTGCCCTGAACCACGGCGACAAAGGCCTCCTTATTAGGCCTTTATAAACACCGAGTTAGCTTGGCCACCGGGGGCTTGCCCGTAGCGTTTGGGTACCGTGTGTCGGGTTGCAACTTTATGGTACAGCGCGTGTTAGATATGCTGTGGAGGCCATGGCCAGAACAGACGTCCAACTGATGCTGGACGTGAAGGCAGGGGACGAGGCGTCCTTTGACTTCTTGTTGCAGAAGTATCGCTCGCCGCTGGTCAATTTCCTGAATCGCATGGTGCGGGACCAGGCGACGGCGGAAGACCTGGCGCAGGAGGTATTTCTACGCGTGTACCGGGCGCGAAAACAATACACTCCGAGCGCGAAATTCACCACCTGGCTGTTCCGGATCGCGACGAATCTGGCGCTCAATTCCGTTCGCGACAATCGCCACCATCGGATGGGAATATCGATCGACGCGCCGGCCGACGGCGATGATGCGCCACCTTTGGAACTAAAAGCGCGCGAGATGCGAATTGATGAAAGGATGATCGAGCGGGACCGCGTGGAGATCATTCGCCGGGCGATCCGGTCGCTGCCGGAAAAGCAACGCGCGGCGGTTTTGCTGCATAAGTACGAAGAGATGGATTATGGAGAGATTGCGGGAATTCTGGATTGCTCGGAGGCCGCACTGAAGTCAATGTTGTTCCGCGCTTATGAGACGCTGCGGGTAGAGCTGGCTCCTCTGGTGATCCAGGCGGCGCCGGTTAGCAGAAGCGGTAGGGAAGGAAGGCCATCATGAAATGCGAAGACGTGGAACAAGGATTGATTGCGTTTGTGGACGAACGGGCGAGTGCCGCCGAGCGTCGCGACGTGGAGTCGCATCTGGCCGGTTGCGCGGTTTGCCGGGCGCGGGTGCAGGAATTTCGCGGCGTGTCGAACCTGCTGGGCGAGTTGCCGGCGATCGAGCCGTCCTTCGGTTTTGACGCGCGTGTGCGGCAGCGCGTGGCGGCGGAGCCAGAACCGGGCTGGTTTGCGCGGCTGGTGCCGCAGGGACGGCTGGCACTGTCGGCGGCGATGTTGGTCGCGCTGACGGTGTGGATGCTGAAGCTGCCGCCGAATCGGACGGTAGAGCCCGCTCCGGCTGCGGCACCGGTGGCTGCGGCTTCGAGCGATCAGGATTTTGACGCGGTGAAGGATCTGGGAGTTCTCGAGAACTACGACGTCGTAACGAACATGGATGCGCTTTCACAGCTGGTGCCGACGAAGACACCCGAGGCGCCGAAGCCTGACGCGAATCAGACCCAGAGCAACGACTAAAGGCCCGATTTCCAAGATGCGACGCTTCCTCCAATTCGGATTGCTGGCTGGGCTTGCGCTGAGCCTGTGGGCGCAGACCGCTGCGGCACAGGACGGCGAGCGACTTCGCGAATGGCGCGCGCGTCAGCAAGCGCGCAAGGAAGCGGCGGCACAACAGAAGGGAAAGCCCAACGAGCGAGCCATGGAAGGGCTACCTCCGAAATGGGTCGACCGGGTGCGGGATATGCCGCCCGAGCAACAGCAGCAGTTCCTCGAGAACAATGCGCAATTCAGGCAGCTGCCTCCGGCAAGGCAGGAGCAAGTCCGCCAGAACCTCGAAAAATGGAATCGGCTGTCCCCGGAAGAGAAAGATGCGGTTCGCAAGCGCGAGGAATTCCTCGAAAACCTGCCTCCCGAGCGGCGCGAGTATGTACAGAACATACTGCTGCCGAAGTGGCAGGCGATGCCACCGGCTCGGCGGCAGGCCATCAACCGTCATTTGGCGATGCTGGGGCAGATGAGTCCGGCGACGCAGGAGGCGGCGTTGAATGATCCGCGGTTTGTAGGAGGGCTGAGTCCGGATGAACAGTCGATGCTCCGGGATTTGAATTCTTTAAGAAATCCTTCCTCCGGCGCCGTGCAGGCGCCTCCGCAATAGACTTCCGAGGGCTCCACAATTTCCCACCGCTGTCGCACACCTTCCGAAAAAGCTCCGCGTGTGTTGACTGTTACAAAACAATTTGGCGATGGAGAGGGCTTTGACCGCTAGCGCTCGTTGAAAGGTGTGAGCGCTCCACAATAGCTTGTGGTTTTGCGCTTCTGCGGAGCGATGGAAAATTTTTTGGGCGCGGATCGCTTCGATTCAAAAAATCTTTCTCAACTTGCAACATTCCCCTTGACAAGAAATTGAACGACACTACAATCGGGGCACAAAGTGGGACGAAGTGGGAAACAGTGTCAGACAGTGTTCGTGGATGTGAGGCGGTGGGTGAGGCTAGAAGCGAGTGAAGCGTAGAGCGAACGCAGCGGTCGAACTCCTCAAGAGCAAATATGCTACGCGGCAACTATCTGGCGACGGCGGACGAGAAGGGACGCGTGAGAATTCCCGCGGACTTCCTGGCCGAACTGCGCCGGACGGGCAAACGCTTCTACGTGACATCGGCCACCGGCGATCACGCTCGGGTCTATCCGATGAAGGTCTGGGAAGAGATCGAGAAGAACCTGGCCAAGAAGTCGTCCTACAACCCGGCGCGGCAAAAGTTTCTTTCACGAACGAACTATTTCGGTCAGGTAGTCGAGATGGATGGGGCGGGGCGCATTTTGATTCCATCCATTTTGCGGGAATCGGCGGCGATCAAGGGGGAAGTGGACGTGCAGGGGAATTTGACGTACCTGCAGGTCTGGAATCACGCCCGGTTCCTGGAGCAGATGGCGGCGAATCCTGTTTCGGCGGAAGACATCAAGGCGTTTGACGAATTGGGCGCGTAGTTTTGAGCGCGTTTCATGAGCCCGTTCTGGCCGCGGAAGTGATGGAGTGGCTCCGCATACGGCCCGGGGGGACTTATGTCGACGCGACCTGCGGAACGGCGGGGCATGCAATTGAAATCGCCCGGCGGCTGACCACAGGACGGTTGATCGGGATCGATCGCGATCCGCAGGCTCTGGCAATCGCGCGGGAGCGGTTGAAGCCCTACGATGAAAAGGTGGTTCTGGTGCACGCGGAATTTTCGAAAATCGGCGAAGTGAAGGTGGATTTGAATTTGCCGCCGTTCGACGGTGTAATCGCCGATTTGGGGATCTCAAGCCTGGAGCTCGACAGCCCTGAGCGCGGATTTTCGTTCCGCTGGGCCGCCGCCCTGGACATGAGGATGAACCCCGATAACCCGCTGACGGCGGACGAAATTGTGAATCAGTGGTCGGAGAAGGAACTGGCCGACCTCCTCTATCAGAAGGCCGAGGAGCGGGATTCACGCAGAATCGCCAGGGCGATTGTAAGGTCGCGGCCGATCCGCGATACCGAACACCTGGCAACGGTTGTGGCAGGGGCTCGTAAAGCAAGGGGAAGGCAGAAACTGCAGCCCGCGACAAAAACGTTTCTGGCGCTGCGGAATGCGGTGAATCGAGAAGAGGAGGAACTCGAGCAGTTTCTTTCGCGGACCCCTGCCACTTT
>Ga0209007_1000112_pt1 | contig 48061 bp, 49 predicted proteins | sample JacPinW_OM1H0_O2_FD_187961 | JGI IMG/M metagenome (GOLD analysis project Ga0209007, IMG submission 187961) | Forest soil microbial communities from Algoma, Ontario, Canada - Jack Pine, Ontario site 1_JW_OM1H0_O2 (SPAdes) (version 2) | ecosystem: Environmental > Terrestrial > Soil > Boreal... | reverse complement strand
CTGTTACATTCCCGGCAACTTCATCCCCGCCATCCTACGCGCGAAGCTGGGCTTACCCATCTGCTTAAACATCTTTTTCATCTGCGCGTATTGCCGGAGCAGGTTGTTCACTTCCTGCACGGTGGTGCCGGAGCCGCGAGAAATGCGTTTGCGGCGGCTGCCGTTGATCACTTCGTGATGATTGCGCTCGTGGGCGGTCATCGAGTTGATGATGGCTTCGACGCGGTTGATCTGTTTTTCGTCTACCTTGTCGGCAGCTTTCTGCAATCCGGAAAACGGCCCGATCGAGGGCATCATTCCGATCAGGTTCTTGATCGAGCCCATCTTCTTCACTTGCCGCAACTGGTCGCGAAAGTCTTCGAGCGAGAAGCCGTCGCCGGTGAGGGCTTTGGTCGCCATCTCCTGCGCCTTCTTCTTGTCGATCTGCGATTCGGCGCGCTCGATCAGCGAGAGAATGTCGCCCATGCCCAGAATGCGCGACACGATGCGGTCGGGATGAAACGGCTCCAGCGCGTCGTACTTTTCGCCCACTCCGATGAATTTGATGGGCTGCCCCGTCACCTGCCGAATGGAAAGCGCCGCGCCGCCGCGGGCGTCGCCATCCATCTTGGTGAGCACGATGCCGGTGAGCGAAAGCTTTTTGTGAAATTCGTCGGCGGAGCGGACCGCGTCCTGGCCGGTCATGGCGTCGGCGACGAACAGAATCTCGGAAGGATTCAGCAGCTTTTTCAGCGACTGCATCTCGTTCATGAGATCGTCGTCGATGTGCAGACGGCCAGCAGTGTCGACGATCAGCACGTCGCAGCCGGAAACGATGGCCTCGCGGCGGGCCTCTTTTACTAACCGCTCAACCGCCTGGGTGAGCTGCTCGGGCGTGTTCGCCTCGCCGACTTCGCCTTCGTAAATCTGCGCCTTCACCGCCTGCGCCACAACTTTCAACTGCTCACGCGCTGCCGGACGGTACACGTCCACCGAAACCAGCAGCGGACGATGCCCGCCCGTCTTAAACCAGTTCGCCAGCTTGCCGGAAGTGGTGGTCTTGCCGGAACCTTGAAGCCCAGCCATGAGCACGACCGTGGGCGGCTGCGAAGCGAACTTCACGCGCGCCGTGTCTTTGCCGAGAGTCTCGACCAGTTCATCGCGCACAATCTTGATGACCTGCTCGCCGGGAGAAAGCGCGGTCAGCACCTCCTGCCCCACGGCCTTGGCCTGAATGCGATCGATCAGCTCTTTAACAACTTTGAAGTTGACATCGGCTTCGAGCAGCGCCAGACGGATTTCGCGCAGGGCTTCGCCAATGTTTTCCTCGCTCAGCCGGGCCTGGCCGCGAAGGGACTTGAATGCGCGTTGCAGTTTTTCCTGAAGATTCTCGAACATAATTGAATGATCTATTTTAGCAGTGAAGAATCGAGACTACTCTACCTTCGGCCTTACCATCTCAAACCGCTGCGTCGTCCGCGTGTACTGAATTCCGCCCATGCGCCCGATGAGGTCCAGCGAATTGCGATCCAGCTTGCCATCTTTAATATGCGCGTCGTTCATGTAAATCGAAACAACCTGGCCGATCACAAGGCTGCTGCTGGTGGGTCGTGGGGAGAAGTCGAGAATCTGATGTAGCTTGCACTCAAAGCTTACGGGGGATTCTGCCACTCGGGGCGGGCGCACGATCTTCGACGGCTCCGGCGTCACCTTTGCGACCTCGAATTCGTTCACCGATGCATCGTATTCGCCGCTGGTTAGGTTCATCGCCTCGGCTAATTCGTAGGTGACAATGTTCACCACAAACTCTTTGGTCTCGCGAATATTGCGCAATGTGTCCTTGGCCTCGCCGGCCTTGGCTTGCGGTTGTTTGGGCGGCCGAAGGCCGGGCGCAAACGCCAGCAACGGCGGATCGACGCACACCGCATTAAAAAACGAAAAAGGCGCGAGGTTGAACGCTCCCGACGCGCTCATCGTGGATACCCACGCGATCGGCCGCGGCCCCACGGAATTGAGTATGATGCCGTAAAGTTCGCTGTGCTGAAGGTCGGACGGGCTGACAATCATGCATCAAGTATAGCTTTGTCGCGCGTCACTTCTTTGCGGCGAATACTTCCCTGGTGGCGATTACGGTGTTGGAGTGAATGGTCACGGTATCCTCCACGTCCTGTGCGTAGCCGCCGGCATAGGTCACCATCACCGGAATGTTACGGGCGCGAGCCACACGGAACACGAGCTCGTCGCGCTTCTTCAGTCCCTCGATGGTCAGAGAAAGACCGCCCAGTTGATCTTCCTGATAAGGATCAGCGCCGGCGACGTAGCAGAGCAGGTCCGGCTCGAACTGCCGAAGTCCGGAACTGAGCGCGTTGTCGAGCCAGGCCAGGTAGTCGTCGTCTCCAACGCCGTCAGGCAGATCGACGTCTATCGATGATGGCGGCTTCCACATTGGATAGTTGTTGTGCTGATGCAGCGAGATGGTGAAAACGTCGCTTGCGTTCGCCTTATGCCCGTGAGTTGCTTGCGCATTGGCCGGCGATCCCGAAGCGGACGGCAGTGGATCTCCGGGCGCACGCTTCCCGGCAAAAATCGCCGCCGTGCCATTTCCCTGATGAACGTCGCAATCGACCGTCATCGCCGTGCGAATCCTGCCGTCGTGCTGCATTCGCCGGATGGCCACAGCTACATCGTGAATCATGCAGAACCCTTCGCCATGGTCGGGAAAGGCATGATGGAATCCGCCGCCAATGTTGACCGAGACGCCGTCGGCCAAAGCCTGCTGCGCCGCCAGAATCGAACCTCCGGCCGCTAGCCAGAACGCCTCCACCAACTCCTGCGAGAAAGGAATCTCAAGCTCCATTTGTTCACGCGCGCTCAGGGTTCCAGTCCTCAGCTTGTGCACATATTCCGGCGTATGCACCAGCAGGATGTCCTCGTCGCCAGCCGGTTTAGGTTCCAGGAAATCGCTCGCGTCAGCGACACCGCCTGCTAGCAGCCGTTCGCGAATGCGCCGGTATTTCTCGGCGGGAAAGACGTGCGCGCCGATAGGCAGGTAGTAACCGTCGCTATAGATCAGCTTGAAGGGAAGCATGGGAAGTACGCCTTTATGATACTGCGTACTCGCCGAAGCTCAGGGTACAGAGCTAAATACTGGCAGGCATCAACGCTTCTTCGGCGGCGGAATCGTCTGCACCGCCATCGATCGCCGTACCGGCACGATCGCGCCCTTCGCCGGGTCGGCCGCCGCGTTTGCGCGGGTGAGCACTTCCTGCTGGATGTACTGCACAAATTCCTGAATCTGCCGCTGCATCTCTTCCATGCGCTCGCGCATTTGCAGGATGATTGCCATGCCGCTGATGTTCACGCCCAGGTCGCGCGCCAGCGACAGGATGAATTCCAGCCGCTGCAGGTCTTCATCGGTGTAAAGGCGAGTGTTGCCCTCGGTGCGTGACGGTTTCAGCAGGCCCTCACGCTCGTATAGGCGCAAGGTCTGGGGATGGATGCCATACATCTCGGCGACTGCGGAAATCATGTAGGCGCCCTTCGATTTCCGTTTGGTCATAAGTCTCCTTGGCTGATTTTAGAGCAGAGCAGCTTTTCTTCCTAATGGCACGCGGCAGAATCCTGCCAAACTCTTACTCGCCGCCGGCATCCAACTTCCGGAGGTTCATTTATGGACGAAAATAATGCTATCAGCGTAATCGAAAATCTTATTGAGACGTGTAAGGACGGGCAAAAGGGTTACCAGGACGCCGCTGCTCACGCGAAACGGTCTGACTTGAAGACTTTCTTCAACGAGGAAAGCCTGGAGCGAGCTCGTTTCGCCGGTGAACTGGAAGCGGAATTGATCCGGTTGGGCAAACCGGATAAGAAAGTTTCCGGCTCTGTCGGAGGCTCGCTTCGCCGCGCCTGGATAGATACCAAAGTCAGCCTTGGCGGCGGCGATAAGACGATTCTGGAATCGGTTGAGGCCGGTGAGGACACTGCCAAGGAAAGCTACCAGAAGGCGATCACTGGCGATTTGCCGGAGAATATCGCTCAGATTGTTCGCCGGCAAGCGGCCAGTGTCCAGAGAGCTCATGACAAAGTAAAAAGTCTGCGAGACGAGGCACGTGCGGCTGCATAGTGACGAAGAACTTAGGGAACGTTCGAAAAAATGTTTCTAAAAGAATGAAGAGGACCGGGAATCTCCGGTCCTCGTTTTTCTGCAGAGCGCACGAACTCAAGCCGCCGGTTGAGCTTTTTCCGTGGTCGCTACCCACCCTTGCGGCTTCAACAAATGATTAACGGCGTATGCCACCACGCCCGCCGCAATCAGAATCATGCCGAAGGCAAACGAACTCATTCCCAGAATCGACTCATGATCGGCCCGCAGCACAGCAAAGCCGAGCAGTAGCATGGGAGGAATGCCGATGGCAATCGCTCCAAACCATCCGCCAGGAACACGGAACGGACGCGCCAAATTCGGTTCCCGGAAGCGCAACACGATCAGTGCTACAAACTCCAGTGACAAGCTAAAGCCGTAAAGAAGAATGTCGATCGTTACCAATCGGGCAAAGCCCAGGCCCAGGCACATTGCCCAGCAGGCGGCCAACGCCAGAATCGCAACCCATGGGGCGCGCGACTTCTTCTGCAGCTTGGCGAAGATTCCGGGCAGCATGCCATCCTGCGCCATCGCCAGAGGCAGGCGCGAATAGCTCATCACCAAGGCGTTGAACATGCCAAAGGCGCTGATCACTCCGCCGAGCACCACTCCGATGCGCAGCAGTGGGCCGCCGAGCAATCCAGCGATGTCTGCCCAGGAGCCAGTCTCCCACGCCGTTGCCTTTAGCCCAGTCATCCACAAGGCGGCGAAAGGCAGCACATAGCTCAGGGCTACAATCGCCACCGCAACCAGCATGGCTCGCGGATAGGTCCGCTGCGGGCGCTCCACTTCCGTGGCAATGGTAGAGGCGTTGTCCCAGCCCATGTAGTTCCACATGCAGATCAGCAGCCCGCCCAGAATGTCGACGGTCGAAGTGGTCGGCTTGGTCACGGCATTCGCGAGCGCCCCAATCTTGAATGGAGCAATCAGCACAATGGCGACGAATGGCGCCGACAGCGCGAAGAACAGCCATAACGAGGTGAGAGAAACGACCTTCACCCCGGCAATATTCAGCGCCGCGCACGCAATCACCACTGCCAGCGCAACCCACCATGCGCGATTACCCTGCTGGAAATACGGAAACATGCGCGTCAGGTAGGCCACGAACAGCGTGGGATAAATCGCCATATCGAAAATGGACGCCACCAGCGAGAGCCACGCCTCCTGAAATCCCCAGAAATTTCCCATGGCGCGGCGCACCCAGGCGTAGTAGCCGCCTTCATAAGGCAGCGCGCTCGATAGCTCGCCGATCATGAAGGCCGTAGGCAGGCTCCAGAGCAGCGGGGTGAGCAGCAGAATCAGAATCGCGCGTCCGTAGCCGGCGCCGTGAACGATGTCTTCCGTGCCATAGGTTCCGCCCGAGACCATAAAGAAGGTGGCGGCCACCAGAGGCCACAGGGTGAGGCGCACGAACGTTTTCTTGACGATCGGGTTCCGGTTGGAAGCCTTATTAGGAACGGCGGCGAGAGGCTGGGGGTTCTCTATTTGTTGCGGGGCGCTAGCTGTTGCCAATTTCTATGTCTTCCTCCTCAAGCGACTCACTCTCAGCTACTCCGCAGCGGGCTGGTCTTCTTTCGAAATCGAAATCAAAATCGAAAGCGTGCTCGAGCTTTCTGGTTTGTTTAGATTCCAGAAATTCCGCTGGAGTTAGTTCGCATGTTAGAGATTACGGGAATTTTCCAGCGATGCAAGAAAAATGTGGAAAACTTTCAAAAATTTTTGTCAGGCAGGCCACTGTACCGACGTAACACACTCGGAGCCACTCACAGTTTCAGCTCCCAGGTTTCGGCCACCAGATCTTTTCGGCTCCAACTGGAATGCTTTTCCTCGCGCACCAATTTGAATCCTGCGTCCTGATAAATGCGACGCGCTGCTGCCAGCTCGCTTTGCGTCCATAGCCGGATTTTCTTGTATCCGGCCTGTCGAGCGAAGCGAACACACTCCGCAACCAGCCGTTTTCCAATCCCCAACCCGCGTGCCGAAGGCTCGACCAGCAACAGGCGTAGCTTGGCCACCGATGCGGATTTCTTGACGAGAAATACCGACCCGACATTTTCTCCATCCCGCTCGGCGATCCAGCAGCGCTCGTGCGCGGAATCGAGTTTGGCCACAAACTCCGCCACGATCTCAGCCACCAGCGCTTCAAAGCGCTCGTCGTAACGATATTCCTGCGAATACAGCACGCCATGCCGCCAAACCACCCAGCCCATATCCCCAGGCCGGTGCTGCCGGAGCACGTAGGCCTTTGCGCCTTCGGTGCCAGGGCCCAGCACCGATTCGACCGTCTGCATGGAGTGCAGAAGATCATCCTGCTTCGCAGGAGACAATTTGTTCAGGATTTCTCTAACCTGTTCATCGGACCTGGCATTCAGCGGCTCGAACACCTGTCGTCCTTTTTTTGTAAGCACCAACAATGTTTGTCGGGCGTCTGTAGGCGATGGCTTCTTTTCGAGCAGATGCTTCTTCTCGAAGCCGCCCAGTATCCGACTCAGGTATCCGGCATCGAGCCCCAGGGCGCCGCACAGCTCTGCCGCTGTCGATTGCTTGCGGTGAGCCAGTTCGTATAAGGTGCGTGCCTCGGTCAGGGAAAGGGGACTGCTGAGCAGGCCTTCATCGAGCAGTCCGATCTGCCGGGTATAGAAGCGGTTGAAGCGGCGTACAGCGGCGATGCGGTCAGGGGAAGCTTGTGGCGATGAGGTTGCGGAAGCCATGTCTGATTGTCGCAATCATTGTTGACTTAGTCAAATAATATATATGACGATGTCATTTATCGCTAGTTGCAGTCGTTGTACTTTACGTGGAAACGCTGTCGATTTATTATGCCGCCACCGCTTTGGAGGCGGACTCTATGAAACTACCGTTTCTCGGGGCCCTTGTTCTTTTTCTGCCTGTTGTTTTCGCCGCGTAACCGGCGCACGCCCAGAACGCCTTCACGCCTGATCAGGTGAAATATGGGCAGTCCCGTCCTTCTTGCCGCCGGGGGCGCAGTTAGCTGTTCTGGAAGGCGACCCTATGGCTGCGTCGGGCGACTTTACCATTCGCCTGAAAATGCCGGATGGCTACAAGATCGCGCCTCACACCCATCCCCACCGGGAGAACGTTATTGTGCAGTCCGGGACTCTCAAAGTCGGGATGGGAGATCAATTCGACGCGAACAAGATGATGAGCTTTGGCGCTGGCAGCTTCGCCTACCTCGATCCCACCGTGCACCACTACGCCGCAGCTTCCGGCGCGACCGTGATCCAGATCCACGGGCAGTCGCCGGCGAAGTTCAATTACATCAATCCGGCGGACGACCCTAGCTCGAAGAAGTAAGAATTATTGAAAAAACTAGGAGGGCCCGGCTTTCACCGGGCCCATCACCAAAACCTTAAACACGGAGGGCACAGCGTAGAGCCAGGCCGCTTATTCTTCCCAGTTCTTTCCGTCGACCATGCGCTTGATTCCGTCGCGCAAAAAGATTTCCGTTCCGACTACGAACTCTAGACCTTCTTCCAAAGTTCTTCCCGCGGATCTTCCGGGTTCAACTTGGCCAACTCGCGCAACAGTTCTTTCGTGCGCTCATCCCGAGGCATGGGCACGGTCACCGTGATCTCAACGATCTCATCTCCGCGCACGCCGTCTTTCGTTGCTGAAGGCACACCCTTCTCGCGCAGCCGTAATTTCTGTCCCGACTGCGTCCCCGGTGGAATCTTCAACTCAGCCCGACCGTCAATGGTCGGTACTTCCACCCTGGCCCCAAGCGCCGCCTCCGTCGCAGTAACGGGGACCGTCAGATAAATGTTGTCTCCGTCGCGCCGGAAAACAGGATGCTGCTCGGTGCGAATGATCACATAAAGATCGCCAGCCGGGCCGCCGCGACCTCCCGCATTGCCCTTGCCGGCTAATCGAATGCGCTGCCCATCGCGCGTCCCGGCCTTGATGCGGACTTCCAGCGGCTCGGTGCGGCTCACCGTGCCCTCGCCGTGGCAGGTGGGGCAGGTTGAGATATTTTTGCCCGTCCCTTCGCAGATGGGGCATTGCACGTTGAACTTCATGCGCCCGCCGGTCTGCGTTACTTGTCCAGTTCCATTGCACTCTGAACATTTTCCCGGCGCCTCGATGTAACCCTGCCCGTGGCAAGTTGGGCAGATATCCTGCCGCGTGACGTTCAGCCGCATCACGCCGCCGCGAATCGCCGTCCAGAACGGCACGTTCACTTGGTATTCGAGATCGCTACCCGCTTCGGGGCCTGTACCTGCTGGTGCGGCTCCGCGACCACCGCCGAAGATTCCCGAGAAGATGTCTTTGAATCCGCCCCCACCACCGCTTCGCCGGCCTCGACCCGCGCTATCGGCCAGATCAGAAAAATCGAATCCGCCGAAATCGAATGGAACACCCTGTCCGCCCGCCTGGCCTGCGCCGCCCTGGAATCCTCCCGGCGCGCTTCCCGCAAATCCACCCGCGCCTCCGCCTCGCGCATAGGCCTCGGCCGTCGCGGGATCGATATTGTCGGAATAAAACCCAACCTGATCGTAGATCTTGCGTTTTTTCGGGTCGCTGAGAACGTCGTTCGCCTCGGAGAGCGTCTTGAACTTCTCCTCGGCGGATTTGTCCCCGGGATTGACGTCAGGATGGTACTTCCGCGCCAGCTTGCGAAACGCCTTGCGAATCTCATCCGCCGAAGCGGACTTCTTCACGCCGAGGATTTCGTAATAATCTTTCTTGGAAGTTGTGGCCATTTTTCGAACCTAGTGTGGGACAGGATGGTCGAGGGGTCTATCCGCCCATTTATCGACCGCGCTTCTTGCCCTCAACCGGATGCCTGATACCGAGTTTCCATCGCATTCGTCCGATATCGTGCAGCCTTCAACCCACATAACCTCGCCCGTTACAGGGTCAACGACTTGCAGAACGAACCTCCCTTCCAGTCGACGCTCTAAGGCAGCAACGCATGAGCCTCGCTTAGAACTGAAGAAAGCCGAAATCACTACTGGATCCGTCTCATCCGCGACCCTGCCCTTTGCGAAATCTTGTGCAAGTTGTCTGCACTGAACGTTCTTCACAAACCGCTCGTTTTCCATCTGTGCTTGGTAACGGCGATATGTCAGCCACATAAGACCAGCCAACAGCAGAAACCCACCCGCTATCAAGATTGGCCAGCGTTTGGGTGCTCGCGACCAAGTACGACCATTGCTAACGCGATTACGTTCGCTGTAGCCGAGAATTATCGCGCCCGATGAGGAACGTAGAGGCCTGCCGCATTTGCCGCAGAACTTAGCGCCATCTGAGAGCGGCTCGCCGCAGTCGGAACAGTTAGTCATTGTGCAGGCTAGGCTGTCCGTTCCTCAATCTCACAGACATGTCCTGGATGTTCCTCTTTGTAGTCTTGTGCGAATTTCTCCGCTTCGCCTCGCGTCTGAAAATTCGCAGGATGAACAAACCTTTGTCCGCTCGAAACTGCTTCCGGCCAGGCGATAACCTTGAATACTTTGTTTGCCATTTCTCTGTCCCTCAAGAATTAACGTTGGACGCTCTTCTTCTCCTTAGTTCGGCATCCTTTGCTTCTCCTCTTGTAACACGACCAGCGGCTCGGCCTCCGCCGCATCTTCATAAACCGGAATCGGCCAGGCTCCTGTCGGTGTGGAAACAAAAACTCGCCAGCGCCTCTCATCCTCCGCCAGGCTTACAAAATAAGTTTCGTCATTTACTTGAAAATCCATTTCAAAAATCCCCCCTGGGAAACTTTTGTACGACAAGTAAAAGTTATGGCGCGGGCAAAACTGCCCGCGCCACACGGTTTTAGCTAGAAGCTAGCAACTTTCTTACTTCTTCTCGTCCACATCCACGTACTCAGCGTCGATCACGCCTTCGTCCTTCTTCTGACCGCTGCCGTTCGCGCCCGAAGCCGCGCCTGCGCCGTCCGTCGGACCCGCGCCCGGAGCACCAGCCTCCGGACCCGTCGCCTGCGCCGACTTATACATCTCCTCGGCCAGCTTGTGCGACGCCTTGGTCAGGCTCTCACGAGCCTTATCCATCTGCACCTTGTCATTCGATTCCAACGCCTTCTTGGCGTCAGCCACAGCGTTCTCAACGTCTCCGCGATCCGAGCCCGAGATCTTGTCGCCATTCTCGCGCAGCATCTTTTCCACGTTGTAGACCATGCTGTCGAGTTGGTTCTTGGCGTCGATCGCCTCGCGCTGTGCCTTGTCCTCGGCCGAATGTGCATCGGCTTCCTTGGCCATGCGCTCGACCTCTTCCTTCGACAACCCCGAAGACGACGTAATCGTAATCTTCTGATCCTTCTGCGTGGCCGTATCTTTTGCGGTCACATTCAGGATGCCGTTGGCGTCAATGTCGAACGTCACTTCAATCTGCGGCACGCCGCGAGGAGCCGTCGGAATTCCGGTCAGGTGAAACTTGCCGAGAGTCCGGTTCTGCGCCGCCATCGGACGCTCGCCTTGCAGCACATGCACCTCAACCGAGGTCTGATTATCCGCCGCAGTCGAGAACGTCTCCGTTTTCTTCGTCGGAATCGTCGTATTGCGCGGAATCATCGGCGTCGCCACGCCGCCCAAAGTTTCAATCGAGAGCGACAGCGGAGTCACGTCCAACAGCAGCAGGTCTTTCACTTCGCCACCGAGCACACCACCCTGAATCGCCGCGCCGATTGCTACGACTTCGTCAGGATTCACTCCCTTGTGGCCTTCCTTGCCGAACAACTCCTTCACCAGCGCCTGAATCCGCGGCATGCGAGTCTGCCCGCCGACCAGCACCACTTCCTGAATCTTGCTGGCGTCTACACCAGCATCTTTCAAACACTGCTTGCACGGTCCCACCGACCGCTGAATGATGTCCTCCACCATTCCTTCGAGCTTCGCCCGCGTCAGCTTCTTCACCAGGTGCTTTGGACCCGAGGCGTCCGCGGTAATGAACGGCAGGTTGATCTCGGTCTCCATCGTGGTGGAAAGCTCGATCTTCGCCCGCTCGGCCGCGTCGCGCAGACGCTGCAAAGCCATCTCATTGCCCTTGCCGCGCAGGTCGAGGCCTTCATCCTTCTTGAATTCATCGATCAGCCAGTCGACCAGCCGCTGATCCAGGTTGTCGCCGCCCAGGTGCGTGTCGCCGTTGGTGGCCTTCACCTCAATCACGCCCTCGCCCACTTCCAGCACCGAGATGTCAAAAGTTCCGCCGCCGAAGTCGTACACGGCGATCATTTCGTCCTTCGTCTTGTCGAGGCCATACGCCAGCGCCGCCGCCGTCGGCTCATTGATAATGCGCTTCACTTCGAGGCCGGCAATCTGCCCGGCATCTTTCGTGGCTTGCCGCTGGGCGTCGTTAAAGTAAGCCGGCACGGTGATCACCGCCTCGGTTACCTTCTCGCCCAAATAGTCTTCCGCCGCCTTCTTCAGCTTCTGTAAAATCAGCGCCGAAATCTGCGGAGGCGTGTACTCCTTGCCCTGCGCCATCACTGCCACGTGGTCGCCCGACTGCACAACCTTATAAGGGACCATCTTGATCTCTTCCGTCACTTCGTCGAAGCGCCGCCCCATAAAGCGCTTGATCGAATAAACCGTGTTTTCCGGATTGGTGATCGCTTGGCGCTTCGCCACCTGCCCTACCAACCGCTCTCCCGTCTTGGTAAACCCAACCACGGACGGAGTAGTCCGTCCTCCTTCTTCATTAGCAATCACTTTGGGCTCGCCGCCCTCCATCACCGCCACGCAAGAATTGGTGGTTCCAAGGTCAATTCCAATAATCTTGGCCATAATCGTCTCCTGTTAACCTTCCTGAATCAAATAAGTGCTTTGTAATCAATGCGCTTATGATTGCCAACAGGCCCATGCTAAGACCTGAGTGGAATGTTGTCAAGGTTTAGATGCGGCGGGAGGGTTGGAAGTTGCGGGGGAATAGATCGTGGGCGGGCGGATTCGGCAACTGGTACGAATCCGTCGCTCCGGGCCGATTGACAGCCTTTTCCGCGGTTCCTATACTCCTCCGAGCGGTGAATCTTTGTGCGGAGAACCCTACATGCTGAAGCGTTTCCCAGTCATTTTTCTGGTGGTGACCTGTGCCACGGTCGTCTTGGCCCAAAATAATTGGGGCTCCCATCAACCCACGCTTACTCCCCAAACCAGTGGTACTACCCAACTGCTGATTGCGGTCAGCCCGGTGAATTCGCAGGTCGTCTGGGCAGCTGGAACTGGCGGCACCTATGTAGTCACTACCGACGGTGGAGAGACCTGGACTGCCAGCACTGTGCCGGGCGCCAAAGCTCTGCAATTCCGCGACGTCTACGCGGTGAGCGACAAGATCGCCTATCTCATGTCGATCGGAAACTACACAGACGATTTCCGAATCTACAAAACCGTCGATGGCGGCGCGCACTGGGAGAAACAGTTCACCAACGAGACAGTGAATGCGTTCTACGATTGCTTTGCCTTCTGGACTCCCGATCGCGGTATCACTCACAGCGATTCGGTCAACGGAGTTTTTCCCGATATTCGAACCACCGATGGGGGAGAGAATTGGGATTCAATCTCCGCGAACATGCCGCCGGCTTTGCCGGGAGAGGCCTCGTTTTCCTCGAGTGGAACCTGCATCACGACCCAAGGAGAAAGCAACGCCTGGATTACCACCGGAGGTTCCACCACCGCGCGGATCCTGGCTACGAGAGATGGCGGCGATACATGGAACGCCTATGACACTCCGCTGATCAGTTCCGCTACCGCAGGCGGGTTTTCGGTGGCTTTCCGCGATCCATGGCACGGCATTGTGGGCGGCGGCGACTTGAACACCAACACTTCCGCCCAGGCCGCAACATCGGACGATGGCGGCCGAAGCTGGAAACTTACCACCCAACCGCCGGTGCAGGGATCAATTTTCTGCCTGGCATATGCGCGCGGAATGCGCGGCGGCTGGAATGGTTGGCATGGGGACGAGGGCCAAGACTTTGGGTGGGACAACAGTCGCACAGTGGTAGTCACGGCTGAGACCGAGCCGAACTTCACCTCGGGATCGGCGGCCTGGACCCCGGACGAAGGGCACACTTGGTTTCAGTTGCCCACGGTGAGCGGCTACTGGGCCGTCGCCTTCGCCAATTCCAGAGCGGGATGGTTTGTAGGCAACAACGGCCAGATCCTGAAGATCAGCTTCTAAACCTGATCTGCCAATAGAAAGATCGAGGGCCTCACTCTTTCGCGTAGTTTGGCGAAAGAGTGAGGCCGTGTAGATTTCTAGCTCGCAGCGCCTAAAGGTAGATCCCTGAGAAAAGCTTCGACTCTGCGAGCAAAGGCCAGGGGGGCCCGCACGAGAATAATCCCGCCGATGCCATTCCGTGGCAGCAGGTCAGTCGGGCCTGCTTAAGCACCCGTGACTCTTCCAATCGTCTGGACCTCAAAGGGTTTAATCGCATCTCACAATCGTTGGGTCAGAGGAGTGCATGGTCTTTGCCAAGCGCCTTCGCGAAGGGGTGGTTCGCGGCGACATAACTTGTAGCGTCAGGATTTGGACCAGCCCCATGTCACAGAAGGGCACCGCTATCGCATGGGAGACGGAGATATAGAAATCGAGTCGGTTACGCCGATCGGGTTTCCGGATATTACTCCGGAACTCGCGCGGGAGTCCGGCTTCCTGGGAGTACTCGATCTGCTAAAGGTTGCCGAGCACGGCAAGGGCAATAACATCTATCTGATTCGATTTCGCTATATTCCGCCTCACACGAAACGCAGGAGCAGCACGAAGAGAAAATAGACGATTCCGAGAGACCTCATCCCTCTGGGGGTTTTGTGACTCCGGTCGAAAAGCAAAAAAGTAGGTTCCAAAACTCCAAAGAACTAGCATTTCAATCACTTCGGTAACTACCAGTCCTAGCATTAACTCCTCATAATTATTCGTATAGCGCAGCCTTCACTCCGAAAAAGATGAAGGCTGATAGCTGGCTCACCCAAGCCATTTGCCAATGTAAGGAGAGTAACGAAGCGAAACGCTTCGTTGGGGTTTGCCTGTGGGATCACTAACAACCGTGGCAGCACTGACTGCCGCACACTGGGTCAACTTTCGGTTGACAAGGAAAGGGAAAGCAATGAAGAAGTTACTGGCAGTGGCACTGTTCGCGCTTATCTCCGCCGGAGCTTATGCGGCGACGCCCACCACCGATCTTACCGGCAAATGGACGATCACATGGAACAATGGTTCACCGGCCAGGGTCTCGCTAAGTGATGACAACGGCAACCTTTCCGGCACGTACACCGCGGAAGGGAAAGGAACCTGCTCCATTGATGGCGTTCGCCTGGAAGAAAAGCTCGCAATCCATCTCCGCTGCCCCAAGTCGGACACTGATTTCGGCGGCTCGTTCGCAAACGGCATCGTGAGCGGCACTTACACCGACTACGATATGGCAACCGGCAACCCTCATTTCACCGGCAAATTCAGGATGGAGCAAAGCGCTCCTTCTCTCACTCAGGCCGCCCTACATCAGGGGAGATAATTAACAATTTGCGGAAATCCCATGTCTCGCGTTCTTTGCGAGACATGGATTCCGCAGATGCTCTGCACACTGGCGAAAGCCCTCTACTTCGCCGGAATCAAATCAAACTTCCCAGACGATTCCGCATAGAACACTGCGCCCTCTTTCGGGTCGCCACCGCTCCAGTGTTTGTGTCCGCCGGGGACGCGTAAGAAGTCGCCCGCAGCTACGCGCTTTTCGCCCGCATCATCTTTGTACAAATATGCGCCCTTCACTACGACGATCCAGACATCGTTCGTATGCGTGTGCATTCCGTTATCCTGCCCCGGATCGAACCTGGTAAAAGTGGCGTGCGCTCCCTTATCGGCGTCGCCCCAGATTTTAGCCATGGACACACCCTTGTGACTGGTTGTGTAGTTCGCCTGACTCGAGGAGACATAAACGACTTTCTTCATCTCGTTCTGCCCGTGTACCCGCCCCACGGACCACGCGGCGATCATCGCCGCCACCACTCCAGCAATCAACAGTGATCGTTTCATTCAATTCTCCTTTTTCCATTGCAGTTTCCGATTGAACCCCCAAGGCTCACGCATCTTACACCACAGCCCTGTGGCCCTCTGTGTCCCCTGTGGGGAGAATTTCGGCCTGCCCTACTCGAGCTCCGGTCTCCATAGCGGCTCTCCGCCCAGCGACTGGTAAAAACCCCACCCGGCCAGAGCCACCACGCTCAGCAGCGTGAGAGCGAAGGTGCTCATATACCAGGCGGAGAAGTCGGCAGTAAATGGGACATTCGAAAGCATGTCGACGGTGAAGATGGCGCAAGCCAGCGGAATCAACCCGAAGCGATACACGATCAAAACCGCAATAGCATAGATCAGAATCCACATGGGAAGTTCCACTGGGACGTATGAGGACGTGAGCCCCTTCGGCAAGGCAAAGAGGGCAACAAACGCAAGGGCAGCCAGCCAGTCTTTGCGTAGCAGAAATTTCAGACCGAGTAGCAAGAAGAAAAACTGTAGCGTGCCAAGGATCGAGGCGGGAATTTGGAATAGCCACGCTCCCAGCGCCTCGCGCCCTCCCGTCAGGTATTCGGTCTGGGCCAGAGCGGGCGCCGCTCCCAGATGCGTCATCGCGATAGAGCCGATCTGGACAATCAGAATCCACGTCATGCCTAGCATCACGCCAAACAAAATGTCGCGGCCCGCCAGCGGATCGCGAAATTGTCCCGAAAGCAGCCGGCTCCACGTAATCATGGTTTGCGGCCACCGCCGCCGCACCCACGGTTCCAGCGCAAGGTACAACATCCAGGTCGTTCCGGAAACAAACAGCGCCGTGCTCACGCAGATAACGAGCGAGCCGAGCGTATCGAAGCCTGCAACCAGATGCCCGCGGCAGATCCACAAAAGTATCTCGAGCACAAAGACCACCCACGCCAGCCGGAACGCGCCTTCCCGGTCGCCGCGCCCCTGGCGATAGTTCAGCCGGGCCACGCGAATGATGCCGAAGAAAAAACCGAAAATCAAAACCATCCCGACATATTGCTGCACTTTCTTTCCGATGGATTGCTCGGGAGCTTTCATCCGATCTGGTTTAGTCCAGTCACCGATCAGCGAGAAGAAAACTGGCTTGCCATGCCAAGCAGCCGCTTCCACGCGCAGCGGACGCCCCGTCCCCGGCCAGGTCCCGGTCCACGCCACTCGCGTGTCCGAATCGGCCAGTGAGTTCCAGGTCGGCTCCGCCTTCTCCAACTGCGCCGGATCAAGCCCTGCGGCAGCGAAAAGCGGGCTCCAGTCAACCGTTGCCGGCTGCGGGCTCGAACCTTCCTTCTGCGGAGGAATCGCCTGGAAATAAGTGAGCCGCCCCTGCGGATCGAGCGCCACATTGATCATTCCCGAAAGCACAGTCGGAGGATCGTCGCGCGTAATAATTCCGGGGTTCAGAAACTGGTCACGAAAACCCTCAGCCAGCATGTCGTCCGGACTCTGGCGGTACCAGAAGCCCAGTAGGGAAGGCCGCGCAGCCAGCACCGCATCCCAGTCAGGATGCGGCTTGTCGTTCTTCTCGACGAACTCCTGGAAGTCAGTGTCGTAACCGAGGCCGGAAGCGCTATCGACAGGCCGCTCGGGATATCCCAGCCGCGCAATGGTCTCGCTTGCTTTCTGCGTGAGCACTTCCGGAGGCAGCTCCAGCCGCAGCTTTTCCAGTGCACCGTAACGAATGCCGAGATAAGTCACCAGACTCAAACCAAGTAGCACGGCGGCGAGGCAGGCGACGGCAGCCCGCGGGCGCAGCCCGGCGGTTTCGCCGGATGCGGCCACCATTTGGGGCGAAGGCGTTTCACCCGCAGCGAGAGCTGCGGCCAGAGGATCTCCGCCGGGCAGCGCCGCGGCAACACTGAGTACATTCGCAGGTCGAGCCGTGGGCTCCGCCTCAAGGCAGCGAAGGATAACGCGCTCGATGACTGGATTGAGATCTTTAACTACGCTCGACGGCCGGCTGGGAGTTCTGTCTCCATGCGCGCGCACCGACTCGGCGGAGAAAGCGCGCTTGCCGGTGAAGACTTCGTACAGCACCAGCCCCAGAGAATAGATGTCGCTGCGAGTGCTGACTTCTTTTCCCTCCAACTGTTCCGGCGCCATATAAGCCGGGGTTCCACTGCGCACCTCGTCGCCGCGAATCTGATCGGCGACTCCGGCCAAACCGAAATCCGTAATCACTACTTGCCCGCGTCCATCGAGCATAATGTTGGCAGGCTTCAGGTCGCGGTGCAGTACTCCCTTAGTGTGGGCCGCAGCTAATCCAGCGCAAAGTTGGCGGGCAATGTCGAGGGCTTTGTCCTCGGGCAGACGGCCGATGCGCCGCAGCAACGAAGCCAGGTCTTCGCCATCGACATACTCCATGGTGAAAAAGACGTGGCTCTCCACCTCGCCCACGTCGTACACACGGCAAACGTTGGGATGTGACACTCGCCGCGCAATCCGCACTTCATTCTTGAAGCGCTCCAGCAAGTTTTGATCGCGAGCGGCATCGTCGGGCAGAAATTTGAGGGCCACGGGCTGGCCGAGCGTGAGGTCGTCGGCGCGGTACACCTCGCCCATCCCACCTTTTCCCAGCAAGGCGATGATTCGGTAACGTCCAGCCAGCAGACGCCCGGGGAGAAACCGGCCTTCGCTCGTGTACGCGGCGGAAATCGAAGTTCGCGACGACAGGACCGAACCAGAGCGAGGTGGCAGGGGCGAAGTTGCAGTCGCGAAGTCGAGCGTCGCCAGCTCGTCGGTATTGCTGGCGGGCGCGCCGCAGGCCGAGCAGAAGCGGCCGCGAGCCGGAACATCGGTACCACAGGATGAGCATGCGGGCATGAATTTTTCCCGATACAGTCTACCGCGTCGGAATGGAACATATTACATGGAACACTTCCGGTAGCGGTCAGTTTGATTGTCACCCTGAGCAAGCGTTCTTTGCGCCGCGAAGGATCTGGGCGAGCTGCGCGTTGTGTCGCGATCTTTGCGACACAATAATCGCGCATTTGGCTCGCTTCCTTATGAAACTAATGCCGAGCCGGGTCTACATTACTACCCAGTATTGCCGCCTAACAAAAGCCGGGCTAATGCATCCCGCCACATAGCCGATTGTTCTTCTGGATATGCCCATAGGGCATGATGAGGAGTTTCTCATGCGAACTCGGACCGCTTCTGTTCTGCTCATAATGGCGTTGTTGGCAGGCTGCACCTCAACTCCGCGCACTACCGTTGCTGCGCCTGCCTCACGCATTTATCACGGCACCGCATCGGTGGGCGATTTCATGACCATCACCGTGAACTCTACGGTGCAGACCATCGCCTACACCGACATTTCCAACGGCGCTAGCGGGACCGTTCCTTATACTGTAAATTCCGACGGCACGTACACTTTGAACGATCCCACGGGAAACCTGATCGGCGCCTATGAGGTTCCGAACTACGCGCTGCTGATTCAGGCCGCCAAGACCGGGCCGAACGCTAATACTCCAGCGCTGGTTTCGGCTGTCGAGAGCGGTCAGATTTCTCTGGTGACATTTGAAGGGCGGGCCTACAACTTCATGCAATTTCGCACAGCGGCGGGCGGATTGAATGTGGGTTCAGTGAACGTTGGCACCGACGGAACGGGATCGACCTCAACGTTCTCGCCTTACCAGTCGTACAATTCAGGCAACCAAGGCGGCAGCCCGTTCAACGTCGGTACGCTGGAGATGGCCACTGCACAGCTTGATCCTTCCGGAACATTCCTCAAGATTCTTGACCCGGACGGCACGAACTACGATTATGTGTTCGGCACAGCGAATGGCGTATTCGCCGTCGACACTCAGAACGGCGCGATTCTCGGGCTGAAGAAGGCAGCCAGCAAGAGTTTCGATCCGACAACCGCCGGAACCTACAAGGCGCTCTATTACCAAAAGACCAACGCGACCACCGGCGCGGGGAACGTGGAGACCGGAAATGCGAGCATGGGAAATGCGATGCTGGTGGTGACGGCCGGCGGCCAGCTTACCATCACTGACTCGAGCGGAAATCAGATGGTGCAGTCGATGCTCACACCGGTCACCGATGTTTCTTATCTTTACGGGACCTCGAACGAACTAACCGACCCATGCTACGGCTTGTTTACCTTCCGCATCACAACCGCCTCCGCCCAACAGGATGTCTTTGTGACCTTCATGGGGCAAGCCATGCTGTTTAGTTCGTTTACCGCCAACCTGCCGTGGAATTCGGCAGGCACCTACAATTATTTTTACGGGGTCGGATTGAAGTAGCGCCTCGCTTTCGATTTACTATCGAAAGCGATGACTTTTAGCTGGCTGCGCGATCCGCTTTTTCTCCTGTGCTTGGTCGCGGGTTTACTCGCCTTCGTGGTGCAATCTGGTGAATTGGGCACCGCCGACACCATGTATCGGCTGCAGGCCACACACTGGCTGTGGACCCCCGAGCCCCAGGTTCTTTCCGTCGACTATCCCGATTTCGGCCTGCACGGCCGCGGCGGCAAGCTCTATAGCTGGTACGGAATCGGCCAGTCACTGCTCATGATGCCTGCCGATCTGTTGGGGACGTGGATCTCGCATTGGAGAATTTTTTCCGACTATCAGGACGATCCCCCGGTCCGCGCGATCGTGGTCAGCTATTTCACTAACATATTGGTGACTGTACTCACGGCACTCGTTAGCTTTCGTTTGCTACGACAGTTGCGATTCACCGTGAAAGAATCCGTGCTTGGCGTGCTGGCTCTGATGTTCTGCACCACGCACCTGCATTACACGCAGAACATGATGGAAAACAATTACATCATGTTGCTGACGCTGGTCGGTTTTTCATTTCAATACGAGTGGCTTCGAACAGGGAACCGGCGAGCATTGCTGGTGGGCAGCGCCGCACTCGGGCTGAACTTGCTCACGCGGCTCACCACCGGCCTGGATCTGTTATTCGCCGGCGTCTTTCTTTTGCTGGTGCTTTGTTTTGAAGAAATGCGAGTCCGCGAACTGTGGCAGCGCTTGGTGGCTTACTGCAAGGTCGCCGCACCGGTGTACACATTATTTCTGTTGATCGATCGGTTCTACCAGTTTTACCGCTTCGGATCGTTCACCAACACATACGTAGCGCTGTTTGCGAAGGAGCGAAGGATGCAGGACCCGACGCTGCCTGCAAACTATCCCTGGACTTCACCCTTTCACGTCGGCTTTCTGGGCGCGCTCTTTAAGCCGGAGAAATCGATTTTCCTTTTCGATCCCTTGTTGGTTTTGGTGATTGCGCTGCTGGTGCTGCTGTGGAAGCGCCTCTCGCCGGAGGTTCGCGCCTACGCCGCAGCGTCGCTTCTGTTGCTGCTCGCCTACATTTGTTTTTATGCGAAATACACCTACTGGGAGGGCGACTTCGCCTGGGGCGATCGCTACGTCTCGACTTCGGTTGAGCTGGCTGTGCTGTTGGCCATCCCGTTGCTGTTGCGTTATCGCGAGAATTTAAGCGTATGGATCTGGCGTGGTGGCATCTCACTTATTGCTGCGAGCCTGATCATCCAGATCGCTTCGCTCGCCTTCTGGCTGCCGCTGGAGATTTATCAGATGGAGACGCTGGGCCATCCTACGTTCGTGATCGCGCTGCGCTTCAAGAACATTGCGGCGTTCGCGCTGGGCAAGATGCATGCCTGGGGATTGGACACCGACGCCATGCACTGGGACGCGTGGGACTATGTCCACCTAACGACGTGGGATTTTCTGCCGTTCCTGCTGCGAAGAGTGGGCGTGGCGCCGAGATGGGTGGTCGATTTGGCCTTCGTGGTTTGGGGAGCGGCGATCGCGGCGCTGGCCCTTGTTCTCAAGAAATTACTGTTCGTGGTAGAATGGTAGAACACTACGGGTAGAAGGTAGAAATTGAGCTTAAATATCAAGAACGAGAAGACCCATAAACAGGCTCGCGAATTAGCGCGGCTAACCGGCGAGAGCATGTCGGCCGCGGTTGCGAAGGCGGTTGAGGAGAGGCTGGCGCGTGTACGCGAGCACAAGAAGGGCGGTTTAGCGGAGCGGCTGCTGAAGATCGGTCGCGAATGCGCCCCCTTGTGGAAGGAGCCGTACAAGTCGATGGATCATGGCGATTTGTTGTATGACGACAAGGGTTTGCCCAAGTGATCGTCGACACCTCGGTGATTATCGCGATCCTAAAAGATGAACCGGACGCTGCCGTGATTGGGGAAGTGTTAGTGCGATCGCAGACTAGCCGCATGTCAGCCGTGAGCTATGTTGAGGCGGCCGTGGTCGTCGACAGCAATCAAAACCCGGTTCTCAGCCGGCGATTGGACGACTTATTGCGCGATCTCGAAATCGGTGTCGAACCCGTGACATTGAACCAGGCGCGCCTTGCTCGCGAAGCCTATCGTGATTTCGGCAAAGGGCGCCACCGCGCAGGCCTCAATTTTGGCGACTGCTTCGCATATGCGCTGGCCAAAGAGAAAAGCGAGACGTTGCTATTTAAGGGCGAAGATTTTCGCCACACTGACATTGAGCGAGCCGACTTCGGCGGCTAGGCATCGCTACTCCACCGTGACCGACTTGGCCAAATTCCGCGGCTGATCCACATCGCAACCTCGTCTCACCGCGATGTGATAAGCCAGCAACTGCAGCGGAACAATCTCCAGAATCGGCGAAAGTTCTTCCGGTGCAGCGGGAACGTAGAGAACGTGGTCTGCAGATTCCTTGATCTCTTCGTCGTCTTCGGTCGCGAGCGCGATTACCACTCCAGAGCGCGCTTTCACTTCCTTCAGGTTCGACATTGTCTTCTCGTAGCGCAGCATCGAGTCGGCATCTTTGGCATCTCGCGTGGCGATGATGACTACGGGGAGGTTCTCGTCGATCAGCGCATTGGGGCCGTGCTTCATCTCTCCTGCGGGATAACCTTCCGCGTGGATGTAGGAAATTTCTTTCAGCTTAAGCGCGCCTTCAAGAGCAATGGGGTAATGGACGCCGCGACCAAGGAAAAGAAAATCCTGAGCGCGCTGGAAGCGCTTGGCTAAATCCTCACACGCTTCGTCGTGGGTGAGAATGTTTTCGATCTTGCCTGGGATCAGCGTAAGCTCCTCGGCTGCGGTGCGGATTTGGTCGGCGGTCATGGCGCCGCGCACTTGCGCAACATAAAGTGCGAACAAATAAAGAGCCGTGAGCTGGCAAGTAAAAGCCTTGGTCGACGCCACGCCGATCTCAGGGCCGGCGTGAGTGTAGATGGTCCCGGCAGCTTCGCGCGTGATCATGGAGCCAACCACGTTGCAGATAGCTAGCGTGTGTGAGCCTTTGGTTTTGGCTTCGCGCTGGGCGGCGATGGTGTCAGCAGTTTCGCCGGACTGCGATATTACAAGCGTGATCGTGTCCGGGCTAACAATCGGGTCGCGGTAGCGCCATTCGCTGGCATAATCCACCTCGACCGGTACGCGGGCGAAACTCTCGATCATGAACTTGCCGGCTTGCCCGGCATGCCAACTGGTGCCGCAGGCCACGATGTTGATTTTTTTCGCGGCGCGGAATTCGTCCTCGGTGATTTGCATTTCGTCGAGAAAGATGTGGCCGGTGTCGAGCGAAACGCGTCCCAGGGTGGTATCGCGGACGGCGCGCGGCTGCTCATAAATTTCCTTGAGCATGAAGTGCTTGAAGCCGCCCTTTTCCGCCATGATCGGATCCCAGGTGACGTGCTGCACCTGGCGCCGCATCGGCTTGCCGTCGAAATCCGTAAGGTGCACTCCATCGGTGGTGACCACAGCTAGATCGCCATCGGCGAGGAAAAAAATGTCGCGCGTGTGATGAAGGATTGCGGGTACGTCGGACGCCACAAAGTATTCGTCGTTGCCCAAGCCGACTACCAGAGGCGGTCCGTTGCGCGCAGCCACGATCTTGTTGGGCTCATCGACCGAGATCACACCCAGGGCAAACACGCCACTGAGTTCTTTCACGGTACGGCGCACAGCTTCTTCCAGCGTAGGACGATTTCCATTCCCGGTCTTGAGATGCTTTTCAATCAGGTGCGCAATCACTTCAGTATCGGTTTCTGTCGTGAAGGTGTGGCCTTCTTCGATCAGCTTTTTCTTCAGGCTGAGATAGTTTTCGACGATCCCGTTATGCACGACCACGATCTTGCCGGTGCAATCGCGGTGAGGATGAGCGTTTTCTTCGGTAGGACGCCCGTGGGTAGCCCAGCGAGTGTGGCCAATGCCGTAGGTGCCGTCGAGCGGCTTGAGGCGAATGACTTCTTCCAGATTGCGCAGTTTGCCTTCGGCGCGTCGAAGTTGCAGCTTGTCGCCATTACCGGCGACGGCAATTCCAGCCGAATCATAACCGCGGTATTCGAGCCGCCTCAGGCCCTCGATGATGACCGGAACCACTTCTTTTTTGCCGACGTAGCCAACAATGCCACACATGAGGGAACTCCAGGAATTCAATCTGCGAGGGAGCAGCGAAATTCTTCAATCACCGGGTTCGTAAGCACTTCTCGAGCAATGCGCTCAACTTCGCTTTGCGCTTCTTCCCGGCTTAGACCGCCGTCCAGCGTAAGCTCGAAATATTTTCCCTGGCGGACCTCTTCCAGACCTTTGTATCCCATCTTCTTCAGCGCGCCGTGAATGGTCTTGCCTTGGGGGTCCAGGACACTCTTCTTGAGCGAAACGTAGACGTAAGCTTTCATGGAAGTTTCAATTATACGTCAGGGATTATGAGGGCTGGCTCCCGAGGGCGAAAGAGAACTGAGAACGTAAACGTGGCAGTTCGACGACATTTAGGTCATCTTAGGTCTTCGCGAGTTACAAAAGCCGAACAATCGTCTGGTCGATCAACTGGTCCGACCGCCCCACCTTATCATCCTTCGAGTTCCGCCATCTTCCGCTGCAGCTCGGCTTGGGCTTGTTCCAGCATCGCGCGATGGCGCGCGTTATGGCTGTGTTCGATCTCCTGAATAACTCTCTGAAGCGACAGGCGGAGGCTTTCTTTTTCGCGAAGGCGATCGGCTTCTTCCCGCGTCAGACGCGGCTTTCCGGCTACGTTCGTTCTGCGGGCGTCTTCCTGTTGCGCCTCGACAGACTTGCTTTCCCAACCCCGGGCCATGGTTCCGATTATAGCTTGGTGCATAAACTCTTCGGTCACTGATTCCGCTGCAGCGTTAAAAGACTCGCGTTCCATCCCAGGCGGATGCAATTTACAGAAAACGGAAACCGTAAAGATAAAAGTTCGGCAGCGGACACTTGTGCTTATAATTTTAGAAAGTGCGGTACGGTGGCTCTTCACGAGGGGGAAGCGCTGCAGGAGTTTAAATGGTCCCCTTATGCATTCCGAACTCTGCGATGGACTTGCGACGCTACCGTGCGTTGCTGGAGATTGCAGAGGAGGTGTCTCCTTCCTCCGAGCCACGCGAAGTGCTGCTCGATTTCGTTTCCCGGCTGCGCAGTGTTGTTTCCTTCGACTTCGTCAACTTCGCGCTGTGTGATCCCGCCCGAAAAATCATGAAAATGCATGCGTGGGAGGGGGCAGAGTGGCCGCGCGAACCCATGGAGATTGCGATGGAAGACACTGCTGTGGGCGCAGTCTGGCGGAATCAAGCCGCCCTATCCATCGATGATCTGTCGACAGGGAAACAGTTTGAGCCGGAGCGGCAATGGTTGCTCTTCCGCCAGATACGCTCGTACTGCGTTCTTCCTTTGACTACGTCGCACGAAAAGCTGGGAGCGCTCGGGTTCGGAAGTAAATGGGCTTATGCCTTCAGTTTGTCCGATATCCAATTCCTGCGCCGGGTTGCAGAGATCGCAGCCATTTGTGTTGATAGAACGCTGCCTGTGTCGGTTTTGGCGGAAGAAAGAGCCCGTCTCCGGCTTTTGCTGGAGGTTAGTGCTCCTCAAATCCAATCGTCCGATTTACCCAATTCCGTCGCCGCTATTCTCGGATCGATTCAGAAGTGGGCGGCGGAGGACTACATTGGCGTCTATCTCTATGACGAAAATTCCCGGGCATTGCGTTTGCACATGACCGATTCGCAAATAGCCGAGAAGATGGCGCCTGAGGGGTTAGTGGCGCTCGATGGCACTTTAGCGGGACAAGTCTTCCGCAGCCAGCGCAGCGCTATTCTCGATCGCGCCGAGCTGGAAGGGCTGTCTTTTGCCTCAGTCAAACGTGGAACCGAACTCGGGGTCAAGTTTCTATATTTGACTCCTCTACTATCGGCGAAAGGCCCGCTGGGTGTGCTGAAGGTGGCGCGCCGCGAGGATCAGCCGTTCGCTTCGCGAGACCTGGAGTTGCTGGAACAGGTGGCTGCGACGGTTTCACCTGTGCTCGAGCGGGCCCGGACCGCAAGCCTTCTTCAGAACGATGTCCGGAACGACGTTCAGAACAACGTTCAGAATAATGCCGGCCAGACGCTCGCGGCTTTTGCCGGTGCATCGGTCTCGAAAGGCGCTCCAGGCCGCGCAGGTCGGTTGCCGGATATCAACGCATCTCCTGTCTTTGAAACTGTGCATGCAGGCATTCCGGCTTGGTTCGGGGATCCTGCCGCCCTCCTTGAATCGGAACAGTTATTGACCGCCTATTTCAGCGCGTCCAAAGTGGGTCTTTGCATCCTGGATCAGAACTTCCGTTATTGCGCGATCAACCACACGCTGGCAGAGATGAATGGCATCGACGCCTCCGCGCACTTGGGTAACAGTGTCCGCGACGTGCTGGGTAATTTTGCAGAACTAATTGAGCCGCAGTTGCGTCGCGTTCTGGCCACCGGACAGCCCATCTTGAACTTTGAAATCAGTTGTACATTGCCGACCCGAAACGAACCCGGGCATTGGATGGAGCACTACATTCCAATCAAGGACGCGACCGGCAAGGTCGCGCAAGTCGGCGTCGTCGCGGTTGAGGTTACGGAACAAAAAAAATTGCAGGAATCGCTTCGCGGCGTTTCGGAAACCTTGCGCGAGGAGAAGATGCGGCAGCAGGTCATGATGGAGGTGAGCCGCATACTAGCTGTCAAATGGAACGCGGGGCGGGCCTTTCCTCAGGTCTCCGCTTATTTGCGCCGGGTTCTTCGACAGGAATATGCCGCTCTCGCCTTGCAGGACGAAAAAAGTGGGCGCCTGGTTCGGCAAGCCATGGATTTTCCCCTGCGGAGGTGGCCGGCCGGCGAAAATGAGGTCATCGCCAAAGGCCCAGGAGTCAAAGCCTTGCGGGAGCGCTCATCTCTGATTTTTACCCAGGATGAGTTGCGAGGGTTCCAGCCCGGGACTACGGATCACTTGTTGGCCGAAGGTCTGAAGTCGCTGTGTTGCGTTCCATTGCTTCGACCGAAGGGTCCTCTGGGAGTCCTGTTACTTGGCAGCACCCGGGCCAACGCCTTTAAGACTGATGATCTGACCCTGCTGAACCAGGTTGCCGCTCAGCTCGCGATCGCTTTGGAGAATGCCCACACCACCCGCGAGATCGAGGAACTTAGAAACCGGCTTGATCGAGAAAGAAGCTATCTGGGAGGTGAAACCCGCTCCCAGCCGAATTTTGGCGAGATCATCGGCGAGAGCCCGGCGCTTAAGCGAGTGCTGGATCAGGCCGCAGTGGTCGCCGAGAGCGATGCCACGGTTTTGCTCCTGGGAGAAACCGGAACCGGCAAAGGAGTGATTGCGCATGCTATCCACCGCCTCAGCAACCGCAAGGACCGGAATTTTGTCACCTTAAATTGCGCGGCGATTCCTACCGGCTTACTGGAAAGCGAATTGTTCGGCCACGAGAAAGGCGCCTTCACCGGGGCAGTCAGCCAGAAGATCGGCCGTCTGGAGCTGGCGCATGAGGGCACACTCTTTCTGGACGAGATCGGCGAAATCCCCCTTGAGTTGCAGCCCAAGCTGCTTCGCGTCTTGCAGGACCATGAATTCGAAAGGCTGGGAGGGACGCGGACGATCAACGTGGACCTACGCCTGATCGCAGCCACCAACCGGAATCTAGCCAGGAGCATTGTGGAAAAGGAGTTTCGCAGCGACTTGTTTTATCGCCTGAATGTTTTTCCGATACGCCTGCCGCCTCTGCGGGAGCGGCGCGAAGATATCCCGGTGTTGGTCCGGTATTTCGTTCGAAAGTTCGCAGCCGGGATGCATCGCGTTATCGAGACCATCCCGACCGAGACCATGAACGCCTTGATCAATTGGAGTTGGCCAGGCAACGTAAGAGAGTTGGAGAATTTTGTGGAGCGGTCGGTGATTCTCACCGAGGGAACTGCGCTGCGCGCACCACTGGCTGAGCTGCAGGGAGAAAACCCCGCTGCGGAGTCGCTCGAAAGTTCGGAAAGAGAACACATTCTGCGCGTTCTGCGGGAGACGAGGGGAATGATCTCGGGACCCACCGGAGCCTCGCGCCGGCTCGGCATCAAGCGCACCACCCTGCAGTCGAAGATGCAGCGGCTAAAGATTACACGCCAGGATTATTCTGATCGAAACCTAGAGTAGAACCCGACAGCAGGTGCAAGTGCCGATTCATCCTCCATTTGCCGAATGGTCGGCAGCCGGTGGAGGTCGCGCTGATGATTCTCACCGCATGAGCTTTTCTTTCAGTGAGTTGGATTGCTCACGTGTGCGTCCACTCTGGAATGAAGATTGCACTGCGACTCCCCGAGCGGGAAGAAACGGAAGGCGGATTCCCGATCACGGACAAGTTGCCCCTCTCAACTAGCCGGCCGCATGTTTATCAGGAGTCAAACATGTTAGTGGCTAGGAGCTACCAGCCGAGCAACTTAGTCCGCTTACTCCCCAGGCCTGCGGGTGTCGCCGCGAAGGCCAGCCAGATTTTGCCGAGCCCAACGTGGCTTGAGCCACTCCCCGGAATGGGGCTCGATCAGGCTCCCATCAAAAATAGCGCCTCGGAGATCGACCCGTTTTACTTGTTTGCCTGCCAAGTGGAGTGGGACCGGCGTGCCGATCCCAGCGCCGCATGGGAGGTGATCTCCGCCACGCGCAGCTTGAACGAGAATACGCGAGCCCATGCCAGGTGCCTGCTAGAACGTACACAACAACCGAGATCACCATTACCGCAGGGCGGGGGCGCTGAGTACATAGACCCGCCAGGTTCGACACAGGAGGCAGGGATGAGGACTCCCTACGGACTCGAAGTTATCGAGAGCTGCATGGGTTGCAAAACGAGCCGCGAGGGCTTCTTCTGTCGTTTTTCAACGAATCTTCTGAGGGCCGTCGACGCAGCCAGCTACCACAGCGTAATGCCTGCCGGCGCGCTGCTGTTCGTCGAAGGGCAAACACCGCGGGGCGTGTATGTTCTTTGCTCAGGCAAAGTGAAGCTCTCCACCACCTCGAAAGAGGGCAAGGTGTTAATCCTGAAGCAAGCCGAAGCTGGGGAAGCGCTGGGGTTGAGTGCGGCTATTTCCGGCACCAATTACGAAATGACCGCCGAAACCACCACTCCGTGCCAATTAGATTTTATTCGTCGGCAGGACTTGATGACCCTGCTGCAGAACGAGAGCGAAGTGGGCATGCGCGCCGCCATCTCGCTCAGCCGCGAATTCCAGGGAGCATACCGCGACATTCACGATCTGGTGCTGGCCCGCTCTTCCTCGGGAAAGCTTGCCAGACTGCTGTTGTCATGCCCTTCCCAACCGTACCACGCATCGGATGAACAGCGCCTGCGCTCTGTCATGACTCATGAAGAGATGGCGCAACGGATCGGTTCCTCGCGGGAGACGGTTACAAGATTACTAACCTATTTGAAGAAAAAGAGGCTGATCCGCCTCGAAGGGTCGACGCTCGTGATTCGCGACCGGAGTGGCCTGGAGGCGATGGCTGTCTAGACTTTTCCCCCGGAGGCCGGGTTGATTTAGGACACTTGGGAGCCGGCCTCCATTTTTCTTTCACGCATAAACGAATCTACCTGCATCCCCCATCGCAACCCACACGAGTTGGATTTGTACACAGGCACGCTGATTAAGGATCTGTTCGCATCGGTCGAAAAGGCCGAGCAAGCCGCTGCGGCGAGGTCACGCCAAGGTTTTCCCCCTAAGTCTATGGGAGCGACGAACCCCGAGGCGATGAACACTGAGGCAACTAACGCTGCGGCGATGAACTCGGCAAACCGCGGCCCAGGAGAGGCAATCTCAGAGCCCGAACAGTTCCCGCAACCGTTTTGTCTGAGCCCGGCTGACTGGAATCTCGCTCTGCTTCTTATCGTCCATGCGCAGTTGATAGGAACTCTTGAACCAGGGAACGACTTCGCGAATACGATTGATATTCACCAGGTACGACCGATGAGCTCGCCAGAACAGGCCCGGATCCAGGCTGTCGAATAGTTCTTCCAAAGTACGGCAGTTCGAATGTCCTTCCATCCCGGATACGCCGGCTGTGACCACCGTGATCACGCCATCCTCAATCGAGGCATAGCAGATTTCCCGTTGATCCACGAGAAACATTCGCCCCACCGCCTTCAGCAGGATTTTCGAAGTTTGCGGCTTTGGCGTCTGCAGCATCCGCACCAAGGCATCGATTTTTTCCGCCGGCAATCCCTCCGCTCCTTGCTGGGCGCGGCTTTTCTGTACTGCCAGCGCGACGCGCTTCTTGTCGAATGGCTTCAGCAGATAATCGACCGCATTTACCTCGAAAGCCTTCACCGCATACTGGTCAAAAGCCGTGGCGAAAACGATCTTGGGAAGTGGAATTTTCTTATCGAGTAGTTTTTTGATAACGCCAAAGCCGTCGAGCCCCGGCATCTGGACGTCGAGAAAGACAAGGTCAGGGTTGTGTTCTTTGATGAGGTTGACGGCCTCGAGGCCGTTCTTGCCCTGTGCTACTACATTGACGTCGCCTGCGTTCTTCAGCAGGTAGGCAAGTTCGTCGCGGGCGAGTTGCTCATCGTCCACGATCACCGCAGAAAGGGGCATTCCGTCTCCTGAAATCGCGCCTTTGGCAAGTATAGCGACCGCATTTTGTGCCCGTCAATGTGAGCAGCCAGCCGTTTGCCGAAGTTTAGTGAGGCGGCTGCATCTGCATCATGCCGCCCATATCCATCTTGGTAAAGCCCGCCGGGGCCTCGAACAGGCTGGCTGCCTGCGTCCCTTCCTGAATATTGCGCAGCTCCCCGCTGTTCGACTTGCCCTGCCACTTCACCGGAAAGCGCAGCTTCGGGTCGAGCCAGAAATAGCTGGCCTCGCCGCTGGAATTCGTGGTCTCATATTTCACGGTGCTGCGGCCGCTGACCGTTTCATCGCCCACCTTACGGCAACTCGCGCCCTGGCTGCTTCTCATCTTTTGCCAGTCGCCGCAGGCGTTCTCCACATCGCCCGTCTGGAAGAAGTTGTAACCCAACCGCTGCGCCTGCGTCTGCGCCGGCATCTCCATATACATATGCTGCTGCGGCATCAGGACGATCGAAGTCTGGGTCGCGTAATTCACGATGATCGCGCCTCCGCTATGAGCGCCGCCTTGCGTTTCGATGCGAATTTTGTCTTTCGCAAAATAAAGCTTGGCAGTGGTCGGCGTTCCCGCTTTCTGCAGATCGACCAACTCGGCGGAAAATTCCGCTTGTGCCAGCGCGACGCTGGCTGCGAACACAAGGACGAAAAAGATGGAAAGACGAGCGGCGCATCGAAACATTTGAAATGCCTCCTTGATTTTTCAAATCGGAGATCTTCGCACCGGCGAATCCTCGGTGCTTACTGCGCGCTGCGATCAAAGCGATGGAAGAATAGCAGAAGGGCTGTAAGATTCACAGCGCTCTTAGAACAGATGAGGCAGATTAAGATAACGCAGAGAACCCGCGCTAAGCCGCATTCTCCAGCGCCAGCGCCATCCCCAACCCGCCGCTGACGCACAGCGTAGCCACGCCCCGTTTGGTATTGCGCTTCAGCATCTCGTGCAGCAGAGTCACCGTGATGCGCGTGCCGGTGCAGCCGATGGGATGTCCGAGTGCGATCGCTCCGCCATTTACATTGAGCCGGTCGCGATTGAAATTTAATTCGCGGTCGCAGGCCAGCACCTGCGCGGCAAACGCCTCATTCAGCTCGATCAATCCAAATTCGTGCAGCCGCAGGTTGTGCTTCTCTTCCAGCTTGCGCAACGCCGGCACCGGTCCAATACCCATCATTCGCGGATCGACTCCAGCTGAAGTCACCGCCGAGATTCGCGCCAGCGGCTTCAGGTTATTCGTCTTGACAAAATGCTCGCTGGCCACGACCATGGCCGCAGCGCCATCAGTAATCCCCGAAGAATTTCCCGCTGTCACGGTCCCGGTTTTAGAAAACACCGGTGCCAGCTTTCCCAGCTTTTCCATGCTCGCATCCGCAAACGGATGCTCGTCGCGGCTGAAAATGGTTGAGCCTTTCTTGCCTTCAACAGTCACCGGAACCAGTTGGGCGTCGAATCGTCCGGCAGCAATAGCGCGTGCGGCTCGGGTTTGCGACATCAAGGCAAATTCATCCTGCTCCTCGCGCAAAATCTTGTAGTGCTCGGCCAGAACTTCGGCGGTTTCGCCCATCACCATCTTCGCCATGGGACAGAAAAATCCGTCGCGATACATGCCGTCGACCAGATCCTGATTACCCAGCCGGTATCCCCATCGCGCTTCAAGATAGTAAGGAACCCGCGACATGGACTCCGCACCACCCGCCAGAATGCAACTCGCGTCGCCGAGCAGGATAGCCTGGTAAGCCAGCGCGATCGACTTGATCCCCGACGCGCAAGCTTTGTTCACCGTGAACGCCGGAACTTCCTGCGGCACGCCGCTGCGAATGGAAATCTGCCGCGCCACGTTCGGTCCGCCGCCCGCCTGCCGGGCGTTTCCAAAAATGGATTCTTCCACCTGTTCCGGTTGAATCCCAGCACGCTCCATCGCAGCCTTCGCCGCCACCACGCCCATATCAGCCGCCGTCAAAGAAGCCAGCGACCCGCCAAACTTCCCAATCGGCGTACGCACCGCGGAGAGAATGTAGACAGCCTGCAAAGTGTGCCTCCAAAGCATTTGAGTCTAGCAGGGCGGGGAAAGATGCGCGGAGGCAGGGATCAAAGTAACTCGACCTAAGTGTTTCCGTTGCCGATAATAGTTTTGTAACTGGGCGGGTTAATGCCCCGGGCTGAAACGTGGCCCGGGGTTTGCTTCTGGTGCACGACGTAGATCCGAACATTAAGGGTAGTGGTTAAGTTGCGAGTAGTATCATGTTTTGGTGCCGCATCCAGATGGCGAAACTCAGACCATAGTTTTCATGGGCGAACGAAACCGACATGGCAGCGTTTGCCGCGTTTGTTGGGGATTTCGAATTGCTTGTGACGGCTCCCGGATCGGCCAATGCGCTGAGGCCCTAAACGAAATCATTTGCTAGCTAAAATTCAAACTAAGCCCCACCAACATTCATCCCCGCCCCTTGCCATTCCCGCTAACCTTCGGCATAATAATAGTTTGTCTTGACCTCGCCGGATTCTTCCGGAACAAGGATATACATCTGTGTTAATGATTCGATTGTCGCGCATGGGTGCGCGTAAACAACCGCACTACCGCATTGTGGTGATTGAGAAAGCGCGCGCGCGCAACGGCCGGCCGGTGGAAGTGGTGGGGACCTATAATCCCCGCACCAACCCTGCCAGCGTGGACTTCAAGCGCGACCGCGTGGACTACTGGGTGTCGAAGGGCGCGCAAATGTCAGAGCGGGTGGGCAAGCTGTTCTCCAAGCCCCCGGCAGTTCCCGCAGCATAAGCCAACACCATGACTGAATCTACTGGAAACGTTCGCGCTCTCATCGAGCAGATTGCCAAGTGGATGGTCGATGCTCCCGACGAGGTATACGTCGACCATCTCGATGACGACGTGCTCGAACTGGAAGTCGCCGAAGGCGATGTGGGCAAAATCATCGGACGGCAAGGCCGCAACGTCCGCGCCCTGCGCACACTTTTGAGCGCAGCCGGAGTGCGCGCCCGCAAGCGCTACACACTGGAAGTCATCGATTGATGAGATCGGACTAACAGATAATTTGACTCGTATCAGGGCATGCCTTCAGGCATGCCGCATGGGTTCGGTTATGAGATCGGCCTTTAGGCGCTGCGCTTCGGGCAGGAACCATTCGCGATCCTGAAACAAGTAATGAGTTCATTACGCTGGCTCGCGTGGTGAAAACGCAGGGCCGTCGCGGCGAAGTTGCGGCAGAGATTCTCAGCGACGTTCCTGATCGATTCTCAATCGGGATGAAATTGCAAGCGCTGCCGCGGGAAGCAGGCCAACGTCGCGAACTGGAAGTGGAAGAACTCTGGCCGCACAAAGGGCTGCTGGTTCTGAAGTTCGCCGGAGTGGATTCGATTTCCGAAGCGGAAGCGCTGGTCGGATGCGAGTTGCAAGTGCCGCGCAGCCAGCGTTCGCAACTGGACGCAGGCTGGAGTTACGTCAGCGACCTAGTTGGCTGTGTGGTGTTCGACCGCGAACGCGAGATCGGGCGCATCGAGGACGTTCAGTTTGGAGCAGGCGAAGCGCCGTTGCTGATGGTGCGCGATGCCGCGGCGAAGCTGGTGGAAGTCCCGTTCGCCGAGGTGTATCTCGAGAGCGTGGATATCGATCATAAGCAGGTCCGCATGAAGTTGCCCGAAGGCCTGCTGGAAGTGAACGCTCCGCTAACGGCAGACGAAAAGCGGGAGCAAGCGCAGCCGTCGAAAGGGAAGAGGAGATAAGCTGTGGAGATCACAGAGAGATGAGCCTCTGTGCAACCCTATGACCTCTGTGTTGAAGGTTTGGTTTTGGTTCTGCGATGAAGGCCGACATAGTCACGATTTTCCCGGACTTCTTTCGCGGGCCGCTGGAATACGGCATCACCCGCCGGGCTCAGGAAATGGGTCTCGCGGAAATTAAAGTCCACGATCTGCGGAGCTTTACCCATGATCGTCACCGCACCGTGGACGACCGCCCTTTCGGTGGCGGCGAAGGCATGGTGCTGAAGCCGGAGCCGTTGTTTGAATGTTTGGAAGCGATGGGCCTGGCGCCGCGAGAAGATCGTCTCGCGGGACGAGTGAAGCAATCAGTAGTCCTGCTCTCAGCGCAGGGGCAGCGGTTTACGCAGAAAGTTGCGGCGGAGTTGGCATTGCTCGACCGCATCGTTTTGCTCTGCGGACGGTACGAAGGCGTGGATGAGCGTGTGACCGACTTCCTCGCCGATCGCGAACTTTCCATCGGCGATTATGTTCTGAGCGGCGGAGAAATGGCCGCGGCAGTGATTGTGGAAGCGGTGATGCGCTTGCTTCCCGGAGCGGTAAGCAACGAAGCGTCGACCCAGCAGGAATCGTTTACGGTCGATGCGAAACTGAAAAGCACGAGCGGCGCGGATTCAACCTGCGGCTCGAATGGATTGCTGGATTATCCGCACTACACGCGGCCAGCTGAATTTCGCGGGATTGCGGTGCCGGAGGCGTTGATGTCCGGCAATCACGAAGAGATTCGAAAGTGGCGTCGTCAACGGGCGCTGGAGAAGACTTTGCGCAACCGGCCCGATTTACTGGAGGGTGCGGTGCTAAGCGAGGAAGACCAAAAGTTTCTGGCCAGGATCAAGACAGATCTCGGCTGAGTTTCAGAATCAGAATTTCAGAATCCAGAAGGATTAAATTATGTCGAACTTAATCATCGAAAAACTGCTGGCCAAAAGCCAACGCAATGACGTTCCCGCATTCCACCCCGGCGACACCATTCGCGTCCATGTGAAGATCAAGGAAGGCGACAAGGAACGCTTGCAGGCCTTCGAAGGCGTAGTGATCAAGCGCGATAACGGACCGCAGGCCAGTTTCACCGTGCGCAAGATCAGCTTTGGCCAGGGCGTGGAGCGCATCTTCCCCGTCCACTCCAAAGTGATCGACAAAGTCGATCTGCTGCGCTCCTCCAAGGTCCGCCGCGCCAAGCTCTATTATCTGCGCGGCCTCAAGGGCAAAGCGGCGCGTCTGCGCGACGTCGAACGACCGAGCTGAAGTTTGCTCAGGATTGTCATCCTGAGCAAGCGTTCTTTGCGCCGCGAAGAGCCTGTCCCGAGCTTGCCGAGGGAATCTGGGCGAGCCGCGCGTTGCGTCGCGCCGCTTCTAATAAGTAACGCCGCGACACAATAATCGCGCGTTTGGCTCGCTTCCTTATCCCGCAGCCGCCGCCAACTCGGTGACCACTTCAAGATCGGCGAAGTCGTCCCGGCGCGGCTTCTTCAAGCGCTCCAGCGCATAACCGAGCAGTGGACGATCGCCCTGCCGGATCTCCTGAAACTCCACGCCCATGGCGCGGTCCTGGGCCGTGTATCGCACGAGCCCGCGCAGCGCCACGCTCACATCGCACATATTCAGAACCAGCCTTAGAGCGGTGCCGGGTGTGAGAAGATTGTCGGCGCTGATCAGGCATCCCAACTCAGAAATCTCTTCCAATTGTCCTTCCACCCGCGATCGTCCGCCAATCTCCGCCACGTCAGCGCCGCCCTCCACCTGGAAGCGCGGCCTTCGCCGTCGATTCTGATCGCCTTTGCGCAAGGCATTCATCACCGGCTTCCGCTTCGGTCCGTCCGGAATGACCGGCAGATATTGCTCTTCCATTTGCCGCAGCTCGTCTTCCCACGGAATTCTGCCTTCGACGCATTCCACCGTGAACTGGCCGCGCAGCGCGGATCGAGGATCTGCGGTCCACATGATCTGGCACACGGACTTGTGGCGTCCGCGTTCCACCGTGACCAAATCTCCCACCTTTACATCATGAACGCTGAGCAACCGCGCGCCTCGCGGATGAATGTCATAAGTGCAGGCCATCTCCAGACCGCCGCGTTCGCCGTTCTGCATGTGCGTGAGACGAACCGGGAGCGCCAGGTGAATCAACTTCTCGACCGGTGCAACGTTCGGTAGCGTAGCTGGCTGGAGTTGGATTGCTTCTTCGCTCACGACTTTCCCTCTGTTCCTTTGTTCTTTGCGAATGAGATTGTCCTCAACATAGCAGTGCATGTCCGACCGGACAATGTACCTTCGTACTCAAAGTAATGGTTACCAAACGGCGTTAAGTTGATCGCTGCACCGTCGGAGTCATCTCGAAGTTCCGCGTTTTCACCAGCGGGACGAGAGATCTCCTACAGACGAAGCCGCCCAAAGGCGAATTTTCTCCCTTGCAGAAATGCTGCCCCACAAGTGAAGATGGTCACAGAGTTCTTGGCTTCATCCAATTCCATGTCGAGTGTTGCGAAGGTTGCATCCGAGTTCGTGCTGTCTCCGTCGGCTGCGAAATTGCGGCTGCTGAAAAAGCTGCACTGCACGCTGCGCTATGAAAAAACTGCGTGGGCATCCGGCGCCGCCATGGTCGCCGGAGTGGACGAAGTAGGCCGCGGATCGCTGTTTGGGCCGGTGGTCGCAGCGGCGGTAATTCTCGATCGCAGCTACCGCGTTCGCGGCTTGCGCGATTCCAAACTGCTGTTGCCGGAGCGCCGCGAGCTGCTCGCGCCGCGCATTCGCGAACATACCATCGCATGGGCAGTTGCGGCCGTCGATGCCGCGCGCATCGACCAGATCAACATCTACCAGGCATCGCGCCTCGCAATGCGCGAAGCGGTGATGCGCCTGCAGCCTGCCGCGGACCATTTGCTAATCGACGCCATGCGCCTCGATTGCGAACTGCCGCAGCACGCAATCATCCACGGCGACGCGCTTTCCGCATCGATTGCAGCCGCTTCCATTCTCGCCAAAGTTGAGCGCGACCGCATGATGTGCGAGTGGGACGCCGTCTTCCCTGAGTACGGCCTGGCCTCGCACAAGGGCTACAGCACGCCGCAGCATCTCGCCGCGTTGGAAAAATACGGTCCAACCCCGCTGCACCGGCAATCGTTCGCTCCGGTGTGGGGTAATCCGGTGGAGCAGGAAGCCTTCGCGTTCGACTGACGTTTGCCCGGGATGATCGTCAACCGCAGATTGAGGGGTACCCTGCCTACTCCTCCGCGATTGGAATCATCGCGTTGGCGCGAAAACGCGAAATGATCTCCTGTAATCAATCGCTTGCGGGCAAGATCTTGCTCGCGAAGGACTTGTATTCGATTTTCGCCTTGACACCGGCATCCTCTTCATTAATCTTGCCTGATGAATCCAACACTCAAAGCGGTTCTCTGGGCAGTCGTCTGGTTTGTCCTGGGTCATCTCAGTTGCGCTGTCATGCACCACTGGCATCACATGCGGAGATAGCCTCCGGTTTCATGATCGGCTGGTTGGGCTGTGGAGGGCAAGGTTAGATGTCACAGGGATTTCCCTTTGGCTACCTGACCCGGCAATAGGAATGTCTTCGGAAACTTGCCTTCGCCACAGAGCTTGAATGAGCCGAAGTCCTTATACCAAGGTTCATCGGGTACGTTTGGTTTCAAGTCGATCCAGATTCGCAGTTGGTTAAGATCTTCCAAGCTGATGTTACGGTCGTGCATGCGCTCGACGAGATGATTGCGAATTGCGGCGGGAAGCCCGGACCAAGTTTCGATCTGAGGCATGGTTCACCTGAAATCATTCGCCAAAGACAAAGCGGCCCAATTCGTTGCCCAGTTGCTTGACCTGCTCCGGGTCGCTAGCTGCGCGAAAGCGTTCAGCGAGCTGAAAGAATGCTTTCTCTTTTTCCTTAGCGGCTTCGATACCCTGTTCGATAAGTTCCACCAGCACACGGTTGTCGCTGAGGGCGCGCTGTTTGGCGATAGCTTCGACTTGTTTGGCGATTCTTGGGGGCAGGGATACGCTACGACGGACTTGTTTGGCGGGTGCTCGTCTTGTGCCTGGCATAGTAGCACCAGTGTACACCACTTTGGTGCATCGATGAGTCCTGGCAGTCTGATCACGAACTTTACTTTCCTGCCGCAGCCGCCCCGCCGTTCAAGCTGGAGTTCAGTTCATTGACCAGCTTCGTATTATTCACCAGCGCCTGGCGCAAAATTTCAGCTTGTTGTTTGGCGGTTACCCAATCCTGTTTTTCAACAGCTTCGGTTAGGCCGGGCAACTCCAGGTGCGCGTAGGTGAAGCGTGCTCCGTAAAGAATATGTTTGAACCACGGCCGGCCGGGGATGCCCTCTGGGTTAAGCCAGTTGCGTTCGACTTGCATAGTGCCGTGATTGATCGTGGTAGCGAGCTTGGAGTCGATTGCGCCGGAGGCCAGCGCGTGCGCCGCGGATTCGTCAAGGCGCTTGCCGGCAGCTTCGAAGTCGTCGATGGCATCAAGGATTGGCTTCGGGTCCAGTTGCGTCAGATCATTTCTTGCCACCATGCCCTTCGCCAATTCATTCACGAACTCGCGAATATTCGCAGCGTAGCTGGCGAAATCGAAAGGAAGCAGATCGGCGTTCGCCAGCCGCAAGGCCAACACTCCCCACAACTGCGACATTAAAGTGTGATAGCGGTAACCGGGATCGCCGAAGTGATTCATCCAGAAGAAATCGTCGTAGGCAGAGTGGTAAACGCCATAAGGCCCGTCGAACTGCAGGCCGAGGACGGGCATGCCGACGAAGTTTAAAAACACAGTGTGGTCGGAGCCGCTGCCGATGCGGGTATCGGCCAGATTCGCATCGGTTACGTTCGAGTCTGTGGCTTCGTTCGATGGTTTGCTTTCACTCCGCTCGCGCGCAGATGATTCTTTCCACGCCTCATACAAGGTTTTCCCCGAAGGATCTTTTAGCGTGCGAGTGGTCTCGACCAGCATCGGAGCGAGCGACGCTACTGCTTGCCCATGGAATTTCGGCCCGGACGTGGAAGAATCAACGTTGATGTAGGCGACGGCTTTGCTGCGCAGTTCGTCGGCAAATTGCTCTCCCCATTCCGTGGAGCCAGTGAGGCCAACTTCTTCCCCATCCCAACTGCAAACGACAATCGTGCGCCGCGGACGCGTTCCCTGCCTCGCCAACTTTCCGAGTGCGCGGGTCAGTTCCATCATGGATGCGGTGCCGCTGCTGGGGTCAACGCCGCCGAAGACCCAGGCGTCGCGGTGATTGCCGAGCACGATCCACTCGTCGGGCAACTGCGCGCCGCGAATGCGGCCTTCGACCACGTAGTAAGGCTGCGTGGAATTATCCATCTCGATCTTCACATGCACGCGCACGCGCTGGCCGCCAAGGTGATATTTGAGGGGCAATCCGCCCTGCCAGTCAGCGGGAGCAAGTGGCCCGTCCATATTAGCGAGCAGAGGCTTCGCATCGTGCCAGGAGAGTGGCAAAGCCATGATCTTCGGAATTGAAACTGCCTGCTCTACGGGAATGCGCTTCGCGCCGGGAATAGAGGCCCAGCCGGGAGTGAGCGGATCGCCGGGGACCATGAAGTCATAAGTGATCGCACCGCGCTGGATGTGATACTCCGGCCCCCACGGGCCTTTAGGAACGACCTCGCCTTTTTTGTATCCATCTTCGGCGGGGTCGCTGTAGATGAGAATCGCGGCCGCTCCTTCGCGCTCGGCGGTGAGCGCTTTGAATCCGCGATAGCTGTAGGGATTGGAATAGCGCACCAACACAACTTTGCCTTTGACCTCGATGCCTTGCTTGCGTAGCAGATCGTAATCTTCGGGATTGCCGCTGTGGGCGTAGACCAGCGGAGCAGTTACTTCGCCGGATGCGGACATGCCGCTCCAGGCCGAGCTTATCGCTTTGTTCTTCAGATCCGGATCGCCGGGAACGGGCAGCTCGCGCAGGCCGGCGCGATAGTGCACGGGCGCGACCATTTCAAGTGACGTGAATTTAGGATTGCTGCCGTAAACGTCGTAGCGGCGGATGACTACGTCCTCAAGACCCTCATTGCGCCATTCATCGGCAATGTAGCGGGCGAGTTCGTTGTTGCGTTCGGAGCCGGCAACGTGCGGTTCGGCGGTGAAGATGTGATGCTGGCGGCGTTCTTCGTCAGGAGATGGAATTGCTTTGAACTTGTTTTCGATTTCTGCTTCGTGCGCTGCGGAAGCAGGAGTGAAACCGAGAATAGACTGAGCGTGAACAAACAAGTGGAGAGCAAGCACCGGAAAACAAAGGGCGCTTGCGATAAACCAAATACGTCGGACGAAGCACATAATCGGCATCTCCTCGACGGCATCTCCTCGACGGCATCTCCTCCAACCTGGACGAGTGAATGCAGGGACGACGCAAACTTGGTCAAATAACTTTGGTCAAATAAATCTGGTCAAATACTATTTCGCTTTATAAATCTCCGTGAGCAAGTCCGGCTTCGATTCATCGCGCACCAGATGCGGGTAGCGCTCGCCGCCGTGGTAATCGATCTTGTAAGTTTTGTAGTACTCGGTGTTCTCCACAAGAAGTTCGAGAGGAGTAGCACCGCTCTTGCCGGCTTTGAGCGCATCGCGCAGAACATCCGGCGAATATTGGCGGCCATTGACTGCGATCAGCTTCATGCCGGGACCGATTCCCGCCAGCGCCGCGGGCATACCTTCGATAGTGTCAATGATAGTGCCGTCTTCACGCACATCGATGCCGATCGAATAAGTCCCACCATTGACATGTCCGCTGCTCTCGCCCCGTTCCATCTCGGAGGGCGATTCGTCATAGACCACTTTCCATCCACTGCCCTCGACGCCGCCGAGCGGTGCGCCGGGACCGTGGTTCGTGAGCCGCTCATTCCAGAAGCCGCGCCAGTCATAGGGAACAACCTGGTTCAGTGCATTCACCACATCATCGAACGTATACGTCTTCAGCATCGGCCCGCTGCTGGGTGCGCCGTGGAAAAGGTGGCAGAAGTCGTCAATTGTTTTCGCGCCTTTGCTTTGTTGACGAATGATCACATCCACCCACAGCCAGTTCAGCGTGTCTTCATCGTAAAAATCGGTGCTGCGCCGCCAGGATTCCCATGCCTGCGGCGAAAAATAAAGTTCAGGAGCGGCATCGGCAGTGTCCTGCAAATTGCGCCACGCGCGGCCCGGAGTATGGTCCAGCGTCGCGGCGGTTATGGCCAAGTCGTCGCGCGCTTGTTCCGGAGTGAGCAAGCCGCTGCGCGCCGTGAGCACCGTTCCCAGATAATTCGTCAAGCCTTCGTAAACCCATAGCAGATCATCCTGCATGGGCTGTTGATAATCGGGAGTCGCAAGATCCCACGGCCGCCGGTATTTTCCATTCCACGAATGCACATACTCGTGCGGAAGCAGGCCAGCGTTCATTTTGCGCGCGGTATCATCGACCAGTCCGCGCTCGTCAATGCGGCTGTCGTCAGACTCATGATGCTCCAGTCCGAAGTGCGCCACGTGATCGCTGAGGCTGAGCAGGAAGTGGTAGTCGCGATAGTGATGCGCGCCGAAAAGCTTGTTTGTCTGTTCGACCAGATTCTTATAGTGGTCCCAGACTTCCTGCGGCGGGTCAAGCGCGGCCGCGCTGTCGGCGGCAATATCCATCTCGGTGGGCGGATCGTCGGCCAGCTTGACGACCTTAAGAAATTCACCGGTGATTACCGGCGAGTCGACAAGAGTCGTCAGGGACACAGGTTGAAATGTGATTTGCGTTTCACTGTTAAGCTGGTCGCCAGTCGTGGATGCAATGGGCAGCGGCGTTCCAAATTTCCAACCGGCGGGAAGTTTGAGCGTTGCAGCGTAGACAATATCGTCAGACTTCCAGCCCTTGGGATAGAGCAGAACCTGATTCCAGCTGATCACTGCCATTTTGTCGGTGGCGGAAGAACCGGCGGAGAAGCCGCCTTCAAAAGTCGCGGGAGAAAGAAAATCGAGTTCGGCGTTCACTTCAGTTACACCGGCCGGAACCTCGACGTGGATGGTAAAGCCATCGAGCAGATCGCGGCGCCATTTCAGCGTTTTTCCGTCGGCGAAAAATTTAAGTCCGGCTAGATCGATTACAGGGCCGTCGGGGGCATGCTCACCGGGAATCCACTTGGGGTAATAGAGCGTCAGGTCTCCGGCGCTGGCGGGAATTTTGAGCTTGGCATGAAAGATTTTGCGGGGGGCCGAGGTCGCGTCCACAAAAATGGTAACGGTGGGCGGAGTGGCCGACCAACTGGAAACGGAGAAAAAGAGGGAAAGACAAACCACTCCCAAGATTTTTGAGAGTTTCATTTTTAGGGTCCCCATTAAGATCGATGAACGTGTTAACGAATCAAATTCTATTTCGACTCGGCGGAATTTTAGATTCTACCAGTCGGGGAGAGCAGCGGTACATAGACGCACCAGCGCTGCTATCATTCCACGATGTCGCGCCGCGGAAAATTTATCACCTTCGAAGGACTGGACGGAACCGGCAAGAGCACGCAGATGCGCAAGCTGGCGGAGGCGCTGCGCGCAGCCGGGAATAAAGTGGTGGAGACGCGCGAGCCGGGAGGAACGGCTACGGGTGAGAAAATTCGCCGCGTACTGCTCGACTCAAAAACCGAGGGCCTCTCACCGCTGGCGGAAATGGCTTTGATGTTCGCCTCGCGGGCGCAGCACATTGCGGAGGTGATCCAGCCGGCGCTCGACCACGGGCAGATTGTGCTTTGCGATCGCTTCACCGATTCCACGGAAGCCTACCAGGGCCATGGTCGCAGACTGGGAAGCGAGAACGTGCTGAAGTTGCATCGTATTCTCTGTGGAGATTTGCAGCCTGACCTGACGATCCTGCTCGATTCCGACCCGGCGATGAGCGTGGGGCGCGCACGAAGGCGCAACCTGCGCGCTTCGCACAGCCCCAATAAGAATGTGAGCAAACATCACGGCGACGAAAATCGCTTCGAGCAGCAGAATCGCGCTTTCTTCGCCCGCGTGCACGAGGGCTATCTCGCGATTGCCGCGAGAGAGCCGCAGCGGGTCGTGGTGGTGGATGCAAGCGGCGCGCCCGCGCAAACGCATCGGAGAATCATCGAGGTCGTGGGACGGAAGCTGAAGCTGACTGCGAGAAGTGCGTGATTTACCACGGGGATATTCCGCAGGCTGACACTTGTTATGAATTGACATATTTGAATAAATGACATAAAATTATAAATGTCATGAATGATTTGAATGAGAGCCGCGCCCGTATCAATGAAAACGGACGGATTGTTATCCCCTCTTCCTTCCGCCGTGCTCTCGGCCTCTCGTCAGGCGACACCGTTGTTCTGCGCATCGAAAACGATGAACTGCGGATCACGACTTTGCGACAGCGCCTGGCTAAAGCGCAAAAACTGATTCGCAAGCACGTTGCCCCGACTACTTCACTCGTGGACGAGTTGATTGCCGAGCGCCGCGAGGCTGCCCGGCGTGAGTAGAATCGTACTGGACAGTTCCGCGCTGCTCGCGATTCTTCACGAGGAGCCGGGTGCAGAAATGTTTACGCAGAAGGCAGGCTTGCTCGAAAGCTCAGTAATGAGTGCGGTGAATGTCGCCGAAGCTTACGGCAAGCTGGTTGGGGTAGGAATCGCTCCCGAAGAGGCGTGGAAAGCTGTAATTGCACCTGTCCCCGAAATCGTGGAGTTCGATCAGGAACAGGCGAAGATTGCGGGCGGGTTGTTGCCGCAGACTCGCTCCCTTGGACTATCGTTGGGTGACCGTGCCTGCCTGGCGCTCGGGATCGCCCTTAAGGCGCCCATATACACAGCTGATCGTGCCTGGAAAGAATTGAAACTCAAGATTGCGATCCATGTTATCCGTTGATGCCGGTAGAATTGGTTCGACTCTGCCGAGTATTGTGACTAAATGCCCTTCTCCGATTTTCACGGCAACGCCGAGACCGTCCATCGCCTGCGCGACATGCTGGCGCGCGAGCGCTTTCCGCATGCGGTAATCCTCTCAGGAGCGCGCGGTTCCGGCAAGTACACGCTGGCTTTGATGCTGGCGCAGGCTCTCAACTGCCTGGCCCCGACTGAGACCGACGGTCTGCCCGATTTCTGCGGCCAATGCGCAAACTGCCGGCGCATCGCGCTGGCTGCCGATCTCGATGCCCGCTTTGCCGAAGCAGTGGAGGCGCGCGAAGGCCTGCGCGAGACGGATAAGAAAGATACTCGCCTCTTCGTGCAGACTCATCCCGATGTGCTGATCATCCCTCCCGATCCTCCGCAGATGATGATCAAGGTGGATCAGGTTCGGCGCGTGATCGAGACTATTTATTACCGTCCCTCGGAAGCGCGGGAGCGCGTCTACATCTTTACTGACTCAGCCTTCATGAAAGAGGCGGCGAATTCGCTGCTGAAAGTCCTCGAAGAGCCTCCGGAGTTCGCCACGATTTTCCTGCTGTCAGAGAATCCCGGCGAACTGCTTCCGACGATCCGGTCACGATCGATGGTCTTTCACCTCGGAGCTGTGTCTGTCGAAGAAGTGGAGCGCTACCTCGCCGAGCAGCGCCCGGAGTGGAAGCCCCAGCAGCGGGCTTTGGTTGCCAGGCTGAGCGAAGGCGCGCTGGGCCGAGCTCGCAGTTTCGATGTCGACGCCTATGTAGCGGCCCGCGCCGATGCCCTAGCGATGCTTACTTCAGCCTTGATCGGCGGCGAGCATACTGCGCTCTTCAAAATCACGGAATCCTATCGCCCCGGCGCCGAAGGGCGGGATAAGACAGAGCGCCTTCTCCGCACACTCTACTCGCTGCTGCGGGATCTGATGTTTCTAGGGTCGGGTGCGCCTGAGTTGGTTCAGAACACCGACATTCAGGGGCAGCTCACCAAACTGGCCGAGTCCGCCGATTTCGATTGGATTGCCTCTGCCTCGGACCGTTTAGCCGAGGTGGAACGCGGCATGAGGCGAAACCTGCTGCGCTCGTTGTCGCTGGATAACCTCGGGCTGGCGCTGGAGAAGGTAACTTAAGAGAATCATAATCTATTTATTTTCAATTGGTTACCGAGATTACTTCGGTGGTTCTACGCCCCTAAGATAGGTTGCCGCTACCATTTCCCCCACCTATAATTGTCTTACTCTGGTTTAGGAATTCTCCGTCAGGTTCCGGGTAGAAAGTGGCGGGGGTGGAGTTTGTCTTCATTCGTGCCCAAGTGGTTCAAGTACCCGGTTATGCGAAAGCGCCTGCAAATCGCTCTGATGGCCAGCACCATAGCCGCGACCACTCTTTCTCTCACGCCCCAGCTCCGCGCCGCTGAAGATGGCGATGGCGCGACTCAAAAAATAACCGCAACCGACGAGCACGGCCGCAAGATCTACGTGAATGACTCTGCAACTGCGGCCCCGGCTCATCACGAGGAAGCTTCCGAACCGCCCCATCGTGCGTTGATGTACTGGAGTTCCAAAGAAAATCGCTGGAAGGCCGTGCCTCCGCCCAATGCCGCGTCCATGAAAGCCGCGCGATCGGCGGCGGCGGAAGTGAACGAGTATCTGGGCCACGAGTCCAACCAGTCCGCCACTGCCAAGATTGTTGCCGCCAACTTCCGTGGCACAACTGCAACTCCGGGAGACATTGACAGTGCCATCGAGCAGGCCGCAGCCCGGCACAACGTGGACCCGAACCTGGTGCGCGCGGTGGTAAAAGTGGAATCCAACTTCAACCCCAATGCGGTATCGCGCAAAGGCGCAATGGGACTGATGCAGTTGATGCCTTCGACCGCGCGCCAGTTCAAGGTGAAGAATCCGTTTGACCCGGAACAGAATGTGGATGCCGGTGTCCGGCAGTTGAAGCAGCTTCTGGAAAACTACGGCGGCAACGTTAAATTGACCCTGGCCGCCTACAACGCGGGCGCGGGAGCGGTGGCGCGCAGCTCCGGCGTTCCGCACTACGCCGAAACCCAAAACTACGTCCGGCGGATCACCAACCTGTACTACGGCGGGTCCGATTTCAATTCCGGCGCGTCGCCCGATCCCGTTCGCGTTCAACGAGATGCGCGGGGCGTGCTTTACATCAGCAACACTGAATAGGTTCGCGGCATCTGTTTATTTACGTCTTTCTTCATGTCGCCGGGTTAAGTCTCTCAGGGCACTCCGGGACATCGGTCAACCGGTTGGTTCTAACAGGCAGGAACGAAGGCACGGGCTGGTTATTTTGAAGAGCTCATCGCGCCACCGTAGTCTGTGGGGAGCGCTGGCGCTGCTCGCCGCGCTCACCGGGCTCATAGCCCCGCCGGCGGCACAGGCGCGCGCCCGGCATTCCGAGTCGTGGGCGCGCGAGCATTTCACCGCCGCCGAGCGCATGCGCGAAGCCCTCAACGGACGTCCTCCCGCCGAGCAAACCCGCCGCGATTACCAGCGCGTTTTGAACGCCTATCGCACCGTTTATATGGGTGCGCCCTCATCCACGAAAGCCGACCCCAGCGTGGTAGCCGTCGCTGAGACGCTGGTGGAAATGGGCCGCCGTTTCGACGACGACAAAATCCTCAACGAAGCCATCGACCAATATAAGTTCCTGCGCCGCGAGTACCCCGGCAGCAAGTACCGCTTCGACGGCCTATTCACCATCGGCGAGATTTACAAGGACGATCTCAACGATCCGGACGCCGCGTGCTCGATCTTCCAGGAATTTCTGCGTCGCTATCCGCACAACCGGCTGGCCGATGACGCGCAGCAGGCAATTGCGGAACTCGATCAGCAAGCGCGGGCCGCCGCCGATTCGCAGAAGATCGCGAACGCACAAAAGAAATCGCCAGAGAAGACGGCTAAGAAATCCAGCGATGGGCGGACAAATGCTGGGGCGGCCAAAGCTGGACCGGCAAACGATGGGCTGGCGAAAGCTGGATCGGCAAACGACCACGCAGCGAACAAAATTTCCGAGCAATCCGAAATCGCGCAATCTGCAAACGAAGATCAGTCGCCGAGCTCCGGTCGATTGCCGCGCGTCACCGCCATCCGCCATTGGTCGACCCCGGACTACACCCGGGTCGCGATCGACGTAGAAGGCGAAGTGAAGTTTTCTTCGCAACGCATCGCCAGCCCCGCACGCATTTTCTTCGATCTGAAAGACACCAAACTCGCTTCGACTCTTGTGGGAAAAAGTTTTGACGTAGACGACGGCTTCCTGAAAAAGGTCCGCGTGGCGCAATTCGCCCCCGGTCGTACGCGCGTGGTGCTCGAAGTCGAAAATCTTTCCGAATATGACGCATTTTTGCTGCCCAACCCCTACCGGCTCATCATAGACATTCACGGCAACAATGGACGCGCGAAACGGGCCAAGGAAGAGTCGGCAACCACAGCAGACGCCGACGGCGAAATTCCGCCAAGGTCTGCCGAAACCACGGAGACAGCTTCCGAAAAGACGAAACCTCCAGTTTTCGCAGATGCATCTCCGCCCGCCGGTTCTTCTACTTCAACTTCGTTAGCTCCCACCGTCTCCGATGTGTCTAGGAATGTGGCGAAGGATGCGCCGAAGAAGCCTCCGAGCACCGTCGTAAAGAAGATTGTGGATAACGACGACGATGACGTTGACGGCGCAGAGACCGCTGCGGCCGGCAAATCGGCGGACGACACTGCTCCGCCCAAACATGCGAAAAAGCTAGCCTCGCACGAAGGCATCGTCGTCGATAAAGTCGCTAAGGCCGATATCGATGACCTATCGCAGACTTCCGACTCGGGCTTAACAGATTCCGCGAATGCCAAATCTGCCAAAGCGAATTCTGCTAACACCAATTCTGCACCCCGGGGAAATTCGGCTACCCGAAAGAAAAATTCGCCGCGAACCCTCGCTTCCAACCAGCCAGAGAGCGCATACGATCTCTCCACCCGCGAAGCGATGCCCACCGCCAGCGGAAACCGTTCGCTGATTCGCGCCCTCGGCCTGAAGATTGGCAAGATCGTGATCGATCCCGGCCACGGCGGCCACGATACCGGCACCATCGGTCCCAACGGCCTGGAAGAAAAAGATCTCGTCCTCGATGTGGGCCGGCGCCTGGGCAAACTGCTCGAGACGCGGCTGGGCGCGGAAGTGGTTTACACGCGCAAGGACGATACCTTCATCCCGCTCGAAACTCGCACCGCCGTCGCCAACCAGGCCCGCGCCGATCTGTTCGTTTCCATCCACGCCAACTCCAGCCACGATCCCGACGCCCGCGGAGTGGAAACCTATTATTTGAATTTCACCTCGTCACCTGAAGCGCTAGAAGTCGCCGCGCGCGAGAACGCGGTTTCGGAAAAATCGATCTACGAACTGCAGGACCTGGTGAAGAAGATC
>Ga0209007_1000111_pt1 | contig 48225 bp, 39 predicted proteins | sample JacPinW_OM1H0_O2_FD_187961 | JGI IMG/M metagenome (GOLD analysis project Ga0209007, IMG submission 187961) | Forest soil microbial communities from Algoma, Ontario, Canada - Jack Pine, Ontario site 1_JW_OM1H0_O2 (SPAdes) (version 2) | ecosystem: Environmental > Terrestrial > Soil > Boreal... | reverse complement strand
ACGGTGCTCAACCGCCCGTCCAGGAAGGCGCCGTGGCTGGTGCTCGCCGCCGCCCAGGCGAGTTTCGCGGCCGGCCAGTTGAGCTTCCTGATTGCGCCACGGATCGGGGTGGTGCTGCCCTTTCCTTCCTTTGCCGACGCGCTCTACCTACTGACCTTTCCGCTCTATGCGGTCGCGTTTCTGATCTTCATCAACTGCCGGTCCCCCGACAAGGACCGGCGCAGCCTGATCGACGCGCTGACGCTCACGGCCGGGCTGGCCCTGCTGTCCTGGACCTTCCTGATCCGGCCCTATGTGCACAACCCGGCGCTCTCCGGGCTGCAGAAGAGCGTCGCGATCGCCTACCCGCTCGGTGACGTGCTCGTGCTCGCCCTGCTGGCAGTTCGCAAGTCGAGCGCAACGCATCGTTAAGCCCGCACAGATTATCGGATCATTCGCACAGGGGGAACCAAGCTATTCCCCTAACGGCTCGCGTGTCGGGCGTCGGCATTCGATTCTCGCTCGAAACCAGCCTGTTTGTTATGTTATCGGGTCATGCGTCGCAGAATGGGCGAAAGCGGGTTTTGGACAATCAGGCAACGCCTGTCTTTCGCGTTCGTGGGCTTGATCATAATTTCACTGGGCGTGGGAAGTTTGGCGCAAGGGCATTTGCACTACGCAAACTACTGGGGCGGGGCTGTATTTGCCCCGTATGCAATTGGCGGCGGACTGCTCGTAATGGCCGTCGCCTTCCTGAAGGGCCGAGGACGGGCGTAGAGCGCACTCAGTTTTCCATAGCGGTTTGCGCAGGGAGTGCGGTGTGCAGTTAAAACCCGTGGCGAGACGTCAGGAGTTCTCGTCGTCTGTCGGAAACTTCCGGGGCACAGCGCGGCCCACCGACCAAAGAAGTGTGATGAAACCAGCGGCAAGCGCCAGCCCAGACAGTGGCACGGCCAACCACAATGGCAGTTTCCAGAAAGCGAGAATTGACAATGATATTGAGGCAAGACTGATGAGCCCTTGGAGGGCTACGACCGAATTTATGTGGACGACCCATTCGGAAATCGAATTGAACTCGTGGCAAGTCGGATCCTATAGCCCGAAGGTATACTGCCGTTTGGAGTCGCCAGCAATCATGAGCAAATACGGTTCGGATAATCGGACGAATGCCGTCTTTAGGCTCAAATATCACGCAAGAAAACCTAACTGAATCGTTCAGAGCCCGTAGCACGGCTACGGCTCGCTGCCGTAGTACCCAACCTTGAAAAGGCGTAAAGCTCATGAATAGTAAGGGCTTAAATCAAAATCCATTGCTTGCGCGCGTCCAGAGACTCGAAGTGCAGAACCGAGTCTGGCAGATCGTGGGGCTTCTCGCTTTATTGATATTCGCATTTTCACGAACGGCCAATGTGAAAGCACAACAAAAGAGTCAACCGGAACCGATACGTGGAACAACGGTCGAAGCTCAGAACTTTCTGCTGAAGGACGCTGCCGGAACGGTTATGGGTCAATTGACGGTCAGAAACGGCAAGGCTCAGCTTGAATTGTTTGATCCAACCGGAAAAGTAACTTGGTCAACGAACAGCGGACCGAAAACTTTGAGCCAATAGGACCGACAGGGCTCAGTGATGATTTACGAAGTGAACGAAAAAACAGTTTGCCTGTTCACCGAACGGCCAGGATGCCAAGGCAGACGCTCGGTACGGCTGCCGTAGACGGTCGTAAACCGCTATGCCTTCGGGAGCGACCGTTTCTCTTGGCATTCGGTACGAAGTTGATAGTGCGTTGGAGCGACCGAAGAAATTCGAATCTGCGGCGGCGAGAAAACGGGACTGCGCGGGTTTGAATCACATAGAATCCTGCCGTGGCTCGACTGGACAAATACGTCTGTACTACCGCCTCGTTGCTGTTGCTTACGGCACTACCAGCCTATCGCGCGAAAGCCCAAAACGGGCCCCCTCCTCCCGATCCAAACCGCGATCAACAAACGAATGAACCGCCACAAGCGAAGTATCGAATTCGGACGCGGGTTAATGAAGTAATTGTTCCAGTTACTGTGACAGATAAGAAGGGCGAGCTTGTGCTCGATCTTGTGCAAACGGACTTTCATATTTTCGACAAAGGAGTCGAACAATCGATTCAGCGGTTCGACATCGATGCAGACCCGCTGGCGGTGGTTCTGGTCGTCGATACAAATGTGCGATTACGCGCGATGACGCCAGTCATCCAAGGGATGGGCACCATTTTCACGGAAACCGTCATGGCGCTGAGCGGCGAGGCTGCCGTGATCACCTACGGCACTGACGCGGAAGTCAGTCAGCCTTTCACGCAGGATCACGAGGCAATCGAAAAAGCGATTGCGAGCGTTAAATTTCAGTCGCCAGACAGCAACCTCTATGACGCTATGGCAAAAGGACTGGAGCTTCTCAACACGCAACCGTCTCAGTATCGGCGCATTCTTCTCGTTGTCGGCGAATCTCAGGACACTCAAAGCCATGCGAAGCTGAGCGAGGTAATGCGCGAAGCCCAGCTTCAGAATGTCGTGATTTACGCAATCGGACCGAGCAGCACGTCGGGCGATCTTCGCTACGGAAAGGATGAAGCACCCGGACAGCGCCCGCCGCCGTCACTCAAGCTCGGGAAGCTTCCTCCTATCGGTGGTACAGGGTATGCTGCGGTCGCGATCTGGCTTCTCACCCGTGGAACGAACGAGATTAGCAACCATCAACTCGAAGTGGCCGCTGCCTCGACGGGCGGGATTCATTACCGGGCGCTCCATCAGGAAACCATTCGGACGGCGCTGGATCGAATCGGCGGCGAACTGCACGCGCAATATGTCCTCAGCTATGCGCCAAGCGGTGATCCCCCAGCAGGCTTCAACGAAATCAAAGTCACCGTTTCACGTCCCGACGTAGCGATACGCGCACGTCCCGGCTACTACGTTTCTAAAGCTGAGTAGCTGGGAGCCGATCCGGCGAGGCGAATTGGCATGCTCCTGATTAGCATGGACAGCGGCGCGATTTTGGGCCAATAACTGCACGATGTGACGAGCGGCGCCATAACCCAGCTTGTCGCATTAAAGCAATAATCCGGGATTCATTGAGAAGTCTGTGGATACCGCATAGATGCCGTGACTGTGGTCGAGCTACTCCAGAACACCTGCGGCGTTTAACGCATTGAATATTTAAAGTCTAATTGTGGAATCGCGGCGCGTGACCACAACGGCAAAAGGCTGCAGGAGTGGAAGACAGGAAAACGGGAAGCATCAGGCAGCGAGTACAAACCAGAGACGTTCTTCAGTGTCAGCCGAGCACAAGCAGAGCCTCGCCTGATTTCAAAGAGTAACGCGAGCCATCTATTTGCACCCTTACTTGCTCATTGACCGTGGACGAAAGCACCTTTTGGACGCGGAAGACATTTTCGGGCAGTGACAGGGCGTCACCTGCCGGACCGAGAGCAGCTCTTCCGAGGAATAGATTCCACTCGTCCCTATCTTTGGTGCTACGAACAAGCAAAACTGTTTTGCCGATGAGTTTTTCAGGGTCAGACTTGTCATCCGTCATCCGAGCTATCACCAACTCGGCAAAATAATCGAGTGGCACGTTCTCGCTCCCTCGGAGTATGACAACGGTTTGTTTGCCCGGCGCAATACGCTGTCTGCCCGTTGCGACCGGCTGTAGGCTTGATTGGGGTTCGGTTGCGAGCGGTCTGGACGGGCTCTGACTTTGCGGGCTTGCGACGGCACAAGTGCCGAGAGCGAGGAAGCCAGCAGCGAAAATCGTAACCCAAAGTCTTTTCATCGTCACTCACCCCCATGACGGCTGTCGCAGAACCAGAGGAATTATACACCCGAACCTAACGACAAGGCTGTCCGTCGGCGAGCGCGTCTGATTTCCAGAGCGGCTCCACGCCACGGCTCGGGAAGCAGTGGTTGGTCCGCTTGTCGAAAGCAGAGCAATTGCGATATAGGTTTGAAATCAGTAAAGTTTCCGCCTGTAAAGAGAATCTGTGTAGGGAACTCGACTCACGGAGGACCGCTCTCATGCGATTCACTTTGGGAATGCTAAGTTGGTTTGTAGTTTGTATCGCGGCGACGACTTGTGCCGCGCAGAACAGTACAATTCCCGGCAATCAGGCGGTCTGGCACGACCCATCTCCGCACACGGTGCAGTTTGTAACTGTGGATAAAGACGTGAAGCTGGAGGTGCTGGATTGGGGCGGCTTCGGGCGACCTTTGGTCTTTCTGCCCGGACTCGGTGACACTGCTCACGTGTTCGATGACCTCGCACCCAAACTGACGCCCGAATACCACGTCTACGGCATCACGCGGCGCGGATACGGAGCTTCGAGCGCTCCGGCGGTCGGTGGCTCTGCGTACTCTGCGGATCGGCTGGGCGACGACGTGCTGGCTGTGCTCGATGCGCTCAAGATCGCAAGGCCAGTGCTCGTGGGGCACTCCATTGCAGGCGAAGAGTTGAGTTCTGTAGCCACGCGGCATCCCGAACGAGTCGCAGGGCTGGTTTACCTCGACGCCGCCTATTCTTACGCCTACTACAGCCGGGCGGCGGGACTGGAAAACATCACTCTCGATTTGACGATACTGCAAAGAGCACTCGCAAAGCTACAGACGTTCCCGCCGGACTACAGACCGCTATTGGATGAGATGGTCAACGAAGACCTGCCAGCGGTGGAAAGCGACCTGCGGGAGATGCAAAAACAACCTGCGAATGGACCGCCGCCAAGACCACAGCCACAGCCTCCCACGGTGGCGGACCACGAAAGCTATCAGACGTGGCAAGCAATGGAGAAAAGGAATTCGGGATTCGAGATGCCGGAGGGCGAGTTACGCCAAATCCACGCAACCACACCGGAAGGACATGTAGGTGCGCTTACGCCGAGAGCCGACGTTGCTCCTGCCGTAGTCGCTGGCGAACAGAAATACACTGACATCCGCGTACCCGTTCTGGCGATTTTCGCGGTGCCACACGATCCGGGCTTGTTCTATCACAGTGATCCCGCCGCGCTCACGGCATGGGAATCGCGGGATAAAGAACAGACGGGGGCACTGGTGGACGCCTTCGAAAAGGGCGTGCCTTCTGCACATGTCGTTCGATTGCCTTACGCCGACCATTACGTCTTCTTCACAAATGAGGCGGACGTGCTGCGAGAGATGCGCGCTTTCATCGGTACCTTGTCCTAAGGCCAAGGCGGGCACGTAGCGCCGTTTGAAGAAGAAGCTGACGGCCGGTCCCCGCAAAGACCCCGCCCCGCACGCACATAACGGTTCGACCTTGCACGAAATTTTCACTACGGGCTCGCTTCTGTTCACGGGGAACTAGGAAAGGACGTGCTCAGTGCCGGAGCCCTGACGTCGTGCCGATGGCGGCGTCATTTCTTCACCAGCGAGGCCCAATTCAACATCACGGTGAACGACTGAGGAACTTTGACTTCAACAGCGATAGGCATCAGAAAACGTTTTAGATCGGGAGTTGGAGCCACGCCAAGAGAATTCCCTCTATCCGCCGGAACTTTGACGAGTTGCCGCGGCACGCCTGGTTGGAAAACCCGGTCAGTGTCCACGGTCAGCGACATGATGGTAGTTCGGTCGAGACTAATATATGCGAGTTCTCGTCCGTCCGACCTCCATCTCGGGAACATACCGCCATCTTTGGAAACCATCCACTTGCCGCCGGTTTCGGCGGCATCCGCCGAACCGTCGAATGCACGCACATAAACTTCATACTGTCCCGTTTCGTTGGACTCGTAAGCAATCCATCGGCCGTCCGGAGAGAATTCGCCATCACGTTCGTCAAAGCGGCTATGGGAGAAAGAGATGGGATTAGGTTCGCCTCGCATGGGAAGCACCGACATCTGCACGGCTCCAAAATTTCGGTTGGCGCCGTACAACAGAAAGCTGCCATCGCGGGACCAGCTGAAAGCCTGCTTATCGTCACTGGTCCGCAGCAGAAGTTGTTCCGTCCTGGTACCGTCGACGGGCTTTCGATACAGATTGTAAGCGCCATCCCGATTCGAGGAGAATACGATCTCGCTGCCATCGGGAGACCAGACAGGATTTTCGCTCGCACCGGGACCGAATGTGAAGCGCGTGCTTGAGTTCTGTTTGAGATCAAGGAGCCAAACGTCGCCGTTGAAAACATTCGCTGCGAATTTCATGAAGGCCACGCGGCTCCCATCGGGCGAAAGACGGGGAGTCGATATTCCTGCCGGATCTCCAACCTTTCCGACCACCTTTCCCTGCGTGTCAAGCCACGTAAATTGGAAATCGGGCGCCGGAGCCTGTCCCCTGTAGACCAGGACAGTGGGAGTTACGGAAAAATGGCCCGTTTCAAAAGCTGAGCCGACTCGTTCGGACACCGGCGCAGGATCTCCGACAAGCTCAAACTTGTCGGGATCGAAAACCTGAGCCATCAGGACGCCGTCGAGCAGAAATACTAGATGTCCGGCGCCGAGGTTGCCCGAAGGCACGTAGGTGGCTCCGTACCGTGTGGCCAAGAGGCGTTTCTTGCTTTGACGTTCCGGAGGATCGTCCAACGAGCCCACGTAGAGGCCAGTATTCTCCGGGTCACTCGAATCAACAAGGTAGAGGAAGTGCCGGCCGTCGGGAAGAAACGACGGCAATTCATGCTCGCTTTCATGCCGCGATGCATCAAGGACAGTTAAAGGCACTGGCGTCCCTCCTTCCGCGGGCACTCGCAACAGGCCGGTGGAGATGCTTCCAAGAATGATCACGCCGTAGCGGTTCCACGATCCACCGATGGGAAGTACAGTCTTGTCGCAGATGTCTTGAATCGTGCCACTCAAAACATCGACCTTCCGAATTTTCGCCTCACTGGGAAACACGATGTACCGGCTGTCTGGGGACCAAAAAAAAGGCGGCGAATCGATGATTGGGTTCGTGCCCGAAAGGGCTTTGGCTTCTTCTCCATCCATGTCCTGGACCCAGACTGAGGTCCGACCGTCCGGATCGACCGCCGGAAAGGCCACGCGATGACCGTCGGGCGACAGCGTCAGTGCGGCACTCGGGCTGAACGTAACGTTCTCGGGGAGTCGTATCGTGAGACGGTATGCCTCCGGCGCGGGGGACGTTTTCGCGCGGAGGAGTACAAGAGCGAGACCGGCGGCGATCAGGCAGGCCGCCGCCGCAATAGCCCACGGCCAAATGGGTGTTGCATTTGCAGTGCCGTACGAAACCTCTTCGTCTGGCCGTTCTTCCAGTAGCGCCATGCCATCCGCGATATCGCGCAACCGCTTCTTCGGATCTTTCTCCAGGCACCAGCGAAGGAAGCGTTGCATTGGCGCTGGAAGCCGGGCGTAATCTGGCTCATGGCGCAAAACCGCAGCCAGCAGATCGGAGACCGTCTCCCCCGCAAACAGTTGCCGACCTGTCAGCATTTCGTACACGACCACGCCAAATGCCCAGATGTCCGCACGCTTGTCGGTAGATTTTCCGCGCGCTTGCTCCGGGCTCATATACGCGGCTGTGCCGAGAATCACTCCTTGCATCGTTGCTGCGCTCATCGTCGGAGAGTTGGTAAGATCCTGGTTCGAATCGTCATCCGAAAAGGCTTTCGCTAAGCCGAAGTCCAGCACCTTCACTTTGCCGTCGGGCGTCACTTTTACATTTGCAGGCTTAAGATCGCGGTGAATCACGCCTCTCTCATGGGCCGCTTCCAGCGCTTGGGCCATCTGCCTGGCGATCGTAAGGGTCTCATCTTCGGGAATCGCTCCGCCGCGCTTGATGCGTTCGGCCAGCGTCTCGCCGGGAACTAATTCCATAACGAGGTAGCTTGTGCCGGCATTTTCTTCCAAGCCGTAAATCGCGGCGATGTTCGGATGGTTCAGCGAAGCCAGTATTTTCGCTTCGCGCTGAAACCTGGATAGGCGCTCGGGATCGTGAGCGAATTCCGCTGGCAAAACTTTGATAGCCACTTCGCGCCCAAGCTTGGTGTCGCGCGCTTGATAAACCTCACCCATTCCCCCAGCGCCAATAGCGGAGAGGATTTCGTACGAGCCGAGTTTGGTTCCTGCGGAAAGTGGCATGGGATCGAGCCGCTCAGTTTACTCGATCAGTGACCGGATAGGGAATGAGTCACGGCGCACTCGGGATTACTCTACATGCCCCATTTAACGCTCAGTGGACAAGGTGTGTACCGGGACCGAGACGGGCGGTTTGTCCGTTCTGCGCTTGTGCCAAAATCCCTGCAGAAATCCCGGCCTAGAAGTCCTTTGTTTTTCGCCCCTGCGGTCGGACGATGAAGCCTGTTTTTCTAGTTCTTTTTTTCTGCGGGCAGACAGGGTCACGTTTTGAGAATCTCAAAATACTGAATTACTTTTAACGCCTGTCTTGATTGGCTCTCGCGCCGAACTGATCTCGGCCGCCGTTTGTGGCGATGACGTAGACCAGGATTATGTTCATAGTCGCAGAGCTTAGTTGAGCCGTATCCCCAGCGGGCCCACAGGCGCAAAAATCATTGATTTTGGCACCTGCGAAGCGCTTCATTCGGCTTCCGAAGAATCAATAGCTTACGGCGGCGACTAATTTGGGGATTTCGTCACACCTTCGGGTGCCGGACGTCGAATACATCAGTGATTGTTATCCGCTGTTTGCAGTGGTTCACTCGCTGCTGGACGGGCTTCCTTGGGAATCGGGATGCGCACGATCACCGAGGTACCTGAAGCATTCGATTCGATTTTCATTTCTCCGTGAAATGGCCGTATACGCTCTCGAATTCCCCTGAGCCCAACGCCGGAGCCCTGGGACTGGATTTCCAACAGGCGCTCCGGCAATATGCCTTTTCCGTGATCCTGCACCTCTGTTCGGACACTTTCTTCGTCACGAACTACCCGGATAAGAGCGGTCTCGCTGCCGGAGTGTCGGTGGATATTTGTCAAACATTCCTGCACCACTCGGAAGATGGCAAGCTCCATATCGTTTGGCAGTCTTCCAACATTGCCAGCAACTTCCAGCTTGATGCGTATGTGGCTGCGTTTTGCCAGCCCGTCTACGTACCAGCCGAGCGCGGAGCCGAGACCGGTTTCGTCCAACAGTGGAGGATGTAGCAGATAAGACGCAGTGCGTATCTCTCTGGTTAGTTGGTGAACTATCTCCTCGATCTTTTTTCCTTCTCTTGCTAGCTCCGGCACAATGCCGTCGGCCCGCTGGATCAATTGCCCGAGCTTCATGTTGAGCACTGCCAATGTCTGCCCAGCACTGTCATGTAATTCGCGGGCAATATGCCGCCGCTCTTCGTCCTGCGCCTTCATCAGGCGCGTCATGTCCTCGGCAATCCGAACTTTCTCTGCTGCCTCTTTCTGGGCGTGGATGTCGAGACAACCGCCCACATATCCTTCAAACGTTCCATCGGGCGCGTAGCGTGGCACTCCTCGATCCAATATCCAACGGTATTGCCCGGTGTGATGCCGCATCCGATATTCCATCTCAAACGGACGACGAGCGTCGAAGTTGCTATCGTAAATTTGCAGGCAGCGGTTGAAATCCTCTGGGTGCACGTTCTCCGCCCAGCCATTGCCTGACTCCTGCTCAAGAGTGCGCCCGACGAAATCCAACCATCCCTTATTGAAGTAATAGCAAAGCTTGTCCGTCCCCGACAGCCAGACCATGATGGGCGAAGCATCCGTGATCACGCGAAAGCGTCGTTCACTCTCTTGCAATGCTCGCTGAGCCTCCTTTTGCGCCGTAATGTCGCGCGCCACTTTTGAGGCTCCGATTACACGCCCCGATAAATCTCTCACGGGAGAGATGGTCAGTGAGAATTCGAGGAGGCTGCCATCCTTCCGCCTGCGGACGGTGTGAAAATGGTCAATGCGCTCCCCTCGCCGGAGACGGTCGAGAATGTCTGCCTCTTCGGCGTGGCGCTCTGGTGGGATGATCAGCCCGATATGTTGCCCGATGGCTTCTTCGGGGGTATACCCAAATATCCGTTCCGCACTCTTGTTCCAACTGGTGATTACGCCGTCAAGATCCTTGCTGATGATCGCGTCATCTGAGCAATCCACAATCGCTGCCAGCAGGTTCGTCGACGGTCCGGCTTGTTGGCAAACTGGCGTATCACGGGCGATCTTGGAAGCGTCCATGATGTTTCCCTCCGAATCCCTCGCGGGTAAAAACCTCGTTGCCGGAGCGCTGAACCAACTTCACACTACAAAGTTCACCGGCGTAGACGGATGGAGTGGTACTCGCACAATTGCTGCGATAGAACAGAAAAGCCATCAGATCATACCGATTGTGGGGAGAGATGCCAAATACAGTAAAGGCTGTAAGGCGATACTTGGTACGGCGCCCAAAAGCCCCTCTGCTGCGCGCGTGTGGCGGTTCGGTCTTGGCTCCGGCGCCCTGTGCAGCTAGGGGCACTAAGACGCACAATTCGCAGTTGATACGATTCACTTCCGATAAATTACTTGACATGCAAATCCGAAAATTGTACTAACCGCCCACACGAGTCGGCTCGAGAGTCGAACGTGGAAACCCCAACGCGTTTAGCACCCCGTCGTGCTTCCACATAGTACGTAAGCGTTCCGGTTGAGCGGTTGCCGTCAACCCTAAGCGCGAAGCGCACACACACATTCAGGCTGAACTCTAAAGGAGAGAAACGATGAATCGAAAGACTATCTTCCAGGTGCTTCGCTCCGGACGGTTCTCGGCCCTTTTTGCATTGGTAGGATTGGCGCTTTTGTTTGCTGCTTCCGACGCCAAAGCTGCTGGTTGCGGCGTTCTTCCTTACAAAACCGTAGCCGCTCTCCCAACACCCTTCGTGAGCGCTCAAGCGGACGACCGTCAAGAGGGCGAGGATTCGAACGGACCTGCTTCCATTGTGGGTTTGTGGCATCTGACTTACACCGGCAACACGGATAACAATTTCCCTCCAGGAGGGCCGTACCCGCCAACACCCTTCCCGTTCCTCGAATCGTTCAAGACCTGGCATGCGGATGGCACTGAATTTGAAAACGCGTTTCTGCCGCCCGCGGGCGGAAATATCTGCTTCGGGGTCTGGAAAGACTTGGGCTACGGCAAAGTCAAGCTGCACCATATCGGTCTGATGTTTGGCGGCCCGGGAAGCGTCCCGCCCGAAGACGTCACAAACATCTTCACGGTCGACGAAACCGACACAGTCGCGCCCAACGGCAAAACCTACAGCGGTTTCTTCGATTTCAAACTCTACCTTCCCAGCGACTGCGCCAACGGTGCCGGCGGTTACGTCTGCACCGGAAAGCCAATAGCTGAGGTCACCGGAACAACTTACGGTGTGCGTATCACTGTCGATTGACCGAGTCCGACTCGAAAAAATGCTTCGTGCGCGCCGTGGCGAGGGGGATTGCACTCCATCCCCTACGCCACGAGCCACCCGTTCTCCGGGCTATATTCACTCCACAATAATCCGGTCTGCCCATTCCACCATCGAGACAAAAATCGGCGGACTCCCGAATTTTGCTCCCCACTGACTCAAGTCCGCTTCCGTGACATCACGGGCACGGGAGCAGGCTCCACAGGAAAAAATCGGAATACGTTTTGCCACAACTTTTGCGAGTGTTTCGCTCAACGGCGGCCAGCCAACCGGGAAAATCGCGTTCACCGTTGACTTTCGCATCAAAGAAGTGGCATCCGAGAGAAGATAGATTTGTACGTTGTGGCCGGCTTCAGCGAGTGCGAGTCCGTGAAGGAAGGGAAATGACGCCCTTGTCGGGTCATCAGGTCCCCACGCACCCTTCATCATGATATTCAGAGGCTTTTTGGAGTCCGGCGGTTTCATCCCCAACGCTAGAAACGGTAACCCCGCGAGTTGAGCTAAGAATGTGCGTCGCGCCATGTCTTCTTCTCCTAAGTTGAGATTCCCGTGGAGTAAATTTCTCGAGTATACTCCGCCTTTTCTTCCTTGGCGTTGACGCCAACCGCGCATGACGTATTCAAGTTTGCTCAACTCTTAATTGATCGGAAAAGTGGAGTAGCGGAATCGCGATGGCGGGTTTACCCGGTACGAATCCGGTGTGCGAACGCTTTGCGAAATACATCATTAAATCCAGCCGCTCCATGCTGCGGCGTTGCGACTGTTCCGCGTTGCCAGAGCACGAGCTTGGACTGCGCAAAGAGTTCTTCGGCGTCCGTGTCTGGGTCTGCTCCTGAATTCGGAACATTCTTCCGCAACTTCTCTAGCATCGTGTCGTAGGCAGAATCCGGCTGTTCCAATCGCCCAACCGACCGAATCCCCTGACGCCGACGTAGGTCTGATAGCGATCATAGGTGATGTAGAGCCCGCGAACGGTCTCGAGAATGTCGGCCAGCGTGCGATAGCGGTAGCGTTGAATTTCGTCGGCGGTAATGACGGTGACCGAGGACGGTGCATCGCTGACACTCTGCTCGTGCTTGGAAGCCGAGTAGACGGTCGTCTGGCTGAGCTGCTCGAGGCTCATGTCTGAGAGGTCTTGCGGCTTTGAATCCTGCGCGGACAACACGCTTCCCAAGACAAGAACGCCGAGAGCAATCAGTGCCGTGGGTCTACGCACTCGAGAGTCGGCTCGAAGCACGCTCTCCAATGCTCGATGACGTCGGTGAGCGTTGCCGCGCCTAGGACGCTGCATGTGAAGGTAATCGGCGGGCCTGAATGCGGCTTTAAATCGAGGGGCGATTTAACCCAAACTCCCGGTAAGTCGGGCACGCATACGAGTTCCGGCATGACGGGACGAGCGAAAAACTGGCGATTCTAGGCCTCGGGCGACCCGGAAGGTACAGTAGCGTCTATTTATAGACGCTAACTGGGAGGTTCACCGCCGAGAGGCGACACGGAAACTCCCCTTAACGTTTGCGTCATGCTGGAATGATATCGCGAATATTGAGAGCCAGTAGCGGCGCAGAGATTTGACGCCGGATTAGCGCCCCATAAACGCCTAATATTCAGAGGCGCGAACCGTTGTAAGGCGCGCGCTGTCAAGGAGCTCCGTAATTCCTTATCCCCGGCCGGAATGGATCCGCGCAAGGCGCACCTACTGCTGCGTCCGATTCTGACCATCTGACTGGCTGGCCTCGAAGCCCTTGCTACCGCGTCACCACCTGAAAATACTCCGGCAGCCGCCTCTTCGTTTCCCGCAGAATCTCGACGATTGCCCTGCGGTCCTCCAGTGTTAGGCCCGCGTACCTCTTCCCGCGCTCCTCGCCGGACAAAATCCGCCACATTCGCGCGTATGTGGCATCCTTCAAATCGTCCGGCAGCGCGTCGAACGCGTTCGAATAGATCATGTAGCTGCACGGATACTTCATCAGCCGCCGTTCCAGGTCGAATTGCCGCAGCGACCTTCCTTGGCTGTCCTTCGGCCCCTCACTCGAAAATTGGTCCGCGAAGCCCGACGTTCCCTCCACCTTCGACGGCAGCGGCTTCTCCTCCGCGAACAGCATGTAGTCGGCGAGTTCTCTCGACGCGTCCCGCACCACCTTCACGGCCTTCCCGAGCGCCTGGCCTTCCTCCCCGTCCTCCCCCTCCGCCACACGCACTTCCCATCCCAGCCGCGTGAACAGGTTCATCATGTGCATCTGGTGCTCGAAGACCATCAGCGCCACCACATCGCTGTAGGGCGTAAGATACCCCTGCGTATCAAACCGGCCATTCAGCGAGCTCAGAGGCTGGCTTTCATCGCCGTCTAGCGGCTCCAGGTTTTTCCCTCCTTTCACCACCTCGTTTCCCATGTGCCGCAGCGTTCCCGTGTCCCCCGTCACGTACCACCCGCCCCAGCGCTGCGTAAACGGACTCCGGTCGTCCGTCAGAAAAGTTCCCAGTTCAGAAATCGTCTTCCCGTCCGTATCCGGATAGACGCTGCGCATCAGCGTCCCCGGCACTCCCATGCTTTCGCCCGACACGTGGCAGGGCAGGCAGTTCGGATCGCGGTTCGCGTGCGGCGGGCCCGCCGGGTTTTGCCCCATCGAAAAAAACATCATCCCTTGCCGCGGGTCTTCCGCCGCAAGTTCCAGCAGCGGCCCCCCGCGCACCCATCCCACCACCACCGAGTCGTTAAAGAAAATGCTTCGCGGGTTCGTCGGGCTGATCCGCTCGCTCTGAAAACTCGTCTTCGAGAAAACCAGCAGTTGCGATTCGACCGGAACGTCCAGCGCCTCTAGGACCGAGCGCAGGTAGCCCTGCGGCCTTTCGTATTGCAGGTGCACCTGCCCGCGCTCGATGCGCTGGTTCAGATAAGACACCTCGTCGTGCGGCATCCGTGTGTTGTACTGGATCGTGGGATCATCGAGGTTGATCGCGGACACGGTCGCGCGATTGCCGTAGGCCACGGCAACTGCGGCCACCGTCAGACCCGACACCAGCACCGCTCGCCGCATCTTCCCGCCGCTCCCTCGAAGCGAACCGCGTGAAATATAGTATGCCTGTTCTCACGTCTTCGTGAATCGACTCGTTTGCGATATCGAAGCAACTTGCGCAAACGTGTGAAGCCTATCGAAAGTGCGGCTGGCGCTGCTCCCGGACGATGGGCCGACGGGCATACGGGTCCAAGCCCAGAACCCGCCTCGCTCGTCCTCCCAAGCGGAGAGCCAACTAACTTGTCCTAGCGACAAGTGCGTACACACCTAGCCGCCGCGAAGGGAACGGGGATTGGTCGGGGCCCATTGTCGGGCGCGGCACTTATTTTTTGGGACGGGAGCGACGCTCGGCGTCGTCGGAGCTCTCGAAGCGATATCCGATCCACGGCTCGGTTAGGATGTAGCGCGGTTTGCCTGGATCGGGTTCGATTTTCTTACGCAACTGGTTGACGAGCACGCGGAGCGATTCCATTTCTTCGCCGTAATCAGGACCCCACACAGTTTGGAGCAGCCAACGATGCGTGAGCGTCTTGCCGCGGTTTGTGACGAACTGCCGCAGTAACTCGAATTCTTTCGGAGTCAGACGGACGGTGCGTTCGTTTACGGAAACGGCGCGTCTCTCAAAATCGATTTGAAGGTCGGGCGAAGCGAAGAAAGGAGCTTCGTCTGTTCCTGAGCGCCGCAGTTTTGCGCGCACGCGAGCCGTGAGCTCCTCGGCTCCGAACGGCTTCACCATGAAATCGTCCGCGCCGGCGTCAAAGGCCTGGGTCTTGTCGCGCTCGGTGTCTCGTACCGTCAGCATGATGACCGGCGTGTCGCCGGCGCGGCGGATTTCCCGGCAGGTTTCAATTCCCGACATGCCGGGCAAATTCACGTCCAGAAGAATCAGGCCCACGCGCTCTTTGCGGATCATGTCGAGCGCTTCCTCGCCAGTGCGCGCGTCCATGACGACAAATCCCTGCGAGATGAGGATTGTGCGCACGGCGCGGCGGATCTGCGGGCTGTCGTCCACGATCAGCACGGGATCGGTGTTCATGGCCGCAACAGGAATGCGCGCTTGCATGGCGGTCTCCGGAACTCTGTCGAGCTGCACTCGCCCGCGTTCTTCATTCCACGTTTGTAGGCCCATTGCTCCTCCGATGGTTCGCGCCTAGGATTTCGCATTTCTCTTGGCCGGTTTTTGCGCCACCGGCTCAAAGCGATAACCGAACTGATGGTCGGTGTGGATATACCGAATACGACTGGGGTCCTTCTCAATTTTTCTTCGCAACTGATTGATGGTGACCCGCAGACGCTGAATCTCGCTGGTATATTTCGGACCCCACAACGATTGAAGCAGAGTGTGATGCGAGACCGGTTTCCCCTCGTTCAGTACGAGATAACGCAGGAGCTCGAATTCGCTTGGAGTGAGATGCACTTGATCTGAGTCGACGATGACGCGACGGCGCTGAAAATCAATCCGCAAGCCGGAAGAGTCAAACAATGGGATGGACTCCGTGCCGGACGTTCTGCGCCGCAGCGCATGAATTCGGGACAGGAGTTCCTGAATGCCAAAAGGTTTCACCAGATAATCGTCGGCGCCGGCATCGAAAGCCTGTACTTTGTCCTCCTGCGTACGAAGGACGCTGATTACCAAAATAGGAACGTCGAAGATCTTTCGCATTCTCCGACACGCTTCGAGGCCGCCGATCCCCGGCATTTTCAGGTCGAGGAGAACCATGTCAACAGCGCCCTCGGCTTGAACTTCGTCGAGGGCCTCTTCGCCCGTTCGCGCTTCGACGACGACGTATCCGGCGCTGGTGAGGGTGGTACGCAGAGCGCGCCGCACCTGCGGGTCATCGTCTACCAAGAGCACTGTCGCGGTGTTCATGGTCGCGCTTCTCCCCGGCGATTGCCCATGCGAAGTTTCCATTACGTGCGGCATCTGGCTCGACCGACTCCCGTGGTTCGGTGTGTTGCTGAGGAAGTGTCCCACGAGGGATATAAGAAACTCGTCAGCCGTTGATAAGGATTGTGTAAAGGGTAAGTCATTAAGAAGTTCTCTGTTTTCTGTAAGCAATTGTGCGGCGCCTTTCAATTCACGCAATCACTTTATTGAGTTTGACCGGAACGATCGGTGGTCTTAGGGTGTGTCGCACCTTGTCGTGCAATTGTGAATCGCCAGATCGCGGAGATCGTAAAGCCGCAAAGCCAGCTTCGTTATGCCCCTGGGGCGTCAGGCTGGCGATCGCGAGCCGAGCAGAGCGTCCTCGTGCGCGCCGGGTGGGCGGAGCAGAGCCGGTTCGTGCCTACAGGAAAATGGAAGGAGCTTTACGAAAGACTTAGCGCGCTCTTATGCAATCCAAACGTGCGATGCGTTTCAATGTCGGTCAAGGGTGGCAGAGTTGAAAATGCGTAATCGCAAATTGCAAGAAATAGGGAAGAGTTGCAAAGCTTCGCACGGCAAACCTGCGCTTGTCGCCGTGCAACGGAGTCTTCGCTTGAACCTGGTTCGAGCGGGCATGGCTTCGAGCGGGCCCGCACCGTCAGGTGCATCGCGGACGCAGGCGTCGCCTCGGCCACGGCGCCTGCATCACATTCCGGCCGAGTTCTTTCGCGCGTTTGTATGCGGCAACAAGCAGCAGGTCGTGAACGCCTGAAACTTCACTGGGGGTGAACGGTGAGCGACGTGTGCCACAAACTTGAAGCAGGAAGGGATCGAGACGTGAAAATCATGAAAAGTACGATGAGTAAGGCGGCGAAAGCGTTCGCTCTTTGCTGCGTGCTTGTCTGGGGAATCGCATTCGCACAAGCCGCTCGTTGTTTCGGGCAGGCTCAAACGCAAGCTCCCGCTCGAGCGGCCTTGGCCGGCGTGGGCGGATCGGCGGCGCCTCATACCTCCGACGCGGATACTGCCGGTGCCAGCACCACAAACAGCTCCACGATAACCGCCTCTACGTCAACCAACTCGACGACCAGTTCTTCAGCGAATTCTTCCAGCACTGGCTCAGCGACGAGTGCTGCGCCGTCCAGCCAGCCCGGCGGCACTGCCGAATCCGAAGTGCCCGCGGCAGTGATGAAGGAGCTGGAAGAAATGGAAAAGCGCATTGAGGAGCTGGAAGCGGCGCTGAAGTCCCGCGATACGGCGGCTTCGAAATCCGGCGACCCGTCGACAGCACAGCCGGCTGCGGACTCCTCTTCAATCGACACGACTGCGGCGGCGCAGCAGACGGCGCCTGCGCCTGCGGCGAGTGCGACATCGACGATAGCGAAGATCTTCGAACCGCAAACACAAACACAGGCGGATCCGTTTTCCTACGCCGACTGGACATGGCTGAACGGGACGCCGCGGAACGAAGACACCCCGCTTGCTACGAAATACTTTACGCCGGAAGTTCGCTTCGACACGAACTTCATGGAGGACTACAACCAGCCCCGCGATCACACGATGGGCGGTTCGACGGAAAGCTTTCGGAGCGATGAAATCCAGCTCGAACAGATGAGTTTCGGCGGCGACATTCACATCGATAACGTTCGTGGCCGCGTTCTGACCATGTTCGGTCTGTTTTCGACGACCACCCCACGCAACGACGGCAGCGCCGGTGTCGGGCAATGGAACCTCAACGACTCCTATAAGTATTTCTCGGAAGCATGGGGCGGATATCACTTCAACGTGAATCACGGGCTGAACATCGATGCAGGAATTTTCGTGTCGTATATCGGACTGTTCAGCTACTACAACTTCGACAACTGGACCTATCAGCCTTCGTTCGTTTCGTCGAACACACCGTGGTTCTTCAACGGCGTGCGAATTCAGTGGTTCCCGACTGAGAAGCTAAAAATCGAGCCCTGGATCATCAACGGCTGGCAATCGTACGCCAAGACCAATGGGCATCCGGGACTCGGCGGACAGATTCTGTGGCGGCCGAAGCCGTGGGTTTCGATGGTTTTCAACAACTACGGAATGGGAACGGACACGCTGGGCGTTCCCGGACGATCGCGCATCCATACGGACAACAGCATCGAGGTGAAGTATTTCGATCGCAAGTACGGCGTGACTCCTTTCGCGCTGGACAAAATGGCGTTCTCACTGACCGGCGACCTGGGTTGCGAATACGGCGGCGGTGTCAGCTGCCACAACAACAGCAATGGCCATCCGAAGCAGATGTTTGCAGGATGGATGCTTTACGACCGCATGTGGTTCCACAGAGATCTGTTCGGTTTGACGCTCGGAGGCGGCGTGCTGGATAACCCTGGACGTTACCTCACACTGCTTCAACCGATCAACGGCGCCACCGCTGTCTCGGGCTCGCCGTACTCGGCAGCCTATCCCGGCAGCATATTCAAAGGATGGGACTCGACGATAACGGCGGACTGGATGCCGAGCCAGTTCGTAACGTTCCGCGCCGAGGCCGGGTACCGCTACTCGAACACGCCGTACTGGTCGGGCCGTGGGGGAATCACTCCTCCGGGAGGAAATGTCGGGCCCGTGGCGTACAACGGAAGCGTTGGTACTGGAGCGAGCTACCTTTGCACGAACGGCGCAACGTCCGCAGTGTTGAATGTAGTTCCTTCTTCAAAGGGACTCTACCAGGGCTTCGGCTCGACGGCCGGTTTCGATCTGCCGGCCACTCTTTCAGCTGATTGCGCCGCGCAATACAATCCCGCAGGGAACGGAACGTGGTCGCTCTGGCAGCCCGACCTACGCAAGAGCCAGTGGGTCAATACCATCGCGATCATGGTGAAGTGGTAGAAATTAGGTGAGACAGCCAATCACTCATACCGAGAGCCGCGCCGGAGTTGCAGACTCCGGCGCGGCTCTCGGCCCTTCCTCCCGCCGGCACAACCCGCTCCTAAAACCCGCGAATTTTACAAACTGCTTACACGTTGCTTACTCCTTCCGTAGGTGCGGTCTGGTCAAATGCGCCGAGGGTGAGACTTGGTTGCACTCGGATTTAGTGCCGGGTAGTTGAAGAAAGGTTCCACGTGATCAGGGCAGCAGTTAAAACGATTTTCGCGCTGGGGTTGATCGTGGCGGCGTTTGCGCCGCAGGTTACCGCTGCCTCCGCAACGAAGGACCCAACGGTGCCGGTCTATCCGTGCAGCGTTTCGAGCGATCCCTCGCCGGCTGACTTCTCGGTTCCCGCGGGTGCCGTCCCGCTAGGCCTCGCGATGGCGGACTTCACCGGCGATAGCCACCCGGATCTCGCAACTCTGAAAATAGACCGGCTCGATTCTTCCCGGGCGTATTACGTGATCGAGATTCAGCTGACCGAGGGAGGCCGCCAGTCGCTAAAGCTCACCGCTCCGCCGCGGAGTTTGGTGCTGACGCCGATGGACGTGACTGGCGACGGCACGCTCGACCTGGTGGTTCACAGCGTGGGATCGAATGTTCCCGTTGCAGTGTTTCTGAACGACGGCTGTGGCCATTTTTCCGCAAATGAGCCAGCTCGCTACAATGCCGCGATCCAAGAAATTCCCACCGGCCCCGATTACAGCTTGACGCATTTGCGGTTTGACTCGGCCGCCGTCGGGCGAGGGTCGTCTGCTGCCGACTCGCAGGGACAACCTCTCTATGCCCGGCAAGGCCCTCGCCATAATTGTTTCCTCGCACCGGACGGAGCGCCCGCGGAGCGATTTTTGCCCCTCCGGACCGACAGAGCTCCGCCTGCAACTGCCTAAGAACGTCCATAACGCACGCGTCAGGTGATTTGCGGGCCGCTCCATTCGCCCGGATGCGACGGGTGTATTCACCGGCAGCACAAGTTTGAATCTGAGTCGACCCGAAGTCGGAGGTAGAAATGCAGAAATCTGATTTTCACAAATTGTGGCCGCTTGTGTTCCTGGTCGTGCTCACGACCGGTTGCCAATCGAAAGACAACGCCGCAGCGGAAGCGCCGCCTCCCGCGACCGTGGTTCCGGGACTCGACGTGTCGCATTTCTCCGTCGATCATCCGGAGCGCTATCCGCTGGCGACGGCGGAGCAGTACGAAGCGCCCTCGAAGTTGGTAGTAAACGGAGGCGTGTATCCCGACGTCGCTCGGACGGTCCCGGTGGTGACGCTGGCTTCGGGACGCGTCGTCGATATCCGCGCGCGGCTGGGCGATACAGTGAAGAAGGGCCAACTCCTGCTGCGCATTCGCAGCGACGATGTGTCGGGAGGCTACGACGCGTATCGGAAGGCGGTCTCTGACGAGCTTCTCGCGCGCAAGCAGCTGGATCGAACCAAGCTGCTGTACGACCACGGGGCCATGGCTTTGCAAGACGTGGAGGCGGCCGAGGATAATGAGGATGACGCCAAGACCACGCTCGAAACCGCGACGGAACATCTGAAATTGCTCGGCAATGATCCCGAACATCCCAATGGGATTGTCGATATCACGTCGCCGATCGCAGGCGAGATCACCGACCAGGAAGTAGTGAACGGCAGCACGATCCAGAGTTACTCGGCCAATCCGTTCACGATTTCCGATTTGTCCTATGTATGGATCGTTTGCGACGTATACGAGAACGACATCACTACGCTAGGAGTCGGCCAGGACGCCGAGGTGCGCCTGAACGCCTTCCCCGACAAGGTGCTGAAAGGCCGAGTCAACAATATCGGGGCGCTGCTCGATCCTACCCTTCGTACCGCCAAAGTCCGCATCGAGGTGCCGAATCCAGGATTGGCGATGCGCGTTGGCATGTTCGCGACGGCCACTTTCTACGGACTGAAGAAGCAAACGTTCACGTCCGTGCCGGCCACCGCAATCATTCATCTACACGATCGCGATTGGGTGTACACGCCTGCGCCCAACAACATGTTCCAGCGCCTGGAGGTCACGGCTGGAGACCAGCTGGCGAACCATATGCAGCAGGTCATAACAGGCCTTCAGCCGGGACAAAAGGTCGTGACCAACGCGCTGTCGCTTCAGACGGCGATCGACAATGAGTGAGGAGCGAACCATCCCTTTGAGATCGTGTAACCGACCATGATTCGTGCTCTCGTAGATTTTGCTCTGAACAACAAGTTCGTCGTATTGGCGATCGGCATACTCCTGACGATATGGGGTGCTTTCTCGTTCCATGCCTTGCCCGTCGAGGCGTATCCGGATATTGCCGACAATTACGTGACCATCATTACGCAGTGGCCAGGCCGATCGGCCGAAGAAATGGAGCAGCTCGTCACAGTCCCGATCGAAATCCAAATGGCCGGTCTTCCGCACATGACGACCATGCGCTCGGAGTCTATTTTCGGGCTCTCCTTGATGACCCTGATATTTGATGACGACTCCGTAAACGACTGGAACCGACAGAAGGTCCTCGAAAGACTCACGCTTGTCACCATGCCGCAAGGCGTTCTGCCGCAAATCGGGACGGACTGGAGTCTCACGGGCCAGATCTATTGGTACACGATCCGCAGCACCAATCCGCAGTATGACCTCATGGACATGCGCAGCATGGAGGACTGGATCCTTCTGAAACAGTTTAAGTCGGTTCCCAACGTGGTTGACGTTAGCGATTTCGGTGGCATCGCACGCGAGTACCAGGTTCGCGTGGACCCCAACAAGCTTATCTCCTATGGATTGAGTATCGGCCAGGTTGAGCAGCAGTTATCCATCAACAATACGAACGCCGGTGGCAGCTTCATCGAAGACGGCATGCAACAGGTCAACGTCCGCGAGGTTGGGCTTTATCGCAGCACGCAAGACATCGATCAGACGGTGCTGACGAATAAAGCCGGGACACCGATTCGCATAAAAGACATCGCCGTGACCCAGTGGGGGCCCCGTATTCGACTGGGACACATGGCCCGGGCGACGCATCGTCCCGATGGTGTGATCGTCGACGAGCCTGACGTGATTCAGGGCGGGGTATTAATGCTCAAGGGCGCGGAGGAAGGGCCGACGCTCGATGCGATTCACAAGAAGGTCGACGAGCTGAATAACAGGATTTTGCCGGAAGGCGTGAAGGTCGTGCCGATGCTGGATCGCAGCGACCTGCTGCGCTATACCCTGCACACCGTGCTCGACAACCTCGGTGAGGGGATGATCCTTGTGACCATCGTCCTCCTGCTTTTCCTTGGCAACATTCGCGGGGCGATTATTGTCGCTTTAACGATCCCGTTTTCTCTCTTGTTCGCTTCCATTTGCCTTGACCTGCGTCACATTCCCGCAAATCTCCTGTCGTTGGGCGCGCTGGATTTCGGAATGGTCGTGGACGGCGCGGTAGTCATGGTTGAGAACATCGTCCGGCACTTGAGTCACACCCACACCGGTGCGGTTCCGAAGAGTCCACTGGACTCTATTCGCGAAGCCTGCCACGAGGTGCAGCGCCCGGTGTTCTACGCCATCCTGATCATCATTACGGCCTACATGCCCATCTTTACGCTTCAACGCGTGGAGGGGCACCTCTTCAAGCCCATGGCCTGGACCGTTGCTTTCGCGCTGCTCGGCGCCATGACTTTCTCGATTCTGATTGCTCCGGTGCTGGCGAGTTTCCTTTTCCGCGGCCACGTGAAGGAATGGCGAAATCCGGTAATGGTGTTCCTCACTGATCGATATCGCAAATCGCTTCGCTGGGCAGTCGACCACCGGGTATTCACGGTGGGAGTGGGAGTCGTTTCCCTTATCATTGCTCTTTTCCTGACATTCAGTGGCGTCATCGGAGCGGAGTTCTTGCCGCACCTTGACGAAGGCGCCATCTGGGCGCGCGGAACGCTTTCAAACAGCACCGGCTACACAGAAGGCACGCGTTTCGCAGATCAATCACGAATCATTTTCGCGTCGTTTCCGGAAGTGACCACGGTGGTGTCGCAGTCTGGAGCGCCTGACGATGGAACCGACACCGGCGGATTTGGCGACACGGAATACTTCATCGACCTAAAGCCAAAGGACCGATGGCGGCCGGTTTTCCACAAGAACAAAGTGGAGCTGATTGCCGCCATGAATCGCGAGGTTTCGAAGTTGCCGGGAGTGTTCTGGAATTTCTCGCAGCCGATTGAGGACAACGTCGATGAAACACTGACGGGTACGAAAGGCGGGCTCGCGGTGAAACTCTTCGGTCCTGACCTGGATGTTCTCGAAGCGAAAGCCGACGAAATGAAGGCCGTAATGGAGAAGATCCCCGGCGTCAAAGACCTCGGCATTCAGCGCGATACCGGCCAACCGAGTCTCAATTTTACGGTAGACCGCGTTGCCTGTGCCCGATGGGGCATCAATGTCGCTGACGTACAAGATGCCATCCAGACCGCGGTGGGCGGCAACGCCGTCACGCAAGTCCTGAAGGGGGAGGAGGTCTACAGTCTAGTCGTTCGCTATCAAGAGCCTTATCGCAGTACCTCAGAAGCCATTCAGAACATTCGAATACTTTCTCCTGCGGGCGAGCGCGTAGCTTTGTCCCAGGTGGCCAAGTTTGCGATCAAAGACGGCGCGTACGACATCTTCCGGGAAGCGTATTCGCGATACGTCGCGGTTCGCTTCGAGGTGAGGGACCGCGACCTCGGCACCACAGTCCGCGAGGCTATCGACAAGATCGGCAAACAGATTCAACTTCCTCGCGGATACTACATCCAGTGGTCGGGTGAGTACGAAAGCGAGCAACGCGCCGAAGCGCGCCTGCTCTTCATTGTTCCGTTCACGATTTTGTTGATTTTCATAATTCTCTACACCATGTTCCGATCCTTTAAATGGGCGCTGCTGATTCTCGCCAACGTCGCCATGGCGCGGGTCGGAGGGTTGGTCGCACTACTGGTGACCGGAACCTACTTTAGCGTGTCTTCCGGCGTAGGATTTCTTGCCCTTTTCGGCGTGTCGGTGCAAACCGGCGTCATCATGCTCGAATACATCAATCAATTGCGGGCGCGAGGCTACACCCCTGCCGATGCGGCCGTCGAAGGAGCGATCCTGAGGCTTCGGCCGATCATGATGACGATGCTGGTGGCGACGTTCGGGCTGCTGCCTGCCGCCATGTCCCACGCCATCGGTTCCGATTCGCAACGCCCGTTCGCTATCGTGATCGTGGGCGGACTGATATCCGATCTGGCGCTCAGCATTTTCCTCTTGCCTACCCTATATACGTGGATTGCTCGCGACGGCGACAAACTACCGGAGCCGGAGGCGTCCCTTGAAGTCTAAATTACAAATCAGCATTTCCCGCGGGCGCCGGGTGGCCGCTGGCGGTGGCGATCGGTTATTTGGCGTTCTGATTATGTATTTAGTCTTGGTGTGTGCCGGTTCGGCACCTGTGGCTCGTGCGCAGACTACCGCCCCGTCGCAGGGTCCGGTTAAAATTACGCTCGACGACGCGATTCAATTGGCTCTAAAGCACAACCACAATCTGCTGGCGGCCCAAACTACAATTCAGCAGGACGAAGCCTTGGAAACGCAGGCGAACTTGCGACCGAATCCAGTAATTTTCGGGGACTGGGAGTACCTCCCGCTGTTCACGCCCAGCAGCTGGAGCGGATCGTATCTGGAAAATCAGACCGAGGCGGACCTCGGCCTGTCGTATCTCTTCGAACGCGGCAAGAAACGGCAACATCGCCTGCAGGCTGCCAGGGATGTCACCGCTCAGGCACGCTCACTCGTTGCCGACAACGAACGCACGCTGACTTTCAACGTCGCGTCTCAGTTCTTCAACGTCCAGCTTGCAGAATCAACTCTGGAGCTTGCCACGAAAGATGTTGAAAGTTTCCGCAAGACCGTGGACATCAGTGAGTTCCAGTGGAAGTCCGGCGGAATGAGCGAAGGCGATTTTCTGATGATCAAGCTCCAGTTGTTGCAGTACGAAAGTGACTACCAGGCTGCGATCCTGGCCAAAGATCAGGGCCTAGACGACCTGCGGAACATGCTCGGATATGACTCCGTGCCGGCAGAGTACGATGTGGCTGGTCCCTTCGATTACGAACCCGTCAGTGCCAAGCTCGAGGATCTTCAGATGAAAGCCTTGCAAAGCCGGCCGGACCTCCGCGCCGCCCAGCAGGGCGTAACCGCGTCGACGAGCCAGTGGGAATTGCAAAAGGCCGACGGCAAAGTGGATGTCACCGGCCAAGCCAACTATTCGCATGTCAACTCGATTAACACTGCGACCGTCTATGTAAGCGTTCCACTCCCGATATTCAATCGGAACCAGGGCAATATTGCGCAAGCTCGCTACGCCATTACACAAACGCAGGAGCAGGAAAGGGCGACCAGCGACCAGGTGATGACCGATGTGCACGACGCGTATGCGGGACTTAAGGAGAACGACGCGATCGTTCTCTTGTATGTCTCAGGCTACCTCGATGCGGCCGTCAAAGACCGCGATATCGAGCAATTCGCCTACCAGCATGGCGGAGCGAGTCTGCTAGATTGGCTCAACGCAGAGCGAAATTATCGGGCCACGGAGTTAGCCTACCGCCAGGCGCTCGCGTCTTATCTGACTGCTCTGGAACAGCTTCGCGAGGCCGTCGGCACGAGAACTCTACCTTGATTTCGCCTGGAACTTTTGCGCAGATGTGTGGCCTCGATTGGCGGGTGGGGCTGCGAAAGGAGCCGACCGTTGAACAGGGATGAGGTTCGCGCGCGAATTCTCGAAATCGGGGTCGTGCCGGCTGTACGCGTAGGGTCCGAACATGTGGCCCGCTTCGCCGCTGAGGCAGTGGCGGCTGGCGGAATCCCAATCGTGGAAATCGAGATGACGGTGCCAGGCGCGCTCAACGTGATCAAATATCTGGTCGGGCACATCCCGGACATGGCCGTCGGAGCGGGTAGCGTCTACGACACGGAAACGGCCCGCCGGTGCATCGGCGCCGGCGCCAAGTTCCTGACCACCGATGGGCTCGACGTCAGCATCATCGAATTCGCAAATAAAGAGGAAATCGCGGTGTGGCCCGCGGCGCTCACGCCGACCGAAGTGATCAACGCCTGGAAGGCGGGTCCCGATTTCGTGAAAGTTTTCCCGTGCGCTCCGGTAGGCGGCGAAACCTATGTCAGGATTCTCAAGAAGGCGTTTTCGCACATTCCCCTGATTGCGGCGGGAGGTGTGAACCAGCAGACCGCTCAGAAGTTCATCGTGGCGGGAGCCAGTGCGCTCGGCGTGGGCGGGGAACTGATTCCTGATGATGCGCTCCGGCTCAAGCAAGCAGACCGCATTCGTGAGCTAGCCCACCGTTTCGTTAAATTCGTGAAGGATGGACGCGGTCATTTGGCAGCGCTGCGGAAACGCTTTCCGTCGGCGCGTTAACGCCTATTCCTCCGAGCATCCGTTTTCACGCATCATCACCGCAGCACCACCCCAAGTTGCCTTCGCCATCAGCAATGTCATTCTTATACCGACCTTATAACTCCCTCACGGAGCTCTTAGCTGTTGCGCCCTAGCATTGTCTGGTCGCATGAGCCTCATGACCTCACCGTCGCTCCACGCGGGTGAATTCCTGGATCGGTACCGGCTCGGGGAACTGGTTGCCAGCGGCGGAACGGGGTCTGTTTTTCGTGCTCGAGACACGAAGACAGGCCGCCATGTCGCGATAAAGATTCTGCACCCTGCCGTCGCGCGTGATCGGCTTGCTCTCGACCGTTTCCGACATACCGTGGAGATCTCCAGAAAGCTTGACCACCCCGGCCTCGTCAAAGTTTTGTCAGATGATCTCGCCGGCAAGCGCCACGTCGTAATGGAGTGGGTTGACGGGCAGGCGCTTCGGCAAATCATCGACGGCAACGGAACGCTGTCGTCGGGGCGCGCCATCCGAATCACGCTGGCGGTGTGCGATGCGTTGGACTACCTGCACGACCGCGGAGTGCTGCACCGCGACCTCAAGCCGGAAAACATAATGGTTGATGCGGCGGATAGCATCAAGCTCATTGATTTCGGCATGGCGAGCGAGTCCAGGGGAATTCTGTGGGCCCGGCCGTGCCTGGATGATGCGATGGGGACGCCGGACTACGCTTCGCCGGAGCAGCTCAAGGGCAAGCGCGGCGACGCCCGAAGCGACATCTATTCGCTCGGCATCATGCTGTTTGAAATGCTGACGGGCGAAGTTCCATTCTCGGGAATCGATGCGAACACCGCCGTGCAACTGCGGGCGCTCGTCGACCCGCCTGCGCTCTGTGAGATCAACCCGGAATTGTCACCGAGCCTTGAGAAGGTTGTAGACCGTGCGATCGCGCGAGACCGCAGGAATCGCTACGCTAGCGTTCGCGAATTCGTGTCAGAACTGTCGAAGTTAGCTGAAGGAGCGCCTGCGGAAGTGCCCCTGGAATCAGTAGGGTCTTAGCGACCGGTCGATCGGCAAGCTAAAGTAAAAGACCGAACCTTCCCCAACCCTGCTAGTAACTCCGACGGCTCCGCCGTGCGCCTCGACAATGGCCTTGGCAATAGCCAGACCCATTCCCGTTCCTTGTACGCGGCACCGGTGGTCCTTGCCGCGATAAAACTTCTCGAAGATCCGTTTAACCTCGGTCGGGTCGATTCCCGGTCCCCGATCCGCGACACTGAAGAACACGAATCCATTCCTGGTCTCCGTGCGAAGTGTGATCGGTTCGGCCGGTGTGGAATACAGATTCGCGTTGTTGATCAAATGGACGAGCACCTTGGACGCCCAACCCAGATCGGCCCTCACGGCCAGATCTTCGTTTGCGACGCCGCGCTCCAGCCGTCGCGTCCCGAGGACGGCCTTGCACTCCGCGAGCGCCGTTTCGATCAGCTCGCCGACGAAATAAGGTTTGAAATCCAGCCTTATTTCACCTGACTCTAGCCGCGACATCTCAGACACTTCTCCTACCAATTGATCGATTCGATCGCATCCTTCGTCGATCATGGTCAGCAGATCACGGCATTGCTCGCGGTCGAAGTCCAGGTCGGAAAGCATTCCGGTGACGGAAATCTTCATCGCGGTTAGCGGAGTTCGAAACTCGTGTGTGATTGCATCGAGTAACGCGGATTTCAGCCGTTCATTTTCGCGCAACGCTTCTATCCTTCCGACCTGTTCGATGGCGCGCGCGCGCTCGATCGCAATCGTGACGAGCGAACCGAGCGATTCCAGCGTCGCCTCCGAAAGCGCAGCATCCGCGATCGCGATCGTCCCGATGGCTTTAATGCCCAATCGGAGCGGCACTAAGATGAGAGGCTTATCCACTTCAACCCGAACTTTGGTGTAGCTGAGGCTGGACTTCAGCTGAACGGGATCGAATTGGTTCGAGCCGCCTGGAGAATAGAAGACATCTTGGCCGTCGCTCAGCAGTAGAGCCGCAGCCTTCGCGCCGAAAGCGTCGACAATATCGTCCGGGACCGCATTGCACAGCGCGAGTGAATCTCCGGCGCTCAGGAGTCTTTGGCTCAGGTCGTACAATTGTTCCGCCTCGTGCCGCTGGTGACGGGCTTCCTTCGTCTGCCGCCGCGCCCAGGCTGAGAGCGAACTTCCGACAACAGAAGTAATAATGAACGCGGTCAGGGCCACCCAGTCCTGCGGGTCGTTGATGTTCCAGGTATCTACGGGTGGGATGAAGTAGAAGTCGAATGCCAGCGTAGCGACCACCGACATTGCAATCGCCGTCGTAAGCCCTCCCACCGTTGACGCGATCAGAATCGCGAGCAGGTACGTGAATCCGACGGTAGTCACATTGGCGAGCGGCTCATGGCGATAGATCTGCGTAATCAGCAGAGTGACGAGAATGCCGGCGACCGGCGAACCAATCACCCTCGCAAGTCGCTTAAGTTTTGAGGAATCGCGCTCTTCGTGCGCGCTGGTTTCCGCGGACCGGCTCCCGTGCGGAGGCCGACCTAAGCCCAGCGAAACTGCCGGATTCGGAACGACTGGTTTGGATGACACTTCTTGACCACCTGGCGGACCATCTGAACTGCCTGCCCCGCCACCTGACTGCGATATTTGTCAGTATTACACACAGAGATTACAAATACGCCGACGGTTGGTCAAACTCATTAAACTTATGGATCGAATCGATAGGTTACTCCGGAGGGCTACGGACGGGCAGACAAGCGGGTCAACCGCTTTCCGTCCACGGAAAAAATCGAGACGATCAGGTGATCGCCCAGCGGGACTCCCTTACTATCCACCGTTAATTGACACAAGACGGCTGCGGAAGCAAGTTCGTGGCCCGGCGCTTTGATAGGCGAATAGCCGGTGCAGCGAGCCGCGACGGGGGATAGCGCAGCCGGCCTCAGCTGCATTCCTTCTTTCCAGTCCACCTGGAATCTCAGGGTGTAGGCATTACCCTGAAAGACTGAGGAGTCCGAATTCGACAAAGCGGATTCGCAGTGGCCGCCTGCGATCAGAATGGATGTGGTCAAGGAATCAGGATATTCCCTCACCGCATGGCCGTGCTTCCTAAACTCGAATTGACGGCCGATCTCAATGCGTTTTAGATCTTCGAAGAAGGCACCGGAAGCTATCTTGCCGTCGACTGCCAGGCAACCATCGTCGAGTTGAATCACTTGGGAGCCAAAGTCGACCGTACCGTCGTAGGCGGCGCTGCCATTACCGCCGGCCTTAGAGGCCGTCGGCAGGACGCCGATAACCAGCAGCAGGAGAACCCCGCAGAGAAGGCGTGCCCGGTTCGACTTCCCCTGCTTCTTCGCGGCGGGCGCGGAACTCGACACCACTACCCGAGATGTTCCGTCGAGGAGCACATAAGCACGCTATATGCGACCCATATCTATATGCAAATCTTATCTTTATATGACGCCGATCACGATCGTCGATGGAGCCGATCCGGAAAGGCATAAAGATGCCCTTATTGAAGTCTTATATGGCGCTTACCAACATCTTACGCAGCTCTTATCTGCCTTTCCTATGATTGTTCCTGACGAAGCTCACACGACCCGAGGGTCGCCAGGATTCAGAGGTTGGCTTTCGGCGACACGCGTTGTGGAAATCATCAGAGCTTCGAGGAGAGAATATGACCAGGAAAGCGATTCTTCTAGCAGTCGTCGTAGCCGGCGTTTTCGCGGTCTGCTCGATGTTTGCATCCGGGGCGAGCGCCGCACCGGTGTCCCAGCACGTAACCGTCACAGGCTATGTCAGCTGCACGACCTGCCTGGAGCCTAATGTGTGCAAGGCTCAAACGCGGGCGGCGTGCACCGAATGGTGGGTCAGCCAGGGCGCATCGTACGTGCTCGTGGCCGGTGACAAACACTACCGCCTCTCAGGCTCTGAGGAAGAGCTTGGAAAAGCAGCGTTTGAAAACTCAGTCACCATAACTGGAGACCTCGACGGCACCGAGATAGCGGTTTCGTCAGTGGACTTCGCCCATAAGACAAAGTAGTCCGTGGCAGGAAATGCGCATCACACGCTCATCCTTGGCGCGAACGGCTTTGGAACGAACTCGGCTTGTCGTGGCGTCTGGCGAATCAGTCGCTATTCGCCACGACGGGACCGGGACGTATCGAAATAGGTAGCTCTGGCCCGCCGCATGGATGCGGCCGTCGTCTACGAAATTTACGAAGCGCCTGGCAAGTTCCTGGATTCGGTTGGCTTGGCGTAGCCGGATCGCCTCAGCGGGTATCAGCTCTCTGCCACACCCAACGCCGTGGCGCCTGCGGAAACGATACTGAGTGCCGATTGTTGCGTCACGCCTCCGGCGGCGATCAGCGGCGTGTCAGGCATGTCGTTCTTCAAGGATCGAATGTAGGCGGGACCGCCGCCCGCGTCGCACGGGATCACGGGATCGCTTTCACAAAGTCGGAGCCGGCATTTCGCGCGGCAATTATTTCAGTCGGCGTGAATGCGCCCCGGGGAAACCACGACATCTTGCTGGGCTGCAAAATCCACGACCGCTAAGACCAAAGCATCGCTCGTCAAGAAGCGCGCGCCTGCATCCAAACACTGCTGAGCTGTGGCGACGGTCGTAATACTGCCTGCGCCGACGATCATTTTCGGGGCGCGCTTCGCAACCTGCGAAAGTCTGTGAATCGCTCCCGGCGCATCGACGGCCAGTTCGAGGATGCTAACTCCGGCTTCGACGAGCGCGTCCGCAACGAAAAGGGCACCTTCCACGGAGTTCGCACGCAGTGCGGGGACTACACCGACATCCCGAATACAGGAACAAATCTCTTCTTTCGACATCGTTTTAATGGCGGAAGTTTCAACGCGGATGTCTTCAACGGCCGATTTCGACGCATAGCTCATGGATGGTTACCTCGCATGTGGGGCTTTTGGTAGGCTCCCCGGCGCTACAACGGCATTAGTGAATCTTCAAGCCAACAGATGCACCAATCGAAAATAAAATATGGATATGACCTGCAAATGCCTTTTGGGCGGGAGTGGCTACCAGTCGTGTTCCCGCCGCGCGGCGGGGTGTTCGGTCGCGAGGAGCCTCAGAATTTGCCGGAAGTGGCTCGGATACCCGAACTCGGCGATAATCGCCATGTCGGTAAGGGCGTAACGCCGATCTTATACAGAACTTAACGTAATGGGGACCGGGGTTCGATTCCGGGCGCTCCGGTTCGCATCAGACGGATATGGCGCGTTTGAAGAAAATACGCCAAATGGGGAACAGGTACTTGCTGCAAACAGAATAGTCAAGACGGAGGAGGTTTTCTGTGACGCCGAACAATAATGACGATACGATCCGCTTGGTGCGAGATCTGATGGCGCGCGTCTTGCGCCTGGAAGATATGCTCGAGATCCAGCAGCTGCAGTCGACCTACATTCATTACCTCTTCAAGCAGCGGTTCGACCGGATCGTAGATGAGTGCTTCGCGCAGAATCTGCTGGACGTGTCTGTGGAATTTTCCGATAGCGGCGTTTACCGGGGGCTTGACAGCGTGCGTTCGCTCTACAAATCCTTTGAAGTGACGAAAACGATTCCGGGCTTTTTCATCCTGCACATGACCGTCAATCCCGTGATCGAGATTTCCGCTGACGGGCTCTCCGCGCGGAGCCACTGGTTGTCGCCCGGCGCTGCGGGTACCGACCGTTCGGCTTCTTGGATCTGGGGACCGTTTTATGTGGACTACGTGAAGGAAGACGGGCACTGGAGGATCGCCCATTCGAATCTCGTGCCTGTGTTTCGCAACCGGTACGAAACGAGTTGGGCGCAGGCGCCGGACCACGGCACCGTCCGCGGGGTACTGACTGCGCAGCCGGACGAGCCTTCGACGCTTTACAAGCCCTACAATGAAGCCAAGAAGGAGTGCGACATCTTCGCGAAACACCCCACGCTTCCGCAACCCACCCATGCCCGCCGCTGATGCGTTCTCGGCAGTCGAGGAATTTCAAAGATGACGGTCGTCTACGTCCTGACCACGGGTGGAACGATCGAAAAGGTGTATTCCGAGCAGACCGGCGAGGTTCGCAACCTCGATAGCAAGATCGATCGGTATCTCGGGCTCTTGAGGCTTCCCGACGCCGATGTTCGGATCGTACCGCTGATGAATATTGACAGCTTGAACATGACGGACGATGACCGGGCGGTGATCGTGCGCGCCATCTCCGGCTTGCTGCCGGATAAGGCGCCTATTCTGATCACGCACGGGACGGATACGATGGTCGAGACGGGTTTGTACTTGCAGCGGGCGCTGTCGGCGCTTGAGATTCCTATCGTACTGACGGGAGCGATGGCGCCTCTCGGCTTTGAGCGAAGCGATGCGCTGCAGAATCTGACGGAAAGCCTGCTCGCGCTGCGACTGCTCGCGCCGGGAGTTTACATCGTCAGCCACAACCAGGTTTTCCCCATCGGAAACGTTCGCAAGGATCGTGCGCTTGGCCGCTTCGTCTGCATTCACTAGATATTCGTGTGGGTGTGGGGCGCTGGCCGCGCTCAATCTCAGTAAAAATAACTGACTCTGGACAAGATTGTCTGGCGTCCTTCGATGTCGAATTGAATCAGCACCTTCCTATCCTTACTGCGCGCAGTTAAATACACCTTTTGAGTTTGCGGATCTTTTCCACTCGTGAAATCGAAATGATCCGCTTGTTCCAGTACGTCGGCTACATCTAAAGCGTCCGATGGCAGGGCCACCACTTCGAATCGTGTGATCTTGTTATCGGCGCCGATCACGAGCTGAGCCCTTCGGCAAAAATCGGGAGCATCGGGAGAGTTGACGGTCAGTCGATTCGGCGCATCGCCGACCGCCCGCACGCCCGACCCCGGTTTCGCCAATGCTGCGTCGCGAGTCAGGAACGCGAACGATTGATAGGCCGGGCTTGTGCTGCAGCGAAATATGTCGTCCAAGGCCCACTTCTTGGTCTCGGCTTCCAGGTCGCTGCGCAGCTCGTCGATTAAGGCCTTCGTCGCGCCAGACACCCGCCAGCTGCCCCAGTTTCGGGAGTCGCTCCACAATTTCTCGCCTGTGCGCGGATCGATGACGGTAACGAAAGTGCTGTCGATTCTTACGGGTCGCTCGTCAGGCCCCTTGCGCGTCAGGTAGTCGCCGATGTAAGGATTGCCGGAAACGATAAAAAGAATGTCGGCCTGCTTCGGGTCGTCGACCAGCCGGAAGCGATCCCACGTGGTTAAGGCTTGCTTGGCGGCCTTGCCGGCGTTTGCGAGCGACCGCGGGCAATCGCTGCAGTCGATCGCGGCGGAAGTCGCCTTCTTAATCTTCCCAAGCGAGAAGTTTTCTTGGTCTTGCGCTGCGGTTGGCGTGGCCCCGGTGGTCAAAGTCGCGCAGACGCCGACGCACGCAAGCGCAAGGAAGAGCAAGAAAGCTGTTCGCTGATGTCTTTGTTTGTAGAACACGCCATGATTATAAAGCCGAACTGCTGCGGCTCTCGCGATGCCCTGTATGGCGGATTTATCTTTTCTTTATCCGGCCGCACTGTGGTTACTGCGATACATTAGCGCTGGTAAATATCTTGTAGACTTCGATTGTCGAGCTTTCAAGGAGCCAGACGTCAGATGAAAGCGCTGGTAAAAAGCCAACGAAAACCGGGCTTGTGGCTGGAAGACGTCCCTGCGCCGCAGCTGGGTATCAATGATGTAAAGATCCGCGTGCTGATCACCGGAATTTGCGGCACCGACCTGCACATCTACGAATGGGATAGCTGGGCGCAGTCGACGATTCCTGTGCCGCTGATTATTGGCCACGAGTTCGTCGGAGAGGTCGCGGAAGTCGGATCGAACGTGAACGACTTTCAGCCTGGGGACATCGTCAGCGGGGAAGGACACGTGGTTTGCGGGCGCTGCCGCAACTGTCTCGCCGGGCGGCGGCATCTTTGCGCGCACACGATGGGTGTGGGAGTGAATAGCCCCGGCGCCTTCGCGGAATTCATCGTGCTGCCGATGACGAACATCTGGAAGCACAACCCGAATGTCGATCTGGAAGTGGCAGCGATTTTTGATCCGTTCGGCAATGCCGTTCACACGGCGCTGTCCTTCCCGGTCCTGGGCGAGGACGTACTGATCACGGGCGCGGGTCCGATTGGGATAATGGCAGCCGCCGTGGTGCGCCACGCGGCGGCGCGCCATGTGGTGATCACCGACGTCAAACCCAAGCGGCTCGAGCTGGCCGAAAAGCTGGGCGTGACCCTCGCGGTCAATACGGCCGAGACGCGGATTGCCGATGTGCAGAAACAGCTGGGCATGCACGAAGGCTTCGACGTGGGCCTTGAGATGTCCGGCAACGCCGTCGCGTTCCGCGAAATGCTGGGGAATATGAGCCACGGCGCGAAAATCGCGATGCTCGGGATTCCCTCGGTCGAAATTGCGATCGACTGGAAACACGTCATCTTCAACATGCTGACGCTGAAGGGCATTTATGGCCGGGAGATGTATGAAACCTGGTACAAAATGAGTGTGATGCTGGAATCGGGGCTCGATATCAAGCCGGTGATCACGCATCGCTACAAATGGAATGAATATGAGAAGGGATTCGCCGCCATGAAAGCCGGCGATTCCGGAAAAGTTATTCTCGACTGGCGCGACGTACGCTAGGCGGCATCCCGGGGGCAAACGATAATGTTTGAGATCGCACGCGAGCAGATCGAATCCCAGCTCCGCGAAATTCGCGGCGCGGGGCTCTATAAATCGGAACGCATCCTCGCGAGCCCGCAGAACGCGCACGTGGACCTGCCCGGCGGGAAATCCGTGCTGAATATGTGCGCCAATAATTATCTGGGCCTGGCCGATCATCCCGCGGTAATCGCCGCGGCTCACGAAGCGCTGGATCGCTGGGGCTACGGATTGTCGTCGGTGCGGTTTATCTGCGGCACTCAGGAAATTCACAAGGAGCTCGAGCGCCGGCTGAGCGCATTTCTGGGCACGGAGGACACGATTCTCTATGGCTCCTGCTTCGATGCAAATGGCGGACTGTTTGAAACCCTGCTCGACGCCGAGGACGCGATCGTTTCCGACGAATTGAACCACGCCAGCATCATCGATGGCATTCGGCTGTCGAAGGCGCAACGCTTCCGCTATGGCAATGGCGATATGGACGATCTCGAGCGCAACCTGAAGGAAGCCTCGGGGGCGCGGCGGATCTTGATCGCGACCGATGGCGTTTTTTCGATGGACGGATACATCGCGAAGCTGCCGGAAATTTGCGATTTGGCGGAAAAATATCGTGCCATGGTGATGGTTGATGATTCGCACGCGGTTGGCTTCATGGGCGAAAACGGCCGCGGCACGCACGAGCATCTTCGGGTGATGGGGCGCGTCGATATTCTGACAGGGACGCTTGGCAAGGCGCTGGGTGGAGCAAGTGGCGGCTACGTGAGTTCGCGAAAGGAAATCGTGGATTTGCTGCGCCAGCGGTCCCGTCCCTATCTTTTCTCGAACAGCGTCGCGCCGCCGATTGTAGCCGCGTCGCTGAAAGTGCTCGACCTGATAAAGGGAACGAGAGAGCTGCGCGAGCGTCTGTTCTCCAACACGCGTTTCTTTCGCGAAAAAATGACCGCGCTCGGGTTCCCGATTCTCCCCGGAGAGCATCCCATCGCTCCTGTGATGTTCGGCGACGCCGAGCTGGCCACCAAAATGGCCGAGCGGCTGCTGGAACTGGGGGTTTACGTGATCGGCTTTTCGTTTCCCGTGGTGGCGAAAGGAAAAGCCCGCATCCGCGTGCAATTGTCGGCCGCGCACTCCCGCGAAGACCTCGAATGGGCAGTCGCGAAGTTCGTGGCTGCGCGAGATGCCCTCAAGCTTGCCTAGAATTCCCGGAATTTCAATCTCGCAACCTTCTCGAGGTCGGATACAAATTGTTTTTCAAGTTCGTGGCGCGTCCCTTCGTCTGGTGCGCGCAAGATGGCGGATGGATGGATTGTCGCTAGCACGTGCGAGGCGAACGGCGACTTGATGAGTCTGCCGTGGTCGACCGTGACACGGAAACTTCGCCCGAGTAGCGCTTGGGCTGCGGTAGCGCCAAGGCAGACGATTACCTCTGGCTGGAGCGCTGCAATTTCGGCGTCAAGCCAGGGCCGGCAGGCTGCGATTTCGACGCTTGATGGCTTCTTGTGGATTCGCCACTTCCCACGCGGCTCCCATTTGAAATGTTTTACGGCGTTGGTCACGTATACCTTGTTCCGGTCGATTCCCGCCTCGCCGAGCAACCGGTCCATCAAATGCCCAGCCGGGCCGACGAACGGCCGCCCCTGAAGGTCTTCGTCGTTGCCGGGCTGCTCGCCGACGAGCATGACGCGCGCGCGGGCGGGTCCTTCGCCGAATACGGTTTGCGTTGCATGGCGCCACAGGCCGCAGTTCTTGCATTTATTCGCCTCCTCTGCCAGTTTCGCCAGCGAACCCGTCATTGGCGGCAATTCCTGCTGGCCTTCCAAACGCTGGGCCATTGGTCAAAACTCTTGCGGCTCTGCATACATTTGGAGATAGCACGACGAGGGCGGCAAGTGACATACGGTGATTGCTTGACGCATTGAATGCGCGAGATATTTCGTCCGCCGATCCTCGGGCGGGGGCGCGGTCATCGATGCTGGAATTCGGGCGAGGCCAGGATGAATCCGGTGACAAAGCGCAGCCGATTCGTCGTCGAGGACGTAGCCGCAGACGCCGGCTGAGGATCCTCGGCCTGCTTGCGGATGACGGCTTCGTCCTTCGGCAGCAGGCCGGCGGGAAGCATCGCGTCTTCGGCGAGTGCGATTGCGAAATCCATTCCTGCCGGTTTTTCCGCCAGAACAGCTTTTGCATGCGGTTCGTTCAAACTGGTTAGAACTCCGAGCGTGATGAGTGTCGAGGGATCGAACTGCACCCCGGGAAGATTTCCTTGCGTGAGCGTCGTCGAGAAATTCATGCGCGCGAGCAGCCCGCCTTCGTTGTCCCACTGCACGGATTTCATCGAATAACCGGTGGGAACGGCCATGCCGTAAGGCTGCATGCCCATGCCGGAAAGGTTGTCGACCAGCGAGTCCGGCGAGACCACGTTCGCCCCGCTTGCGCGCACGGCCGAGACTACGAGATCGAGCGGCGTTTTCATCTTGTTTCCGTACGCCTTGGGCGACCAGAATTCGGGCGAGCGAATCATCGTCCGCAGGACCTCGCGAATGTCCCCGTCAGTGGACAAGAATTTCGCCGCCATTTGGTCGACGAGCGCTTGCGGCGGATCATCGGAAACGAAGCGCACGGCGATGCTGCGGGATATGAATTTCGCGGTCGAGGGATGATGCGCCAGCATTTCGAGCGCCTTGATGCCTTCATCGACGCCCGATTCATAGATTTTCTCGCCGAGAACGATTTTCACGCCGGGCTCGTGTCGCCGAGTGTCAAATTGAAACTGGCCGCCGTCATCAGGGTTCGCGATCGTCCACCCGGTCAAGACACGCGCCAGCTCCGTAACGTCCGCCTGGGTATAACCGCCGTCGACGCCGAGCGTGTGGAGCTCCATCACTTCGCGGGCATAGTTCTCGTTCAGCCCACCGTTCTTTCCCGCGGCCTGCGAATGCGGTCCGATGCTGAGCCAGTTGTCGAGGTACATCAGCATCGCGGGGCTTTGCGCGGTGGCGACGAGCAGGTCGTAGAACCTTCCGAGCGCGTGCGGGCGAATCACGTCGCGCTCGTAGGCCGTCGTGTAGTAGGAGCATTGGTTCTTATAGAGAAACACATTGAAGTGGTTGAACCAGAAATCGGTCATCACTTCGAGCAGCTGCCGCTCGGAGTAGACTTCGCGAATCAACTTCGCTTGCTGGAGCTCTCTGGCTACGACTCCGGCCGGATTGGCGAGAGCAAAAATAAGCTCTCGCTCCTGCGGTGTCGCTTCCGCGAGCAGGCGATCGCGCTGGTCACCTCTGAGCTGGCTCGGGAAATTGATGAGCTGATCCGGCGGAGCGTTCTCAAGGGCGGCGAGGCGTTGATTCTTGGGAAGGGCAAGAAGGCTATCCGCAATCGCTCGCGCCTGTGTTTTCGCCGGGTCGTCCTCCGTCGGCTTCGCGTTTGTATCTTTAGAATTGCCGCCGGCCGCCGACGCGTTCGCGTTCTGTGCCTTGATGGCTTCCTGCTGTTTGATCCTTGCGACGTTCACGGCGTAGACGAGCTTCGCCGCGGGGTCATCCGGCGTGTTCAGCTTGCCGGCGATCACTTGCCGGATCACATTGTCGGAAGGGAATGTCTCTGCCAGCTGCTTCGGATTCATGCGTGTGGTGGAATAGGGACCGAGCCGCGCATTCAGCGCCGAATCGTCGAGGCTTTCAGGATGCAGCTGGTCTTCAATCCAGTCGTCCACGCCTTTTTGCAAAACGGCCTCGACATCGCCCGGCCGCGGACCAAACGTCAGGCGATTCAATGCCTGAACCGCGCGCTGCCGCTCCGTAAGCACAGCGGGCGTGGGCTTCTTGGCGACTCTCAAGGGGGCACTTTGGGAAAACACAGGCAGGGCGAGGATGAGAGCCAGCGAAAATGCGACGAGGCATTTTTCACAGCGAGGAATCATCGGATCGCTCCCAGCGGCGTTCGAGGCTAGACCGGCGAACCCCTACATTATAATCCGCGATTGGAACGGCTGCCGGGACGCTCGTTCAATTAGATGCTTAACCCAATACGGTGGGTAGCTTTAGCCAGAAGGAGAAATCGCCGGTGTTTCGTGCGTGGTCTAATGAAAATGCTTGAGCAGAACTGCGTCGGTGATGGGGCCGCCGCGAGCGCTGACAATTTGCTTCCCGTCGGGAGAAATCGCGTAGCCCCAGATGAGCCCGGGGCCGAAGATCATGATTTGCTTGGCGGACGCTTTCGACGCTCCCGGCGCGCCGATCGGCTGAGCCCAGAGGCTCGAAACGCCGTTCTGTGTCTCGACGAATAGGATCGCGCGGCCGTCCTTCGTCCAGGCGAGAGTGCTCCCGCCGATGTTACCGATTGACATGCCCGGCAGCTCGTCGTACGTCGCGCGAATCTCGCCGCTCTGCGCGTCCACCACCGCGAGCTGTGCTGGTTTTCCAGGAGTCGCGCGGTAAAGCGACGCGAGGGACCGCCCGTCCGGCGAGACCGTTGAAAAACTCAAATTCGCGGAACCGAGGGTCGCAGGAGTCCCACCGTCGATGCCAAGTTTCATAATCTGGGTCTGATCGGAAGTGATTTTCGTGTAGTACACGCTTTGTCCGTCGGGCGAACAACTCGGCCACATGTCCACCAGGCCATTCGTCAGCCGCTTCAGGTTTGAGCCGTCGAGATCGGCTCGCCAGATCGAAATGCCACCCTCGACCTTGCTGATACTCAGGACAAACTGGTTTGCGTCGCCACAGGACGCGGGGAAGAGCGGCAAATCGGAACCGAGGGCGAGATCGTGTGAATTGCTTCCATTGGAAGCCGAGGAAGCGATGCGCACCACGCCGGAGGCGTAGTAGGAATAGAGCAGTACGTCCGGCGCCGGCCACGTGATTCCCGTTAAGCCGTCGGCGCGGGACACGCCCGAGGTGATTTGCTTCGGCGCGGAAATCGGTGACGACGTCCCGAAGCCCGCGAGCCAAAGATTTCCGGCGTAAGTCAGTTGAACGGTCGCTAACTCCGATCCGTCCGAGGTAACGGTGGTACCTTGATAACGGTTCAGATCGTTGGTCACGCGCCGCGCGTCGCCGTCGGGATAGCTCACCTGCCAAATCTGGCTGCTGAATGTGGCATTGCTGTCGCCAGACGCAAACACGAACGCTGAGCTATCCGGAAGCCACGCGAGCTGACTCGGAAGACTCCACGAGCGATTGCCGATTCGCGTGGCGGCGCCGGTGCCGGCATTCACCGTGTACAAGTCAAAGTTCTGCAAATCGCCGTTGGAATTCCTACTCACGGCAACCTGCTTTCCATCCGGTGACCATGCCGGCCCGGAATGGTCGAACCGCACCGGACTTTGCAGCACCGCAAGAGGTTTTTCGTCACTGCCGTCGGCGCTTGCGATGATCAAGCTGGACGTCTTGGGCGCCTCGCGCACGAAAACGAATTGCTTGCCATCGGGGGAGAAGCTGACCGGCGAATCCACGTCCACGATGATCGGGCGTGGCGATCCGCCAAGCGACGGAACCATGCTGAGCGTGCCCAACCCCGTTCCCGGAGCGAGCCGACTGTAGTAAAGATAGTTTCCGTCGGGCGAGAACGCGAGACCGGTGATCTCTCCGTCCTCGCCACGAACGACCACCGCATCGCTGCCGGTGGCGAGCTGGCGCATGAACACTCCGTGCTTGCCCTGGTCATCGGCGACGTAGGCGAGCCATTTGCCGTCCGCTGAAATCGCCGTGGCGTGAACTTTGCCCGTCGACGTTACCGGTGTGATCGTCATTTGCGAAAAGGAAGACTCGTCGTGACGATTTCGGCCGCGCTCGTGAACCAGCAGAGCAACCGCGCCGAGTAGGCCGACGACTATCGGAAGCAGAATCTTCACGTGCCGCCAGCCCGATGAACTTGCGCTGCCCGCTAAGGCCACCGGCGCGGTAATCGGAGCGGGACCCGACCCCGGCGCGGGAGTCATGCTCGACGAATCCGGGGACAGCGGCGCCGTTGGAGTTGCGCCGCTGCCTGGAGTCGCCCAGACAGTTCCGCTCGCGCGCCCCGAACGATCGGAGTCCGTGTCGCGCTTCAGGCGCTTCAAATCCGCGCGCAGCTCGGCTGCAGTCTGGTAACGCAGGTCGCGATCCTTTTCGAGCGCCTTGCCAATGATCTCTTCGAGTTTCGGCGGCACATTGGGATTCAACGACGACGGGGCGGCCGGCGTGCGATTCAAAATCTCGTCGAAGACAACGGCGGAGGTGTTGCCGTTGAAGGGAGTGCGGCCCGTCGCCATTTCGTAAAGCACGGCGCCGAGGCTGAAAAGGTCCGTTCGCGCGTCGAGCTCCTCGCCGCGAGCCTGCTCCGGCGACATGTAGGTGATCGTTCCCATCGCCGAGCCAGGGCTGGTCAGCAGGAGATTATCTGTGGTGAGAGCCGTGGTGCTGTTGCCGCCGCCGACGGCCTCTGCGATTCGCCGCGTCGCGCCCTGCTTCGCGAGACCAAAATCCAGGATTTTCGCTTGCCCACGCGTGGTGATGAAAATGTTGGCGGATTTAATGTCGCGGTGAATGATGCCACGTAGGTGGGCCGCATCGAGCCCGTCTGCGATCTGTGCGCCGAATGCCAGCACGGAATCGATCGGCAAGGAACGTCCGGCGATGCGTTCGCGCAGCGTCTGGCCTTCGAGTACCTCCATCACGAGGTAGGGCCGGCCGTTTTGCTCGCCGAGGTCGTAGATCGTGCAGATGTTTGGATGGTTTAGCGCCGAAGCGGAGCGCGCCTCACGCTGGAAACGCTCGAGGGCAGCCAGATCGCGGGCCAGATCGGAGGAGAGAAATTTGATCGCAACTTGGCGACCCAGGCGGGTGTCTTCAGCCCGAAAGACCTGCCCCATGCCTCCGCTCCCGAGCAGCTCCAGGATGCGGTAGTGAGAAATCGTTTCGCCAATCATTCGAATTCCGTACGCCATCGTAAACAACTGCGCTCACCCGCGCAAGGCACTCAAGAAACGGTGCGATCGGTCCCCGAACTCTTCGCGTGAGCCGGCCTTAGTGCACATTCACGTGAACCGACGCCAGCAGTGCGTTCACTCCATTCCACAAAATCTGGACGCCGATGCACACGAGCAAGAAGGAGGCGAGCTGCATAATCACGGTCATCGCCGTCGGTCCCAGCATCCGCGCGAGGCGGTCGGCAGAGCCGTAGCAGAGGAAAATGCTCAGCGCGATCGCGAGAGACCCGACGATCGCCACCGCGATGGCCGTCAAATTCAAGCCGTGATGGTGCACGGCGTTCGCGCCTAGAGTAATGGCCACGGAAATCGACCCTGGGCCGACCGTGAGCGGCAGCGTGAACGGATAGAACGCATGCTTCAGGGGATCTTCTTGCCGCAGGTTGCGCCGCGTGGCTTTAGGCTCGTCGTCCTGGCGCTGCTTCAACATCGCCCATCCGGTCGAGATCACGATCAGCCCGCCGCCGACCTGTACCACCGGTAGGGAGATACCGAAGAAATCGAGAATGTAGGTTCCGATCAGATAGGAGCCGACCAGGAGGAAGAAGCTGTTTACGGCCACTTGTCGGGACAGCACCCGGCGACCCTCGGATCCGTACTCGCGCGTTAGCGCCAGGAAAATCGGCGCGCCGCCAAGCGGGTCCACAATCGGAAAGAGGGCGCTCACGATCAAAAACACGTTTTTCAAGGCTTCCAGCATGACCACCCTCCGCGCGTAGTATAAGCGACGTGCTTGCGTCCACCCCTCAGGTTCTGACTCCTGCATCAGGCATCGGCCATTCCCGAGCTGAATCCGGCGCTCAGGCGCAGGCATCCAACGTGTTGTTATCCATGGCTGGATGCGGTTCGGCGGCGGATTTGTTATTCTGATATGACACGACATCCATGAAAGCGTCTAACGCCCTTTGGAAGGAAAAACTCGCGGCCAAGATTCCGGGAAATCTAGCCGGCGAAATCGACGGATACGAAACGGACATCGCCCTGCGCAAACAGGGGAAGATGGACGAGCGCGTTTTCGCCGAAACGCGGCTGCGCCGGGGCACGTACGGACAGCGTTACGACAACGGCCAGCGTTACGATGGGTCGAAATTTCAGGAAATGAAGTATCCCTCCGGGGAGCTTACCAAGGGCCCCAGCACGATGTGGGACGCGCCGGGAATGCAGCGCATCAAGATTCCGGGCGGTGGGCTGAATGCCGACCAGCTGGAAACGATGGCGGAGCTGGCGGAGGAATATTCCGACGACATCGCCCACGTGACCACGCGCCAGGATTTCCAGCTCCACTACATCCATATCGACGATACGCCGACTCTGATGCGCCGCCTGGCCGCTTCGGGAATCACTACGCGCGAGGCCTGCGGCAATTCCGTGCGCAACGTTACGGCATGCCCATATGCAGGCATTTGCCAGGACGAAGTGTTCGATGTCACTCCATATTCGCACGCCCTGGCGCAATTTCTGCTCGGCCATCCCGATTGCCAGAGTTTCGGACGCAAGTTCAAGCCCGCGTTCAGCGGTTGCGCGCAGCATGCGTGCGGGTTGACCAGCCTCCACGACATCGGGTTCATCGCCGTTACGCGCAATGAAAACGGCGTCGAAAAGCGCGGTTTTCGGACGTTTGTCGGCGGCGGCCTCGGGGCGGTGCCGTACATGGCCAAGCTGTTCGACGATTTCGTTCCTGTCGAGGAAATTCTGCCGCTGACGCAGTCCGTGGCGCGCGTTTTCGCGAGACTCGGCGAGAAGAAAAATCGCAGCCGGGCGCGGATCAAGTTTCTTGTGCAGGATCTGGGGATCGAAAAATTCAAAGAGCTGGTGCTCAAAGAGCGCAAAACGCTGACGCCCGATCCGCGCTGGACCGGTTTCGTCGACGCCGCCAAGAAATTCGAGGAAGCCCCGCTGAAGCCGGGTAGCGATTGGCCGTCGAGCGGACCTGATGAATGCTTCGCGCGCTGGTTGAAGACGAATACGCGCCCGCAGAAGCAGCCCGGCTACGTCACGGTCACTGTCGCCCTGCCGCTGGGCGACATTACCGCGAATCAACTGCGCGCGCTCGCGGATATCGTCCGCCGCCATACGAAGGAAACGATTCGCACCACCGTGGAACAGAATTTCGCAGTTCGCTGGGTGAGCCAATCCGATTTGCCTGGAATGTATAGGGCGCTCGATGCGGTCGGGCTGGGCGATCCTGGGGCGGGGGCGATCGTTGACATCGTCACGTGCCCGGGCACAGACACCTGCAAGCTGGGAATTTCTTCGTCGCGCGGTTTGGCAGGCGAACTGCACAGGCGTCTGGCTGAGGAAAGTTTTGAGCTCGACGAATCTGTGCAGCATCTGCACATCAAGATCAGCGGCTGCTTCAATAGCTGCGGGCAGCACCACGTCGCCGATTTGGGTTTCTACGGTGTCAGCCGAAAGGTGGCTGGCTTCGCTGTGCCGCATTTCCAGGTCGTGCTCGGCGGCGAATGGGAACACAACGGCGGATCGTACGGGCTGCCAGTCGCCGCGATTCCGTCGAAGAATATTCCGCAGGTCGTCACGCGGCTGACGGAGCGATACATCGCCGGACGCACCGAAGGCGAGACGTTCAAGGACTTCGTCAAGCGCGTCGGTAAAGTTGAATTGAAAAAGGCGCTCGAGGATCTAGCGAAACCGCCGTCCGATCCCAACGACCGATCGTTCTTCAGCGACTGGGGCGACCCGCGCGAATACACACTGGGCGACATGGGCGTCGGCGAATGCGCGGGCGAAGTGGTTTCCTCGGTGGAGTTCGATCTTGCTGGCGCCGAAAGGGAAGTGTTCGACGCGCAGGTAGCGCTGGAGGGCGGCCAGATCGAAAAGGCCGGAAAGACCGCCTATCAGTCGATGGTCCACGCGGCGAAAGCGCTGGTGAAGATCAACCGCCAGTCGATATCCGACGATCCCGACGAAATCATCGGCGAGTTCCGTACGCAATTCTACGACACGCAGAAATTCTGGGACCCCTACGCGGGGGGCAAATTCGCGAATTATCTTTTCGAGGCGCAGCAAAAGTCCGGCCAGACCTACACAGCCGATTCCAGCCGCTACCTGATCGACGAAGCGCAGCTTTTCATCGACGCGGCGCACGCCTGCTACAACAAAATCGGGACGGCCGTCGGCGCCTGATCGCTCGAATGTCCTCGCCGATCCAATTGCAGCACGTCAACGTGAAGCTTCTTGCGATCGATGGGGCGAGTGTCGACCTCGAGCCGCTGATTCCGATTTTTCACGGATGGATACGCGACCGGGTGTTCGAAGAGACGCTGTTGGATGTCGCCGATTACCGGCACGTCCACGACGGTCCGGGCGTGATGGTGATCGGGCATCAGGCGAACTACAGCGTGGATAACACGAGCGGTCGCCTGGGCGTGCGGTATAACCGCAAAGCCGCGCTCGACGGAACGAACCAGGATCGCCTAAAGCAAGCGGCTCGCGCCGCGCTGGCAGCTTTTCAGCGTCTGGAATCGGAAGGCTCCATGAAAGGCGCGCTGCGCTTCGGCGGCCGCGAGATGGAGCTGTTTATCAATGATCGCGCGCTGGCACCGAACACGGACGCCACGCGTATGGCAGCGCAGCCTGAACTTCACGCGTTCTTCGGTAAACTATTCCAGGGCGCGGATTACACGCTGACGCATGAAACGGAGCCGCGGCGACTGTTCACGGTGCGCGTAATGTCCAACAAGGCTTTCTCCGTCTCTGAATTGCTGGCCAACATTGAATCTTGAAATCGAAGGGAGCCGTGGACTTAAGTTTGTCGGTGTCACCTCCGTGCCTATCTGTGTTCATCCGTGGTTATGAGAGCCCTACATTCCACGGATCGCGGCCATCGGCGCTTGCAAATTCCACGCTATAATTAAGAGCCTTGATCTCACTCAATAACATCACGATGCGTTTCGGCCCTCGAATCCTGTTCGAGGACGTCAACTGCACCTTTTTCGCCGGCCGCCGCTACGCCATCAGTGGTCCCAATGGCGCGGGCAAGACCACGCTCATGAAAATCCTCACGGGTGATATCGAGCCGACCAAGGGCGACGTCACACGTCCGAAAAAATTCGGCATCCTGCGCCAGGATCAATTCGCGTTCGACGAATTCCGCGTGGTCGACACGGTGATGATGGGCAACGCGCGCCTCTGGAAGACGCTGGTCGAGCGCGACGCTCTGTACGCGAGGCCGCACGAACAGCTCACCGATAAAGATGGCATGCGCCTGGCCGAGCTCGAGGGCATCGTCGGCGAAGAGAACGGCTACACCGCCGAATCCGACGCGGCCGTCCTGCTCGACGGGTTGGGAATTGAGGAATCTCTTCACGAGCGCAAGATGAGCGAGCTGCAAGGCGGCCAGAAAGTCCGTGTGCTGCTCGCGCAAGCGCTTTTCGGCAGTCCTCCGGCTCTGCTGCTCGACGAGCCGACGAACCACCTTGACCTGGATTCGGTCCACTGGCTCCAGGACTACCTGGTTGAATACGAGGGCGTGCTGATCGTGATCTCGCACGACCGCCATTTTCTGAACAGCGTTTGCACACACACCGCCGACATCGACTACCAAACCGTGATCATGTACAACGGTGGCTACGACGATATGGTGGTCGCCAAGACGTCGATCCGCTCGCGCATCGAATCGGAAAACGCCCAACGCGAGCGCAAAATCGCGCAGCTGAACGAATTCATCGCGCGGTTTTCCGCCGGCACGCGCTCCGCGCAAGCGACTTCGCGCAAGAAAGAAGTTGAGCGGCTGCAGACGGCCGAGCTGGCGCGCTCCAACATCGCGCGCCCGTTCATCCGTTTCCAGATGGACCAGCATTCGGGCAAACACCCGATTGAAATCCGCAGCATCGCGAAGTCATACGACGGCGTAAAAGTGATCCAACCTTTTTCGGCCAAAGTCGATCGCGGCGAAAAGATCGCCCTGATGGGCCGCAACGGCTCGGGCAAAACCACGCTGCTGAAATCGCTGGTACGCAATGCCACCGGCTTCATCGACGATTCCGACCGGGAATTCCCGGTCGACGGTGGCACCGTCGTCTGGGGCCACAACGTCGCCGTGGGGTATTTCGCGCAGGATCATTCGGACACGATCGTAAAGGGCACGACCGTGATCGAGTGGCTCCACGAATTCAAGCCGCAGGCGTCTCAGGAAGAGCTGCGCGGCCTGCTCGGCCAGATGCTATTCAGCGGCGAAGACGCGCTGAAGCAGACCGGCGCGCTTTCAGGAGGAGAATCCGCACGGCTGATTTTCTGCCGCCTGATGATGCAGAAACCCAACGTGCTGATACTGGATGAGCCGACCAACCACCTCGATCTTGAATCGATCAACGCCCTGAATATTTCGCTGCAAAAATATGTGGGCACGGTCCTGCTGGTGACGCACGACCACGACATGATCGACGAAGTAGCCACTCGAATCTGGCATTTCGAGAACAGCCGCGTGGAAGACTTCCAAGGCCCGTACGCCGATTATCTGGCGGCCACGCAGGATAAAACTAAAACAAATCTCGCCGGTGCAGGCAAGAATAAATCGTAGTGACTCTCCTCCCGCTGCGTCCCCGCGGTGAGTCTTATCTCTCCTCAATGAACCTCGTGCCAACTCTACACGCTCTGTCTTCAGCCGTTGCCTTGAGATTCGTTAGAAACGCGCCGATCCTTCCATGCCTTCCAATCGTCGTTTGTCGTTACCAGGGATTACCATCGAGAAGATCGACTCGACGCTCGTGTAATCGTGATATCCCAACCGAGCAATCGGCCGGACTTTCAGTACATCAATCCGCCCGTCGGGCCCAATCACCTCATCCTTGATGTGAACCCCAATCACGCGCCCGAATACGACATCCACCGTACCCATGGTCCCGTTTCCCGGCAATCGGATCGTAGCGTGGTATTTGCATTCGAAATGGACCGGCGATTCCGCGACGCGAGCGGGTTTCACGGCCTTCGACGCCGCCTTCGTAACTCCGGCAATATCAAACTCATCGACGTCCGGTGCGACCTCTTCCGCCGATTGGTTGACCGCTCCCCGCAATTCATAAGTCGCCATGTTCCAGACAAACTCCCCGGTCTGTTCCGTATTGACGACAGTA